>Ga0315281_10005113_pt1 | contig 18835 bp, 16 predicted proteins | sample YL17G07_0_MG_FD_204540 | JGI IMG/M metagenome (GOLD analysis project Ga0315281, IMG submission 204540) | Sediment microbial communities from Yellowstone Lake, YNP, Wyoming, USA - YL17G07_0 | ecosystem: Environmental > Aquatic > Freshwater > Lake > Sediment | place: USA: Wyoming | collected... | reverse complement strand
TAGGCATCTATGTATGAAATTACTTGGCGAAAAAACGCAGCACACACCCAGCCGAATAGCCACTATCCTGCAGTGTTACGAAGATCCGGCACAAATCATGAAAAAAGAATGCTGGCGGGCCCGCCGGTACTCGCCAAATTCGTTGGGCGAGTCCATGCTTTCATCTGTCATGGACATCGCCAAGTAGGTTATAGTAGACTGAGATACTTGAGCCTTCGTCTTGTGCTCATGACCAATAAGTGAATCGCGTATCAGGAAGCTTAGCTGTCGGACGACGTTTGCTTGGAACCTCGGGCGGGCTTCAGACCCGGAGTCCGGAGCCTTTACAAAACCCCGTGTCGCGCCCCGCTTCTGGCGCTCTCACTGCCAAGTTAGTCACAGATCTATTTTGGATTTGTGGAGTTCATCTTCTTCCACTTGGAAAGTTCGAGGCGTCTGAGACCACCGCTAAGTGGGAAGTTTCTTATCGCGAGCGGCGACTTTTCTCTGCATGGTCTCAATATCGAGAAGCTACCTTGACATCTTTCTCGGCCTACTCAACTATGTTTACCTCGGTCTATGGGGAATCTATTTCTTCGCTATGTACCTCTGGTATTGGCACGGATTATTCGGGGACGCAGTAGGTTGGTTTAGGGGCACGTTTGGAATACTCGGCTTCAATCTTGAGGCTGTGCCCGGGGGTCCCGAGGTCGCGATTTCAAGGACTCTGACTTTCTTGGACTGGGTCTGGCGAACAATATCGAGAGATTTCGTTTCTCTTAGCTTGCTCTCGTCGATTATTTATCTGGTTCAAAGAGGGCGATGGAGAAAACGAAAGCCCGCGCCTTCATAGACAATTAGATTGCGACCACTAGAAAATTCCGTAGAACCGCAAAAGCATGCCCATGCTCTACACCGGTCGGAAATCGAGGTTCTGGACCTAGATCGTGGTGGGCCCGGAGGTCCCGCCGTCCGCGTGTGGGTGGTGGAACCTGATCTGAATATGACTACTGCTAGAAGAAGTGTGCTTAGAAAGAGCGGCAGTGTTAAGTGAGTAATTCTGGAGTCGGTCATGACGTAGTGCTTGTCTGACCTCCTACAACGACGGTTAGTCTTGCTGTGTATGAATTCTGTTTGTATGTGTGGAAAACAATATCCAAGTCCGGTAGCTCTTATTAGCAACTCGTCACGTGTAAGATAGTAAGGTGTTGCTTATGCCGAAGGTAACTCAGATCACAGTCTCATTGGCGAACAAGCCCGGAGCCCTAGCCCAGCTCTGCTCAACGCTGGGTAAAGCGGGAGTTAACATCACGGCCCTACTTGCACCTGAGATTAGGGGCAGAGGGAAGGTAAGAGTGCTTGTTGACAACCCAGAGAAAGCCAAGGAAGCCCTGAACACTGCTAAGGTACGTTTCTCAGAGGAAGAGGTCATCGCGCTCAACCTTGATAATCGGCCTGGGGCAATAGCAGAGGTTAGTGAGAAGCTGGCGCAATCGAAGATTAACATCAGATACTCCTACGCCACAGCCGCCGAGGGCTCTGCGAAAGCAACGGTAATCATAGCCGTACGCGACGTGACTAAAGCATTAAGCGTCCTTGGCGAGTAGACTGGCCAACGCTCGCCTATCCTCACAGATGTTTCGTACACATTCTCCTACGAATGCTCACATCAAAGTCCGGGAATGCTAAAGATCAGTCATATTGTCGACTACGAAAGGCGCCTCATACGCCGCCCCTCAGAGATGTTCAGGCTTGAAGAGTACCGCGCTCCTATCATCACCCCCTGAGGTTGTCATGAGAATGCTTGAGCTTGCTGATGTGGGCCCTGAGGACGTAGCATACGATTTAGGATGCGGAGACGGTCGCATACTGATAGCGGCCGTGGAACGCTTCAACGCCAAAGAAGCAGTCGGCTACGAGATCAGAGAAGATGTCTACGAGAAAGCACTTGAGGAGATTGCCAAGACTAATCTTCGAAGGAAAACTAGAGTAATCAACGGAGATCTCTTCGGAGCAGACCTCTCCAAAGCCACCGTGATAACGGTGTACCTAGATAGCTTTGCGAATGAGAAATTGAGAACAAAATTGGAGAAAGAAGCATCACCTGGCACAAGAATCATAAGCCATGACTTTTCGACCCCCGGATGGCGACCAGTGCTACAGCAGGCATTCAAAGAGAACAATAACATTCATACGATGTACCTGTACAAGGTGCCCACATCGTTCTCAGCGGAGAAGCCACTCAACAGTCAGGTAATATCCAAACTACGCAGGAAGAATTGCCCGCGAATCTAACCCAGCCTCAGTAATCTTCTTCTTGTCCAACGGCCTCAGCGCAATCAGCGCACATGCCTATCCAGTCCTGACCTACGCATTTCCGGCAGTATGGTTTGCCGCAATCGTAACATCTAAGGACATCTTTCTCCTTGAGCGCCCCATGACATTCGGAGCATGTCGCGGCAATTTCACTCTGGTTTTCCATCTCTTCCTCTCCGCTTGAATGGCTTTTCAACGTTTTCCACTTCACGCAAAGGATTTGCTCAACCCATCACGCGCACAGAATGTTAAAGCTTCGACCTGCTCTACAAACATTGCGCATTTCGAGGTTGAAAACGGCCGAAAATGGTCCACCGATTCTTTGCAAAGAAGTCTAGTTTGATCGCTTGCACACTGAGTGCCTTTCAGCGGGACCAGCCATGGCAAGTTTCTTTCGCGTCAGCTTTTGTCGCTATTGGTGCGGCAAATCATCTTCTTAGCCTTGCATCCTTATGGGCCTGTTTGACCCAGTTCTCTTTGAAGAGGTCCCTTGAACTTCAGGTTAAGCTCGATATCTAGCCCCTCAAAGGCATCACGAAGATCGTTGGTGAGGCTTCTTGCAAGCTCACTCCCTGCCTTTGCACCCATACAGTACTACGATAGGTTTTGTTCGCGTTGCGGGTTATACCTCGGCCGTTAGTGTGAGTCCTTCTTTCCCTCATCCGAAGTGCTGATGACTCCAAACTCATCTAGATTAAGGTGCTCAATAGCTCAAGAAGCTTCTGGAATAATTAGGCAGCGAGGACAATGATTGAGTCATATGATTTCGGTAGAATCGTAACCGACGGGAGAAAGTTCGGAAGCGACGCAGTCATCTTTCCCGACAGGATTGACGGGAACTGGTGGAGAAAGGAAGGGCATACGCTAAGCGTAGACGATGTTAATGAGATCGTTGAGGCGAAGCCTGAGGCTCTCGTCGTCGGAACAGGCTACTCCGGCCTGATGAAGATTCATCCGCAGACTGAGCAGTATCTAAGGTCTTCTGGAATCGAGTTGATAGCTGCCAAGACTGAGAAGGCATGCAAGACCTATAACGATCTCTTCAAGTCCGGAAGAGTTGTCGCGGCCTTCCACTTAACCTGCTAGCACTAGCATTGCCGCAGCGTTCACACCGATAGCTATCAGTTCAAGTGAACGCGCACGAAGATTGCGCAGAAAGCGAGCACATCATATCGCGCTCTTGACATTATTGCTTGGACGGCGCTGTGGAATGAGGGTCCAAAAGAACGGCACAATTGTAGGGACTATGCAGAGTGAGGATCCAGTAAAGCTTCGTCTTCAGGTGAAACTCGATGAAGAAATACTTGAACAACGAGTGAAGCCCTTTCCACAATCGGAACAGGAGAGAATGACGCAGCAGATGACGGAGAAGATAGCCAAGCAACTCCGAGGGGGGAATCCCCCGGCGCAGTAATAATGGGGCCAGGCTTTCCAAGGGTGGCAGGTCCCCAAGTCGAGGAGTGGCTAGTTCCCGCAGATCAAGCTGCGAAGCTATCGATTAGAAAGAGAGTAAGAGTTAGCCTAGAACTCCTTGAAGAAGAGTAGGCGCCGGAACTCCAACGTCATTCGATAAGGCCCGGCGATCTTACTGAGGACCATCTGTCATGTCCGAGATTCTCCTAGGAACTTGCAGCTGGAATTACGCTGAGTGGGAGGGCATCCTCTACCTTCAGAACAACAACTGAACTGCAAGCTGCCAGTGCCCCTCGAACCTTAGAACTTCGAAACCAATTCTGGCAAGAAAAACGAAGGACCCCGCCCGCTCCGCCACTCTGTTGAAAGCCGACCGAGTCCTGCTACATTCGTCAAAGTCGAGAACGTGGTAACATGTGACTACAGTACCATTAGCGAGTTTACACGGTAACTTCGTGTGTAGCACTGATGGTGTCGAAATGGAACGTGTTTACCTTGGACAGCGGCGACCAGATGACTGAGTCTGGGTCGGAAAGGCTCCAGGTATTTGATGGGTCCCGTTGTTCGAATATTGCGTTCTCACGAGATTGCCCCCATTTCTGTTGTCGTCTTTCTGCGCAAGCCAATCTGACTCTGACTCGATTCTTGCAGGAAACATAGAGTCTGAGCGCAAGAAAAGATGTCGATGGTATCCGATTCTGCTGTTGAAATCTCTTGAAAGCATTTTATGACCCAAGCCACTTACTTGATGCGGGGCTGGCGCCACCTAGGGTTCTGATTGAGTGCAGGGTGTGGTCACCGTACTCCATCTTCCTGTGTGGTGCCCGATGTTTGACAGGTGAGTCTATTGGCACGTAAGATCATCGGCAATTGGAGCGAAGACTCAAGGGAACGCCTTCGCGTGAAAGGCACCGCACTCTTCAACCGTAAAACGTCATTGAGAGATAGGATCGACTCCTGTATCTTCCGCCTGAGGACACAGAAGGAAAGGATAGAAGAATCGCTGGCGCGGTTACAGCGACGTGACAGAGACTACTTTGAGAAATGTGTCGCAGCACAGGTAGCCAAAGATTCTTCGCAAGCAGCATTGTATGCGATTGAATGCGCAGATGTCAGGAAAGTGGCCAGTACAACGATGCAATCTGAGCTTGCACTGGAACAGATTGTGTTGAGATTGGAGACGGTTCAGCAATTTGCTGACTTGGTCGACACTTTGACACCAGTTCTAGGCGTGTTGCGTGCTGTTAGACATCAGATAGATGGAATACTACCAGGCATGTCATGTGAACTTGGCACGATAATTGAGAATTTGGATAATGTTATGATCGAAGTTGGCGAAGCACCGTCGTCAAGTTTCGATATCAACGCCTCCAGTGAGGAGGCTCGGCGAGTATTAACGCAAGCTGTGACAATGGCGGAAGAACGGATGAGACAGCGATTTCCTGAGTTGTCTATACCAATATCAGCGACGGGATTAGCGCCCACAGAAGAGAGCATCTATCTCAGTAAGTCATGAAGCCTCGCAGAAGCTTCATGTGGTTGTGTTGCCTAATTATTTGGAGAGAGACTATTCTCCCTCCGTTCAAATATGTTTCAACGTCCTCTGCTTCCAAGGACTTTTGGTGTCGAAACGGTACCAGTACCTATCATCATCCGTGGAGTAGAACGACCGGCGTCTCAAAGAGTATGCGAAGACGGAAAACGTCTCAGCTGCGATTTTGATCCGACTCTTCGTTAAACCCTCACGGTAGAAGTGAGTTGCCGACCGAGAAATCATCTATTTCGTTTCTTTGACCAGCCCCTGGGCCTGCTCAGCTGGAGAAGTTTCTAGGAGGTGTAGAAATGCCAAAGATCGTTTGATGTTACTCAGTTAGACGTTTCTACTTAGAGCCTATCCTGAAACCGTTAGTCGGTAGATTGTGAGGCAGCATGCGAGTTGGGTGGGGGCTAGGTAGTTTCTCCTTTTCTTTTCTCAGCGGATGAGAAGCTTCCGGAACCTGTTATGCCATGATCCGGTTCGCTCTACTACCCAGCGTTTGGTTTGCTGACACCTTCCATCACAATCGGCTAACGCTATCCCAGAACCCTTCCTAGCCCTTCTATCAACGTCCCCAACAAGAAGATTCACAACAGCCTAACCAAATCGCCTAGCAAACGTCAAGAAATCGGAGGCTTTTGGGATAGGCTCTAAGCAACATTTCTGTTCTCGAGCGCACGATAGAGCCGATTTTCTCAGGGAACCGTCTCAATTTGTCAATTTACTGGTTTGCAATTTCAGCTTGGCCAAGTGGTTTGCCCTGAAATGAGAACATGTAAACACAAGACGACTCTCCATGTTGGCGAAGTTCGATAGCGATTTTTCCGCATTCCACCTTCCCGCCCTCCTGAGCGGTGAGCATTGACGCGTGAAATACGGCTGGTGCAATGTCACACTTCTCGGCCAACTGAAGCATATACTGTAGGTCCCGGTCAGTGCCTCGAGAGTTTCGCATATATCTGAGGGCTAACGCCATAGCTATGTTCTCCGACCGTTGTCACATCATCCGTTATGAATCGCAACCATTGCAACTCTCGAATCACCGCAGCTTCGGTATGACGATCAAGGGCTTCTCTGGAAGATCGGCTCTCATGACGGTCAAGCTCGCGGTGTTCAGCCTCTTCACGTTGTCATCTCTACGCAAGAAGTCTTCAACGGTGCTTAATCGGTCGAATGTGGCTGACATTCCAGGAAGCCCGTAATGCATCGGGACGGTTATCTTCGGTTTGAAGGATTCCATGATCTTCCGCGCTTCTTCTGGGCCGATCGTGTAGAATCCTCCAACCGGAATGAAGAGGACATCCACCGATCCTATCTCACTTACCTGTGACAGCGACAGCTCATGTCCCAGGTCTCCCAGATGGCAGAAGACGAGATCATCGAGGCCCACCGCGTACGCCGAGTTCTTTCCTCTCTGGCTGCCTTGATCCTCGTCATGGAATGTGCCCACTCCCTTTATGGATACGCCGTCAACATCCTTTCTTCCCGTGAACCCTTCTAGGACGACGCTCCTATCATGCCTAACGGGTTTAGCATTATTATACTGTGTCGAATAACTAGTGTCGTCAATGAGTCTCTTGTATCGTTCTCCTTAGTTTTGTTAGAGGTTCGCTGTTAGCGCGATGAGTGTGTTGTATAGGTTTGCTTTGAGCATCAGCTCCCTAGCCATATTCTCTGTTTTCTTGGCCGAGACGTATTCTCCAAACGTTCGTTTGTAGGATGAGAAGACTGTTTCAGCCATCCATCGCCTCCCATAGTTGTGACGGCGTTTCCAACATTCAGGATCATTGAGGTACTCGGCGACAACCATCTTTCTGGGCATGCAACCCCTAGCCTTCCCTGAACTGTTCCGTCTGACCCGTATCACTGGCTCTATCCCCTTCTCTGCAAGATACCTGAAGTTGCTTTTCGCGTCGTACGCCACGTCGCCTATCACCTTGGCGAGCTTAGCCTTCGTGGAGGCTTCTTCGACCAACGGCTGGAGCATCCGCCCATCGCCCACCTTCTCATCCGTAACTTCCAATGCCAGAATCTTCTTCCGCTTCACGTCCGCCGCAATATGGATCTTCAAGTATCCCCGTTTCACCTTCCATTTGTGCCGCATCCATTCACCGCGATTCGCGACCTTGATGCCTGACGCGTCTACGGCTATGATCACGTCTCCACTCGACTTTGCAAGTACGTTGTCAAGCGCGATGGGAAGCTTCTCTTCCCTCCACTGGATGCTCGAATGGTCCGGAACCTTCAATCCCTTCACGTATTTGGTTAGGGCTTTGATGAACCCTTCCAGTTGGCGGTAAGGCAGATGCAGGTAAGCATGCATGAAGAGAAGGAGACGAATGAAGCTGCCCGGATAGCGGAATCGAGCTCCTTCCTTACCTTTATTCATCGCTTCAAGCTCGCTCTCCCAGCCTCTCACGAAATCCAAGTCGAGGAGGAGTCCTCCACGCCTCACCAAAGCGTCGTTGATCTTCTTCCAGTCACGCCCAGACATGGCTTGCGCTAGACCGAGGCTGACGCAAGAGGTTAATCCATAAGAACGAAGAAAAATCGCCTAACGCTCAGGCCTAAAACATACAGTTATTCGACACAGTAATATCAGGAACATATTTCGTGCCAGACTTCTCAGCGATCTGCAATACTGCCTTAACCGCAAAGTCAGCTACAAAATCCCTATGCTCAGCGAGAAGTTTGCTGGCAATTGAAACCTTCGCGATCTTCCTGAGCATGGCCTTATCGTTGGGGGTGACTTTGATAGCGATCTTCTGAAGGAATTCAAGAGCCTTTCCGCTGGCAGTTTGGTACTCGTCAACAATAACGGTTGGATGCACGTCTTTGTCGAATAATGCTTGGGCTTTGCTTAGCAACTCACCCGCTAACACCACGGCCTTGGTCGTTCCGTCGCCGACCTCATCATCTTGAGTCTTCGCGATTTCCACAATCGTCTTTGCAGCAGGATGCTGCACCTCCATCTCGTCAAGGATCGTAGCGCCATCGTTGCTGATGGTTACGTCGCCGAATCCGTCAACAAGCATCTTATCCATCTCTTTCGGACCTAGGGATGATCTAATGGATTCAGCTATTGCGAGCGCAGCCGAGATGTTAGCGTGTTGGGCATCGCGCCCTTGTGACCTCGACGTACCTTCTTTGAGCATTAAGGTAGGCTGATTCACCATGTTAATCGACATACCCTAAAGCCTCCGCTACTCCTAAGCATGATAACAACCGAAAACCAATTTCATATAAATCTTGCTAGATGGACCCTCCCACTCGCTTGGATATTTAGGACGACTATAACAATAACACCTGTTCTAACCCCGAATGAAAACAGGTTAAGGTGCATGGCTCGGTGAGGCGACTAACCTGGTCCGGTTGGGTGAGAGATTATCTCAAGTTCCCACCCGAGCCTGAAACTTCTGCATCTCTCCTCCTTTGCAGGCTGCGCCCTATGATCTTCACAGGCACCACGTCCTTGAATTGACCACAGAACAATAAGTAATCGTGGTCCTGTAGAATCTGGAAGGCTAGCGCTCTATTCACCACCAAGATTCGCCACGTGTTCCAATCGTCAGGTATTCTTCAGTAGTTGTTTGATGGCTTCTGAGTAGTTCTGTCTTAGCTTCGCACCGTCATTTCTTTCCTCAGTGCTGAGTGGTTGAACAATGATTTTGTCTTTGATCAAAGATGGAGCATATACTTGTGGGACTGTCAGCTGGAGCTTTGGCTTCTGTTTCCCGTGTAACTCGATGGCTTCGAAGTATTTGCGGTCGTCGAACTGTAGAACTGTGTTGGACGAGACGCAGAGAACGGTATCGCAGTCCTCAGCATTATTGAAAGGGTATGCGGCGTCGTTGAAGCTCTCCACGACAAGATGCCTTTCTTGAATATGTCTGTAGCATGTGGAGGTTGCCTTCTCAAAGTTCTTCCCGTAGGCTTCCGCCAAATCTTCGAACTTGCGTACGAAGTAGGTCTTCTGAGCGTTCCTTTTGATTTTCAGGTAGAATGTTTCCATGTCTCGGAGGCGAGTTAGGTTCATGGTTCCGTTCAAGTAGTAGATGTTCTTGTGCGCTAGTCCGTCATGGTATGTGAACCGTTCTGCTATGAACTCTTGAAAGACCAGTTTCTCCTCCGGAATCCCCCTGTCAAGCACGGGGCCGCTGAGGCGGTTCACAGGATTCAACACCTCTAGGGGAAGTTGAGATTCGGCTGCTGCTTCAAGCTCCATAATGTCGCTGGACAGCAGACTACTTTTAGCTAGGCTTTGTTGGAAGATATTGAATTGATTCCAGTAGCTTATCCCGGAGTGTGGCTTGAATGGTACAAGCGTTACCCCCGCTTTCTTGAAGCCGTGGATCAACGCCTTGCAGAGCGTCGTCTTCCCTGCATCGTAGGCTTGGAGACCCACAACCAAGATTTTCCTGGACATGCCCAACATTCAAGCAACATTTTGCTGCCGATGATATCTTTTTCCAAGCAACCTTTCTGCTTACTCCATTGAGATTTCTTCTAGGATTTTGCCCTTAGTTTCGGTTCCTAGCAGAACGACGGCAATAGCTCCCAAGAAGTGGGTTAAGGCGAATATGGTGAACGCGGCTGCTAAGCCTCCGTAGGCGTACAGGAGTGGAGTGGCGGTAGGCGCAATTACTCCAGCGGCGCGTCCGATACTCGCTGCAGCTCCTGAGCCGGTTCCTCTAACACGGGTCGGATACAACTCTGGTGTGTACGCGTATAAAGCTGACCAAGCGCCTAGGTTGAAGAAGGATATGACGATACTCCACAGGAGTATTATTGTTGGTGCTCCAGCCAAGCTAAGGAGAACGCTACCAACACCAGCCAAAGCAAGATACACGATTGCGATTGGTTTTCTGCCCACGCGGTCAAGCAGAAGTGCCGCACTGTAATATCCTGGAACCTGCGCCAAGGTGACTATGAGGACCCATTCGATTGATCTGACAACCGTCAGATTCAGTGGGGGACTGGCATAGAACGTAGGGAGCCATATGAAGATCCCGTGATAGGTATAGACTAAGACCGCCCAGGAAATCCACAGCATAGCTGTTCTCTTCCGGAAGGTTGAAGACCAGATCTCTTTCAACGCCGCTTTGAAATCGAATTTCTCGGATGGTACATCACGAAGCTTCGACTCGTCAAAATCCATGGGGACCAGTCTATGCCTCTTGAGTAAGCTTATCGCCTCGCTTGATCTCCCCTTGAGCTGCAAATAACGCAGAGACTCCGGCGCAAAGAAGGCAACGATAGGGATTAGAAATAGCGGCACCAACGCCACCAAGAAGGTGGAACGCCAGCCAAGGCTCGGAAAGAGAAAAAGCGGGAAGATTAGAGACAGTAGCGCTCCGTAAACCCAAGAGGTTTCAACCAAGCCTAGGAAGCGTCCTCTATACTTTGCGGGAATGTACTCTGAGATGTACACTCCTGGCTGTGGGAGTGCACCGCCCAATCCAATCCCAGCGAGAAATCGCAGAACACCCATAGTAGCCGGATCTGGAGCAAGAGAATTTAGCGCAGTAAAAACGCTCATCATGGATATGGTAAAGAGTAGCGTCTTCTTCCTCCCAATACGGTCGGTTAGGATGCCGCATGATAATGCTCCCACAAACATCCCTAGATAACCCGCGCTCAGGAGGAGACCTGAGACGAGCGGCTGCTGTCTCAGCCCGAACTCATTGATTATCGGCGTAAGGACAGCTGCTATGAGTAGAACATTCATCCCCGTGAATCCGTATATCAGACTGCCTAACAACAGTAGCCAGTAATGGAAACGAGTAAGCGACGACTTTTCCAAATATGCAACAACGCTTTCACTCAATCGAAGTGGCCAGCCCGATAATGCTTACAGCAACTATTATTGAATAGCCATCCCCCAACATTCTAGTTCTGGACTCGTCTCAAGAAAGATATTAGTGGTTTACGATTAACAGTTTTCCTAGCTAGTTTATCAATAGATTCAGGTCTTGCAAAAAGAGAGAGGGGTGTGTTTAGTACTCTTCGGAGCCGGGCATTCCTCCAGGGCCACCTGGGCCGCCGGGGGGTTTGCCTTCCTTGCCGAGGTCTTTGGTTCCTTTCGCTGAGACTACGTCGTCGATGCGGAGGATCATTGAGGCTGCTTCAGTCGCTGATTTGACTACTTGTAGTTTCACGCGGACTGGTTCCAACACGTTTAGTGCTTTTGTGTCTTCGATTTTTCCTGAGAATACGTTGACACCATACCAGCGATCCGCCGGGGTCTGATGTTTGGCTCGGAGTTCTACTAGGATGTCGATGGGGTCTAGGCCTGCGTTCTCTGCGAGTGCTAATGGTACGCTTTCTAACGAGTCTGAGAAGGCTTCGATGGCTAGTTGTTCGCGTCCGCCGACTTTGACGGCGTATTCGCGTAGTTGCTTTGAGTTTTCGGCTTCGGTGGCGCCTCCGCCTGCCACGATTTTTCCGTCCTCGATGGCGTCTCGTACGACGCAGAGTGAGTCGTGAATGGATCGTTCGGCTTCGTCTACGACGTGTTCGGTTCCTCCGCGAATTACGATGGTGACTGCCAATGGGTTCTTGGCGTCTCTAACGTATACTAGTTTGTCATCTCCGATCTTGGTCTCTTCTATGGTTTTTGCTTCGCCGAGTGAGGTTGAGGTTAGGTCTTTTACGCTTGCGACGATCTTGGCGCCGGTTGCTTTGGCAACTTTCTCCATGTCGCTGCTGCTCATGTTCTTGATTGCTGCAATTCCTCTCTTGCTTAGGAAGTGTAGGGCTATGTCATCGATGGACTTCTCGCAGAAGACGAAGTTGGCTCCGCTCTCAGCAATCTTATCCACCATCTCTTTCAGCATTCGTTCCTCTTCATCTAGGAAGGCTTTCATCTGGTCTGGTCTGTCTATGTTAATTTTTGCGTCGAATTCAGTTTTCTCGATCTCGAGCTTGGCGTTGAGTAGTGCGATCTTTGCGTTCTCGATTCTCTTGGGCATTTGTGAGTGTGCAATCTCTTTGTCTATGACGATTCCTTTCACGAGTTCTGTTTCTTCGAGGCTTTTTCCATGCTTCTTGAGGACTTTAACTAAATCGATATCGACTCTTGGTTTACCGTCTCTTGTCTCTTTTACTTGGAGCGCTGCGTCAACCGCTATCTTGGCTAGGTAGTCTTTGGCTGACGAGACGCCTTTTGTTCCCATGGCGGTGGTGGCTATCTTTCGTAGAGTGTTCGCGTCACTCGGTTCAATTGACTCGGCAAGGCTGCTCAGGATCTCTTTGGCTTTCTCTGACGCCTTCTTGTATCCTTCGACTATGACGGTGGGATGGACCTCTTTGTCGAGTAATTTCTCCGCCTTCTCGAGTAGTTCGCCCGTTAGGACTACGGCTGTGGTTGTTCCGTCACCGACTTCATTATCCTGTGTCTTGGCGACTTCGACGAGCATCTTGGCTGCGGGGTGTTGTACGTCAAGTTCTTTCATGATGGTGGCGCCGTCATTGGTTATGATTGCGTCCCCGATGCTGCTGACGAGCATCTTGTCCATTCCTCGTGGGCCTAGGGTGGTCTTGACGGTTTCAGCAACAACTTTGGCTGCTAGTATGTTGTTTCTCTGGGCATCACGGCCGGTAGTTCGTTGAGCTCCCTCCTTCAAAATCATAACGGGAATTTGCGCAGACAAAACCTATCACCATTATTGTTACTAGCGGTAAATATGGTTCCCTAAAAATATTTCTCGGAGGTAATGTCAAGTTCACGACTGCTCAGCCCGTTTTGTGAGGCTGTAAGGCACGTCTGCTAAGTCCGTAGTGGGTATTGCTTTTATCCTGCCTGTGGGCTGATTCTGTGAGAGAGTTTTGCTTAAGGAAATCTTTCCCTGTAACACCATGTGTGGGCGAGCGTAATTGTGGAAGATTTGATACCCGCTAGGATTAGCGTGTCATCTTTCTTTAGGTTGCTTGTGACTCTCTCTATCCCTGATCTCTCCGTTCAGCCGTTCCGTGCGATTGTTATTTTTGTCTCCGATAATCCTCACATGTCTAATATGCTGAACCGCTAGTGCTTCGTTCTCACGTCTGAACTCGTGTTTGCATGCGGAGTGGAAGTTGAAAGCTCCATCGGTAATTAGAGTCGTAGGTTTCTTTTGCGCGAGTTCTTTGGCCTGTTTGAATAAGGGTCGTATGTCTGCTGAACCATTAGTGTCCGCTACCTCTTGAGCCAACCAGAAACGTGTATCATTATCCATCATCGCGTATAGATGTTTCATGTCTCCTCGCACTTTCACGAATAGTTCGTCCGCACGCCAAGTATCCGAAACATTCCGAGTGATCTTGTCAAGGTACTTTGCCATTAGAGCCGTGTACTTCTCAATCCAATTGTAAACGGTTTGGTGGCTGACTTGAACTCCGAGAAGTTGGAGTGATTTGGCTACGTTTCTAAGAGATTCACCTGAGAAGTACAACTGCATTGCGGTTGTGATGCCTTGGAGATTATGCTTCATCCTCTCGAACCCAAGATTCGCCGTGAAGAATTTCCCGCACGATTTACAGGAGAACTTCTGGATATCGCCTTACTTGTTGTGTCGCATATCCCACTTGATTAGCTGACCAGCAGAACCACAGTAGATGCAAGCGTGTATGTCGATTGGTCTGATTACTCGCGGCTAAACAATCTCTCGGAGTTTGATGCTAAACTCAACAGCCCAAATATGCTTACACTTCACACCTCGATACGTGAAGTCTGGGCAATCGCACACCCAGCCAATCGTCCGATTCATTCGGCCTTCGTCACGATATACATGCCATGACCAGATTGTGAGGCAACCTTGTAGAATCTTTCATCTTCTCGGAGGCAAGGCAATCTCGCTTGCGTCTTTCCTATAGTGATGGTAACTGGTTCTAACTACCACGATATGCTATGGAAGTATACGCTCGTGAGGGCATGTTCAATCCGTTTGCTGCAAATTTCCAGTATTCCAATTTCCCACAAATAATCTACCTTCTTCGATGGAAGAGATGTTGAATGGGATTTGTGCTGACGGTCGCATTTTCAAGGGCTTTGAACAAGAAATCGAACCTCTCTACGATGTTTCTCCACACCTCCGGCGCGTCGCGAAGCTAACCGATAACCTAGCTGATAAGACAAAAGAGGAATCCATCGACCTGGCCAGAGCCTTACTGATCAAGATACCGACCCATACGCGCCAACCATCTTCGCGGTCACGAGAGAGCTGAGAACCTGAGCATATACTCCATTCACATAATCATCAGATGGCAAACGCCTAGGAGATTCGAGGCATTAATCAGGTGAGGGCTAAAAACGAGGAAAGAATCAGAGCTTAAATGAATTCTTGGCATGGATGATTTTCCAAAGGAAAGGACCACTATCCAAGGAAGGCCTCTAACCATCATTCGAATGGATCATCGAGATCAGCTTAGCGTGAATCGATCCGCCACCAGCCAGAACGGAGCCAGTGAGGCCCCCATTTCTCACCTGCTGAATTCGTCACAACACCACCTGCTTCCTGCACTAGCAAGCATCCTGGCACTCAACTCGTATATTGGGATTTCTCAGGATTGTTCTGAAAGATTCAGGATCATTGTTCAGGAAAGTATCGTGATGGGCTACATTCCAGAAACACGTACACCAAAAGGCGCTCTAACCTCGATGGCCGAACATAAGATACTTATGAAATGCTTCACGAGGAGAACTGAAACTTTCGTGTACTCCCCTGACTTCTCCACACGTACGGTGTATCCTGGGGCAATGGAAGGGACGGCCTCATGGTGTTGCATCTTTCTGGCATGGCACAACCTGCGTCCGAAGAATGGTTTTTCTGATATTGCTTGACTCATGTATATGGCGAAATATTTTTTTAGTTACCGTTAGTAACAACATGTGTCGAAATTAGCAGAGGTGAGATACCATTGTAAGCGTAAGAAGCTTGCTTAGGCGTCTCATCCCGTCTAAGGTGAGACGCCGAATAATATTGGTAGGAGGGTGATGCACTAGCGCCAATCTGAACTATTCGCTACTATCACTATGAGAGATGGTTGAGGATGGTTTCAGAAAAATACACAAAGAAGGGAACAATCTACATACGCGAGTTATGCGGCTTCGGTTACACGGATCTCGAAACGGCCGAACGCTGCGAACAACACTGCTATTCACATGGAAGGCCAACTCCAAGGATAACACGAAAGGCAATCCGCAATCCCTCCGTCCAAGTCGACCCTATCGCGGCATAGACAACCAACGGATGGCTCGAAGGTTAGGAGATATCACTATGCTAGGCCGGTCTATGTGCGGGTATGCGCTGTCGAGGACCCTTGAGAACTCTTTCCCAGGACAGGTCTTGGGCTACGTCTAGATTAGTTTTGGATCAGCTAGCAGCTGTATGACACGTGTTGTCGTACTTTTCACGTCACATAAATCTGAAGAATCTGTGAAGCGATGAATGCTGCCCTAAATCTGTCCTGGGGCGAAATATGTCTTCTTGCTAGTGATCACAGGAGTCAACATTGAGGCGTTGCCGCTCCTAAGCGTTCTTATCAGGGTCTACAATATCTTCTGCGTGAGGTTGAATTTTGCCTAAGAAGAGGAAGAAGAGAAGAGCGAAGAAAAAGGTGAAACAAGAGGAGACCCCGCCACCAATCCCGACACAGGCACCGCTGGCCGAAACGAAGCCAGAAACCGCGGCACCTCCATCTACCCCTACTGAACCAGCTTCGCCTACCACCTCAACTACTGGACCCTCGTCTGCTTAGTACATGATGATCAGATAGGTTGAGTAGAAGAGGAAGTGATTATTGACGGTTAACTGTGCAAAATGTGGGAAAGAAATTCCTCCAGGGCAAGAGGTAAAGAAAGGTCTCCTAAAGAAGAAGAGTTACCACAAAGAATGCACCTAAGTAGGAACGCCTAACTCCAGCGACGCCAAACTGAAGTATTGGAAGAGGAGGTGAGTTTTGAAGTTGGCATTCGACGATTTCTACGACGAGTTACCTGAGTTGTTCGGATCGCGTCGACGGCGACGGTCGCCTTTCTGGTGGATGGAGAGGTGGCTGAGCGAGTACGATCGGATCTTTGAGCGCATGTTCCGTGAGATGGCTGCAGCTATACCAAAGGAGCAGGTGAGAGAACGGAGGCTTTCGGATGGTTCGGTGACGCGTGAGTGGGGGCCCTTCGTTTACGGCTACTCCATGTCCATGAACCCTGACGGTAAACCGGTCATCCGAGAATTCGGAAACGTCAAACGGTCTAAGCCTACAATGTTCGGTTTCGAACGGCCAGGGCTGGAGCCAAAGGAGACACATGAACCTTTGATCGACGTCATCGACGAGCCGGAACAGGTCGGAGTCGTCGCCGAGCTGCCAGGCGTCGAACAATCCGAAATCAAAATCCTTGTCTCGGACGCTAGCTTAACGATCAAGGTCGACGCGGGTGGACACAGGTACAGATACCTCAGGGAAGTTGAACTTCCTGAAAGGGTTGAGCCCGATAGTTCAAAGGCGTCTTACAAGAACGGCGTCTTGGAAGTGAAGTTAAGGAAGCTAAGGCCCAGAACGAGAGGCAGGGAAATCAACATAGAATGACTTCGGCCATACGATGTTCGATTCAAAGATTTATCCAAGGAAGAAGATCCCCAGCCGAAATTCGAGAGACAAAGCAAGGCGGATTTTGATCCACCCATAGACGAATGTCAATCGTTCTGGGGCAGTTGCTGTAAGGCTCCCTCGCATGAGGCGACTCCCATTAGCTTAACCCGTTGCGCGTGAACTTCCGGAGGCGGACTGTAATGAATCGTGGCTCATCCTAGTGTGATACGGGTGAACTGTACAATTCTGATTCTCGCTCCGAAGCTTAGAAAGGCCATGTGGAGGGCTGGCAAATTAGTCTCGCTCGAGCTTCCAGACCTAGCGCTTGTGGAGATTCCCATAGAGATGCAAGGGATTATGCAGGGGTTCCTGGATTTCGATCGAAGCCTCGATCAGTTTTGGTCAGACTATGAGAGAGCAACGGGCCTAGCGGGGCCTTTCGTTAGAGCAGCTAGATATTCATTGGACGATTTCTTACTAGAACTCCGCAAGGCCAAACTCGTAAAGCCTGAACTAAAAGTCGCCTGCTATGGTAGTGTGCAAGATGAAAAGCATCGCGCCAGGCTTTCTGAAAAGCTTCTAGCCTTAGAGCTGCGTTCCAAGATCTCCAGAATCAATGTCAAAGAGTGGCGCGGATACCTCGCAGAGGAGCTTCTAAGCTCGCAATCGAGCTTCAAGAGCACATATGACCGACTCGTCGGCAGGCTACGAGGCGAATTGAAGAAGGCTGTTGTTTGGTGCGGTTCCGCGAGTCCTATCGTGAACGTTCTCCGGAAGAATGGCTGCCCGCTCCAAGTCCGCTATGTAGTAAGCTACCTCAAACCTCCACTAGTGGCGCTTCTCGCCCTCGCAAGAATTCGCGGACTCGACAATATTGCGGACCAAGAGATTGAGACTGGCGTAAAGATGCACCTCCAATATCTGAACTTGGTGATCTCTGGCGAGAACTTGGATATAGCGCACAGGCAGTGGGAAGAAATGGTTCGTTCGACAGTTGTCCGCAGCACACACACGTAATCGCAGAATCATTGACGGATAAGACCTTCGCTTGTTATGGAAAGCCCGTCGCCACTCCTGCACGATTCGCGGCGAGTTATCCGACGGATGTAACTCAACCGCAGCCGAATGTTTTTATCAGCGAGGTATCGGGCATTACGCTGAAGGTTTAGACCTAAGACTTGATTTGGCCGGGCTACTGCGTCTCATGCGGAGCGTGGAACCCCGCGTACAACATGTACTGCTTCTCTTGTGGAATCCAGCTCCCTAGAACGTGGGCCGCGCCACTCGGATTGTGCCTAAGATGTTTCGGCATGAACCCATCGAATGCCAATTATTGCGGGAGGTGCGGAGCGCGGCTGAAATAGAACGCAGAGCCTGTAGAGGAAGCCTGCACTTCCTACTCTAGGATAAGAAAACGACCTTCATAGACAAGTAGGCCACTTGGTCCGAAGGATGACAAAAGTTTCGCGCGTGAGTGCGTCTAAGGGCAAGAGATTGCGGGAGCGGCTTAGGGAATTAGAAGCAAAATTGGCGGCCTCGGTTCGGAAGACCGAACTCGACGCGGTCAGATCGAGTCTGCAAGGCAAGATTGATGAGCTTCAGAGAAGACTTTCTGAATCGGTCCCCAAGACGACACTTGATGCGACGAAGAAAGATCTCCAAACCAAGATCGCTGGCCTTGAGGCGAAACTGAGCGAGTCCGTCTCGAAGAGCGAAGCTGAAGCCTTGCGAGGGAAGGTCAAAGAGTTGCAGTCCAAGTTGACTGAATCCATGCCTATGGCTGAGGCAGAAGCAAAGCTGAAGAGGTCTCGATCACGGCTCAGGGGCAGGATCAAGAAGCTGGAGGAGGAACTTGCCCAATCCATGCCTAGGGCTAAGGCGGAGGCTAGAATCCGCGACCTCGAATCAAAGGTTGACGAGCTGAAGAGGAAGCTGAGCGAGTCTGTGCCGAGAGAAGATGTCGAACCTCTAAACGCCAAGCTCAAAGAGCTGGAGGATAGGCTGGCCGAGACGCTACCGAAG
>Ga0315281_10005112_pt1 | contig 18835 bp, 16 predicted proteins | sample YL17G07_0_MG_FD_204540 | JGI IMG/M metagenome (GOLD analysis project Ga0315281, IMG submission 204540) | Sediment microbial communities from Yellowstone Lake, YNP, Wyoming, USA - YL17G07_0 | ecosystem: Environmental > Aquatic > Freshwater > Lake > Sediment | place: USA: Wyoming | collected... | reverse complement strand
TGCGCGAGAGGCGGCAGAGTTCGTCAACCTCTACTCCAGATGGCGCGGCATCAACCGGTGGCCGGCGCTGGTGATGGTTTTCGACCTGCTGCGCGAGCGCCCGGAGGTGCAGGGGCGCAAGTTCGAGCCGCCGCGGGCCCCGAAGCTGCGAGAGTTCATCGCCGACGAGGGCTTCGCCAAGAGCAACGACGGGCTGAGGACATATATGGCCGGGTGCCCGGATCCGGAGCTAGAGACGGCGCTGGCGTGGACGAGCGGGGTCAACGAGGCGGTTGCGGAGATGGTCCACGGGGTGCCCCCCTTCCCCTGGGTCAGGGAGAGCCTGCGGGCCCTGGCCGACAAGGCCGACATGATCGTGGTGTCGGCCACCCCGGTGGAGGCGCTGGCGAGGGAGTGGAAGGAGCACGACGTGGCCCGATTCGTCCGGGCGATCGCCGGGCAGGAGATGGGCAACAAGTCGCTGCACCTGGAGCTGGCGGCCGGCGGCAAGTACGCGCCCGAACACATCCTCATGATCGGGGATGCCCCGGAGGACATGAAGTCGGCGCGGGCCGTGAGAGCCCTCTTCTACCCGATCAACCCGGGCCGCGAGGAGGCTTCCTGGAAACGCTTCCACGATGAGGGTCTGCACAGGTTCCTCAGGGGCACCTACGCCGGCGAATACGAGGCGGCGTTGGTCGCCGAGTTCGAGGCGATCCTGCCGGAGGTGCCGCCTTGGAAGCGCTGAACGGTTCCTCGCGGGCGTGGGCATCGAGCGAGGCGTGACGGGGAGCTCATGGTCGTCGGCACAGGCACCACCGCACGCGCCCTGACGGATGAAGAGGTCCGGAGCGCGATGGCCGAGGCGCTGGCGCCCGCCGACCTCGATGGCCGGCGGGTGCTCGTGATAGTCCCGGACAGCACCCGGACCGCTCCGGTCGCGCTCATCCGGGTTGTGCTGGATGAGCTGCTGAGGCGGCGGGTCTCGGCACTCGACTACCTCGTGGCGCTGGGCACCCACCCTGTCATGGAGGACGCGGCGCTCGGCAAGCTGCTGGGCGTACCCGTGCACCTAGGAAGAGCCGGGGAATCGAGGGTCTTCAACCACAGATGGGACGTACCGGAGAGCTTCGTGACGCTCGGCACCATCCCCGCCGAAGAACTGGCGGCCGTGAGCGGAGGGCGGCTCGAGCTCGACGTGCCGGTGCGCCTCAACCGCCTCGTGGGCGAGCCCGGAGGGCGCTCGCCGTACGAACAGATCATCGTGTGCGGCCCGGTGTTCCCGCACGAGGTGGTGGGTTTCTCGGGGGGCAACAAGTACTTCTTCCCGGGGGTGGCAGGCGCCGAGGTCATCAACGTGACCCACTGGCTGGGCGCGCTGCTCACCAGCCGGGAGATCATCGGCGTGGCCGACACACCGGTTCGCCGCCTCATCGATCGAGCCGCGTCGTTGATCCCGACGCCACGGATGTGCGTCGCGCTGGTGATGCACGGCACCTCGCTGCACGGTCTCTACGTCGGGTCGATGGAGGAAGCCTGGAGGGCGGCTGCGGCCCTGTCGGCGGATCTCGACATCGTGCGCGTCAAAAGCCCGTTCCGACGCGCTCTCTCGGTCATACCGGAGATGTACGGCGACCTGTGGACCGCGGCGAAGGGGATGTACAAACTCGAGCCTGCCATCGCGGACGGCGGCGAGGTGATCATCTTCGCCCCACACATCACCGAGGTGTCGTACGTTCACGGGAAGTACATCGAGGAGATCGGCTACCACGTGCGCGACTACTTCCTCGCGCAGTGGGACCGTTTCAAGGGCTTCCCCTGGGGTGTCCTGGCCCACTCCACGCACCTCCGGGGGGCTGGCACCTTCGAGGCGGGGGTCGAGCGGCCCCGCATCCGGGTGACGCTCGCCACCGGCATCCCGCGCGAGCGGTGCGAGCGGATCGGCCTCGGCTACTTGGACCCGAGGACGGTCGACCCCGAGACGTGGGCGGGTCGCGAGGACGAAGGGGTGCTGCTGGCCCGACGGGCCGGCGAGATCCTGTACCGAGTGGAGCCGGGGGCCGACGGAAGGTGAGGGCAGGCAGCACTTGGAGGAACCGCTGATGGAGAAGGCAGACATCGGGCTCATCGGGCTGGCGGTGATGGGCCAGAACCTCGTGCTGAACATGGACGACCACGGCTTCCGGGTGGCTGTCTTCAACCGGACCGTCTCGACCGTGGACGAGTTCGTCAACGGCAGCGCCAGGGGAACCAGGGTGATCGGAACGCGCTCGCTCGAGGAGTTGGTGAGCGTCCTCGAGCGCCCGCGTCGGGTGATGCTGCTCGTCAAGGCGGGCGCGCCCGTGGACGCCTTCATCGAGCGCCTGGTGCCGCTCCTGGAGGATGGCGACATCATCATCGACGGCGGCAACTCCAACTACCAGGACACCGTGCGCCGGGTCGCGGCGGCCGAGGCCAGGGGGCTGCTCTACATCGGCACCGGCGTGTCGGGCGGCGAGGAGGGGGCTCGCCACGGTCCGTCCATCATGCCGGGCGGGTCGCCCGCGGCCTGGCCTCACGTCAGGCCGATCTTCCAAGGGATCGCCGCCAAGGTGGAGGACGGGTCGCCGTGCTGCGACTGGGTGGGCGAGAGTGGCGCCGGTCACTTCGTGAAGATGGTCCACAACGGCATCGAGTACGGCGACATGCAGCTGATCTCCGAGGCCTACCACCTCATGAAGGAGGGGCTCGGCCTTACCCAGGATGAGATGCACCGGGTGTTCGCCGACTGGAACCGGGGCGAGTTGGACTCCTACCTGATCGAGATCACGGCCAACATCCTCGCCTTCAGGGACGAGGACGGTGAGCCCGTGCTCGAGAAGATCCTCGACGCTGCCGGGCAGAAGGGCACCGGCAAGTGGACGGTGATCTCGGCCCTCGACATGGGCATCCCGCTCACGCTTATTGCCGAGGCTGTGCTCGCGCGGTCGCTCTCGGCGTTGAAGGACGAACGGGTGGCCGCGGCCAAGGTACTGCAGGGGCCGCAGGGCCCGCGCACGGTTCCCGGCGACGGTGAGGCGTTGGTCGAGGACCTCCGGCGCGCGCTGTATGCGGCGAAGATCGCCTCGTACGCGCAGGGGTACATGCTGATGCGCGCGGCGGCGGCCGAGTACGGCTGGAACCTCAACTACGGAGGGATCGCCCTCATGTGGCGCGGTGGGTGCATCATCCGGTCGGTCTTCCTGGGCAAGATCAAGGAGGCGTTCGACCGCGATCCCTCCCTCCGAAACCTCCTCCTCGACCCGTACTTCAGGGGCCAGGTCGAGGCCGCGCAGGCGGCGTGGCGCCGGGTTGTCGCGAGGGCGGTCGAGATCGGGGTCCCGGTCCCGGCGATGGCCAGCGGCCTGGCGTTCTTCGACGGGTACCGGCACGAGCGCTTACCTGCTAACCTGCTCCAGGCGCAGCGTGACTACTTCGGCGCGCACACCTACGAGCGTGTGGACCGGCCGCGCGGCGAGTTCTTCCACACCGACTGGACCGGGCACGGGGGCGGCGTGACGTCGACCACCTACAAGGCGTAGGCCGACGGAGAGACATCGGGGGCAGAGATGAGCAAGCCGAGGAACGTCGTCGTCGCCCAGTCGGGCGGTCCGACACCGGTGATCAACAACACGCTGCGCGGCGTGGTCGAGTCGTGCCGCGAGCTGCCGGAGCGCTTCGGCACGGTCTACGCCGGCGTGCACGGGATCGAGGGGATCCTTCGCGAGGAGCTCCTGAACCTCTCCGCGCAGGACCACGAGGAGATCGCCCTTCTGCGGACGACACCGGCCGCCGGTTCGATCGGCACCTGTCGCTACAAGCTCAAGAAGGCTCAGCAGGAGGACTTCGAGCGCGTCGTCGAGGTCCTCAAGGCCCATGATGTCGGCTACCTGTTCTACATCGGCGGCAACGACTCCATGGACACCGCGGCCAAGATCGCGCAGCTCGCCCACAGCAAGGGGCTGGAGCTGGTGGCCACGGGCGTGCCCAAGACCATAGACAACGACGTCGGGGACGCGGAGTTCCGGCTCATCGACCACACCCCCGGGTACGGCAGCGTTGCCCGGTACTGGGCTCTGGCCGTGCAGAACGCCGACGAGGAGAACGCCGGCTCCTGCCCCTCCGACCCGGTGCTGGTGATGCAGGCGATGGGCCGCAAGATCGGTTTCATCCCGGCCGCGGCTCGCCTCGCGGACCCCGAGCGGCGTATGCCCCTGCTGATATTCCTGCGCGAGTCCGGGCTCGGGCTCGAGGGGCTCGCCGAGCGGGTGAACGAGATGCTCCGGCAAAGGGGAAGGGCGCTGGTCGTGGTGAGCGAAGGCTTCGATGTGGGCGAGATCGGCGAGCGGAAGGACGCCTTCGGGCACACCACGTTCTCCTCGAGCGAGACGACGGTCGCACAGGTCGTGGTCAACCATCTCAACGGAGTGGGGCTCGCCTGCCGGGGGCTGGCGCGGGGAAACGTCCCGGGCACCGACCAGAGAGACAGCATCATCAACGCTTCAAAGGTGGACCTGGATGAAGCGTACCTGGTGGGGCGTCAGGCGGTGTCGGTCGCCGTCGAGCACGGGTCCGGGTACATGGCGACGATCCTGCTCAAGCCGGGGCCCGGCTACGGTGTTCACTACGACAAGGTGCCGCTCCAGGCCGTCGCGAACTCCGAGAGGTCGTTCCCGGCAGCGTGGATCGCGCCCTCGCTCACCGACGTCACCGACGAGTTCCTCGACTACGCCCGGCCGCTGGTCGGCAACGAATGGCCGACCGTGCCGCTTGTAGGAGGGCTTCAGCAGTTCGCCCGGCTCGAGCCCATCTTCGCCGACAAGAAGTTACCGAACTACGTGCCTCAGACGCATCGCAAGTGACGTGGGCTGGAGGGGGAGAGCACGCATGGAAGCGCCAGCCCGTCGTAATGCAGGAAAGGGAGGAAGAGTCATGTCTAGAGGATCTCGGCTTGCTTTCACGCTCGCATCACTACTCGTGGTCGTCATGGCTTGCGGTCTGGCCAGCGCCGCGCAATCGGCGGTCCCAGATAACATCAGGCTGACCTGGTCCGAAAGCCCGAAGACGACCCAGAGCATCGGCTGGCGTACCGACACCACGGTCACGCTCGGGAAGGTCGAGTACTTCGCCATAGGCGGTAGGCCCAGCACGGTTGCGGCGCCACCACCCGAGACGCTCGCCACCAACGTGGGCGCCATCAATCTCTTCTCTGTGACGCTGCGGGACCTGGAGCCGGGGACGAGGTACATGTACCGGGTGGGTGACGGCACAAACTGGAGCGCGTACTACACGTTCCAGACGGAGCCGGCTGACCCTGCGAGGTTCGAGTTCCTGGTCTTTGGCGACTCGCACGAGAAGAAGCCGATCTACACGGTCTGGAAGAACACCGTGACCCGGGCCTACCAGCAGAACCCCGAGGCAAAGTTCATCATGAGCGTCGGAGACCTGATCTACTCGGGGAAGGACTACGCACAGTGGCAGGCGTGGCTCGCGGGTGCCCAGGACGTCATCGCTCAAGTCCCGGACATGCCGGTGATCGGTGATCATGAGCCGCGGGGCGTCACCAGCAAGGACGACTTCCAGAGGCCGGAGTACTTCGTCAAGCTGTTCAGGGTTCCCCAGAACGGCCCGGCGGACTTCAAGGGCGAGGTGTACTCGTTCGACTACGGCGCCGCGCACATCGCAGTGCTGAACAGCGAGTTCACCTACGAGTTTGCGGACGCTGGGCACCGCAAGGCCATGATCGACGCCGAGGTTGCCTGGCTGGACGCGGACCTGACGGCGACGACGAAACCGTGGAAGATCCTCGTGTACCATGAGGCCACCTACAACCTGACCCCTGACCGGGCGGGAATCCTCACCAGGGTCAACTTCGGGCCGGTCATCGACAAGCACCACGTGGACGTTGTCTTCAACGGTCACGACCATGCGATGGCCAGGAGCTACTTCATCAAAAACGAGGACTTCGTGGCGCGAGCCGCGGAGGGAACGGTCTACTTCATCTCCGGGAGGTCGGGCGACAACGCCAAGGACAACCTGGGCAGCAAGTTTTGGCACCCGTTCTTCTACGACCCACAGTCCCAGACCTGCTACCTCGTGGTTGCTGTGGATCGCGACAGGCTCGCAATCACGACCAAGCTCGAGGACGGGACCGTGGTGGATAGATTCAGGATCGACAAGGCGAACCCTGACAACAGCACACCGGTCGTCCCATTCGGCACCTACATGGAGGCTGAGGACCTAGCCTTCCCCAGCGCCCGTTTTGCACCGTTTGGGTCGTTGCTCCAGTTCGGCAACCCGCCGCAGCAGAACGCTGCCGGCGAGTGGTTCGTCGATATCAACGCTCTTGCTGCGTACATGTCTGGCAGGTTCGACCCCAAAACGAACGTGTTCAGCTATCACGACGATGAGATCAAGCTTCAGTTGTCCGACAAGATGTTTCTGGACAAGACGAAGAAGATGGTCTCCCTGGCCGGGCTCACCTCGGTGGGCTTCTACTGCAAGTACCACAAGCCCATGAACGTGGTGACCGTGGAGAGGTGGAGGGACTGAGAGCCGCTCGCCAGGAGGGGCAACCCGACCTGGCCTTTTGAACTGTCCTGCGATCACCGCGGCCCTGGTGCTGCGCCACCGTATCGCGTATATCTGCGGGACAGGGCGCGAATTCTGCTGGACGAAACGCCTCGACTCTTGTCCTGGGCGTCCCCCGTTTGTTAACCTCACGCAGGTTTGGGGGGCACGCCAGTCAAACGGGTGCTCAGGTGAGGAGTCGCTGCGTGGGATACCGCTGCGTGGTCTGCGTCAAGCAGGTGCCCGATACCAAGAGGCTTACCGGGCAGGCCATGAAGGACGACGGTACGGTCAACCGTGCCGCGCTGCCGGCCGTCTTCAACCCCGAGGACCTCAACGCCCTCGAGGCGGCGCTCGCGATTCGTGACCGTCACGCCGGGACGGTGACGGTCATCAGCATGGGGTTGCCGAAGGCGTCGGACGTGCTCCGCGAGGCGCTGTTCCGGGGCGCCGACCGGGCGATCCTCATCACGGACCGGCGCGCAGCCGGCTCCGACACGCTGGCCACCAGCTACATCCTGTCGTGCGCCATCCGGCGCCTCGAGCCCGACATCGTGCTGTGCGGGCGGCAGGCGATCGACGGCGACACTGCCCAGGTGGGGCCCCAGATCGCCGAGAAGCTCGGCTACACGCTCGTCACCTACCTGGAGGAGCTGCTCGACCTGCGCGGCTCGACGCTGCGGGTCAGACGGAACCTCGGCAGCGGCTTTGAGGTGGTGGAGGCGGAGCTCCCGGTGCTGGCCACGGTCCTCGACACCGCCAACACGCCCCGCCCACCAGCCGCGAAGCGGCTCATGAAGTTCAAGAAGGCGCGCTGCCGAAGCGAGGTCGAGCAGGCCGTCTCCCGCGAGCTCTCGGAGGCCGGCGAGGACGCGAGGGCCACCGAGGTGGCGAGGCGCTGCCTGATGCTTGCGGAGCGTGGGCTGCTGATCGAGCAGTGGAACCTGGACGACGTCGGCGCCGACCTCACGTGGTGTGGGTTCAAGGGGAGCCCCACCAAGGTCCACCGCGTCCAGTCGATCGTGCTGGCCGGCGGCGCCTACAGGGAGTACCCACCCACCGAAGAGGGCGTGGGGCGCCTCGTTAGGGAGCTCATCGAGGATCACACCATTGGGTAGGGCATCCCCGCGGGGACGGCGATGATCGAGGTCAACAGAATAGGCGAGGTCTGGGTCTTCGCCGAGCAGGAAAAAGGCGCCCTCTCGGAGGTGCCGCTGGAGCTGCTGGGCAAAGGGCGGGAGCTCGCGGAGACCCTGGGCGTGCCCCTCGCGGCGGTGCTGCTGACCGCCGGGGACGGCGAGGAGATGGCGACCCGCCTCGGCCAATACGGCGCGGACAAGGTCTACCTGGTCGAGCACGACCTGCTGCGGCAGTACCAGGCCTCGACGTACGCGCGGGTGATCCGTGAGCTCGTGCAGGCGCACGCGCCCCAGGTGGTGCTCTACGGTGCCACGGCGATGGGGCGCGACCTCGCGCCGACCGTCGCCAGCTCGCTGAGGTGCGGGCTGACCGCGGACTGCACGGACCTGCAGATCGGCGACCACACCCCGCCGGGAAGCAAGGAGCTGCACAGGAACCTGCTGCTGCAGATCCGTCCGGCGTTCGGGGGAAGCATCATCGCCACGATCGTCAACTACGACCGCTGGCCGCAGATGGCCACCGTGCGCGAGGGCGTCATGGTCATGCCCCAACCGGACGGTCAAAGGCGGGCCACGCTTGTGCGGCACGCCGCATCGTTCAGCGGCTTCAGGGCGCCGCTGCGCATCCTGGAGTCGGAACGCCGCGAGAAGAGGGTCAACCTGAAGGCGGCGCGTGTGATCGTCGCCGGCGGGGCGGGCGTGGGAACGAGGGAAAACTTCCGGCTCGTCTGGGAGCTCGCGAACTGCCTGGGTGGCGCGGTGGGGGCCAGCCGGGCGGCGATCGACCTCGGGTTCGTGGACAAGGACCACCAGGTCGGTCAGACAGGGACCACGGTCCGCCCTGCCCTCTACGTCGCCTGCGGCATCAGCGGAGCGGTCCAGCACCGCGCCGGCATGGAGGAGTCCGCGAAGATCCTCGCCATCAACATAGACCGGTCCGCGCCGATCTTCTCGGTGGCCCACTACGGGATCGTGGGAGACCTGAGGGTTGTGATCCCCAGGCTCGTCCGCGCTATTCGCGGCGGGGCCAGGATCGAGGGCCTGGCCGAGCCGCTGGAGGGTCCGGGCATGTCACCGCGGGAAGCGCGGGGCTGAGGGAACAACCATGGCCAACTTCTTCCTCGACAACGAAGACATCCTGTTCCTCTTCGAACACATGAACCTCCGGCAACTGGCGGCGCTCTACGAGGAAGGTTTTCGCTTCAGCCTCGAGCACGACTTTGCGCCGGAGGACGCCGACGACGCGGTGGACAACTACCGCCGCATCCTGAGCTCGCTGGGCGAGCTCGCCGCCGAAGTGATCGCCCCCACGGCTGCGCAGACCGACAGGGTGGGCAACGTCCTCCAGGGCGACGGGAGCGTGAGCTACGCCCCCGGCATCGCCGAGGCGATGGCGCGCCTGAGCCAGGCCGACCTGATGGGCTTCACACTCCCGTACCGTTTCGGGGGCCTCAACTGTCCGCAGCTCGTGTACACGATGAGCAACGAGATCGTCAGCCGGGCCGACGCCTCGCTGATGAACCTCTACGGGCTGCAGGGGATCGCCGAGACGATCAACGCCTACGCCGACGAGACGATCAAGCACGCGGTCCTGCCGGACATGGCCGCGGGGCGGAAGACGGGGGCGATGGTCCTGACGGAGCCGGATGCCGGGAGCGACCTGCAGTCCGTCAAGGTGCGCGCCTTTCAGGACGGCAACGGCAACTGGGTCGTGCAGGGCGTCAAGCGGTTTATCACCAACGGGTGCGGGGACGTGCTGCTGGTGCTGGCCCGGAGCGAGCCGGACATGGCAGACGCTCGCGGGCTCTCGCTGTTCCTGGTGGAACGCGGACCGCGCGTGAAGGTCCGCCGCCTGGAGGAGAAGCTCGGCATCCACGGGAGCCCTACCTGCGAGCTGTTCTTCGACGATGCGCCCGCCCTGCTCATCGGCCAGCGGCAGCGCGGTCTCGTCACCTACGTCATGAGCCTCATGAACGGGGCCAGGGTGGGGATCGCGGCCCAGTCGCTCGGCATCGGCGAGGCCGCCTACCGTGTGGCGAGGGACTACGCCGGCAAGCGCAAGCAGTTCGGCCTCGAGATCGACAGGATCCCCGCTGTCCGCGAGCTGCTCGTCGAGATGAGCGTCGACCTGCAGGCGGCACGCGCGCTCACATACTGGGCGAGCTTCTCGGTCGACCTGGAGGTGGGCACGCTGCGCGCGGTCGAAGGCGGCGACTCTCCGGCGGAGGCCAGGCGACTCCAGCAGAAGGCTCGCCGCCTGAGGCGCGTGAGCGCCATGCTGACCCCGATGAGCAAGTACTACGCATCAGAGATGTCGATGCGGGTCGCCAACAGCGCCATCGCCGTGCTGGGCGGCAGCGGCTACATGAGGGACTACTCGGTGGAACGCCACCTGCGCGACAGCCGCATCACGACGATCTACGAGGGCACCAGCCAGCTGCAGGTGGTGGCGGCACTGAGCGGTGTGACCTCGGGGCTCTGCGAGACGCTGGTGGAGGACCTGCTGAAGGGGAGCTCGGGTGTGCCACCGGCGCCGCAGGTGGAGCAGGTGCGGGAGGGGCTGGCGCTGCTGGCAGAGGCCGTGACGTTCGCCAAGCAGCACAAGGGTGCCGGCTACCTGGACCTCTACAGCCGCAAGATCGTGGACATGGCGTGCACGCTCGTCATCGCGGCCCTCCTGTGCGACCACGCCAGCAGGAGTGAGCGGAAGCTGGCGGTGCTGGAACGCTGGCTGGCCATCAAGATGCCGGAGCTGCGGATGAACAGGGACCTCGTGTGCTCGGGCGACGAGGCCGTGATCACGCGTTTCGACGCGCTTGCGGGGACAGCGGTCACGGCCCCGTGACCGCCCGGGTGTCGGTCGTCGTGTCAGGCGGTCGATCGGTCGTTGCTAAGGCCTTCATCACGCGGGGCTGCCCTCGCCCGGGCTACCTCACCGTGGTGCCATCGCGGCGGCCGGCCGTCAGCGGGGGGTAGCTGGGGATCATGCGCAGCGGGACCGCGGAAGCGCGCGATTCGCTGACGGCCTCCAGGAGCACGCGCCCAGCCATGTCGCGGGCCACGGGCAGCTCGAGCAGGTAGAGCACCGTGGCGGTGACATCCGCCAGGCGGGCGGTTCGCAGCCTCCCGGAGCGGACACCTGGTCCGCTGAAGAGCACGAATCCGTCGGGGGAGTCGGTGGGCGAGACGCGCCAGCGCCTGGGCCTGCCTCCGAGCTGCGCGAGGCGCCGCCAGGAGGATGGCGGCGCGAGGCCGTATGGGGATACCACGACGACGAGCGTGTCCTCTCCCATCAGCACCCACAGGGCGCGCAGTTGGTCGTCGAGGATGCGCGCCGCCTGGTGCAGGACCTCCTCTCCCTGGGCTCGCGGGTCCTCCGCGGTCCAGAGCGGGCGAAGGTGAGCCGCCAGCCCGTAGTCGATGGCAACAGCGTCCACCGGCTCGGCCTTCGCGTAACGCTCGGCCGTTGCCCCGAGGGCAGCGGCGAGAGCGAAGGAGTTGCGCGCGTCCTCAGCCAACTCGGGCTGGGCGCGCAGGGCGGACTCGAGCGCCGCGCGCAGATCGCCATCGATGGTGGAGTAAGGCGGCACCTCGGCGGTGAGAGGTGTCGGGACGGTCCACGTGCCCTGCGCGTAGCGCGGCCACCCGATCAGGCCCACCTTGCGGCCCGCGCCGAGAAGGATTTGCCAGAGAGTCCCGCGCTGCGGTGCGAGGCCGGGAGCCCGCTCCCACGCCCGCCAGGGGATCTGGTGAGGACCCGGCCACGGGCCCGCCAGCAGAAGCGTCACCGGGGCGGCGGCCAGCCAGGGAACGCGGTAGGAGCGCCTCCCGAGCACTCCGTGGACGGCTGGTGCGCACCCCGTGATCAGGGTCGCGAGCGTCGCGGAGCGGGTGTAGGGGCGCACGGTCCGCAACTGCCCCCACGCGCCGTTCTCCCAGAGGGCGTGGAGGAAGGGCATGTGCCCGCGCTCCATGGCCGGGAGCAGCCACGGCAGGTCGGTACCCTCCCAGGACACGAACAGCAATCGGTGGGCGGGGGCGAAGCGCGGCGGCTCCGTGGCGGTGGTGGTTCGCGTGGAGACCGGGGTGGCAATCCAGACCACCCAGAGCGAGGCCACAACGAAGCTCGTGAAACCGAGAGAGACTGCGAGCGCGTGCCGGGGCGGCCGTCTGTGGATGGCGAGCACCAACAGCGTGATCATGTAGATCGTGGCGATCGAGCCCGAAACGGCGAGGGCCTGGCGGTTGTCCGGAAGCAAGAGGTCTCTGGTCTCCTCGCGGTTCCACCAGGCCGTTCCCGCGACCACGAAGCTGACCACGATCATCAACCACCGCCACAACCCCACGCTGAACCCTTTGGGGGCGGCGAGATAGGGTGCGAAGATCCCCGCCAACTCCGCGAGCAGGAAGAGGACTCCGCCGACCCAGAGAGCGCCCCAGCTCATCCAGGCCAGCAGCGCCAGGCACACCCTCAGGGGGGAAAGGGAGACCTCGGGCCAGAGGAGGAGCTGCAGTGGTGCGAGCGCGGCGCCGGCAAAGGCGCCGGCCGCCAGGCTGTGGCCAAGCCGCCGGAGGTGTCGCATAATGGCCGCGGCATGATAGCGCGTCGCGATCTGGCCGTGCGCGTGGCTGCGCGTACCGACCTCTCTCCCACCTGCTTCCGACTCACACTGACCGCCGAGGGGCCCGTTGAAGCGGTTCCGGGGCAGTTCGGGATGCTGTCGTGCGGGGAGGGGTTCGACCCGCTCCTGCGGCGCGCATTCTCGCTCGCAGGCGTCTCGCAGAGGCGCGGCGCGACGGAGGTTGAGTTCCTGATCAAGGAGGTCGGCAAGGGCACCACGCTGCTGCGGCACGCCACCCCGGGCTCCGAACTGCGCCTGTTAGCCCCGCTGGGCAATGGCTTCTCTCTCGACCCGGGGGCACACCGCCTGGCCCTCGTGGCGGGCGGGATCGGGTTGCCGCCGGTGCTGTTCGCCGCCGAGGTGCTCGCGGGGCGCGGAACGCCGTTCGATCTCTACCTGGGTGCCGCAAACGCGGCGGAGCTGCTGGAGGTGGAGCGCTGCGGGAAGGCCGCCGCCGCAGTGGGTGGGGAGGCCGTGCTCACGACCGACGACGGCAGCCGGGGCGAGCACGCCTTCGTTACCACGGCGCTGGCGCGAAGGCTCTCGCAGGGCCGGGTCTACGGCCGCATGCTCGCGTGCGGCCCCACCCCGATGCTGGCGGCGCTCACGGAGCTCGCCCGTGAGCACGCCCTGGAGACCGAGCTCTCGCTCGAAGAGCCGATGGCCTGCGGCGTCGGGGTGTGCCTGGGGTGCGTCGTGGAGCTGGCGGACGGGCGCTATGTGCCCACGTGCAAGGAGGGGCCGGTATTTCCCGCCGCCCGCCTGGCCGCGAGGTGGTGGCCATGAGCGTCCGGCTGGGCGTCGAGCTGGGGAAGCTTGCGGTCGCGAACCCGATCATGGCCGCCTCGGGCACCTTCGGGTACGGGCTCGACCTGCTCGAGTTCTGCCCGCCGGAGCGACTGGGGGCGATCGTCACCAAAGGGCTCTCCCCCAAGCCTCGGCGCGGAAGCCCCACCCCGCGCATCGTCGAGACGGCGGCGGGGATGATCAATGCGATCGGCCTCCAGAACATCGGGGTGGAGGCGTTCTGCATCGAGGCGCTGCCGGTGCTTCGCGAACGGGGTGCGGTGGTGGCGGTGAACGTATTTGGCGAGCGCATGGAGGAGTACCTCGAGGTGATCGACCGGTGCGAGCGGGAGGAAGGGATCGCTGCCTACGAGCTGAACGTGTCCTGCCCAAACGTCACCGCGGGGGGGATCGAGTTCGGACACGACCCCGCCCAGCTGGAGCGGCTCACGCGGATGTGCCGGGCGGGGACCCGCCGAGTCCTGTGGGTGAAGCTCTCTCCCAATGCGCCGGATCTCGTCGGCACCGCTCGCGCGGCGGTCGATGGCGGGGCGGACGGGCTCACGCTGATCAACACGCTGCGCGCGATGGCCATCGATGCCGAGAAGCGCCGGCCGGTGCTGGCCAGAGGCTGCGGCGGGCTGTCCGGCCCGGCGATCAAACCGATCGCCCTGCGCATGGTGTGGGAGGTGCACGGGGCGCTCCCGTCTGTGCCGCTGGTGGGAATCGGGGGGGTCGAGACCGGCCGCGACGTGGTGGAGTTCCTGCTCGCCGGGGCAAGCGCGGTGCAGGTGGGAACCGCGATCTTCCGGAATCCGGCCGCCCCGCTGCGCATCCTGGGGGAGCTCGAGCGGTTTTGCGCCGAGCACGGGATTGCCGAGGTGCGCGAGTTGGTGGGAGCGCTCGAGTGGCACTGACGCGTGAGGAGGCCGTGCGCCGGCTGGCGGTCGCGCTGGACGCGTCCGAGCGCGAGGAGGTCCTGCGTCTGGCGGGCGCCCTCCGGGGGTGCGTGGGTGTGGCCAAGGTCGGTTTGGAGGCGTTCACCGCTCACGGGCCGGCGCTGGTGGCCGCGGTGTGCGAGCTCGGCTTGCCGGTTTTCCTCGACCTCAAGCTGCACGACATCCCCAACACCGTGGAGCGCGCTGCGAGCAACGCCGCGCGCCTGGGCGTGGCGATGCTCACGGTGCACGCCTCGGGGGGCGAGGCGATGCTGCGCGCCGCGGTGGCAGGCGCCGCGAAGGCTCAGCGGCCCCCGGCCGTGCTAGCGGTCACGGTGCTGACGAGCCTGGACGATGGGGCACTCGCAGAGCTCGGGATCCCGGGCGGCGCCTCGGGCAGGGTGGCGGCGTGGGCGGCGCTGGCGCAGCGCTGCGGATGCGCCGGGGTCGTGTGCTCGCCCCAGGAGGCTGCCGGTCTGCGCTCTGCCCTCGGACCGGGGTTCCTGCTGGTGACTCCCGGGGTGCGGCCGTCGGGCGAGAACAGGGGCGACCAGCGCCGGGTGGCGACCCCTCGCGAGGCGATCGCCGCCGGGGCTGACCTACTGGTGGTGGGGCGCCCGATCACGGCGGCGGCCGACCCCGTTGCCGCCGCCGAGGCCATCGTGGCCGAGATGGCCTCGTAGGCTGCTGGCGTATCCTCCGCGCATGGCACAGCGCTTCCCCTGCGACACTCACATCCACACGGCGCGCTGCGGGCACGCGGGGGGACTCGACGAGGAGTTCGTCGAGGCCGGCATGGAAAGAGGTCTTGCGGCGATCGCGCTCAGCGATCATGCGCCGTTCTACTGGCTTCCACGAGAGGAGCGGGACCCCACGCTCTCGATGGCCGCAGACGAGCTGCCGCGCTACGTGGACGACGTCCTCGCGCTGGCGGCGCGCTACCGGGGGCGGATCGAGGTGCTGCTCGGCGTGGAAGCCGACTACGCGGAGGGGCACGAGGAGGAGCTTGCGCGCCTGCTCGAGGCGTATCCTTTCGACGTCGTGCTGGGCTCGGTGCACTTGATCGACGGGTGGCTGGTGGACGCGCCCGCGTCGCTCGCGCGTCTCAATCAGGGCCAGGCCGAGGTGGACCGCGTGTGGGCGCGCTATGCGGACCTGTTGATCTCAGCCGCTGGCTCGGGACTCTTCGACGTGCTCACGCACCTCGACCTGCCCAAGAAGTTCGGGCACAGAGCCTCGCTCCCCTTCGGCGGGCGGCAGAGCGAGATCGTGGCGGCCGTGGCGCGCTCTTCCTGCGCGGTGGAGCTTTCGTCCGGCGGGCGGCGCAAGCCGGTGGGGGAGGACTACCCTGCCCCGGACCTTCTCCGTGAGTTGGCCTCCGCCGGGGTGGCGTTTGTCCTTTCCTCCGACGCGCATGCCCCGGCGGAGGTCGGCTACGAGTTCGGGGACTTGGTGGCCGGCGCGCGGGCCGCGGGGGTGACGGAGGTAGCCGTTTTCCGGGGACGGCGCGGCACTCCCGTCCGGCTTTGACACGGTTGCTAGAATTGCGACAGCCCGCGACATGGCGGGTCGTTTGTCGTCAAAGGACAGGGAGAAAGTCAGATGGAGAGGCGACACTACCGAGTGCTCATCCTGGGCTCGGGCCCGGCGGGGCTGACGGCTGCGCTCTACGCCTCGCGGGCCGAGCTGGCGCCGCTCGTGATCGACGGGATGCAGCCGGGGGGCCAGCTCACCATCACCACCGACGTGGAGAACTACCCCGGCTTTCCGGAAGGGATCCTGGGTCCCGAGCTGATGACCAAGATGCGAGCTCAGGCGGAGCGCTTCGGCACCTCGACGATCTTCGACACGGCCACCGCGGTTGACCTGTCGCAGCGCCCGTTTCAGGTGACGACCGCGGAGCACGGGGTCGTGAGCTGTGATGCCCTCATCGTCGCCACCGGCGCCACCGCCAGCCTTCTAGGAATCCCTGCCGAGAAGGAGCTCATGGGCTATGGCGTCTCCGCGTGTGCCACCTGCGATGGATTCTTCTTCAAAGACCGGGAGGTCGTGGTCGTGGGCGGCGGCGACACCGCGATGGAGGAGGCGACGTTCCTGACGCGGTTCGCCACCAAGGTGACGGTGGTCCACCGGCGGGGCGAGCTGCGCGCCTCGCGGATCATGCAGGAGCGTGCCAGGGCCAACCCGAAGATCGCCTTCGAGTGGCACTCGGTGGTCGTGGACATCCAAGGGACGCCCGAGAAGGGCATCACCGGGGTTGTGCTGGAGGATGTGCGCACCAAACAGCGGCGCGTGCTCGCCGCTCAGGGGGTTTTCATGGCGATCGGGCACCAGCCCAACACCGAGCTTTTTTCCGGGCAACTCGAGCTGGACGGGGTGGGCTACATCGTGACAAGACCCGATTCGACACGGACCTCGGTGGAAGGTGTTTTTGCATGCGGCGACGTGCAGGACCGCGTCTTCCGGCAGGCCGTCACCGCCGCCGGGAGCGGCTGCATGGCGGCCATCGAGGCCGAGCGCTGGCTCGCCGAGCACGGGGCCTGATGGCGGGAATACCTGCCTGGAAAGATGAGGTTTTTCGAGGGTAGGGGTCGGTCTGCCCCTGGAGGGTGAAGATGCTCACCATCACCGAGAAGGCCGTCGAGAAGGTCCGGCACTACGCCGGTGAGATGACCGAGGCGAAGGGCAAGGAGTTGCGCATTTTCGTGCAGGGCGGTGGCTGCTCCGGTTTTCAGTACGGCTTCACGTTCGACGATCTGCAGGAGGGCGACACCGTGGTGGAGTCGGGCGGCGTGAAAGTTCTCGTGGACCCGATGTCGGCGCAGTACCTCACCGGGGCCACGGTGGACTTCGTCGAGGACCTGCGCGGGGCAGGCTTCGTGGTGGAGAACCCGAACGCGGTGCGCTCCTGCGGATGCGGCCACTCGTTCTCGGTGGACTGAAACGGTGTGCGGGTTGAAAATGGCCAGGGAGTGAGGGGACGCAGGTGAGCACGCGACCACTGGACGGACGCCACCGCACCGTCGTGCGGCTGGGGAACCCGGTGTTGCGCGAGCGTGCCCAGGAGGTCCCCCGTGAGCGCTTCGGCACACGCTTCCTGACTGACCTCGGGCGCGACCTGCTGCGTACCATGTTCGAGGACAACGGTGTGGGGCTGGCTGCCCCCCAGGTGGGAGCCGGGGTGCGCGTCCTCGCGTACTACGTCCCGGGCGAGGGGGACCGCCACGAGGTGGCCCCACAGGTGCTCGTGAACCCGGTGCTGACGCTGCTGGGGGAGCCCACCGAGCTCGGTTGGGAGGGGTGTCTCTCGCTGCCCGGGCTTCGGGGGATGGTCCCGCGTCATCCGGCGGTGAAGGTCTCTGCGTTCGACACAGACGGCAACCCGCTGACGTTCGAAGCAGAGGGGTTCCACGGCCGGGTGATCCAGCACGAGTACGACCACCTGGATGGCATCGTCTTCGTCGACCGAATGAGGGACATGTCCTCCCTGATGTTCGAGGAGGAGTGGGAGCAGTACGCGAAGGAGAAGGACCTGCCGATGGAAGTTTGAGGCGCAGCGGCCGGGCGCAAGCGATGAGAAAGCGCTCGCGGGCGAAACCCGCGAGCGCTTTTCTTTTCAGCGGTCAACCGTCTAGAGCTTGGGTGCCGGCGGGGCGGGCGGAGCTGGGGCTGCCGGAGGCTCTGGGGTTTCCGGCGCCTCGCCGTACCACCGGAACGAGCCGGTCCTGTGCGGCGGCACCTGCACCGAGATGGCCACCTTCTCGCGCTTGCGCATTACCTGAAGCGCCACGGTCTCGCTTGGCTCGTAGGAGCGCAGGATCCGCATCGCCTGTGTCGGCGTGGTGGGCGTGCGTTCGCCGATCTTGAGGATCACGTCCCCCGCCTTGAGCTTGAGGGGGCCATCCTTCGAAGTGCTCACCACGAGGATCCCTTCGGAGGTGCCGAAGTATTCGCCGAGCTCCGGGTTGAGGGCTACGAGTTCCATGTCGCTCCACGGGCGGACGGTCGTGTAGACGTCCACGTCAATGTCCGGGACGTCCGGCATCTCGATGTCCGGGATCTCGATCAGGGGCTGCTCGGGCACGGTGACCATCCTGACGCGGGGTCCCATGGCCCGGGTGGCGGTGACCGTGACGGTCTTGGTCTCGCTCCCGCGGCGGTACTCGAGTGTGACCTTGTCGCCGTCCTTGAGGTCGCGAGCAAGCTCCATGAGTCGCGCGGTTGGCGCCGACTCGTCCTCGTCGGCCTCGACCGTGGCGGACGCTAGCGGCTCGCCGTTGAACTTGACGATGATGTCGCCGGCGCGCAGGCCTGCCTCCTCGGCGGGGCTGCCTGGGGTGAGCGCCTCCACATAGGCCCCGATCGCGTCGGTCTTGGGGTTCTTTTCCGACTGGAGGACCAGGCCGAGGCGGGCGCGGTCGCTGAAGATGACGACTTTCCGGGCAACCCTCTTGAGATTCCGCTCCATGTGGAGATCACCTAGTTTCTCGGCTGCCTCCCGCATCGCCATCTCAGCCTCGCGCATCTCCTGCTCGGCCTTCTTCATCTGGGCTTCGGCCTCGCGGCGTGCCTTCTCGGCCTCCTTGGTGGTCTCCTGCGCGGCGACCGGGGCGGTCACCAGCAGCAGAACGATGGCGAGCCGCGCGAGGATTCTCCTGGTGTTCATGTCATGTCTCCCTTCCTTCACAGCCCGACGTAGGCGGTGCGAGAGGTCTGAACGCTGACCAGCGCGTCCAGGAGCCGCACCCGCTCCTGCCACAAGCTCAGGACATCCTGGGAGGGA
>Ga0315281_10005111_pt1 | contig 18838 bp, 9 predicted proteins | sample YL17G07_0_MG_FD_204540 | JGI IMG/M metagenome (GOLD analysis project Ga0315281, IMG submission 204540) | Sediment microbial communities from Yellowstone Lake, YNP, Wyoming, USA - YL17G07_0 | ecosystem: Environmental > Aquatic > Freshwater > Lake > Sediment | place: USA: Wyoming | collected... | reverse complement strand
GGGATCACCACGCACATGAATGAGCCGGAAGTCATTCATGCTGCCGTCGATTCGAAATTCTACGACGTGATTTTGACATCTTATAATTTTCAGCAAAAACATTACGCTGAGGTCAGGGATGCCATCGCCAGAGCAGCTCAGGCTGGGATTGGGATTGTGGGGATGAAAGCGATTCGAGGCGGTTCCAGGCAGACCCCAACTGTGAAGAATCCTGCGGCAGCTCTCAAATGGGTACTTCAGGATCCGAATGTGCATACCATCGTTCCCGGATTTACCACTTTCGAGGAGATGAATATTGATTTGGCAGTGGCGGAAAATCCTTTGCTTACCGACCCCGAAAAGAAGGACTTGGAAAAGGTGGCCTCTGTTTCGGGATTATACTGTCAGGGTTGCAGGCAGTGTTTGGGACAGTGTCCGGAGCATCTTCCCATCCCCGATTTGATGCGGGCTTACATGTATACTTATGCTTACCGGAATCTTACACATGCTCAAGACCTCGTTATATCCCTGAATCTTCCAGACAGGGTTTGTGAGGACTGCACTCAGTGCCCGGTGAAGTGTTCGGTTGGATTTAATGTTTCAAGGAAGATCCGTGATGTGGTCCGCGTTAAGGATATCCCCTCGGAGTTTCTTGCATAGAATACAAAACGAATGATAGCGAATGAATCGAATGGAATTTATAAATTCTACATATCAATTTAGCGGTTTGAAATAAACTTTTTAAAATCCCTCCCCTCCTCCCTTTGCCCTCCGGGTCAGAGACCTCTCTGGGTCGGAGACCAAAGGGAGGAAAAATATATCCCCCTTTTGACAAAGGGGGATATAGGGGGATTAGATAACCTTTTTCAAAGAGCTAAAATAATATGGGGAAGGAATTATCGTGATCAAACGTAACCAAATGGTGACACGACGAACGTTTTTGAAAACGGCGATGGCCGGAGCCACATTGGCTCTTTCGGGGAATCCTCCCTTTTTGCAAGCCAAAGAAGAATATGACCTGGCCGTCATTTCTGGTGAACCTGTAGCTGCCACAAGAAAGGCATTGGAGGCTATTGGAGGCATTTCTCGCTTTGTTAAAAAGGGACAGCAAGTTGTCCTTAAACCCAATATGTCGTTTGCCAGAACTCCTGATTTCAGCGCCTCCACCCACCCCTTAGTGGTGGCCACGGTGGCTCAGGCTTGTATTGAAGCAGGGGCCCAGCAGGTTTTAGTGTTAGATCATACGCTTCATCGGGCAGAACTCTGTCTCGAGAGAACAGGGATTCGAGAAGCCTGTAAGAACATTTCAGGTGTCCATGTTCTGGCCCTCCAAGACAAAAAGTTCTATCGTGAAATCAAGATTCCCCAGGGAAAAGTGTTGGAACGCGTGGAGGTGATCAAAGATGTGTTAGATAGTCCTGTGTTGATCAATATTCCTGTTGCCAAGTCCCACTCCGCCACAGGTGTGAGTATGGGCATGAAGGGTCTCATGGGTCTGATCTGGGATCGAGAGAGTTTTCACTCTCAGTATAATATGAATCAAGCCATAGCCGATTTGGGAACAGTCATCAAACCTCAACTCACTATACTTGATGCTACTCGGGCTTTAATCTCAGGGGGGCCCGGTGGACCTGGAGAGGTTAAGAAGCTGAATCTCATCATCGCCGGAGTCGATCCTATAGCCGTCGATTCTTATGGAGTGAGTATCGTCCCATGGTATGGGCAGAATTTCAAGGGCCGCCAGGTAGAACACCTGCTTCTTGCTCATCAACGAGGATTGGGAAAGATTGACATCGATCAGCTTAAAATCTTCAAGGAGAAAGTATGAGGACTATCCTTCAAGCCCTCTCCCTTCTCTTTTTCTCCACCTTATTTGTCTTTGCTACCTACAAATTACCAAACTGGCTTCCAGCAGATATTTATCTGCGCTTGGATCCTCTGCTGGGGCTGAATGCCATTTTTGCGGCAAGAGAGATCATTGGCCGGGCATTGTGGGGCCTCGTTACGATTGGAGCCACGGTCGTCATTGGCCGTTTCTTCTGCGCCTATGTCTGTCCTATGGGTGTTTCAATTGACTTCATAGATCTTCTTTTCTTCCGTAAGAAGAAACGCCAGGGGTTGAAATTCGAGGCCAGCTTGAGGAAAGTAAAATACTTTCTCCTCATCATTTTCATCACGGCTGCTATCGCCGGCCTCTCCTTAGCTTTCCTCATGGACCCTTTGGCACTTCTCACACGCTTTTATACTTTCTTCATCTATCCTCTGGCGACTACCGTGATCAATCTGTTCTTGGACCTGCTGCGCCCATTGTTTCAAGCCTTGGGGTGGGTAACCTTATCGCATCTTCACTATTTCCAGTCTGTCTATTATATGACTGCCATTACACTCCTGGTCTTTGGAGGGATCATTGTTCTTAATCGTCTCGTCCCGCGCTTTTGGTGCCGCTATCTTTGTCCATTAGGAGCTCTGCTCAGCCTGATCTCACCTCTTGGACTTTTCAAACGTCGGGTTAATGACGATTGCAATGAATGTCTAAAATGCCAAGAGGCCTGTCCCATGGGGGCTATTTCAGAGGATCCAAAGGGAACTCACCTACCTGAATGTATTCAATGCCGGACATGTGCTAAAGTCTGTCCTCAGGATGCGATTACTTTTCCAGCTTCTTTTTCTTTAGGAGGAGAATACTCAAAAGTAGATTTTTCTCGTAGAGGATTCATCTATTCCTTGGCTGGAGGACTCGGAGTTGGATTTCTGGCTACACAAACTCCTTTCACCCTCAAGCAGAGCAAACACCAACTCATACGGCCACCCGGTGCAATCCCTGAGACAGAATTTTTGCGGACCTGCATCCGCTGTGGGGAGTGTATGAAGTCTTGTCTGACTAATACGTTACAGCCCTGTCTTTGGGAATCAGGGTTGTCAGGTCTTTGGACGCCAAAGATGGACCCACGTTTAGCCCCTTGTGATCAGAACTGCTATGTCTGCGGTAAAGTATGCCCCACACAAGCAATACGATCTCTCTCTTTGGAAGAAAAGACACATGCCAAGGTGGGGACGGCTGTTTTGCGGAAAGAAATGTGTTTAGTCTGGGCTGAAAACAAGATCTGTTTGATCTGTGACGAGATCTGCCCCTACAATGCCATTGTCTTCCGTCCTGTGGAAGGATACCGGCGTCCTGTCGTCATTGCTTCTAAGTGTAATGGTTGTGGATTTTGCGAGCAAAGATGCCCTGTCAAAGGAGAATCGGCAATCGTCGTTGTGCCAAACGGTGAGATTCGTCTGAAAGAAGGGTCCTATGTGAAGGAGGCGAAGAAACTCCAGTTAGAGTTTAAACCCGATCCTGGCGATGACAAATTTATTTTGGAAGAATCTGGATTTAAGATCGAGGAAGGGAAAAAAGGGGAGAGAAGCATTCCTCAAGAAGAGAAAGTCCAACCTAAGAAACCCAAAGGTTTCTTGTAAAATACCAAGTTTGTCTTCTTGCTAATGTACTTTTCTTAGACATTTTTCGCTATTCCTAAAATCAACACTGAAACTCTAATCCGCAAGCTTCTTCCTGTACTTCACGACCCAGCACTTTGGCAAAGTATGCTTGATTTCAATTGTTAATCATCGGTACTCCTTTTTCTTGACATACGGGTTCCCTTTTTTGTACATTTAACTCATCCCAAGCCGAGTTCTTATTAAAAAGAATTTTCCATATTGTGATCCCGGGACGGAGAAGCTGAAAACCGGAGGGGACATTCATGGCGCGATTGACGGAACAGGAAAAACAGGACATCGTCCGCTATCTGGAAGCGGACAAGCCACTGCCGGACAAATACCGATTTCTGCTTTTTGAGGAAAAACGGGAGGTGGAGTTGGTCTGGAACGGCAAGACCAACGAGGTCTGCAACATCGTCCTGCCGTTTCAGATCATCGAACAGGTGGACGAACCGCGCTCGGAGAAGGACACCTCCTTACAGTTGGGGCTGTTTGACACGGATACAAGAGGCCGCCAGCTAAAGGGCTGGACGAACAAGCTGATCTGGGGCGACAACAAGCTGATCCTGTCCAGTCTCAAGAACGGGCCGCTGCGGGAAGAAATCGAAAAGCAGGGCGGTATCAAACTGATCTACATTGACCCGCCCTTTGACGTGGGCGCCGATTTTTCGATGGACATCGAGATCGGTGGCGACACGTTCACCAAGAAGCCAAATGTGCTCGAAGAGTTGGCCTACCGTGACACATGGGGCAAGGGTGCAGACTCTTTCATCGCCATGATTTACGAGCGGCTTTTACTGATGCGGGATTTGCTGGCCGAGGACGGAAGCATTTATGTGCATTGTGATTGGCGGGTGAATAGTTACCTAAGACTGGTTCTTGATGAGATATTTGGTAATGATAATTTCATCAATGAAATATCTTGGCGTCGAGCAAATAGCAAAACGCCTTCAAATAAAATGGCAGTTATACATGATTCAATTATTTTTTATAGAAAAACTGATAAATACATCTTTAATACGCAGTTTCATGACTATAAAGAAGGTTATATTGACGAACGATATCCTTATGTTGATACCGATGGTCGTAGGTATACACTTCAAGCAATGTATGGGAAAGGGGCTGGTCCAGCAAGGAAATTTGGAGATAAGGAAATTCTACCCTCTCCAGGTTCACATTGGCGCTGGAGCCAAGAACGTATTGATGAAGCTATGAAACAAGGGATAATAGTTTTTCCAAGAGATGGTGAGGGTAAACCAAGATTTAAAGATTACATTGATACGAAAAATGGCATTCCTCTCCAAACAATTTGGACTGATATTCCCGATGTTAACTCACAGGCAAAAGAACGGCAAAATTATCCAACACAAAAACCTGAAGGTTTAAGCGAGAGAATAGTAAAACTTTCTTCCAACGAAGGTGATCTCGTCGCCGACCCCTTCGGCGGTTCCGGAACTATGGCGGCAGTGGCGGAGAAATTAGGCCGTAAGTGGATCGTCGCCGACCTGGGCAAGTTCGCCATCCATACCACCCGTAAGCGCATGATTGGCGTGCAACGTCTGCTAAAAAAGGAGGGCAAGCCCTACCGCGCCTTTGAAATCCTCAACCTTGGTAAGTACGAACGCCAGCACTACATTGGCGTCAACCCCAACCTGCGGGAAGAAGAAAAGCAAAAGCAACTGGAGGAGAAGGAGAAGGGTTTCCTCGAATTGATCCTGCGGGCTTACCGGGCTGAGAAGGTCGAAAGCTTCCGCACTTTTCATGGCAAGAAGGCCGGGCGTTTGGTAGCAGTTGGGCCGGTGAACCTGCCGGTGACGCGCCTGTTTGTCGAAGAAGTCATTCTGGAGTGCCGCCAGAAGCACATCACCAAGGTAGACATTTTAGCCTTTGAGTTTGAAATGGGGCTGTTCCCAAATGTGCTGGACGAGGCCAGGGCCAAGGGCATCGACATTGTGCCCAAGTATATCCCCGCCGAGGTCTTCGATAAACGGGCGGTGGAGAAAAACCAGGTAGTGTTCCATGATGTGGCCTTTGTGGAGGTCAAGCCCCTTGTGAAGGGCAATAGCGTGGCGATGCAGTTGACCGATTTCTCCGTGTTCTATTCCCAGGATTCAATAGCGTATGCCGAGGCCACCTTGAAAGACAAGGGCAGTAAAATCGTGGTAGAGAAGGGACAGATCGTGAAGGTGAGTAAGAACAAGGACGGCATCGTCAGCCGAGAGGTGCTCACTCAACACTGGACCGACTGGGTCGATTACTGGGCGGTGGACTTCGACTTTGAGAACAAGCGGGAGATCATCCGTGTCAAGAACGCCGAAAACGGCGAGTGGGAAGAAGTCTGGACCGGGGATTATATTTTCGAGAATGAGTGGCAATCCTTCCGCACCAGAAAGGATCGCACTCTGGAGCTACAGAGTGTCTTCCACGAATGCCTGCCGGGGCGGCGCAAGCTCGCCGTCAAGGTGGTGGACATTTTCGGCAATGACACCATGAAGGTTATCGAGGTCAACGTGGGAGGAAAACGCTGATGGCACTACATCCTGATTTTCCCGATTCCCCACATGCTATCCTCGACCCAGCTATCCGCTGGTTTCCGGCGGACGAGGCGCTACGGGCATCGAGCTTTGAAAAACTCCTGCCGCCGCTGGTGCCGGAGCTGCGTAAGCAAGTGAAGCAGTGGCGGGATAAGGGCTACGCAAAGGCCACTGAAACCAGTCGTAGCCTACTCAACTGGTGGTTCAGCACGCCGCATCTCCTGCCCCAGTCCGACGGGACCATGGCTCAATTCCAGTATTACTTCGCCCAACGGGAGGCAGTGGAGACCATCGTCTATCTTTATGACGTGGTGGGTATAAAGGACAAATACGACCTGATGCGTTTCGACAGTTCTGGCGCCGTTTCTACCGGTATGTTCGATGAGACCTGGCGGCGTCTCGTGGTGAAGATGGCCACCGGCACGGGCAAGACCAAGGTAATGAGCCTGCTTTTGGCCTGGAGCTATTTCCACAAGCTGTATGAGCCGGACTCGGAGCTGGCGCGCAACTTCCTGGTGATCACGCCCAATATCATCGTCCTTGACCGCATCAAAAAGGACTTTAACGGCTTACGTATCTTCTTTGAGGACCCAGTATTGCCGGATAACGGCGTGGACGGGCGCAATTGGCGGGATGATTTTCAGCCCACCCTGCACATCCAAGACGAGGTTCGCATCACCCGACCCATAGGGAATATATTCCTGACAAATATCCACCGGGTCTATGCCGGCGACGATATTCCGCCCTCTCCCGATGACAATAACACCATGGAATACTTCCTGGGCAAACGCCCCACCGGTGCAACCACAGACTCCAAGGTGGACCTGGGTATGATTGTGCGGGATATTGATGAGCTGGTGGTGATGAACGACGAGGCGCATCATATCCATGACCCCCGTATGGCGTGGTTCAAGTCCATCGAGGACATCCACAACCGCCTGAAGCAAAAGGGGGTTGGCCTGTCACTGCAAGTGGACATGACGGCCACACCCAAGCATAACAACGGTGCCATCTTCGTGCAGACCGTGGCCGATTACCCCCTGGTGGAGGCCATCTCCCAGAACGTGGTTAAGCACCCCGTGCTGCCCGACGCCCCCAGTCGCGCCAAACTGGCGGAACGTCAGAGCACCAAGTACACTGAGAAATATTCCGATTACATCCACCTGGGTGTGGTGGAGTGGCGCAAGGTCTATGCGGAGCATGAAAAACTCGGCAAAAGGGCTATCTTGTTTGTAATGACCGATGACACCAGGAACTGTGACGACGTGGCCGAGTATTTGGAGGGCAACTACCCGGAATTGAAGGATGCCGTTCTGGTGATTCACACCAAGGACAACGGGGAGATTTCCGAATCGGTGACGGGTAAGAACAAGGAAGAGTTGGAGCGACTACGGAAACAGGCCAACGAAATTGACGAACTGGAGAGTCCCTACAAGGCGATTGTGTCGGTTATGATGCTCAAGGAGGGATGGGACGTGCGCAACGTCACAACGATTGTCGGCCTGCGCCCCTATTCGGCCAAGAGCAACATTCTGCCCGAACAAACCCTCGGGCGCGGCTTGCGAAAAATGTACCCCGGAAGCGTGGAAGAATACGTCAGCGTGGTGGGCACTGATGCGTTTATGGAGTTCGTAGAATCCATTCAGGCCGAGGGAGTGGTTCTTGAACGAAAGCCCATGGGCGAGGGAACCCAGCCCAAGACGCCGCTGGTGGTCGAGATCGACAAGGAGAACGTAAAGAAGAACATCGAGGCACTCGATATAGAAATCCCGGTCATGACTCCCCGCGTTTACCGGGAATACAAGAACCTTTCTAACCTGGATGTGGGCGCTTTCGTCAACGAAAAGGTGGCTTATCGTCAGTTCAGCGAAGCGGAACAGCGGGAGATCGTCTTCAAGGACATCACCACCGGTGAAGTAAGCCATACGACCTTACTGGATACGGCAGGCGTCGCGGATTATCGAAGCGTCATAGGCTATTTTGCGCAGACCATCATGAAGGACCTGCGCCTTGTCAGCGGTTATGATGTGCTCTATGGCAAGGTTAAGACGTTTGTACAGAACCAGTTGTTCGACCGGCAGGTTGAACTTGACAATCCAAACACCCTGCGCAACATGTCGGAACTGGCCGCCACCAAGACGCTGATCGAGACGTTCAAGAAAGCGATCAACGCACTGACTATTCAAGACAAGGGCGATGCCAAGATTCGGGACACCATCAAGTTACGGCAAACGCGCCCCTTTGTGGCAAAGGACCAGGGATATCTGATCCCGAAAAAGAGCGTATTCAACAAGATCATCGGGGACAGCCATTTCGAGCTGCTGTTCGCCCGCTTCCTGGAAGATTGCGACGATGTGGTCTCCTATGCCAAGAATTATCTTGCAGTGCACTTCAAGCTGGATTATGTGAATGCGGACGGCGATATTTCCAACTACTACCCGGATTTTCTGGTCAAGGTGTCGGACAAAGAGATTTGCATTGTCGAAACCAAGGGGCAAGAAGATTTAGACGTACCGCTGAAGATACGGCGACTACGGCAATGGTGCGAAGACATCAATCAAGCGCAAGCGGACGTGAAATATGATTTCGTTTATGTGGATGAGGAGAGCTTTGAAAAATACAAGCCCGCATCCTTTCGGGAATTGATTGGCAGCTTTATTGAGTACAAAGAGAAAATATAAGGCGGTGTATAGCTAACGGCTATTCTGGTGCACTTCACAGCGGAGGGTGTGCTTTAGCGTTATGCTCCATTTCAATTGGAAATCACCAACTCTTATCAGAGGCTTGCCCTCACTATTTGTAGGTGCTATATTGAATGGGCAAGGAAGGTTTTGCTGTCCATCTTCCGAATCATCCTTATTTCCCTTCGTCTCTAATTCTTGTTTTGGGACAGGTGCTTTGAGAGCAAGTTCCCCAATCCTGTTGTCGCCATTTGATTAGCCCGATTGGCTTGTCCGTCAAAACCGGAATCTCCCCATTTTCCGAAGCGCCTCTGCTGATTACGGGGTGAAGTCTTCAGAGGGGATCTTCTGAGTAGGGCATCTACATGGAAGGAAAAGGCGACAACCCTATATCTTTTTAAAAGAAACCTTCACTCTTCGAGGTAATCCCCGTGAATCCATGGGGGGCCTGCCTATCTCTTAGGCAAACAAGGGGTCAGAGATGCAATGTTGCTTCCTGAACTCAACACTGGAGCACTTTGGCAAAGTATGCACGATTTGGATTGGTAATCACCATTATCAAAAAATGGACACCTTTTGGACACCAGATTGTTGGAGGGGTAGCTACAGCTGAAAATTTATTTTTGTAGGCAGTTGTGGAGATATTGGATCAAACTACTGAGTGCCTGCGAGACACTCTTCAAAAAAGACCTCCTGTGGTCTGAGGAACTGAGTAATTCTCCCCATCAAAAGAGATTTCGACAAAATGAGGGTTCGTCGTTTTGGGTCCGAGATATACAGGAAACTGCGTTTCGGTTTCTTCTCTTTCTTTTCTTGAGCTTCTGAACTCAACTGAACTTTGTCCAAACGGTATAATTTTCAGCCTAATATTGACTATCACGGTTTCTTCTTTCATGACTCGACCTCCCCCTATTGCTCCTCCCACTTGCCGCCATATACTCTTACATCCAAACCAACCTCCGGGGATTGCCTCACAATCTCTTCTTGAACTACTTTCTGGGCAGCCTGACCAATCTGACTCATCAGCTGTTGTAAAATCTGCTGAGCCTGCTGGGGGATCTCTTCAGGTCGAATACCCGGCGGTAAGTTTAGCCCAAAATTAAAGTTAATTTGAAGATTTGGCGGCACCTGTCTTCTTCTCCTCAAATCGGCTTTTGTAGTGAATAAATGGGTCTTGTTTTCACTTTCAATAATAGCAATAGGAATCTTTTCAAAGTGCTCCTCTTCTTTTCCCGTCAAAACAACTAAAGGGTCTATTGGTTCTGTCAACTTCAGAAGTCCCTCATACTTTAAGTATAAACTCCATAATAAATTCTCCAATTTCTCATCAGGAATTTCAATCGGTAGTCCTATTTCATTCGCTTCCTTCCTGCCAATCGCATGACCATGAGAGTAAATCTTCTCAGTCAGAGTTTCGATAATCGAATTTATTTTTGCTTCATCGAGTTTTTCTTTGCGTGCTGTCAATAGCTTTCTTGCTACAAGCCTAATATGAGAATTTTGTCTGTTTATACTTCCAAGAGTTAAAGGTGTCAACTGATTTGCAAGAATAGAAACTACCTGGGCCAATGCCGATTGGTCGGTGATGTTTGCTCGTTCTTTGATGAAAGAAATATAAGAATTTACATCCTCAACGCTAATCGACTGGGGAACTCCTCCAGCTTCACCCTGAGCTACCTTTTCAAGAGTAGGGTCAATAGGTCCCAATTCCGCTTTCTTACCCATGATTATTTTGTCTGCACCCAAAGAAATCAAAGTGGCAGCACTATAGGCTTTGTACGGAACCAAAATCGAAAACTCGTTACAGAACTCTCTAAACATAGAAATTATCCGCCATGGTACACTTACGTCTCCACCTCTGCTGTAAAGTAACAAATCTATTTTGTCGTTTTTCCCGGCAGAAAGCAGATGCTCATAGAGCGGTCTAACAGCATCTTCGGCTATTCGAGAAAAAAATGGAGGTCTGTCACCTGTAACGTAGGTTATAACCTTTGAACTCCTTTCGTTCTGTATTTGTTTAATAATTTCTGTTTCCATAGGTATTAAATACCTTTGTTAGGAGAGGTACAAGCAAACATTATGCCAATGATTTCTTTGGGTTCACCATCGGAAGATGTCTTTGAAACTATTTAGCATTTCCTTTCGTAGGGCAACAAACAAAAAATAGAGTTTTGGACAAAATTTTACCCCAAGTAGGCATTTCTTTCCACTCCAAAGGCGCAATAGAAAAAAGGTGAGAGATTGTGGTAAAAACCACCTATTACAATTTAGCAAATCCGAACCAGGGTTGTCAATATAAATCAATCCTGGGTAGTGGGTCAGTTTGAAAGGAGGAAAAAATGGAGGAAATGATTAAAGTTGCCGGAGAAATCGCAGCGGATTGGAAATCACTGGGAAGTGATGATGATTTCTCATATTTCTATGATTCTGCAACCATATCTCATCCGTCTAAACCTATTGATAAAGTAGCAAACAAATCCAACGGTAAACCGCCCCGCTGATTTTAACTCCTATACTCGATTTCAATCGGAAATCTTCAGATCATATAGAAAACCCACTTCACTCCTTGTAGGTGTTATTCACACCCACTTTCCAGAGGACTCCTTCCCGAAGTCTTCATGGAAACGTTTTACATTCGAGAATTGTGACCCTCAGAATTCTAAGCAAGAAAGAGGCAGGTCGGTTTATTAAGAAAGTTTAAAAATTACGATATTTATTGGTAACAGGGAGTCTCCGGTCTTTCCCTAAGGCGCGGTGGGTGATCTTCACTCCTGGAGGGCTTTGCCTTCGTTTGTATTCATTTCGGTCAACCATCTGAATTACTTCTTTGATCAACCTTTCCTTAAATCCCATCTTGGCGATATCTTCAACTCCTTTATCTTCCTCGACATAGGCCTGGAGAATTGGATCAAGGACAGGGTAGGGCGGAAGGGAATCCTCATCCTTTTGATTCGGCCTCAATTCTGCTGAAGGCGGTTTAATAAATACACGTTTGGGGATGATGTTTCTCTTTTCTTTTTTGTTTTTGAGTTTCGTCAATTCATAAACCAATGTCTTCGGGACATCCTTTAGAACGGCATACCCCCCTGCCATATCTCCATAAAGCGTGCAATAACCCACACTCATCTCACTTTTATTCCCGGTTGTTAGAACAAGCCTACCCAATTTATTGGAGAGAGCCATGAGGATGTTTCCTCGAATGCGCGCTTGAATGTTTTCTTCTGTCACATCAGGTTTTAGACCTTTAAAAGAGGGAGAGAGGGTCTTCAAATAAGCTTGAAATATTTCTGTGATCGGTATAGTGAGGAACCGAATGCCGAGGTTCTTGGCCAGGAGTTTCGCATCGTCCAAGGATTCTTTTGAGGAGTATTGAGAAGGCATGGTTACTCCTACCACTCCTTGTTTGCCCAGGGCATCCACAGCAATGGCAGCAGTCAGTGCAGAATCAATGCCTCCACTGAGGCCGATTAAGACCCTTTGGAATCCATTTTTTCGAATATAATCTCCCGTACCGAGAACCAAAGCTGAATAAATCTCAGCGAGGCGATCTAATGGCTTCTGATCTCTTTTTGGAATAGGAGGCCATTTTTTAGCTGAATGGATTTGGGCTGGGAGCTCAATTTTCCTAAGCCCTTTCTCTTCTTCGGAAAATCTTTCTCTTCTTATTCGAGGATCGTGAAGCCGCATCCGAAAGACTGCTTCCATATCGAGGTCAGCAAGGACCAAATCCTCCTCAAATTGTTTTCCCCGGACGATCAACTCTCCTCTTTGATCAATGACCAGGCTCCCACCGTCGAAAACCAATTCGTCCTGTCCGCCCACCAGGTTGCAGTACGCAACGATTGCTGAGTTATCAGAAGCCCTGGTAGATATCATCTTATCTCGGAATATAGTTTTCCCAGCATGGTAGGGCGAGGAGGAAATATTAACGATCAGTTCAGCTCCACCATAAAGGGCCTGAGTCCGAATGGGATCTCCGGGATACCAAAGGTCTTCACAGATGCTCAGACCAATGGGAGTAGATTTGAGGGTAAAGATAAAATTTTCCTTTCCAACCTGGAAATATCGATCTTCGTCAAAGACACCGTAATTTGGAAGATAGGTTTTGGAATAGACATCGATCATCTTCCCGTTATGGAGGAGGGCCGCGGAATTGAAGATATCGCCATCTTTATGCACAAAACCAACGATGGCCGTGATAGAAGTAGTAGCCTTGGTGATCTTATTCACTGCCCTTAAATTGGCCTCAATGAACTTCGGCATAAGCAAGAGGTCTTCAGGCGGGTAGCCGGTGACAGCCATCTCTGGAAAAACGAGAAGATCTGCCCCCATCTTCTTTCCTTTTGCAATGTAGTCGAGAATCTTTTTAGTATTCCCTTCGATGTCACCCACTGTCGTGTTGATCTGGCAAAGTCCAATTCTTAGTGTTCGCATGTCTCCCCCTCAAGATCGCAGAGCGCATAGAGCATAGCGCAGAGCGTTAAGTAATTCAAAATTCTAAATTATTAATTCCGAAATCCGCATTCCGCAATCCGCAATTGTTATTCTTCTTCCGATACCAGTACCTCTTTTTTAATATTATACCTCTCCATTTTGCCACGGAGCGTACTTCGATGGATTCCCAGCAGCGTGGCAGCCTTGAGTTGATTTCCTTTGGTTTTTTGAAGGGCACGGAGAATGAATCCTCTTTCCAAATTTGAGATCATGTCCAAATCCTGGGACGTCGCAGGGGCTTTTGAAAGTTCTTCGAAGAGGGCATCGAGAAGATCCTCAACATTCTTCTTGCCCAATTCCTCCTCCGCTTCTCGCTTCTCCCACCCTTTTTCAAAAAGGAGGTGATCCTCAAGAATCCATTCGCCTTGGCAGAGCACCATGGCCCTTTTCAGGACGTTCTCCAGCTGGCGCACATTTCCTGGCCATCCATAGGAAGCAATTTTTTCCATGGCTGAAGGAGTGATTCCGACAAGTCCTTTTTTTAATTCTCGGTTAAATTTTTTTAGAAAATAGGAGACCAGGTCAGGAATGTCCTCTTTCCTCTCTCTCAGAGGAGGGATCGTGATGGAGACCACATTCAGTCGGTAATAAAGGTCTTCCCTAAACTTGTCATCCGAAATGGCTTCCTCTAAATTTTTATTTGTGGCAACGATGAGCCGGATGTCCACCTTGATTGTTTCCATTCCCCCCAGCCTTTCAAAACTCTTCTCTTGAAGGACTCTCAATAGTTTGGCTTGTGTGGAGAGGGACATATCCCCGATCTCATCCAGAAAGATCGATCCTCCCTGACACTGTTCCAATTTTCCAATGCGGCGGGACGAAGCGCCAGTGAAAGATCCTTTCTCATGGCCGAAGAGTTCGCTTTCAAGAAGGGTGTCCGGAATGGCCGCACAATTGACCGGAAGGAAAGGTTGGTTCGACCGAAGACTATGATGATAGATCGCCCGGGCGATTAATTCTTTCCCGGTTCCACTTTCCCCTCTGAGGAGCACGGTGACATCGCTCGGGGCAACCTGTCCGATCATTTTATAAATCTCTTGCATTTTGGGAGAAGTTCCGACAATCCGGTCCTCCTCTCCCTCGGGGGTAGCCAGGAGAGCATAGGTGACTTCCTCTTTCATCAGTTTTCGCAAGGCGAGGGCTTTTTCAACCAGGCCTTTCATACGCGGGATGGGAAAAGGTTTTAGGATATAGTCGTAAGCCCCATATTTCATGGCTTCGATAGCCGTCTCGGTCGTGCCATGAGCCGTCATGATGATGACGAGAGATTTGGGATCGATCGATTTAATCTCTTTCAATATTTCAAGGCCACTTCGGCCCGGCATCTTAATATCCATGATGATGAGGTCAGGACTGCTTTCCTTGACTCGATCCAGTGCCTCTTCCCCATTTTTGGCAGCGAGGATGGAATATTTTTCTTCCATCATTCGTTTTAAAGAATAACGGATGGATTTGTCATCATCAACAATCAGAATGGTCTGCATTTTCTTCCTCTTATGAAATAGGGAGCCAAACTGTAAAGAGGGTTCCTTTCCCGGGCACGCTTTCTACCTCAATTTTTCCACGGTGCTGATCAATGATCCGATGGGCAATGGAAAGGCCGAGGCCAATTCCTCCTTCCTTTGTCGAGAAGAAAGGGTCGAAGAGTTTATTCATATCTTCACCGGGGATACCCACCCCAGAGTCCTGAATGGAGAGATGGATCCATTGACCATCTTCTGAATTCTGACCCTTCAATGTCAAATGACCGCCCCCAGGCATTGCCTGAATGGCATTGAGCAGAAGATTGAGAATCGCCTGTTTCATCTGCTCACGGTCTATCAGGATAATGGGCAAGGGTTGGAACTCTTTTTCAACGACAATGAGTTGCTTCTCTATCTGAGGCCTGAGCAATTGAAGGGTTTCCTCAAAAATAGAGGACACCTCCGTTTTTTCTAAAAGGGGAGGGGCGGGCTTGGCGAAACGAAGAAACTGATCTACGATCTCATTGATTCGGTGGATCTCCTCCTCGATTACTTTGAAATCCTCCTTATAGGAATCTCCAGAGGGGGGTTTCTCCCTCATGGAATGGATAAGGATGTTGATGCTGGTCAAAGGATTGCGAATCTCATGAGCAAAGCCTGCCGCCAATTGCCCAAGGGCTGCTAATTTTTCAGATCGAATCAATTGGGCCTCTGTCTTTCTGAGATCGGCAGTTGTTTTTTGAATCTTCTCTTCCATCTGCTGACTGAAGGTTTTGAGTTCCTGGTACATGAAGGCGTTGTGGATGGCCAGGCCAGCCTGTTGTGCAAAAACCATCACCGAGTCAAGAGCCTCCTTCGTGATGTTCTTATTAGGTTCGACGAAGTCTGCTGCGATTGCTCCCAATGTCTTTTCTTTAGCGAAGAGAGGGATTACCACCAGAGAGTGGAGGTTGAATTTCTCTTTCAAAACGGGATTGACCCTCGGGTCTTTACTTGCGTCTGGGATGATGAAGGACTGCTTCTCAAAAATCGATCGGGCAACGATACTGTCCTCTGGATCTAAGCGAAGCGTAATTCCTTTAATCCTTTCTTCATCAATCCCCACCGCCATTTTGCATTCCAGAAGATTTGTCTTTTCATTGACCAGATAGAGACGGGCGCGGTCAAACCCGATATTCTTCGTCACCCCTTCTAACACCAGTCTGAGAATCTCATCAATGTCGAGCGTCTCCATCAGACCTGAATTTTCAATGCAGATCGCTGCCTGATTGGCCACGGTGGTAAGCATCTCTTCTTCACTCTTCGAAAAGGAGTGAGGGTAGGAGGTATAACAGTTGATCACTCCAACGACCCTGTCCTTAATGCACATGGGGACGCTGAGCATTGAAACCAGGCCTTCCTTTTTGGCCAGTTCTTTTTCTTTATAAAGGGGTTCTTTGAGGACATCGAGGATGGCCATGGGTTGATTATGAAGGGCTACATGGCCGACCACTCCTTCTCCCATAGCGAGACTTCGTTCCTTCAGATATTCTTCGCTGATACTCTGGGTGGCCTTCAATTTCAACTTTTTGTCCTTCTCATCGAGAATCCAGAGGGAGCAAATCTTTGAGTCCATTAAATTGGCCGTGACTGTCACGATCAGCCGCAGGACATCTTCGAGATAGAGACCAGAGGCAATGGCTTTACTGATCTCCAGCAGGGCATTTATCTCCTTAGCGTCGAGACGTTTTCTCTGTTCAGGCAAAACCACTCTCCTTATTTTTTCTATCATAAACGAAAACCGCTATTTTGTGTAGGGGCAATTCATGCCTGCGTGCTGAAACGCCCCACTTCGGCGTGCAAGCATGAATTGCCCCTACAGATAAATAAAAAAGGGGATACCGGCATCCCCGATATCCCCTTTTGATCGATCATCCAAATCAACCAAGGATCTTATCCACTTCCTCTCGATCGGAATCCATCACATAGGGGATCCCAGATGCTTCGGCGGCCTCTTGGGTCAAGGCACAGAGGTCATCCCTCGAAATATATTTCAAGGCAAATTTTCTGGCTCCGGCCATTAACTGTTGAAGCCCTGCATTCAGCCGATCAAAATAGGTGACCATTCCAATCGTCCCTGTAGGTATGCGTTCAAAATCCTTTCCATATTTATCCTTCAGTTTAGCCGCCAGAATGAAAACATGCTCCACATCGGACCCGAATTTAGCAACATCCGCAGGAACCTTTCCTTTTTTGACCATCTCACCGATCGTATTTCCCACCATGGCAGCGGTCATCGAAGCTCGACCCAGGCAGATGGCTTTAATATAAGGAGCAGCCAGGGCGATCGCTTTGAAGACATGATCTTCCAGAGCAAGACCTCCTGCCATAGCACAAGCAGGAATGAATTTCCCTTTTTGGTCTAACCGTTTCAGGTATTGGTAAAGGAGGCTTTCAAGATAAACCGTGGGGACTCCCCATTCATTCATCATTCGCCAGGGGCTCATTCCCGTTCCTCCTCCAGCGCCATCTACCGTGAGAAGGTCAATCTTAGCATCCGAGGCATATTTGACGGCTCGGGCCAGATCCGCAGGCCGATAGGCCCCGGTTTTCAGGGTAACATATTTGGCTCCCATCTTTTTCAGACGGTCCACTTCTTTATGGAACCCTTCTTCATCCACCATGCCCAGCCTGGAATGGCGTTCAAACTCTTTAAAATCTCCCTGTTTGAAGGCTTCCTGAATCACATGATCTTCAGGATCGGGAAGGACAATATAACCCCGGCTCTTCAGTTGGAGTGCCCTTTCTAAGCTCGGGAGTTTAACTTCACCACCAATGTCTTTGGCACCCTGTCCCCATTTCGGTTCGATGATCTGAACCCCCAGTTTTTCTACGGCATATTCCGGAACACCCAGGCGCCCATCTTCTACATTATATTGAACGATGATTCCACCACTCCCGTCGTACCACTGTTGGAATGTCTTGACACGGCGTTCCATCTCCGGAGACCTGACCACATGGCTGTTTTTAATTTCAGCATTGGGGTCCATACCACAGACATTTTCACCTACAACGACCAGGGTTCCGGAGATGGCCGCTGCAATCGCCATCGCTTCCCAATGGATCCGTGCGATTTCGGTTGAACCTAAAGCGCCTGTAAAGTAGGGGACTTTCAATTTAATCTTTTCTTTCGACCCTACCTCGGTAGAGATATCTACAGCCGGGAAGGTGGCACGGTCTGAATCGGCCGGGACACCGACCGCACCCACGCAGGTCCCCTGAATATTAAAATGGGAATAATCGATGGGATAGTCTTTTTCAGATCCTGCGGTCACCTTGGAAAAAGGCTGGGGATAGAGGATTTCCCTTCCTCTTAAGGCGGAACGGCCCACTTCACAAGGGCCTGGACACCCGTCCAGACAGGTCACACAGATCCCTGATATGGGGGCGGGTTCTACCCGATTTCGAGTAAATGTAGCCGGACTACGATTCGGTTTGGTGAAAGTCATTCTTCTCCTCCTTTTTAAATGATTAACAAAAAAAGGCGCCAAATTTTTTTGACGCCTTTGTCGTATGAAATAAAAAAAGGGCGTCACACTTCTTCGACGCCCTTGTCTTCAATACCTCTTTGTATTGATCAGCAAGTTTTATAAAATAAAAAAATATTGTTGTCAAGAATATTTTAATAGAATATTTTAATACATGAATTTTCAAAGCCCTCCCACCCCATTTTAGTAGGGGAGGGGATATGAAAGGGTCAAATTCCTTAGAGTGGGTTCTGTTCGCAGAAACAGCCAAAGGTCCCCATGGAACAACACTTTGGCATTTCTTCAATTCGGACGCATCTTCCACAGAGTTCGCCCGGGTCTGTAATGCCCTGGCAAGGGACAATTACTGCAGGACAGACATAATCACATCCCCTACAGAGACGGCAGGTCTCCGGCCTGACTTCAAAGGGCATGCTTACTTTCCTACCCATTCCTCTTCCAACAAATCCGAGGGCTTTTCCATCCATCTGTTCGTAGCACATCCGGATGCAGAGACCGCAAAGGATACATCGATTATCTTCCATGGGGAATCTGACTTTGAGCAATCCCATGCGGGCAGCAATGTCCTGCGCTATCTTCACATTGGGAGCGCTGGCGACCAAGAGTTCGGCCAACATCTTCCTTGCGCGGATGATTCGCGGGGATTGCGTTTGAATGACCATCCCCTCCCTGACTTC
>Ga0315281_10005110_pt1 | contig 18840 bp, 18 predicted proteins | sample YL17G07_0_MG_FD_204540 | JGI IMG/M metagenome (GOLD analysis project Ga0315281, IMG submission 204540) | Sediment microbial communities from Yellowstone Lake, YNP, Wyoming, USA - YL17G07_0 | ecosystem: Environmental > Aquatic > Freshwater > Lake > Sediment | place: USA: Wyoming | collected... | reverse complement strand
GATCGATGTAAATCGGAAGGTCGGTGTTGATCTGGATGAGGCTGTAGCTCTCACCCTTGTACCAGTTGTATCCGCTCCACGATTTGTTTTTGACGTATTCAAGGACAAAGTTTTCGCTCGAAGGGATTTCGATGTGTTTCTTCGTTCGCTTCCGACACTCAGTAATTGCGGCTCGAAAGACTGTGTCGAGCCTTTCGCCTGGAATGATGAACGCCTTCCGGAACTGTTCATACCGCTGAGTGGTTGGTCCTGTGCCGGGCAGCAGTCCATCCAAGCTGCGCAGAATTCCCTTGAAGTCATCCTCCGTATGATGCGGAGGTTTGGCGTCGTACAAGGCCTGCGCTTCTTCATCGAACGAGAGCCGTTTTCCTTCGAGCATCTCGACCCGCGCGAGTACTGCCTCCAGCTGCTTCACCAAATAGTGTTTCCGCAGCTGCTGCAGCTCGTCGGCAGGATCGACGCTCGTTCCAAGCAGTTGTTCTCGGATGCCCTTGGCCGATTGTTGAATGGCGTCAAGCGACATTCCGGCGAGCTTGATTTCGTCACGCCATTGTGGTGGACCGTAATAGGCATCGACGAAGTCTCTGTCGTGCTCGCCCAGGGCAAGGACGAGCTTCACATACGATTCAGCCAGCCGGTTCATTTGGGTTTCCTGCAGAAATAGAGAGCAGAGAATGAAGATCTGCTTTCACATGTCCCTCGAAAAGAGGCTCTTGAACTTCTTCGGAACCTGGAGAATCTTTTTCTTTTCGTAGTCATAGAAAAGGATTCCTGTCTTCGCCCGCGCCAGTTCCTTTCCGGTTTCCTTGTTCGTCACTTTGTAGATGAAATTGCATCCGTGCGATTGCATATTGCTGACCGCGATCTCAATCCGTGCGACGTCGCCGTAGAAACCCTCCGACCTGTAAACAAGTACCGCATCCGCCATGATGATGCTTCGTCCTTCGATGTTCAGTTCCGTGAAGCCGTAGTGCCGTAGCAATTGCACTCGCGCTTCGTGGAGCAAGGAGAGGAGCGCGTCATTGCCCAGATGGCCCCCATAGTTGATGTCAGTGATGCGAAGGGGAATTTCGGTGACAAACTGAAATCGCTCTGGTAACTCAAGCTCTACACGGGGCATAGCATGTTCGAGGTTTGGTGAGGATCAGCGAGCGTGGTAGCCAATATTAGGAAAAAAAGCACGCGTGGTCAATCATATTGTGTCGGGACACGGAGAAGGGTTTCATTGTGTCCGTATGCAACTTCTAGGCAGGAAGAGACGTAGTCGGAAAAGGGGGAACAACGATGATCATGTTCTTACTCTGGATGATTCTGCTCGTTCTGTGCTGGCCGCTCGCGCTGCTGGCTCTCCTTCTGTACCCCCTTGTGTGGCTTCTGCTACTGCCCTTCCGTCTCATCGGCATCACCGTCGATGCGGTGTTCCAGTTGCTGAAAGCGATCATTCTCCTTCCGGCCAGGTTACTTCGCGGTTCTCCCGCTCGCTAGCGCCAATTCCAAGAAGAAATCTTGTGTCCATGTCTATGGTCTAGGCAAAAGGCACTAGAAACACAAATGCTCCGCGCTTTTGAAGGTCCCACGAGAGGTTTTGCTGCGGGAAGCCGCCGTCCAGAAGAAGGGACCCGCTACACCTTACCCACGTGAATCACCTCGTCTCCATATTTCTTTCGGATCTTGTCAATTGCCTCGAGCATCTGGGAGCGTTTTTGGTCATCGGGGAACAATTCAAGCTCGAGTTGCGTCAGGTCGACGATGTGAGATGCTCTCACGCCCAGGAGCCTGATGGGGAGACGACGGATGTAAGCGGAGTTCAGAAGCTGGTTCATGGTCTGGAAGACAGTCGCGTCATCGTGCGTTGGGGTGATTGTCTCCGCTCGCGTGATCGTGTGGAAATCGGAATAGCGCAATTTCAGCGTGAAGGTCCGTGCCTTGAGGTGGCGATAGCGGAGGGAGGAACACACACTCTCAACGAGGGAATAGAGGATTCTTCCTAGCTCCTCTCGGTCAGCAATATCGTGGGAAAAGGTCTCTTCGTTCCCGACGCTCTTGCGCGCATGCTCGGTCGTGAGGTGTTCCGATCCCAGTCCGTTCGCTTCGTCGTGGATCCAGAGTCCATACTTGCCGAGGATGTTGACAACCTGCTTCTGGGACACGGCTTGCAGGTCACCGACGAGCTTGAATCCCTTCCGCCTCAGGATCTCGCTCGTCTTTTTCCCCACGCCGGGGATGACATCGATCGGCAGCGGGGCAAGGAATTCTTTCTCCGTCCCGTGGGGAACATAGATGACGCCGGCAGGCTTGACGGTTCCCGCCGCGATCTTTGCGACTGACTTGTTCGAGGCAAGGGAGATCGTGCATGGTAAGTAGAATTCCTTCAGGACAACCTTCTGCAGTTTCTTGATGAATCCCGGCAGATCGTTGCCGTAGAGCACCTCGCAACCCGTCAGATCGAGGTACATCTCGTCGATGGAGGCGCGCTCGACGACCGGAGCCAGCTCCAGAATGCGCTTGTAGAGCTTGTTTGAGTATGTCGTGTATGCCCCGAAATGGCTCCGGACAACGATCGCGTCGGGGCATAATCGCAACGCCTGGGCGGTGGACATGGCGGAGCGGACTCCGTGCGCCCGGGCTTCATACGATGCAGACGCTACGACGCCTCGACCAGTCGGTGAACCACCGACAATGACCGGCTTTCCGTTCAGCGATGGATCCTTGATGCGCTCCACAGAGACGTAGAAGCAATCGAGATCGAGGTGTGCGATATATCTCTTCTGTGGCGACATCCGAGTGGTTGCCTTGAAGATTACGTTGTCGGCGGATGCTGCGTGTCCTCTGCCACCCGATCGAGCGCTGTGCCGGTGAGTCGATACACGGTCCACTCGCTCATCGGCATGGCTCCAAGCTTCTCGTAGAAGGCGATCGACGGCTCATTCCAATTGAGCACCGCCCATTCGAGTCTCCCGCACTTGCGCTCCTTCGCGAGTTGAGCAAGATAGACAAGCAGTGCCTTGCCAATTCCTTTCCCTCGCATCGGAGGGCGGACGTACACGTCTTCCAGGTAAATCCCCGGTCGTCCAAGGAACGTTGAGAACGAATGAAAGAAGAGTGCGTAGCCCACGGGTTGACCATCATCGTAAGCTATCACGACTTCTGCGTACGGGCGCTCGCCGAAGAGTGTTTCGCGAAGGATGGTTTCGTTTGCGACGACTTCATGCGCGAGTCGCTCATACTCAGCGAGCTCTTTGATGAGGCCGAGGATCACCTGCACATCTTCTTTTCTTGCTCTCCTGATTCTGAGTCGGGGGTCGGACGGTGCTGGCGGCATAGTTATAGAGATATGTGAACAACATGCAACATACATCACAATTTCTTTTTTTCAGCTTCCGGTGGCCTGAGCAGGGATTCGAGATGATATCCCTTGCCTTCCAACTGGAGTTGGTTCTTCCGAATGAAATCGGCAATGGCCTCAGCGGATATTGCTTGGGCAATCCCGTACTGGATTTCAGTCTTTCGCTCCACAAAAACGTCACCGCGATACGGTTCGTCCGGGTCGTATTCATCGTCTCCTTCTCTTTTCGATGGGGAGAGGACGAAGGACGACTGTGCCGGAATGAGTTTCACGATCCCGACAAGCTCGAAGTTTGGAATGCCATCGCGAACGGCGAGTGCGATCGCCCCGCTTGAGCCCGGCGAGACGACCGCGTCAACAAGGAACGATCCCTGCCCACTCCTGTTCGGGCTGCTCACGATCCCTTTCGTGATCATCCTGTAGCCGGAAGGATATCCGAAGAGGTAGACAAACGTTCCCCATTCCAGCTCTTTGGCCCTTCCAAACGGATACATGAACACGCGGACGCCGACGGTTTGGTGAGGCTGAAGCTTCTGTCCGACGATCGCAATGTCCGATGTTCTGTCAAGGGCGAGGATCTCCAGGTCCGTTCCGCCGGGGATTTCGTTCAGAAAATTGAGCTGATTTGTCTTGATCGCATAGCTCTTGATGAAACGGGAAGGCTTCTGTTGAGCTCCGATGTAGTATGAGACAACCGTATCAGGGAAATTGACGACGTGGGCACAGGTGAGCAGCGCTATCCTGCCGTTTTCACTGAAGATTGCAGTTGCCGTGCCGGCCGTCGCGTGATCCTGGAAGGTCATTTGCGCCACCTGCGACTCCAGAAACTTCGCCGTGAGGACAGAAAGCGTCACTGAATCGCTCACCGCGAACGCGTAGCATTTGTAGTGAGCCATCACCGTCAGTCGCTTCACGCTCTCGCTTATTTCTTCCAGTTGTTTGGAGCAGCCTCGGTACGGGAACTCTGAATCGTATCTGCCGTCCAGAAGGGTCGGGTAGACTTCTTTGTACACAGATGGAGCGCAAGAAGAGATGACGAGAGAGGAGAGGATGAGTACGAGAAAAACCCAGGTCACTTTCATGGTTGTCTCCAAGACTCGCCCACCATGCTACTGCGGTGAGCCCCTTCGAACGCCGGGGGATCCTTCAGTCAGGATACGAAAAGGTCACATCGACGTTGATATCTGGATGAATGCTTTTTGCTACGGGGCACATCCGTGCCGTCCGCTCCAGCATGGGTCGATAATCGCGAGGGATGCCGGAAGTGAAGTCGACCTTCACGATAATCTTCACTATTCGTCGCGGCGCATCGGTGCTCATATGTTTCTCGGCGTAGACCTTTGTCCCGTTCAGCGAGACGCCGTCGCGCTGGGCAGCAATGCCCATCGTCGTCAACTTACAGGTCGCGAGCGCAGTCACAACCAGATCGGTCGGCGAGAAACTCTCGCCGCGGCCGAGATTATCCGTCGGAGCGTCGGTAATGAGCTCGACCTTGCTTGGACCGTGCTCCGACTTGCACCGAAGCTCTCCAAGATAAAGAGAAGTCTGAGGGACCATATCGCCTAGAGGAAAGCTATTGGTAAAAAGTGAGAAGTGAAACGTGAGACGTGAACATGAAACCGTGAACCCAGAACTCTAAACTGTGAACTGTCGATCACGCCGACAGCTGCGCCAGGTTGGTTATAAGCTTCTCGATGTTTGTCTTAAAGCTTGCCTGTTTCTCCCGTTCTCGCTCGACAACTTCCTTCGGTGCCCGTTCAACGAATGATGCGTTGTTGAGCTTGCGCTCGATGCCCTCAAGTGCCTGTTGCAGGCGGGCGATTTCCTTCTCAAGGCGAGTGCGTTCGGCGTTGAGATCGATTAATCCTTCGAGCGGGACAAAAATCTCGGTCCCGTTGACGACAGCACTCGATGCGAGCTTCGGTTTTGCCGACGTCGCGAGCGAATCGATCGCTGAAACCCGGGCGAGCTTCTTCAGATAGCTCCCATACGTGTTGACAATAGCCGCCCGTGCATTGTCAGGGTAGCGGACTTGCACGGTGATGCTCTTCGACGGGGAGATGTTGTTCTCCCCGCGAATGTTGCGCACAGCATTGATGACGTCTTGGATGAACGCCATGTCATCTTCAGTTTTCTGATCGATCCAGCGCTGATCCACAGTTGGGAACGCAGCGCACATAATTGTTTTCCCCTTGCGGTCCGCCAGATGCTGCCACAATTCCTCCGTGACAAACGGCATCATCGGATGCAGGAGCCGCAGCGCATGGTCGAAAATCCAGAGCGCTCGCCTCAACACGATGCGTTTCACCGCGACCGGTTCGTCGCCGTACAACCGGGTCTTGACGAGCTCAACATACCAATCGCAGAAGTCGTGCCAGATGAAATCATACAGAATCTTGCTCGAATCATTGAGATGGAATTCGCCGAGAGAAGAGTTGAAGTCTCTGCTCGCGTGATGCAGTCTTGACAAGATCCATCGATCGGAGAGATCCAAATGTTCTTCTGTCAGGTTTTCGATCTCCAAATCGTTTACGCCGACCTCCAGTTCGGCCTTGTTCAGCATCAAGAATCGTCCCGCGTTCCAGATTTTGTTCGCGAAGTTGCGGCCGATCTCGCACATCTCCGAGGAGAAGAGTACATCTTGACCAAGTGGAGAGAGAAAGGCCACGGTGAAGCGGAGCGCATCTGCCCCGTACTTTTCGATCACATCGAGGGGGTCGGGAGAATTGCCAAGGGACTTGCTCATCTTCCGGCCTTGCGCATCGCGGATGATGCTGGTGAAGTAGACATCGCGGAACGGAACGAGATCCTCATCCTTTGTCCGTGGTTGGCCATCGTGGCCGGATTCGCCCTTCAGAAATTCGATGTTTGCCATGATCATCCGTGCAACCCAGAAGAAGATGATGTCTGGACCGGTCACGAGCGTATCGGTTGGGTTGAAGTAGCGAAGATCCTCGCTTTGGCGCGGCCAACCGAGGAGAGAGAATGGCCAGAGCCAGGACGAGAACCACGTGTCAAGGACATCGTCATCCTGTCGGATGGGCGTATCGGGGCTCACGCCGAGTTTTGTGCGCGCTTCGGTCTCATTGCGCGCGGCGGTGGACCGTCCATCAGGAGCATAGTACACAGGGATGCGATGCCCCCACCAGATCTGTCGCGAAATGCACCAATCGCGGATATTTGTCATCCAATGCTCGTACACCTTTTCCCATCGGTCGGGATGAAAACGGATCTTGCCTTCGCGCACCACGCGCAGGGCCGGCTCCGCTATGGGCTTCATCCGTACGAACCATTGGTCGGAGAGATACGGCTCGATGACGGTGTGGCACCGATAGCACCGTCCGACGTTGTGGGTGTACGGCTCGACCTTCAACAGATATCCTTGCGCTTCCAAATCTTTGACAACCTGTTTGCGACCCTCGAACCGCTCCATCCCGACATACTTTTTCGGTACGGACGTATTCAGGTAGCCCTTCTCGTCAAGAATATTGACCTGCTCAAGATGATGCCGCTGGCCGATGAGGAAATCGTTCGGATCGTGCGCCGGTGTGACCTTCACCATCCCGCTCCCAAAGCTCTCGTCCACATAGTCGTCGGCGATGATGGGGAGCTTCCTGCCGGCGAGAGGAAGGATCGCATGCCTCCCGACGAGCTCTCTGTAGCGTTCATCGCGGGGGCTGACGGCGACCGCTGTATCCCCGAGCATCGTCTCAGGACGTGTCGTCGCGACGACGGCGAATTCGCTTGATCCCTCAATCGGATATCTGATATGCCAGAGGTTTCCGTTGGTCTCCACATAGTCGACTTCATCGTCGCTGAGGGCCGTCTGATGGAACGTGCACCAATTGACGATGTATTTTCCACGATAGATCAGCCCGTTCTCGAACATCCTGACGAACACTTCCTTCACGGCTTCCGATAGTCCTTCGTCGAGCGTGAACCGCTCTCGCTCCCAATCACACGATGCGCCGAGCTTTCGCAACTGCTTAATGATCGTTCCGCCGTACTGCTCTTTCCACTGCCACACGCGTTCAACGAACTTCTCGCGCCCGAGATCATGCCGTTTCAGACCCTCCTTTGCGAGCGCGTTCTCAACCGCGTTCTGGGTCGCAATCCCGGCGTGGTCCGTGCCCGGAATCCAGCACGCCTCGTATCCCTGCATACGCTTCCAGCGAATCAGAATGTCCTGGATCGTGTTGTTGAGAACGTGGCCCATCGTGAGAATCCCGGTGATATTGGGGGGAGGGATGACGACGGTGTACGGCGTCTTTCGCCTATCGACGGTTGCGTGGAAGAGGTTGTGCGATTCCCAATACCGGTACCACTTGTCTTCAACGTCTTTCGGATTGTACGCTTTCGGGAGTTCTTTCATTTCGGAAGTGCGTGCGCAAATATTCGGGAAACAAAAAGGTAGCTCAGAAAGCTACCCTGATCAGAACCACGCCCGTGCGACCCGACGCCTCAATTGAACTTTGTAGCGTCGAATGTCCCTTCAGTCGTCGGCCCTGCAAACGTTATCCAGCTCCATTTTCCTCGCAGGCGCTCGTTTTCGAAGCTGCCCTGTAAAACAACGTTGTTGTCCACCCAGCCCGGATTGAGATTGATGGAAACAACCTGGTCATCAACCCTGCCCGTGAGCTGACCCGCTCCGATCTGAGGGCCGATGTTGTCCGAGGGGCCATTTTTCTCCAATGCCCACTCACCTCTGATTGAAACGCTGTCGACAAAGGAGAAAGACATGGTCCCTACAACGATCGAATTCCCTTTTGAATCATATCCTTCGTACCGATATGATCCGGCAGGGACGCGCCCATTGCCGCTCGGGTTCCCACGATCCTGACAGCCGCCGAAGAACGCTGTCACAAGGAAACCCACGACGAGGAGCATCGTATGCTTGCTCATCACAATTTATCCCCATGCACAATGATTGCCGATTGAACAGCGCTCTCTCAATTGAATAAACAAAAAATCCGTCTGGAAATCAACGATGCGAGGTTCGGCGGTCAAGAGATCATTCGGAATGGGGTAGCGCAGGATTCGCAAGGGCACACGCTTGAAGCCGGTTCTGTTCGTTCCGGACGCATTCACTCACTGACGAATTAACACCCCGGTCAACAAGATTACTCCTAATACTGATCGGTTTCCGGCGAGGTCCCAGGTATGAATGGTGAGTTCGTGTGATCCTGGTTCGAGGGTGGATGTGTCGATCAACCCGGATCCTTCGGGCAGACGGTGATAGAAGGGGAGACGATTGCCTGACTCGATGTACAACTTCTCGAACCGCCCCATCCTCCTGAGGAGAGAAGATCGGTCGTAATACGCGGCAACCTGGTGCGCCTCATTCTCAGGAATGAAGTTTTTTGCTGAAGTGAGTATCTGTTCTCCGTCCAAATACATCTCAAATCGATGAGGGCCTGTCCTGTACTTGAGCATGTCCGATTGGTCGGTTACTCGAACGCTGATTCCGATTTTCCCCTTCAGGCTGACGCGGCCGTCGACGTGAAACTCTCCTCGCCTCTCTCGCTTGGCGTTCACGATCCAGACTCGGCTCTTCCCGTGCACACGCGATGACCGGTCAAGCGGAGTGAAGGCGACCATGTGGAACAAGGGGGGCACCTTGTCATGGAGGAGAGAGCAGAATTGAGGAGAGAGGAAGGGATTGATTGCATTCATCGAAGAATCCCGAAGCTCGAAGTGCAGGTGGGCCGAGCCGGTCCCTGTGTCTCCTGAGTATGCAATGACCTCTCCTTTGGCGACACGGAACATCGCGCTGTCCAGATCGATCTCAAGCGAGTACGCCCTGTTGGTTTTCTGCAATTTTTTGACGTAAACCTCGATGGAATCTTTGAACCTCTGCAGATGAGCATACATTGTCACAAAGCCGTCGTGGTGGCGGAGGTAGAGCATTTTCCCGTAGCCCCGGCGTGACACGTGAATCCGAGACACATAACCAGCGCGGGACGCGTACACCGGATACCCCTTCTGATTGTTCGTTGAGATATCAATGCCTTCGTGGAAATGCGTTCGCCGATAGTCGGCAAAAGACGATGTAAGGACCGTGCTCGCATTGGTCGGCCAGAGATAATCCTCGAGATCGGTCCGCAGCGTATCAAACGGGGCATAGATCTCATCAATTCGAGAATTGGGGAAACGGTCCACGCGAGAGGGCGGTGCACCCTCTGACGAGAATCCGGAAAACGCTGTCGCGATATAGCCGAGCAGGATGAGCAGCGGAAGGTTGGGTGAGAGTAAGCTCAAGTCTTCCCTTTTTCGATTGTGAACGCTCTCTAGATCAGCTTGCCCAAGATGTAGCCAAGTGTAAGACCGGCGAGGAGAGTGACCGTCAATACGCGGTAGTTCAGGACATCCTTGGAGTACCCACGCTTGATCGCAACGATCGAGACAAGGTACCCAACACCGTTCAATAGCCAGATAAATGGAAGCGAAAGGACACGTGCGACAATCGGTCCTATGATGGGAACGAGTCCGATCCATGCGATGAGGGCAGCAAAGGCCTGGCCAAAGATGCCTACCATCAGGACGACAAATGCGAGGATGCTCTTGTCAACGCCAAAGTAGAATCCGAGAGCGACCAAAAGAGCAATCAGGAGCCACGCGAGAATGGCATTTTGATAATTAGCCAGGAACTGTCTGAACTTGTTCATCAGCGCGTGTCGTTACTGAACGCCAACTCTGAGGGAGGTGAGCACGGTGCCGGAAGGAGTACAGAGCTGGGCCTCCAGGCGATCTCCGGGGACAGTTGAAGCGACGCCCTCAGGTGTTCCGGTGAAGATGATATCGCCGCGTTCGAATGTGAAAAATTGCGAGATGTACGCGATCAACTCATCGACCTTGAAGATGAAGTATTTCGTGTTGGAATGCTGCCGACGTGTTCCGTTGACGGTGAGCTGAATGTCGAGATCGTGCGGGTCCATGACCGTGTCCGCCGAGACAAATGGAGAGATCGGGGCTGAGGTGTCGAACCCCTTGGCCAGCGTCCAGGGCAAACCTTGTTTCTTCGCTTCGCTCTGGATATCCCTTAACGTCATATCGAGCCCCACACCATATCCGACCACATGGTTAAGCGCATTCCCGCGAAAAATGTTCCTCCCACCTTTACCGATCAGCACCGTCATCTCGACTTCGTGATGAAGCTCTTTGGAAATGTGCGGTAAACTGATCACTCCCCCGTCGCGAACGACGGCTGTTGCAGGTTTGAGAAAGAAAACGGGTGATGTCGGGATGGCAGCCTTCATCTCTTTGACATGCTCGGCGTAGTTTCTCCCGATGCAGAAAATCTTCCGAATCTCAATCTGTTCATCAGTCCCGCTGATAGAGGCGCTTGGCATGCGATTCGCTTGAGGAATCCCCGGCTGTCGTTTGGCACAAAAATATAGTTAAGCTCCACGATTTTCGCAAGGACTTCTCTCCGTTGTCAAGAAACGGACTAAACGAGACATCGCGGACTAAAGCGAGGGTCTGCTTCCTGAGGAGATTCCGCAGAGCTTGAATCGAGACTTTCTTCGCGAACTCGATCGTCATCGATCTCCAGCAACCGTCATTCATCTTCGAACATCGCACAAAATAATTCTTGTTCACATGAAGAAAAACAGGTATCTTGAGAATGCTGATTTCGAATCCTGATGATGCCGACGAAGACGTACAAGGATGCGGGAGTTGACATAGAGGCGGGCGAGGAGCTTGTCCGGCGGATCAGGAAGGATGTCCGATCCACGTTCACGCGCAATGTTCTCGCCGACATTGGAGCGTTCGGCGCATTCTATCGCGCAGATTTTCGCAGTATCCGAAGGCCGGTTCTCGTGTCGAGCGTCGACGGTGTCGGCACAAAGCTGAAGATCGCGTTTGCGATGAACAAGCACGACACGGTCGGTCAGGATTTGGTCAATCACTGCGTGAATGACATCCTTGTCTGCGGAGCGAGCCCATTGTATTTCCTTGACTACTTCGCAACGGGAAAACTTGCTCCCTCTGTCGCCGCTCAGGTGATCTCCGGCTTCGTTCGCGCATGCAAGGAAAATGCATGCTCGCTCGTTGGGGGAGAAACGGCGGAAATGCCCGGCTTTTACTCCGAGGGAGAGTACGATATCGCCGGCACGATCGTCGGTGTCGTGGACGAACGCAGAATCGTCGACGGCAAGAACGTCAAGCGCGGCGATGTGCTGATTGCCCTCCCGTCGACAGGTTTGCACACCAACGGATATTCTCTTGCCCGTGCCATTTTACTTGAACGATTTCGGCTGGATCAGTATATGGACAGGCTAGGCGCCACACTGGGCGAAACTCTCTTGGCAGTTCACCGTTCTTATCTGAAGGTGGTACATCCGCTCTTATCGACATTTCGAATGCACGCCATGTCCCACATTACGGGGGGTGGCATTGAAGGGAACACGATGCGGGTGATCCCGAAGGGTTTTCGGCTAAACATCAACTGGAATGCGTGGGAACGGCCGGCGATTTTCAGGATTATTCAAGAAGCCGGAAACGTGCCGGAAGAGGAGATGCGAAAGACCTTTAACCTCGGCGTGGGACTGATTCTGATCGTTCCTCCGGCGGATGCGGATCGAGTCCTAGCGGTGCTCAAACGAAAGCGGGAACGGCCGTTTGTCATGGGCGAGGTCGTCCGGGCGTAGCTCTCCATGTGGTCCAAGGAGCCGGTGGCAATGGAATCCGGTATCGGTGAGAGTCATTCTGTCATTCAAGTTATCCAGCTTATCCTCGCGCCGGCAGTGATGATCAACGCCTGTGGTCTTCTCTTGCTTGCAACCAGCAACAAGTACTCGATGGTGCTCAATAGAATCAGGTTGATCAACGACGAGAAGCGAAAGCTGATGAAGAAGGCTGGAGAGCCAACATTCGAGGAGAATCTGCGGCTGGAGAGTGTGGCTCGGCAAATCGAGCATCTCATGGTGCGGGCAAGACTCGTGCGTAACTCGGTGATGTGTTACACCGGTGCAATCGCTCTCTGTTATCATGACGTCGCTGCTGATCGGGGTAAGCTTCTTCAGCGAAGTGCTTCGATCAAATGTTCTGATCACATTAATGTTCCTCGTGGGGATGGTGAGTGCTTTTGTCGGAGTCGTGTACTCCTTCCTCGATGCGAAAAAAGGATATGATGTTGTCCGGTTCGACGTTCTGGTCGATGAATAGAGAGGACACATGATCACGTTGCCCGTTGAAGAAGGCCTACGCCTCAGGACGCTGGACCTCCACGACGCCGAGGAACTGTTTGCGCTCACAGATTCATGTCGCCGCTATCTTCGTGAATGGCTCCCGTGGCTGGACGCGAATCAGAGTATGGGCGATACGCGGACATTCATCGAGTCGGCACTGCGGCAGCTCGCCGCAAACGCGGGTTTTCAGATGGGCATTTGGCACGCCGAGCGACTGGTCGGGGTCATCGGTTATCATCACCACGACTGGATGAACCGTTCCACGAACATCGGATACTGGCTGGGGGAGCACTACCAGGGTCGCGGCATCATGACAAAATCATGCAGCGCGCTGGTTGAGTATGCGTTTGAGAGCTGGAGCATGCACCGTGTGGAGATTCGATGTGCCGTTGGAAACCTCAAGAGCAGAGGTATTCCCGAGCGACTGGGATTCCAACAGGAAGGGCTGTTGCGGGATGCCGAGTGGCTGTACAACCACTATGTCGATCATATTGTGTACGGCATGCTCGCTGAGGAATGGAAAAGCCCTCTGCGTGTCGGGAACGAGCAATTCGCCAGGATCACATCATCATAGGTGCGTAGGATGGATTCTCACATTTTGGATGGTCAAGAGTGGAACCTTCGATAAAGCGATTCATGTCACCAGACTGGCAAACCCCCGAAAACATCGAATTCCTCTCGCCGGAGGAAATGCGTACGCGCCTGTTGGAGGCGCACGAATTCAACACGCGCGTGAACATGCTGAGCGATCTGTCATTGAAGATCGATGCTGCACGATCGCGCGAGGAAATCATACGGATTCTGAAAGAGGATGTGAAGCGGCTGATCGATGGCGAGTGCGCCTTTGTGAGCTTGCTGAGCCAGAGCAAGACCCATTACGTCATCAACACCCTCTCGCCGTTGATGGACGCCATCGAACTTGACCACAAGCATTTCTCTGTGGATGTTGGCATGCCGGGCTGGGCGATTCAGAACACGGCGGGGATCGTCGTCGATATCGATTCTGCACCCTCATTCCACGCTGCGCTCGAAGGGAAGCTGAAGGACTTGGGGATCAGGTCGCTCCTGATTGTGCCGGTGCAGACGAACGAAGAAATTCTCGGCGCGTTGTTGTTCGGTTCTTCCAAACCCAGCGCGTTCATCGATCCTGACTTGTGGCTGGCCCAGCTGCTCAGCCTCCAAATCGGGATTGCACTGCGACATACAAGCCTGCTGGAGCGCGCGCAGAGGCGTGTGGCGCAGATCGCCCTCGTCAATGAGGTTGGGAGCAAACTGACTTCTTCCCTCGATATCGATGAGCTCTTGAGCTCGGCCTCGGACGCGATTCAGAAGAACTTCCAGTATTTTGATGTCACAATTTTCCTCGTGAACCGCGATGAGAACGACCTCGTCCTCACCGCACACTCTGGCAATTACATCGATTTTCTGCCGCACGGCTATCGGCAAAAGATCGGCCAGGGGGTCATCGGCTGGGTCGCGGAGCATGGACAGCATGTCCTCGCGAACGATGTGTCGCTGGATTCCCGCTACGTCGCGTACCAATATCACAACACGAACTCTGAGCTCGCTCTTCCTATCGTGATCGACACGGAGGTGATCGGAGTGCTGAACGTCGAGGACACCAAGCTCTACGCATTCGATCAAACTGATGTCGTTGTGCTCAAGACCCTTTGCGATCAAATCGGGAGCGCGATTCGCAACGCCAAGCTCTTTGAACAGATCAAGAAGAGCAATCTGCGCCTCATGGAGCTCGACCGGCTCAAGACGGACTTCGTTGGCATCGTCTCGCACGACTTCCGAACGCCGCTCTCGACGATCATGCTCGCTGCCAAATCGCTTCTTCGCAAGGAGATAAGTCCCGACCGGCTCCGTGAGTACCTCAATATTATCGTCGATCAGGCGAGCAAGCTCAGCAAACTGGCGGAGGACACGCTCTCCATCGCCAAGATCGAGTCGGGTCAACTCAACTATCAGTTCAAGATCGTCAACGTCGAAATGATCATCCAGGAAGCAGTCTCGATGGTGAAGATCTCAAGCCGACACTCGTTCAACTATTCCGTTGACGTGATTCATTCGTACGTGCGGGGTGATCAGAACAAGCTTCGACAGGTGCTGCAGAACTTGATCTCGAATGCCGTCAAATACTCACCGGCGGGCGGATGCATCACGGTCGCCGTTGGTCCGCACGAAGGTCAGCCTGATGAGGTTCTCTTCTCGGTCAGTGACGAGGGGCTCGGGATTCCGGAGGAATACATCGGCAGGCTCTTCCAGAAATACATTCGTGTTGATTCGGGTGAAGCCGGCAAGATCAAGGGAACGGGGCTGGGCCTCTGGATCTGCCGCGAGATCATCAAGGCACACGGGGGCAGAATCTGGGTTGAGAGTGAGGTTGGAAAGGGGAGCACATTCAAGTTCTCGGTGAAGAAGGGGAACTAGAAATCCGGTCGAAAAGCTGTGCCACGAAGACACAAAGTCACGAAGTTTCACAGAAGGTAACAGAATCAAAACTTTTTTCTTCGTGTCCTGGTGACTTTGTGGCAAATGATGGGTTTTCGTCCGAGTCTCTAGAGCCACTTCACGAGAATCTCCCCAGTTCATTTTTGGGGCTTCAACAAACTTAACCTGCGATACCTATTCATCTCGATCCTGGCAGATGCTGGATTTACCGGCTGGATCGCTACGATAACGAGAACCGGAACGGATTGAAGTTCGTCTCGCGATCAAACCAGTCAATTCCCTCCGCTTTCTTCAACTTGCCCACGACCGCATATGTCATCGGTGTGAAAAGAACCTCAACTCCGCACTTGAAGACATAGTTCGAGACGGCAACGGCAAGGAGCATCCCGGGTTCCAGTGTGCCAGTGAACGCGATCGTCACGAACAGCGCTGTATCCACCCCCTCGCCCACCAGCGTTGAACCAATCGTTCTTGTCCACAGCCACCTTCCGTTCGTCAAAAGCTTCAGCTTCGCCAGGACGAAGGAGTTTGAAAACTCACCTGCCCAGTATGCAACGAGGCTTGCCAGGACGATCCTTGGTGTAAGGCCGAGGATCTGCTCGTAGGCTTGCTGGTGTGCCCAATCGCGTGCAGGCGGCAAAGCCCCCCCCACCGCAAAGGTCAGTGACATTACGGCAGCCGACAGAAATCCGAGCCAAATCACCTTGCGCGATCGTTGGTAGCCGTACACCTCCGTGAGGATATCGCCGAAAATGTAGCTCAGCGGAAAGAGGAGCGTTCCTCCGTCGAACGTGAACCATCCAAGGTCAACAATCTTCGTTGACGCGACATTGGAAATAAGCAACACGGCGACGAAAAGGCCCGTGATCGTATCAAGATGTCGAAACTGAGGCGACGTCATGAGGACCTGCGCTGACGTAAAAAGAAAACCTCCAGGGCCGTCAAACCCTGGAGGCCTGTGACATCATGCGGCTCAGATCGTTACTTCTTAAAGACCTCTTCCTTGACACCCGCATTGACTTTGACTGAAGTGACCGTGACCTCAGAGACCTTCTTGCCATCGGAGGTGGCAACGGTCTTGAACGGGAATTGCACGCCGTCCGCCACGCGGTAGTCTGAAAAGACCTCTTCAACATCGCCGGGGCCTGACGGGGTCATTCCACGTGCGACCTTTTTAAGCACAAACCCGCTCTGAGCGTCGACAAAGAGCCGCATCACATAGTTCAGAGGAGCGTATCGCACGATCACGATGTTCACGGGTTTGCCTTCGATTGTCTCGTCGCGCACGTATTGCGGCGTGAAGTCGGGCTTGTCAAGGTTCTGCAGAACATAGTGGACGTCTCCAATCGTCTGCTTCTGGAATTCATCACGCTGAGAGCCGGGGAGATCCCGAGTGCCCATAGGACCTTTCATCCAGGCGGTGGTGCCGTCGAAGACCATTTGCATCTCGCCCATGGGCGTTTTCATCTGCATCGCCATCTTGTTGGGTCGAACGATCTGTATCTGGGAATCAAGCGTGAATTCGCCCATCGGCGTCACCTGCACCTGCTTGGCGCTCACGGCGATGTCCTTGATGCCCAAGAGGGCAGTGCCGCCCATCGCAGTGAGAGATTTCTTCAGGATGTCTTTTCCTTTCGCGATGGTTTCGGGTGTCGCATCGGGTATCCGCTCGGGCGGAGCCGGAATGGTGATGTCGATCGTCCGGACGTTGGATCCCAGCGAGCTCAGCGGTTCATCAAAGTCAGAATCCTTCCCCACGACAAGGATTGCCAACACCTCCGGCTTCCAGCGCTTCCGCACTGCTTCGTTCACACTTTCCTTTGTCGCTTTCTGGATATCCTGTTGCTGCTTCTGAATAAAGTCTTTCGGATACCCGTAGTACTCAAGCGTCATGAGCTCATTGATGATCTTCCCTTTGGTGTCGTACCGAAAGACGAAAGAGTTGAGGTAGGAGTCCTTGGCATATTTCAACTCGTCGTCCGTGATGCCGTTCTTAATGAAGTCATCAAATTCGTTCATAATGGATCGGATCATTTTCAACGTGGTGCCGGATTTCGTCGAGCCGCTCATCCTGAATGCCCCCGGATAATCATAGCTCTCTCCCCAGAAGCTCCCGACAGAATAGGCGAGACCCTGGTCGGACCGGACCTTTTTGAATAACCGTGAAGCCGCGGCGCCGCCGAACGCCTGATCAGCGACATTGAGCGGGCCGCTCTCGGGATCGTTCAGCATTCCACCCAAATGTCCGAGATAGATGTTTGACTGGTTGACGTCCTCTTTCTTGATGTAGTTGACCGTCTTCTGAGAGGCAAGACGTGTTTGAGGAACCGGAGGCAAGGTTACCTCTTTCCGCTCCCATCCGCCAAACGATTGTTCGATCTTCGCTTTCATCTCTGCCGCATTGAAGTCGCCCCAGAGCGCGAGCATCATGTTGTTCGGCACAAAGTACTTCTTGTGAAAGTCGATGAGATCCTGTTTGGTGATGTTTTCGATCGTCGCGTATTCAGTCATCCGAGCATAGGGATGGTTGGGACCGTAGATCAGTCTGTTGAATTCCCTGGCTGCAATTCCCATGACCTGATCGTTGCGGCGCGAGATCACGGAGCGGGCCGCGACCTTCGCCAGGTCGATCTTGTCGTCGCGAAAGGCAGGATTTTTCAGCACATCGGCAAGAATGCCGAGACCCAGATCGATGTCCTCTTTGAGCACCGAAAGACGGGCGCCGCCCGAGGTCGTTCCAACATATGTTTCGACCGACGCACCAACCTTCTCCAGCATTTCATCCAGCTCGTCTCCCGTTTTCGTCGCCGTTCCTCCTGTTCGCATCACCTGACCGGTGATGGAAGCCAGCCCGACCTTGTCCGCCGGTTCGTAACGCGAGCCCGTCCGAACGACGACCGAGCCTTCGATGAGTGGGAGAGTATGATCCTCAAGAAGGTATACGACGATGCCGTTGTTGAGCGTGAAGCGCATTGGCTCAGGAAGTTGAACCTGTCGCAATGCCGGATATATCAGTTTCTTGTAGTGCTGCGGCTTGTTCGAGGTTTGTGCCGCGCCGACAAGCACAAAAGCCAAAACCAGTGCTGCGATCGATACTCTGCGTCGTGTTTTCATGGCGTGCTCTCCTTATTTCACTGGCTCGATCGTGCCGATCGTGCGGTTGGAATTCACAAAGACTTCGTTGGCGACGCGCTGGATGTCGGCGGCGGTCACTTCGTTGATCTTGTCTAGTTGCGTGAAGAGGGTTCGCCAATTGCCCGTGATGACCTCAAAGAAGGTCAGCTGGCCGGCCATGCCGGAGTTCGATGCGAGGGAGCGAATGAGATTCGCCCGCGCCCGCGTTTTCACTGCCTTTAGCTCATCGTCGCTGACGGGCTCCTTCTTGATTTTCTCAATCTCCTCGTTGATGGCCGCGAGACACTCATCGTTGGTCTTACCCCGAGCTGGAATCGCGAAGAAGGCGAACAGGTTCGGATACTTCTGCCCGGGGAATCCGGAGAAGCCTGCTGATTGAATCGCCAGCTTCTTGTCGCGAACGAGGGACTTGTAGAGGCGAGAGGTTCGGCCTGAACTCATGACATCAGAGATCGCATCATACACAGCGTCATCTGGATGTGTGGCAGACCCCTTCTTGTAACCGATGAGCAGAATGGGTTGCGATTGTTCATGGAGGACCACATTCCGCTCACTCTTTTGCTCGGGCTCAACCGTGCGCACCTCCGGCGGTTTGGGTCCGGAAGGGATTCTGCCGAAGTACGTCTCGGCCAGGCGAATGGTCTCCTTCGGATCGACGTCGCCGACGATGGCAACGACGATGTTGGAGGGGACATAGTATTTCTTGAAGAA
>Ga0315281_10005109_pt1 | contig 18842 bp, 22 predicted proteins | sample YL17G07_0_MG_FD_204540 | JGI IMG/M metagenome (GOLD analysis project Ga0315281, IMG submission 204540) | Sediment microbial communities from Yellowstone Lake, YNP, Wyoming, USA - YL17G07_0 | ecosystem: Environmental > Aquatic > Freshwater > Lake > Sediment | place: USA: Wyoming | collected... | reverse complement strand
GCCGGGGCCAGCATGACCAGCCGCTTCACCGGGCATTTGCCGACGTCGTCGAGGTACCAGGTGCTGATCCATTGCCGCGCCACCAGGCCGCCTGTGCTGTGCACGATCATGTCGAACGGCGCGTCGAGCTCGCCGCTGGCCAGCTTCTCCCGCACCAGCGCTTCCATGCGCTTGGCCACGTCCTCGATCTTGACGTCATCGTCCAGCGAAATATAGTCGCCCAGCCACAAGCCAACTGCGTTGAAGCCGGCGTTCCTTAAAAAATCCACCAGCGGCGAAAACGACTTCGAAGTGTCGCTCCAGCCGTGGACGATCAATACATTGCGGTCCGACATTGCATTGCTCCCTTTTATAATTCGTCTTTGAGTCTATTGAGCACTTCCGGCGGCACGCCCCAGGAGTAGCGCCCCACTATCGGTTTGTAGACCGACTTCCAGTCGGCGTCCTTCGCCTTGAGCGCATCATGCCTGTCGGCAAGCAAGCGTTGAATTTCCGCCACGTTGTGATAACCGGGCGACAGCGCCTCGGCTTGGGAGAACGCACCGATCGCGGCATCCACATCCTTTGCCAGCAGCGCCTCGAAGCCTTTCTGTTCCCAGTCACTTGCGGTCTTCTGTGACTCACGGGATGCGGGCGGCGCCCCCCTGGACGGCGCCTCGCCCTCCTGGATTGCCTGCTGCAGGGCGACGATGTCCTGCCCGACGTTTTTCTGCACGGTCGGGATGACGCCCAGCAGCCAGCGCGCGTTCTCCCGCACCAGCGCGGGATTGTCCGCGTGCGCCTCCATCTCTGCGATATAGCGCTTCTGGATGGCAAGCTGCTGCTGCATGGAATTCCCTATGCCTTCGATTTTCTTGCCCACCGTCAGGGAGCCTAAGCTCAACTCCCGCGTGCTTATGATCTCCACGATCTGCGGCCTGAACATGAGCACGCCGACCAGCAGCAAGAGTGGCCAAATAAACACCTTGAGGTACTCCAGCACCAGCATGGCCGGATGTGTCTGACTATTCGACTCCAAGCTCTACCCCCTGAGAAAAACACTGTCGAGCAGCGCAACGGTCATGGCATCCGCTCTTTGGCTGATGGTGCAGGCGAACCGATGTCGTCGGTCAGGACAGCCCCCACCGGCAGCTTGGGCAGGTGGGCCGCCGCCTGCACGGCGTTGTTCACGTCCGGCGCAGCGCCCACATCCGCCACCAGCACGCCGCTCAAGGGACGCGTCCATGTATCCAGGTCGAGGTCTTCCCAGCGACCATCGGTGACGCGGCACGTCGCCGCCAGGTGCTGGCCCGGTATGTCTGTTCTATTTGCGATTGCCATGTCGCTCTCCATACCTCAATCCACGGCGCCGAACCGTCCGTCACATACGGCATGATGCCGCCCTGCGTCTTGACCGCGGTATTGCCCCGGGTCTCTATCACCAATTTGGCGTTGGATTTCAACCTCATTGTTTTGCAATAACCATGCCATTAATCATTTCCAGCACAACCAATTGAAGATGCGTTACATTTCTCGGGAATAGAAACCGCTTGCGGGTTGACAATGCCCCACTCCATTCTGCGTCGTACGCGCCAAGTCCTTGAGCAATCTGGAAACCATGGTGGGTCGTTATTGACCCGGCGATAGCACGGAGCAATCCAGAATAAGCAGCTGTGAAGACGCCTTGTGCGCAGCACCCCGCTTCTGGCAAAGCGGTCACAAAACCCGCATAATCACCGCCTAAAATAGCGCCCACGCCAACAACAGGACGGATTCCCCATGACCACTCTCCCCAAGGAAATTTTCAAGGCTTATGACATTCGCGGCATCGTCGGCAGGACGCTGACGCCGGAAATCGTCGAGGCCATCGGCCACGCCATCGGCTCCGAAGCGGTGGCACGCAAGCAGACAACCATCGTGATCGGCCGCGACGGCCGGCTCTCCGGGCCGGACCTGGCGGCGGCACTGGCGCGCGGGATTCAGAAAAGCGGGATCGACGTGATCGATCTGGGCATGGTGGCGACGCCCATGGTGTATTTCGCCACCTTCCAGTTGGGCAGCGGCTCCGGGGTGATGGTGACGGGCAGCCACAACCCGCCCGACTACAACGGGCTGAAGATGGTGCTGGCGGGAGAAACCCTGTCCGGTGATACGATACAGTCGCTAAGGGCAAGGGTAGAGCAAGGCGATCTGGCCAATGGCAACGGTAGCTACAGCCGCCACGACATCGCGGCGGAATACATCGCGCGCATCGTCGGCGACGTGAAGCTCGCGCGCCCGATGAAGATCATCGTCGATTGCGGCAACGGCGTCCCCGGCGCCTTCGCCGCGACCCTCTACCGCGGGCTCGGCTGCGAGGTCGAAGAGATGTTCTGCGAGGTGGACGGCAACTTCCCCAACCACCACCCCGACCCTTCGCAACCCAAGAATCTGCAGGACCTCATCGCCCGCCTCAAAACCAGCGACGCCGAAATCGGCCTGGCCTTCGACGGCGACGGCGACCGCCTCGGCGTAGTCACCAAGGACGGCAGCATCATCTTCCCCGACCGCCAGCTCATGCTGTTCGCCGACGACGTGCTGTCGCGCAACCCCGGCGCGGAGATCATCTTCGACGTCAAATCCACGCGCAACCTGTTCGCCTGGATAAGCAGCCGCGGCGGCAAGCCCACGCTATGGAAAACCGGCCACTCCCTGGTCAAGGCCAAAATGAAGGAATCGGGCGCGCTACTGGCCGGGGAAATGAGCGGCCACGTCTTCTTCAAGGAACGCTGGTACGGCTTCGACGACGGCCTCTACGCCGGCGCGCGCCTGCTCGAATACCTCAGCAAACAACCCGACATCGACGCCACCCTGCACGGCCTCCCGGACACGGTCAACACCCCGGAACTCCACATCGACCTCGCCGAAGGCGAAAACTACGCCCTCATCGAAAGACTGCGCCACACCGCGCACTTCACCAACCCCAAAGAGATCATCACCATCGACGGCCTGCGCGTCGAATACGACGATGGCTTCGGCCTCATGCGCGCCTCCAACACCACTCCTGTGATCGTGCTGCGCTTCGAGGCGGATACAGAGGCCGCGCTTGAACGTATACAGGGGGATTTTCGTAGGGTGCTGTTGGAGGCGGCGCCGGGGGTGAAACTGCCGTTTTAAGATGCGTAGGTTGGGCTGAAGAATGAAGCCCAACGCTACCGAAAGGAAACAGTCCGATGCGCTACCGACGAGCCGATGCGGCGGGAGGAACGTATTTCTTCACGGTAAATCTGGCAGATCGTCAATCCGATCTACTGGTACGGCAATGGAACGATTTGCGCGAAGTCATCTTGGATGTCAGGCAGGCGCATCCTTTCTCCATCGTCGCGATGGTAGTCTTGCCCGACCATCTGCACGCCATATGGCGATTGCCGGAAGGAGATGCGGATTTTCCCTTGCGCTGGTCGCTGATCAAGTCCGGTTTTTCGCGGCGGCAGGCACCAGGGGAACGTATCCGTCCCAGCCGCAAGGCCAAGCGCGAGCGGGGAATTTGGCAACCGCGTTATTGGGAACACCAGATCCGGAATGATGCCGATCTGGAGCGGCATGTGGATTACATCCATTTCAATCCTGTCAAACATAGCTGGGTTGCACATGCAGCAGATTGGCCGTATTCAACCTTGCGGCGGGATATCGACCGAGGCTGGGTCGGGCCGGATTGGGGCGGTGAACGTGGGGGAAAAGAGGATGGTGAGGGATATGGCGAGCGGTGAGATGTTGGGCTTCACAGGTTCAGCCCAACCTACGTGCTGCAAAGCACCTTTCAGAAGCCGAGCAAATTTTCATCATCGGCTACTCGTTGCCCGAAACCGATTCATTCTTTCGCCACCTGTATGCGTTGGGTAGCGTAGGTGCCGCGCCTCTTCGACGAATCGCTGTCTTCAATCCCGATGACTCCGGAGCAATCGATTAGCGCTTCAGAGGGTTGCTGGGACCCGGTGCAAGCGCCCGTTACGAATATCATGCAATGACGTTTCAAAGCACCATCGGCCATATAAAGGCGCTCTTCCCGAAGCGAAAACAATGACGCCGAATCGGGTAAGGGCGGGCTTCTAACCCGCCCTCCCCACACCACCCGGCATGCGGGTCCGCACCGGGCGGTTCATGAACAGGGCGCACACGATTTCCTCATGCATACCCGTGAGCCTTCATCCACAGATCACGGATACTCACCAGCACGTAGGTTGGGCTGAACGCATGTGAAGCCCAACAAACGACAGCGCAACCTACGGGGTCAACGACAGCACAACGAGGCTGTAGAAGAACCCCTTGAGGGGTCGAGCAAATCAGTTTTCGGGGGTCTTCTGACCCATAGCTACTCGACGATCGTCGAATACAGAGCGTTTTGAAAGGTTGATTTTTGTCCATCGCCGCTCCAATTTTTCGTCAGGAGGTTTTTCTACAGCCTCAACCTACAACCTACGGTGTCTTGCGTTAACCCATCTCCCAAAATGAAAAACAGTCGGATCGCTTGATGCCAACAGTAGGTCGGCAACACTTTGCCGACGCTGCTGCGCTCCGGACGAAGGCCGGCGGGAAGGTGTTCCCGCCCTACAAAGACCTGCACTCCGACGAAACAACTCACGCCGGCCAATTCCCGATTGCGCTCCGCTGCATCCGAGCTACATTTATTGAAACGGGTGTCACTTCCCTCACCATATCTTGCGGAAAAACGGGGTCAGGTCTAGCTAAGGAAAAACGCGAAAAATAAGGAAAAACGGGGGCAGAAAAACGGAAAAACGGGGTCAGGTCTAGCTAAGTAGCGTAATCCCAGCTATAGCACGTAGGTTGGGCTGAAGTTGTGAAGCCTACCCTTTGCGAATGTAAAACGCCCACACGCAGGGATCGACTTCGAGTGCCTCCAGGAGATTGTTGCCCGGTACGCTGCACCAGGTCTTGACCCCGTCGCGGGCAGCCTGACAAGTGCTGGCAAGTTTCATCACCTCCCCCGCTTGCATTGCCCCGGGAATCTTCTTCGCTTTGATTACCTGGCCGGGGCACACCAGTCCGCGTAGATCCAAGGTGCTACTGGGCGAGAGGGCCGGGGTCTTGCTACGCGAGTCTCTTCCTATCGAATGCGGTACGCCGCGTGGCAAGCCACGCACCGCTGCGTCACCTTGGCAAGATCCTCCACCGCCCGCGCCAGGTCGCCCTCCTTGGCGGTGAGGGCGAAGCGGCTGGCGGCGTGGTGCATTTCGGTGCCGATTTCCTGCATCGGCTTCGGCATGTAGGGCGCCATGTGGGCAGCGTTGTGGGCGACCAGCGAGCTCATGCCGAGGCGCGCCTCGGCGACGTCGGCCGCGCGGTCGAACTCGCCCTTGCCCAGCGCCGCCTGGATTTCGTGGATGGACTGCAGATGGTCGCGCATGTTGGCCAGCATGTGGCTCTTCATCATCTGCGGCAGCTTCACCGGCCGGCGCGCGTCCTCTTCGGCAGCGCCGACAGCATTCAACAGGAGCCCGAGGCTCACCAGCAGCACTGTCTTGCGCATCATTCCGCCTCCATTTCCAGATACACCCTGCTGGCATTGCCGCCCTTGAGCAACTCCCAGTTCGCCAGGTGCCGGTAGGCACCCTGGTCCAGCGCGTCGATCGCGGTCTGCAGGTCCAGCCCGCCATCGAGCGCTTGCCGCATGTGGTTGCGAAGCAGCACCAGATAGTCCCTGGTCTGCGCCCGTGCCTTGGCGAGGTCGCACACCCTGCCGTGGCCGGGCACGATCACTTTGGGATTCAGCTTCTCCATTTCCTCGAACGAGGCCAGCCAGTCCCTGCTGCTGGAAACCGGGATGACGCCCAGCAGCCGGTCGACGTAGACCATGTCGCCGCTGAACAGGACCCCGCTCTGCGGCAGCCAGACCACGGCATCGCCCGGCGTGTGCGCGCCGTGGAAGCGGACGATGTGCAGCTCCGTCGCACCGAGCTTGAGTATCTCTTTCTGGTCGAACAAGCGGGTCGGGAAAACCGGTTTGGTGCCTTGCAGCTTTTTCCTCAGCACCGTCTTCATCGCCTCCACCTGGGCGGCACCGCGTTCCTGCATGTCGGCCAACGCGGCGCGCGCGGCGATGATTTCCGCCCCCTGCTGCGCAAAATAGCCATTGCCCAGCCAGCGGTGGTCCTGGCCACCGGTGTTGACGACGTATTTCACCGGCTGCCCGGTGACGCGCTGGATGGCCTTGTGCATCGCCTTCGCGGCAAGGTAGGTGGAGCCGCTGTCCACCACCACCACCCCGTCCGTGGTCACGATAAAGCCGGTGTTGGCGTTCATGCCCTCGTTTTTGTACGTGCGCCCGCCCGTGTCGCCGATGAAGGCGTAGACGCCCGGCGCCACATTGAGCGGCGTAAACGTTACGGCACCCGCGCCCGTTGCCAACCCCACGGCCAGCAAAGCAACCGTCCACTTGAACCAGGATATCGCAGTCATCGTTCCTCCTTGCACCGAATGGCGCCGCTCAGAGACGTGCTTGCGGCCACCGTGTGCACATCGTACCGAAGTTCATCGCGTTTTTGTGTGATAACTGCAACCGTTCATTGCGCTCGTCGGTTGAAGTGTGCCGGAGGTTCAGGAGCCCACAACAATCTCCTGGATGAACTCGTCCACCACCCAGCGCTTCAACAGGGCTGCGGCGTGGTATCCCACGTCGCTCTCGTCCACCCACTCGCACAAGCCTTCGCAAATCCCGGCGAAACATGCGCCAGACAGCATGGCGTCCAGCGCCCATGCTTCGTCGTCGGTCAGCGAGCGGAAATACACCTTGAGCGTGTTGCGCCAAACGATCCAGGCGACCGGGGAGTCGTATTCCTGTTCGTGTTGCCGCTGTGCGTCCTTGGCGTCGATGGCATTCCAGATCGTCGGGACGTTCCAGCAGAAGTCGAGCCGGCGTAGCGACGGATGGGCGCGGAATGCGGCGCCGGGCCAATGCTCCGCGGGCAGGAGCACCATGTCTTCCACGGTCACCGCGGGCACGTCGGGCGCGTCGAAAGCCAGCGTCATGGCCCATTCGAGCGCCGCCATCTCGGCCAGCGCCGGGCGCTCCCGGTAGGGCTGCGCCGTGCGCAGGAACCCGGCCAGTTGGTCGCCGTACCAGCGCAGGTTGAAATAGGGTGACGGATGCGCCTCGATATAGGCCCGCCCCAGTTCGTCAAAAATCTCTGCGCCGACCATCCCAAGCAGGCCGGGATAGTCCGTCTCAAGGGCTTCGAGCAGCCGCAGCCGGTAGCCGTCGGCGTAGATGCCCAGTCGCACCTCGGCACTGACCTTCTCGCTTCCCGCGACTTGCGGCAGGATCAGCTTGCTGCCGGTCAGGACATGGTCGCGAAATGCTTTCTGCAGGTCATGGAGGCTGTTCATGCGGCCTCCATTTCCAAGCCGGCGGACGCGGCGACGCGCCGGGCCTGGTCGAGTTCCAGCAGCAGTTCGGACAGCTCCGGGATGTTGTCGTCGCGCTCTATCATGCAGGACACCGCGCCGAAGAGGCGCACCGCGGCGGCATACAGTTCCCAGACAGGATCGACGATAGGCGCGTCGTGGGTATCGATGATGTAGTCGCCGCAATTGCTGTGGCCCGCCAGATGGAACTGCTGCACCCTATCGACCGGGATGCCCTGCAGATATTCGACGGGGTCGAAGCCATGATTGACGCTGCTCACGTAGACATTGTTCACGTCCAGCAGCAGCAGGCAGTCGGCGCGCTCTGCCACCGCGGCGACGAAATCCCACTCGGGCATTTCCGACTGGTGATAGGAAACGTAGCTCGACACGTTTTCGAGCAGCATGCGCCGGCCGAGAAAGTCCTGAACCTGCGAGACGCGGTCCACAACGTGTTTCAAAGCCTCTTCCGTGTAGGGCAGCGGCAGCAGGTCGTGCAGATTCTTTCCGTCCGTCCCGGTCCAGCAAAGGTGGTCGGAGATCCATACCGGCTCGATGCGCCCGACCAGTGCCTTCAACTGTTTCAGGTATTCCCGGTTCAGCGCGTCGGTTCCGCCGATGGACATCGAAACCCCGTGCATGACCATCGGGTAATGGCAGCGTATGCGGTCCAGGTAGTCGAGGGGCTTGCCCCCGGGGACCATGTAGTTCTCCGAGATCACCTCGAACCAGTCCACCTTCGGCAGGGTCTGGAGGATGGACTCATAGTGGGGGGTACGTAGCCCGAGGCCGAATCCGAGGTGAGGATAGGTAGGCTGTGAACGTTTTTTGATCATTTCGCCATTCCAGGAAAAGAAAAAACGGGCACGGCACGCTGCTTGGCGCACGGTGCCCGCCAGAGAGGAAACCGCTTACGACTTCTTCTCCATTTTCTCGATCTCGCCGCCCTTCTCCTTGCATTCCTCGGCGGTCACGGCCTTGAAGCCCTGGCCCTTGCAGCCGTTCTGGCCCTTGCAATCGTTCTTGGCGCTCTTGCAGTCGGTCTTGCCCTTGCACCCGTTGATACCCATGCAATGCACCTTTGCTTCGGCTGCGACAGCGGTATTCACGGTCGCGGTCATGAACATCCCGGCGGCAACGGTTGCCAGAGCAGCGCCGGAAATTTTCCTGAGAGTGCGTCGTTTGTTTTCATTCATCGTTAAAGGCTCCTGAAGTTTTGTGCGTAACAAGAAACCCGCTGCGAGCGCTATCGCCCGCTTCGAGTCTGCGCCCCAGTTCCCCCGCCCGACATAGCAACGCCGGGACAAAAGGAGCATGGACACTGCTTAGTCGCACGCCTCTGGAAAACCTTACATCTTTGTTCGGAGAACTGACGGAAACCCGGGCTACTGCAACGCCTCCTTGACGATTCCCGACAGCAGCGCATCGACTTCCTTCAGCGCCTTGCGCGAGGCAGTGGAGCCCACCATCTGGGGCTTGCGGTACGCCACGCGGACTTCCTTCGGATTCTCCGGCAGCACGTAAATGGCGATCACGTAGGGGCAGAACACGATGTTGTCCGCGTCCACTTCCATCATCTTGCGCGACGCGACCGCGCTGCAAAATTCCAGCGCCTCGGCCTTGAGGTAGACCTGCCTGGCACCTCCCAGATCCTTGCCGGTGCGCTCCAGCATCTCGCCGATGTGGGAAACATTGTTGACGACCAGGCCGCGCCCGGTAATCGCCATATCGACCGCGTCCCTGACGTCCTCGAACGTGCCCTGCCTGGTGAAAACCGCCATGTGCGTTCCGGCGGCCTGCACCTGTGCGCTTGCGGCGAGGAAAAAACCTGCTGCCAACATCCTGACCCATCGTTTCATTTGTCTCTCCTTCATGAAAACCACTACAAGCGCTCAAGGCATCAGCGCAACACCCTTCACCTGCGCGTAAACCTCCATTCCCGGCTGCAAATCGAGCAGCGCAGCCGATTTTCGCGTGATGCGCGCAAGCAGCCGCGCCTCGCCCACGGTAAGACTCACCAGCAGTTGAGCCGGATTGTGCTCCACGATCTCGGCTACTCGCGCTGGAAAGATATTAAGAATACTGGTGCGTTTGGGCAAATCAAGGGCGAGGCTCACGTCCTTGGCGAGTATTCGAACCCGCACCGCGTGGCCGGAAGCGAAAGGCTGGCGTGGGGTGGTGATGCGCCCACCGGGGAAATCCAGATAGCTCAAGCCGAACTCCTCGTCATGCCCGGCCACCACGGCATCCACCGCGGCCGCTGCGTCGTCCAGATGCGACAGAGGCAGATCGAGCCGCGTCAACACTTGCGAAGGACTTCCCGCCGCCGTGATGCGCCCCGCCGCCATCAGCAGCAGGTGATCGGCCAGCCGGGTGACCTCTTCAAGAGCATGGCTCACGTAGATCAAAGGAATCGCAAGCTCTTCGTGCAAGCGGTCGAAATAAGGCAGAATCTCCGCCTTGGCAGCGGCATCCAGCGCCGCCAGCGGCTCGTCCATGATGAGCAGCTTTGGGCCGGTCAGCAGCGCACGGGCAATCGCCACCCGCTGTTTCTCCCCACCCGAAAGATGTTGCGGGGAACGCGCCAGTAACTTGTCCAGCCCCATCCACCCCACAGCCTGCTCGAACGCAACTTGCCGCTGCGCCACGGACGTGCGCTTCCAGCCGAATTCCAGATTGCGCCGCACGTTGAGATGGGGAAACAACCGGGCGTCCTGGAACACGTAGCCCAGCGGTCGTTTATGCGTCGGCAGAAAATGGCCGCGCGTCTCGTCCTGCCAGACTTCGCCGTTAATCGCAAGAAACCCACCCGGCGCCCGCTCCAGCCCGGCGATACAACGCAGCAGCGTGGTCTTGCCGGAGCCGGATTGGCCGAACAGCGCCGTCACGCCCTTGCCCGGCGCCTCGAACTCGGCATCCAGCCGGAAATCGCCGCGGGCAAGTGCAAACCGAACCTTGATCGAACTCATGCCTGGGCCAGCCGGTAGCGCCGGTTGACGGCGTAAACGCCGAGCAGCACCACGAACGAAAACGCCAGCAGCAGCGCCGCCAGCCAATGCGCCTGGGAGTATTCCAGCGCTTCAACATGGTCGTAGATGGCGATGGACACCACCTTGGTCTTGTCCGGGATATTGCCGCCTATCATGAGCACCACGCCGAATTCCCCCACGGTGTGGGCAAATCCCAACGTGATCGCAGTGAGAAACCCCGGCCGCGCCAACGGCACCGCGACGGTAAAAAAGCGGTCCAGCGGCGAAGCGCGCAAGGTGGCCGCCGCTTCCAGCAAACCATTGCCCACCGATTCGAAGGCGTTCTGCAGCGGCTGCACCACAAACGGCAGTGAATACACCGCCGAGCCGATCACCAGACCGGTGAAGGTAAACACCAGCGGTTCGCCGCCCACAGATTGCCACAAATGGCCCAGCGGGCCGTGGGGGCCCATGGCCACAAGCAGATAGAATCCGACCACCGTGGGTGGCAACACCAGGGGCAGAGCCACCACTGCCTCGATCGCCGTCTTCAAACGGCAACCGGTACGCGCCAGCCACCAGGCGAGAGGCGTGCCTACCAAAAGCAGAATGATCGTGGTCACCGTCGCCAGGCGCAGCGTGAGCCAGAGGGGAGCGAGGTCGAGTGCTGCCGACATGGAAATTCCTATTGCAGCCCGTACCCGAAGCTCTCGATGACCGCGCGCGCTTCCTTGCCCTTGAGGAATTCCATAAACGCCCGCGCAGCCGGATTGTTGCGTCCCTTTGCCAACAACACCGCCTGCTGGGCGATGGGTTGGTGCAGCGCCTGCGGCACCACCCAGTAGGAACCCTGGAATTTACCCTGCGCCGCCTTCACTTGGGCGAGCGACACCAGTCCGAGTTCGGCATTGCCGCTCGCCACGAACTGGAAGGTCTGGCCGATGTCTTCCCCCTGCACCAGGCGCGCCTGCAGCCCGTCCCAGACGCCCATCTTGCGCAGCGCTTCCTGTGCCGCTTCCCCGTACGGCGCGGTTTTCGGGTTGGCGATGGCGAGATGCTTGAACTGACCCTGCTTCAGCACGCGCCCTTCGCCGTCCACCATGCTTGCTTGCAGACTCCACAGGGCAAGCCGCCCCAGCGCGTAGGTGAAACGGCTGCCCGGTACCGCCATCTGCTCTGCTTCAAGTTTCTGCGGACGCTCGGCGTCAGCCGAAAGCAGTACGTCGAAAGGCGCACCGTTCTTGATTTGCGCATAGAGCTTGCCGCTGGAGCCTGAACTCACCGTCAGGCGATGACCGCTGCCGGCTTCGAATTTCTTGGCGACCAGCTCCAACGCCGGCACAAAATTGGACGCCACGGCGACGTGAGCTTGGCCCGCGTGTGCAGACGCTGCCGCCAGCAGCAAACAAGTCGCGACGAAAAACTGTTTAATGTTATCAATCACCAATCACCCGTTACTGATTGATATTTATGAAGCATTCAATTTACCACATAGGCCGCTTGTGCTGCCTACCCCAACACATCTGCCAACATCATCCCCGTCAGTTCCGCCATTTCTTCCGCCACCGCCGCCACCGCCTTGTCCTCCATCTTGCGATAGCGACCCAGCACGTCCTGACCGAACTCCGTGACATGCGCCCCGCCGCCGCCGGGTCCGCCGGCCGCAGTCGCCACCAAAGGTTGACGGAAGCTGCGGTTCATTTCATCCACCAGCACCCAGGCGCGCCGGTAGGACATCCCCATCTCCCGCGCGGCGGCGGATATGGAACCGGTCAGCTCGATGGCCGCGAGCAGCGTCGCCTTGCCGGGGCCGAAGGCGATGATCGGCCCAGCCATGACGCGAATCTTGAGTTCGCAGCCCCTATTCGCCATGCTGCTCGGCCTTTTGCCAGCGCTCCGCAGCGTGGCCGTCGCTCTCGCGCGCGTCCACCCAGCGTGCACCCTGCGGCGTTTCTTCCCTCTTCCAGAACGGCGCTTTGGTTTTCAGGTAATCCATGACGAACTCGCAGGAGGCGAAGGCTTCGCCGCGATGCGCGGAGGTTGTCGCGACCAGCACGATCTGGTCGAGCGGCCTGAGTTCGCCCACGCGGTGGATCACCAGCACCTCGTAGATATTCCAGCGGCGCTTGGCTTCCTCGACGATCTCCCCGAGCGCCTTTTCCGTCATTCCGGGATAGTGCTCCAAGGACATGGTGGAAACATCCGCGCCCTCGTTCATGTCCCGCACCAGGCCGACGAAGCTGGCGATGGCGCCAATCTTGGGGTTGCCGCGACGCAGCGCCGCCATCTCGGCGCCCACGTCAAAGTCTTCGGTCTGCACCCGCACGCCCATGTCAGCCCCCGGTGACCGGCGGGAAGAAAGCGATTTCGTCGCCGCTCTTGATGGCGGTGTCGCCGGCCGCCATCACCTGGTTCACTGCGGCGCGCACCGTTCTGTTTGCGGCCAGTTCGGTGTCCCAGACGCCGCCCCGCTCGCGCAGCCAGCGCGTGAGGCTTGAGACATCCCGGATGGCGTGCGGCAGTTCGACTTGCTCGGTCGATACGCCGAACGCTTCCCGCAGGCGGGCAAAATAGAGCACGGTGACAGTCATAACAGCCTACCTGGTCAATTCGGAAAAAGGGATGAATCGCACCGGCTGCCCCGGCTGCACGGTTTCACCGACGGCAAGGTCCACCAGTCCATCGCCCCACACCACCGAAGTCAGCACGCCGGAGCTTTGGTTGGGATAAATGCTGACGCCGACCATGCCATCTTCTCCCTGCTGCAACCTGGCGCGCAGATACTCGCGGCGGGCACCGGCTTTAGGCCAGACAAAATCGGCGCGCACGTTGAAGTGCTTCGGGGCAATTTCCCATACTCCTTGGCGGCGCAAGATGAACGGCCTGACAAACAGGCAGAAGGTCACAAAGGTGGAAACCGGGTTGCCGGGCAAGCCGATGAACGGCGTGCCGAGGGCAGTACCAAAGGCCAGCGGCTTGCCCGGCTTCATGGCGATACGCCACATGTTGAGCTGCCCCACCTGCTCCACTGCCGCCTTGACGTGGTCTTCCTCACCCACCGACACGCCGCCGCTGGTGATCACCAGATCGGCTTGCTGCGCCGCCTTGGAAAGCACGCGCACGGTTTCATCCAGATTGTCAGGAACATTTCCCAACTCTATGACTTCGCAGCCCATCGACTGCAACAGTCCGGTCAGCGAGTAGCGATTCGAATTGTAAATTTGGCCGGGCGCCAACGGCTCGCCCGGCATAACGATTTCGTCGCCGGTGTAGAACGTGGCAACGCGCAACTTCCGATAAACCGGAATGCGTGCGATGCCAACGGACGCCGCGAGGCCCATTTCCCCCGGCCCGATACGCGTCCCAGCCGCAAGAATCTGCGCCCCTGCCTGAATGTCCTCCCCCGCGCGGCGTATGTTCTCGCCCGCCCTGGCCATGCGGCTTATCACGACGTCGTCGCCGTCCGCGGTGCACTCTTCCTGCATCACCACGGCGTCCGCGCCCGGCGGCATGGGCGCACCGGTAAAAATGCGCGCCGCCGTGCCAGGGATCAGGGCCTGCCCCACATGCCCAGCGGCGATGCGCTGCGAGACCGGCAACCGCGTCGGCCCCGCCACGTTCATGTCTGCGACCCGCACCGCATAGCCATCCATCGAACTGTTGTCCAGCGGCGGCACCGTCAGTTGCGAGCGCAATGGCTCCGCCAGCACGCGCCCAAGGGCCGCTATCGTTTCCACCGCCTCGACCTCGGCCAATGGCTTGGCCTGTTCCAACAGATAGGACAATGCCTCATCCACGCTGAGCATGGATGACTTCGTCACCGGCTTTGTTTCGCTCATATCAATTCCACATGTTTTAAAATAAATTCCGCGACTTGATCATTATTGTTAATGTCAATCGTCAATATATCCTGCGTCAATGCCACGTCGCTCGCAACCGCCACGATGTATGGATCATCGGGAAACAGCAGCGGCTTTCCCGTTTGTGCCCGATACACTTCCAGCTTGGGGATTGCCTCCTTCTTGAATCCCTCCACCAGCAACAAATCGCAGGGCGCGATGTGCCGCACGAGTTCATCCAGTCCCGGCTCCGGCGCACCACGCAACTCATGCATCAGCGCCCAGCGCTGGCCGGAACTCACCAACACCTCGCTCGCCCCCGCCTTGCGGTGGCGGTACGAATCCTTGCCCGGCTGGTCCACATCGAAGTCGTGGTGCGCGTGCTTGATCAACGACACCCTCAAGCCCTGCCCCACGAACAGCGGGATCAGCTTCTCTATCAACGTGGTCTTGCCGCTGCCGGACCACCCGGCAAAACCGAATACTTTCATGCCGCCCTCATGCACCATTCTTATCTTGGTGCTTTCGCAAACAAGTGCTATATTCTGTCAAACATAACGCTTCCACGCCAGCAAAATTTTAGAACGACTCTGTAAAGGCCGCGCGATGAATGACACCCTTACCGACCGCTTTGGCAGAACCATAGAATACCTGCGGCTGTCCGTGACAGACCGCTGCGATCTGCGCTGCACCTACTGCATGCCGGAGGGTTTCAAGGATTTTGAGGAGCCCGCGGATTGGCTCACCTTCGACGAAGTCGAACGTGTGGTTGCCGCCTTCGGTCGGCTGGGTGTGAGGCGCGTGCGGCTCACCGGCGGCGAACCGCTGTTGCGCCGCAATCTGCCTGATCTGGCAGCCCGCATCAGCAGCCTGCCGGGGATCGACGATCTTTCATTGAGCACCAATGCTACCCAACTGGACAAACACGCAGTTGCGCTAAGACGCGCCGGAGTCAAACGCATCAACGTCAGCCTGGATTCGTTGCAAGCGGAGCGTGTCGAGAAAATCAACGGCCGCCCGGTCCTGGACAAGATACTGGCCGGCCTGATGGCGGGCAAGGCGGCGGGATTCGCTCCGATCAAGATCAACATGGTCGCCATGCAAGGTGAAAACGACGACGAAATCGACGACATGGTGGCGTTTTGCCTCGAGCACGGTTTCGTGCTGCGGATGATCGAAGCCATGCCCATGGGCGATACCGGGCGCAACGCGCATTATCTCGACCTGCAACCGGTTCAACAGCGCCTGCAGGAGCGTTTCGGGCTGGTCGAGGCGGTCATGCCGGGTGGCGGTCCAGCGCGCTATTTGCGCGCCCCGGACGGCAAATTCAGCGTCGGCTTCATCACCCCCATGTCCCAGCACTTCTGCGGAACATGCAACCGCGTGCGCCTGTCGGTCGACGGCACGCTTTACATGTGTCTGGGGCAGGAAGAAAAATTCCAGCTCCGCCCCCTGTTGCGGGCCGGCGCCAGCGACACGGAAATCGAGACCGCCATTCGCGCCGCCATCGAACTCAAGCCCGAACGCCACGAGTTCAAGGAAGCACCTCAGAAAATCCTGCGTTTCATGTCCATGACCGGCGGTTAGTTTTCGCTTTACGGACTCTTCTGGAAAAGCCGCTGCCCATTGAACATGCAGCGCGAAACCCTGTATCCTACCCAGCTGAAAAAAGCGCTGCCCCAGCTTCTTGCAATCCACATTATAAAAACATCGTAAGTTCCGACAGGAAAACAATAATGTCCTTCACTGCGCATAAAGGGCTCGCCTTTTGCTGCCTCTTGTTGTGTCTGTTGTCGCATCCCTCCAGCGCGGAAGTGAGCCTCTCGCCCTTCAAATCGCCTGCCGGCGCAAACGCGACCAGGCTGGCCGCGGGACGAGCAAATGTCTACACCCTGCCCGAGTTGTCGCCCATCGAGCCGAGGCCCGCGCAACAGGCGCCCGAAGCCCCGCCGCCCACAGCTCGTGGTGAGGAGGAGGAGGAGGACCAGAACGAAATATACGACCCCACCAACATCGGCTTTCACAAGCTGCAGAAAGCCAACGAATCCATGGCCGGATTTCCCGTGGATAGAAAAGGCAAGGTGGAATGGATGAAAACCCTGCGGCAGGGAATCATTAATCCGCGTGCCGACAAGTTGGGGATCACGACCAAAGACGTGCTCGACCTGGACATCGTCATGAAAAACACCAAGCAAATGCCGTACGTCCTGTTCCCGCATAACTCCCACACCATGTGGCTGGACTGCTCCAACTGCCATCCGGCGATCTTCGTGCCGCAAGCGGGCGCCAATCAAATCACGATGCCCGACATTCTGCGCGGGAAGTTTTGCGGCGTGTGCCATGGCAAGGTTTCCTTCAGCCCGCTCTGGGGCTGCGAACGCTGCCACCGTGTGGTGAACCCGGACTTCCCCATGCAATGGTGGCAATAGGCTCCGGGGTTTTTTCGCGCACATGAGCATCGCCCCCCTGAAGACCACATTGCACCGGCTGTGGCCGACGTATCTGCGTTTCGCCGCCTACGTCAAAGGCGACTGGCCGTTGATGGCCGGCACCGCCGCAGTCATGCTTGCCATTGCCTTGACCAATAGCGCCATGATCTGGCTGATCGGCAAGCCCGTCGACCTGCTCTACAAGGGGCAATATGACAGCGTTCGCGACATCCTGCTGATATTCGCGGCGGTTGTCCTGGTCAATCAGGCGCTCCACTTCGCCGCCATCGTCCTTAACGGCCGGCTCGGATTGCGTTTCATCGGGCGGGTGCGCGAGGCCATGCTTGCGAGCTGCCTTACCGCGTCCGCCCCCGTCATGGATCGGTATCCCAAAGGCGACGTGCTGACGCGCCTGAGCGGAGACTTGGACAAGGTCTGCCATCTGGCGGTGGACACACCCTTGATGCTGGCTTCCCATTTCTCCATTTTTGTTCTCTACTCGGCCATGCTGCTGTGGATCGACATCAGGCTGGCCCTGATAGCCCTGGCGATCAGCCCGATTTTTCTGCTCCATCAGCGCAGCTTCGGCCAACGCAACCGCCGCGTGTCGCAGAAATTCCTCGACGCCCTGGGGCGCCTGCTGGCTTTCGAGTCTGAGACGCTGAACAATTTGCGCGGGATCAGCTCCTTCAACGTCGAAACGCAGGTATCCGGCATGCACCGCGCCACCTTCGCCACTGCCGCCGACTGGTTGTTCAAGAGCAAACAACTGGCGGCACTGTTCCATGTCACGTTTTCCGTACTCATCTACCTGAGCGGGTTATCCATCGTGTTGATCGCCATCTATGCGATCAACCAGGGCGAGCTCACTGTCGGCAACCTGGTCAGTTTCCTGCTTTACCTCGGCTACATCTCGGCGCCGGTGCGCGGCGTCGCCCAGCTCGCCATGCAGTGCCAGGAAGACATGGCAGCGGCTGAGCGCGTCAGCGGAGTCCTCGACGTACGGCCGGCAATAACGGAAAGACCGGACGCCGCTGCTTTGACGATCAGCGCCGGACGCATTGAATTCGAGCACGTCACCTTCTCCTATCCAAGTGGCAGCGCGATCATGAAGGACATCAATCTTGAGCTGGAGGCCGGCCAAACCGTCGCCCTGGTCGGTCCGAGCGGAGCCGGAAAATCCACATTCGTCAAACTGCTGATGCGCTTCTACGATCCTCAAGGCGGCGCCGTAAAGATCGACGGTGTCGATATCCGCAGCGTTACTCTGGCCTCGTTGCGCCAGCAGCTGGCGGTGGTGTGGCAGGAACCCTTCCTCATCAGCGACACCGTCCGTGCCAATTTACTGCTGGCACGGCCAGACGCGACGGAAGCCGACATGATCGAGGCCTGCAAAGCGGGCTATGCATGGGAATTCGTCTCCGAACTGGAGCACAAACTGGATACCGGAATAGGTGCCAATGGGGTTGAACTCTCGGCCGGACAGCGCCAACGCCTGTCGCTGGCACAAGCCTTTCTGCGTAACGCGCCCATCCTGCTGCTGGACGAAGCCTCATCAGCCCTCGACAGCCATGCCGAACAGCAGGTGGTAAAGGCCTTGGACAGCCTGCGCCAAGGCCGCACGACGCTCATCGTCGCGCACCGCTATTCTTCGATCAGGTCGGCAGACCGCGTGGTCTATTTCAATGGGGACGGCACGATCACCGCAGGAAGCCATGAGGAATTGCTGGCATCGCACCCGGGCCATCGGGCAGCGGCACAATGGCAGACGGCGGCCCACGAACAGGGAAACAGCCACCTTGGCTAAGCTCGTGCCGGGCAGCCCCACCGCAGCGCCACCGATGCGAGGTAGCGCAAGCTGCCACTCTGTGTAGACCGCGATGGTGAGTGCGATCTCAAAGCGTGGCGTGGGCAGCATCGACACAAGCTGGTAACTTGCCCCCATTGAGAGAACGGGACGCAGCGACCAAAACGAACGTGTCGAGAACTATTCGCATGGTGTTACCGGCATAACCATATTGCACTCCGGTTTGTTGCCAAGACAACAGGAGAGTGAACGCGAAAAATCCACGTCAGTCTGCTTACAAAATGAGCGAGGGATTAGCGCCGCTGCAGGATCACGCCAAGCGCAGAAAATCCCGCAGCCGCCGCACGCCTTCCCTGAGGTTTTCGAGCGTGGTGGTATAGGCGAAGCGCACGTGGGCTTGTGGCTGGTTGCTGCCGAA
>Ga0315281_10005107_pt1 | contig 18845 bp, 37 predicted proteins | sample YL17G07_0_MG_FD_204540 | JGI IMG/M metagenome (GOLD analysis project Ga0315281, IMG submission 204540) | Sediment microbial communities from Yellowstone Lake, YNP, Wyoming, USA - YL17G07_0 | ecosystem: Environmental > Aquatic > Freshwater > Lake > Sediment | place: USA: Wyoming | collected... | reverse complement strand
ACGACCCGCTCGACTGAGCGCTCAGGGTCATCCTGGCGCTGCGCGATCGACCGGCGTCGACACACGATCGCCGGGCGCCCGCAACGCTCGCAGATCTCGATGGGCATGCCGATGCTCACAACAACGCCTCGTCTTCCTCGGCCTGCGGCGGCTGCACCCTCGTGTAGAAGCGCTCCGTGTCGAGGTTGCGACAGACGCCGGCCTCGGCCTTCTCCGCCTGACGACGCGAGGAGTACGGACCGAGCTTCTTCTCGACGCGGTCGACGCCGACCTCGACGATCTCGACGATCTCGACGAAGAATCGGCGCGGACTCATCGCTCACCCGACTCTGGTTCACAGTTGTGCCCGCACACGTCGCACGATTCACGGTTACCGCCGAGAGCTGGTTGTTGAGATTCGCAGTTCTTGCAGAGGCGAATCCGTCGAAAGGAATCCTTCGTGATGTAGACCGATCCATGTTCATCGACGTAGCCTCGGTCCTCCTGCTCTTCGGTGCTCGCGCAGATCTCTTTCATATGCTTCTCGCACCACCAGCCTTCGCCCTCCTCGACGATCACCTCGAAGACGGCGTTCTCTTCGCAGCGGTCGTCGTCGCATTGGAAACGAACAGCTCTCCACTCAACGATTCGATCCAGCAACAGACGGATCCCTTGATCCTCAGCGTGCCTCTTCAATGAATCCACGAGATCGTTCATCTCGCTCTGACTCAGAGCGAACTCGACGTCCGGATCCTCCTTACGAAAGAGTATGTAGCCGCTCACAGCAGCCTCGCGGCGGCGTCGAGGTCTTGCGCGGAGAGCGAGCCGAAACCCGTGCGCAGCGCCGAGTAGAAGTCGAGACGAACGCTTGTCCCACCGTCGATCTCGTGGACTGAGAGCGCGTCGGCTCGCCACGGACCGGCGTCGACGAGGACCCGCTTGTGCTTGATCACGTGGCCAATCGCGACCGCACGCGCGAGGATATGCCGCGTCAGCCGCTCAAAGTAGCCGTCGTAGTCGCGCACAACGACGACCTCGACCTCGGAGTCGTGAGTCTCGGCGCTCACGGCGCCACCATCTCGTCGAACGTCGCCGACACGTTCGTCACGTCGTAGAGGCGCAGGCCGTCGCAGTCTGGACCCTCTGGCGAGCACGCCTCGTCGAGGATGCTCTCGATCGCGTTCTCGACATCCGTCTCGTTGCTGCCGTCGTCGTCGTCCAGCTCCAGGGTGAACGTGACCTTGTAGCGAGCGTGCGATTTCTGCTTCGCGCGCGCGGAGATCGCGATGCGCTCCCCGGCGAGCGCTCTCGCCAGGAAGTCGCGCGCGCCGTTCGCTTCGGGGAACTCGCGACCGGCCAGCTTCTCGGTCACCCACTCGATCGAGCCAGGCTCCGGAGGAGTGTTCCGCGCGGCCGTGTAGCCGGCCATGTACGCGAGCGCGCCGGTCTTCACGTCGGAGACGAAACGCTCTCTCGCGTCGTTGTTGGAGATCACAGAGAACGACGGCGCAGCGTCGAGCGCGCGACCTCGACCGGGAGTCTTCTTCTCGGCCGTCCAGTGGCGACCCGACGCGTAGAACGCGAAGGCCTCGGCGTCCGGCATCGCCTCGCCCTTCGTCGCGCAGGCCTCGCAGAGCACGAGGGCTACGTCGCCCCAGACGTACGGATCGACGCCGCGCAGGAGGAGCGCCACGAGGCTCGCGACCGGACCGGAGTCTGTGCGACGATCGGAGAAGTACGCGTCCTCGGGGACGCAGCGGCCGCAGACGTAGCAGGAGACGTGTCCTGGCCTCGGCTCCATCGCGACCGCGCTCGGCCGCGCCTCGATGAAGTCCTCGATCGTCTGCTGCACGTCGCTCGCGAGCGTGTGGACCTCGTCTTCGCTGAATGAGCCGCAGTCCCCGAGGAAGATGCGCGCGATCGCGCGACACCGGACGTCGTAGGTCTTCGCGTTCACGGCGACACCCGCGCGAAGTGTTCGTCTTCGTCGTCCTCGTCGTCGTCGACCAGGGGGCCGAGCGCATCGGGGTGGCTCGCGCACGTCTCGCCGTTCGCGAAGCAGTCGTGGCACAGTCGCTCGACCACGGACTCGTTCTCCGCGCCGCGCTGCGAGACGCCGAGCCCGTCGAGCGCGCGAGCGATCTCCTCCTCGGAATAGCGCAGCGAGTCGTCGACCGCGAGGTCTCCACACGCAACGCAGCAGGCACGGGCGAGAAAGTCTGCATGAAGCGACTCCCACTCGCTCCACTCGATCGCGAGCGCAGGGCGCGCGCCGCGCAGCCCGAGGCCGAGCCTCCGGATCGCGTAGGCGAGGAAGATCTCGGCCTGCTCGGCCGCGTCGTCGCCGATGAAGCCGGGGCCGAAGGGCCGCTCATAGCAGGAGTCGTAGAGGACGGCCCGCTGCTGATTGATGCCGTGCAGGATCCACATGCCCATGTTCCTAGCCTCCTGACCGGCGCGTTCTCCAATGCGCAGGTCGACAGTGAGACGACTGCTAACAGGCGATATTCTGCCCGTCAAGCAGTTTGTCGTTAGGCGGATCGAAACGCCGAGCGTGACGCGCTCCTAGACGGAGCTGGACACTCGTTTATCGAGACGTTACGCTCTTCTTCCATGAGTCCTGTAAGCAGAAAAAAAGAAGAGACTTCCTGTCGTGCGATCTCGATGCTCAAGGCATGGATGGCGAGGGAGAAGTTTGACAAAGCCAAGGTGGCGCGTCGTCTCGACGTCTCCTGGGAGACGGCGGATCGAATCCAGAGCGGCGAGAGCCGTCCTGGCGTCGATGTGGTGCTGAAGCTTCTCGACCTCGCGAAGATCCCACTCGAAGCGTGGAGGATGCCGACGTGACGATCCACGCGAAGGAAAAGGGTTGGGTCTACTTCGCGGCCGTTAGGCTGCGATACAGTCACCAGCGCGCGATCAAGATCGGTTGGAGCACGAACGTTCCTCAGCGAATAGACACGCTCCGAAGCGAATACGCTTCACTCGTTTTTATCGGCGCAAAAAAAGCTCCGTTTGCTGAAGAAAAGAAGACGCACAAGAAGTTCGCGGACTTTCTCTTGAAAGGTAGAGAGATCTTCTTGGACGTGCCTGTCATTCGGAAATACGCATTCTCGATCTGTGACAAAAAGCTAAAGAGCTTTCCGAGAAAGCCACCCAGCCTCAATGAGGAAGCTATCTATTTTCGCATCCCTATGAATATCGTGAAAAGGCTCGACCGCGAGATAGAGCGTCTTGAAGCTGAAACGCCTGGGATACGATCCTCGCGTGCTCAGCTCACTCGAATGATTGTTTTCAAGTATGTGAAAGATCTAGACAAACGTGATGCTCTGGAGGTCGGAACGTGATCGCTGCCGAAGTCTCGCCTCCGTCTCCTCGTTCCTACGCTCCAGTCGTCAAGTTCGTCGGCGGAAAGCGCCGTCTGCTCCCAGCGATCCTCGCGCGACTTCCTGTCGGTCCGATCACTGGTCGTTACTTCGAGCCGTTCGTCGGTGGAGGCGCCGTCTTCTTCAAGCTGGCCTCGATGGGCTACCTCTCCTACGGATCGCCGCGTCCCGACGGGCGCCCCGTGCGACGCGCCGTGCTCGCCGACGTGAACATCGATCTGGTGAACCTCTACATCGTCCTACAGCGCGATCCGATCCCACTCGTGGTGGAGCTGCAAGATCCAGATCGTGGCTATGTCTACGACAAAGACGCGTACTACCGGATCCGCGCACTCGATCCGGACAAGCTCACCTCCGTGCAGCGAGCCGCGCGGATGATCTACCTGAATAAGTGCGGCTTCAACGGCTTGTACCGCGTAAACAAGAGCGGCGGCTTCAACGTGCCGTTCGGTCGGTATGTGAACCCGACGATCTGCGACGAGGACGGTCTGCTCCTCGCGAGCGACGCGCTTCAGCGCGCGACCGACGTGCGATTGACGGACTTCGAGATCCTGATGGAAGACGCGCGCGAGGGCGACGTCTGCTACTGCGACTCGCCGTACGCTCCCGCGTCGGTGACCTCGAACTTCACGAGCTACACGCAGGACGGGTTCTCCTTCGGCGATCAGGAGCGCTTGCGCGACGCGGCGAAGTCGGCCAGTCGAAGGGGCGCCTTCGTTCTGCTCTCGAACAGCGACGTGCCGATGATTCGGAAGCTCTACTCGGGAGACGACTTTCAGCTCGACGAGATCATGGCCGCGCGAGCGATCAACAGTGATCCTTCCAAGAGGGGCAGCGTAAAAGAGCTGCTGATCCGATGCGTAGCTCGCTGAAGAGGAGCGCCTAGTGACGCTCTGGCTCCTCAAGCGCGGCCGCGCCTACGAAGCGAGCGCTGACCGTTGTCCGGCGGCCACCGGCTGGTGCTGCAGTCGAAAGCACGCGCGCGAGCACTTCACGCTCGACAGCGCCAGGCACGCGCGCGACGGGTGCGTGATCGAGGACGTCCGAGCGATGCGCCTGCCCATGAAGTATCGGATCATGAGGATCGAGAGGATCTGACATGGCACCCGTCGACTTGACTCTGTACGCGAAGGCGTTGTCGAGGGGAGGCCACGGCGCGGCTCACCTCGCGAGTCGCGGGAACCCGTCGATCACGCGATGCTGCCTGTCGGTGAGGCAAATGCAGTGTCTCATTGCGGGCTCGGCCCTGGAAATCTGCGAGCGCTGCGCGTCGACGTGCGACACAGACGACGCGTCGGCGTTCCTCGACCAGATCCACGAGTCGACGATCCACGCGATCGTAACGGAGGGTTTCGTGGGCGTCCTGGAACAGCGCCACGTCGGCGGCTTCGCGTGCGTACTGCGCCCCGGCGGGCACGTGTTCGTCCTCCGCGCGGGCACGGACCTCGGGTATCAGCGGTGGTTCGCGGACTCAGGGTTCGAGTACCGTGGATCGATCGTCCGCGTCGCCTCCGCTCCGGCCAAGAAGGTCAAGAAGACGGACGACCTCGCGAGGACAGCAGAGTTCTTCGACCTCTATCGAAAGGAGTTCGAGGGGACCGTCGCATCGTGCCTCCGCAAGTTCCAGACGGGCGGCCTCCGACGACTCTCCGCGGAGCGGCCCTTCTCCGACGTGATCCGCACCGACGTGAGGGATGATTTTCTCAATCAGATCCGGTGGGCAGCGCTGCCGCTCGGCGTCGGGACAATTATCGACCCCTTCCGACTGCGGCGAGACGAAGTCAGCGACGGAGGACGACCGTGAGGTACGACGAGCACCCAGACTACGAGCTGCCGATCGACGAGCCCGTGCCGCATAGGCACGTTCACGCCGGCCAGTGCCAGGACATCGACGGATGCTCATGGCACCAGGACGGCGACCGCTGCGACTGCTGCGGTTTCGGCGTCGACCTCGACCGCGGCGAACCGGTCGGGACGAAGATCGTCACCGCGTACGAGTGCCGTCTCCGCGCAGGAACTGGAGGGGAGCGATGACGAAGCTGGCCGCCGCTTCGCTCTTCCCGATCGTGATCTGGCGCTTCGACGAGGGTCGTCGTCGCTACGCGCCCGCGCCGACGACGCGGTATGGGTCCACGAGAACGCCTACAAGATCGGCGACGCAGTGGGACGGATGAGGGACCCTGAGAAGCTCAGGCGAGTCGCGGAGATTGTGGGCTACGAGCCGAGGGTAGGAACATGAGCGCAAAGAAGAAGAAGGAGTACCAGTTGGCGGTGGTTCATGGCGCGAAAGGACGCAGCATCTACCTCAATGAACAGCATATCGCCGGTCCGCAACGGGTTCCATCCAGTTCGGGCGCCGACATATGGATGGTCTCGATCGAGGACATCTGTGATGCGCTGAACAAGAACGACGCGGTCAAGTTACTGAAGATCGCGAACTGGGACTTTCCCGCGTATCGCCGAGGCTACGTCGCTGGCGTGATGGCCGCGGCCGCGCTCGCCGCCGAGTACCCGACTACGCATCCTTACCGGCTCGATGACTGCATCGAGTGCAAGCTGAACGTTACGAGTCGGAAGAAGCCGCGGAGGCGGCTCACTACGAAGAAAGCTTCGCCGACGAAGGTGAAGACTAAGCGAGGAAAATCATGAGCGATCGCGTGAGCGACGTGATGACGAAGCATCCTCCGTACTCGTACCGAGGCGGCGACAGCCTCCTGCCGCCGGTTGAGCCGCCAGAACCGCTCGAACCGATCGAGCCGACGGCGGACGAACTTCGCTTCATTCTGCGCGTGCTGAATGAGGGTGGAACCGACTGGTTCTCACTCATGTTGATGCTGGTCTCGTCGGTACTGCTCATCGTCTCGTACCTCTACACGATGCATGGCTGGCTCGACCTCACGTTCCTGTTCGTCAGCCTCGCGATCTTCGCTTACTGGTGCTTTCAGGCCAAGGAGCGGTCGCGACGCCGCGCAGAAGCACTAGAGATCGTCCGTCAGTGTCGCGGCGACTCGTTTAGCGACTCGTTCCTCTCACTCAATGAGTGGCTCAAGGTGCGGGCAGCGCACGGACGAGCTACGCTCGACGCGCTGCGAAGGAGTCGACGATGACGCAAGGACTCCGATTCCTGCTCCTCGGCTTCGGCGCGAGCACCATCGTCACGTCGTTCTTCATGCGACTGCACCCGGCGCACTTCTGGTTCGGCGTCGTCTGTGTGATCGCGTGGAACGCCTGGACCTCGATGGGCTCGGTGAAGTCCGCGCCGTCGACTCCGCCGAAGGGTAGGCCGTGATGGTCGAGAGACGCAGCGCGAGGGAGAGACGAGTTCCTACGACGGTCAGCACGCACCGAGATGGGTCGGCAACGATCCGCTTCGGAGACGCGCGGTGCGCGTGCGGCTGCGGCGAGGGCAACCACGCCATCGCGCAGATGGTCGGGGACCGGTGCCTCTGTGGGTCGTGCACTGGGTGGCGACCGATGGTGACTCCATGAGCGTCGTCGAGGAGACCACGAAGAAGGCGAGGAAGCCGCGTGAACCAAAGCCTCCAAAGCCGAAGCTCCCGAGGCCGCTCTGGCGGATCCTCCCCGGCGTCGCTCCTTGTCTGTCGTTGCGGCAACCGTGGGCATGGGCCGTCGTCTGCGCGGACAAGATCGTCGAGAACAGGCAGGCATGGCGCGGCTGCGCACATCGCGGACCGATCCTCGTACACGCGGCCACCGGCATGACGAAGGGAGACTACGATCAGGCCGTCGCCTTCATGGTGGAGCGGCGCCTCGCGCGACGCGCCGAGCACGTCGGCACAGCGATGAACCACCTCCCGATCGTGCCCGAGATGAAGCAGCTCGCGCGTGGAGGGATCGTTGGGATCGCCCGCGTGACGGGAGTCATTGAGCGCGGTTATGCGATCCGCGGCGAGCGCACGCCGATGCTCGACGACCTGACCGAGTGCGAACGTCGCTGGTGGATGAGGGGCTTCGGCCTGCTGCTCTCCGGCAACACGCAGCTTGCTAGCTTCGTACCGTGCGCGGGCGCGCTCGGCTTCTTCACGCCGCCGGTGAGCGTCTACGACGACGTGCTGCGCGCGCTCCAGACGAACGTTCCGACCGGGATGGTACTGCGTGATCGCGCGATGCTCCGTCCCTCTACGACGTCGATCAACATCACCCGTGAGAGCGGCGGACTGGACTCCCTCTACTACGTCTGCGATGGACTGGTCGGAGACGGGAGGCTCTGCGGCTGCGGTCCCCTCGTGGGTCGGGGCCTCTCTCTCGAAGGCGGCGAATGCGACTGTCTCCCGAATACAAGGAGCGGGCTCGTTACCACATGCCGCACATGCGGAACGACTATGCGCGCGGTGGACCTCAAGAGCGGCTGGCCGCTGCAGCGGGTGGAGTGATGCCGCGGACAGCAGAGATCCGTAGCTTCTACGTCGTTCCGGCGGTCGGTTTGGGCCTCACGATCGCACTCGTCACCTACTCCTTCCTCGTGGAGCCGCCTCGTCCACGTTTGCGCTCGCTAGAGCCAACGCACTCGTGCTCGTGCGTCTGTTCGTGTCCGACCGTCACCGCTTCAGCAGGATCGACAGTTCTTCGATGACGACGCTTCCAAACGCTACCTGTCGGATCTGCAGCAAGGACCTCGGCTTTCCGTTGGACGCGGGACAGAACCACTACTGCTCTATCACCTGCTATGAGGGCGGACGCGACGCGTCGGCCGGGACGTTGTCCGTCATCCGCGACGACACGTGCGTTGACCGGCTGCCGACGCCCGAGGAGGCGAAGGAGACCGCATACGCGGTCCTCGACCACAAGACGAGCAGCTACGTGCAGGCCGCGGCCGACCTCTCCCGCTACGTGCTTGCGCTCGAAGCCGATCAAATCGCCTTGGTCGCGTGGCTCCGCGGACGCGCTGACGCGTGCCGACGGACGCACCGCGCGCACCTCGACGCCGGTCGGCTCGACGTGGCGAGCCAGGCACTCGTCCGCGCGGAGGCCTACGAGGTGGCGCTCGACGAGCTGACGAGGCGTCATGGATAAGCTCGTGTGGGCACCCAATCAGTCCGACCTCTTCCGCGAGGTCGAGGAGGGTCAAGGAAACATCGCCGTCTGCGCGAGGGCGGGAGCCGGCAAGACGACGGCGATCGAGGAGTGCTTCCTGCGTATCCCGAAGACCGCCAGGGCGTTCGCTCTGGCGTTCGGCAAGTCCATTCAGGTCGAGCTGGCCGCGCGTATCCAGAAGCGTGGAATCAGGAACGTAGAGGCGCGGACGTTCCACAGCCTCGGGTTCGAGGCGATCCGGAAGGCCTTCGGACGAGGCGTGCCGGGAGGGATCCAGATGCACGACCACAAGGTCAACGATCTCCTGCGCGAACTGCGCGCGCCCACGTTGCCAGGACGCGTACCCATGTTTCCCGATCTGAATCGAAACGGATGGAACGATCTGCACCGCGTGACGAGCAAGCTCGTTCACTTCGCCAAGGACTCTCTAGCCTCCACTCAAGAAGACCTCTATCGGCTGATCGACCACTACGATCTCGACGTGAGCGAGTGGATCGACGAAGACGTGGATCGCGCGCGCGACATGGTTGTCGCGCTCTGCGTTCAGACGCTCACGCTCTGTAAGGAGTTTACCTCGTTCATCGACCAGGACGACATGACCTGGTTCCCTGAGGTCTTCAAGCTCCCTCTCCCTCAGACCGACTTCGTGTTCGTCGACGAAGTGCAGGATCTGAACGCGGCCCAGATCGAGATGATGCTGCGCGTCGCGCGACCGGGCGGTCGAACGGTGGTGGTTGGAGATGATCGGCAAGCGATCTATAATTTTCGCGGCGCTGACGAGCGCGCGTTCGATCGCGTCGTCGAGGCGCTCGACGCCAAGGTCATGTCGCTGTCGATCACCTATCGTTGCCCGAAGGCGGTGGTCCGGCTCGCCAACCAGTTCGTCCCCGATCTTGAAGCCGCACCGAACGCCGAGGAGGGTCTGGTCGAGCAGACGACGATGAACGACCTGCTCGACAACGTACAGGGCGGCGACTTCGTGCTGTCGCGCACGAACGCTCCGCTCGTCGCGCTCTGCATGCGGTTCCTGAGCGACGGACGTCGAGCGATCATCCTCGGGCGCGACGTGGGCGAGTCGCTCGCCAAGATGGTCAAGCGGAGCAGAGCTACCACGACGGTCGCGCTGGCGACGTGGATCGAAGAGTGGCGAACGAGGGAGGTCGAGCGACTCCGTCGAGCCAAGAACGAGGCATCGATCGGGATCGTGTGCGACAAGGCCGAGGTGCTGCTCGCGATCGCGGCCGACTGCGAGACGATCGCGGAGGTCAGGACGAAGCTCGCGACCCTCTTCTCGAAGAAGGAGGACGGCGACGACGAGGACAATGACGCAATCGTGCTGAGCACGACCCACAAAGCGAAGGGGCTCGAACGCGACACGGTGTGGCTCCTGCGCGAGACGTACCTCAGGTATCCGAGCGTAGAGGAGGAGAACCTGCTGTACGTGGCGATCACGCGCGCGCGTAAGACCCTGCGAATCGTGACGAAACAGGCGAACGTCGAGGAGGATCGTGATGACTGATAACAGGTACTTGCAGGCATCTGCAGGCATTCGTCGCGCGCCTGTGAAGATCCAGGGGGGTCGAGCCGTCGATCGCGGCATGAAGACCTATCGACTCGCCCTTGCTGTACTGCTCGCGTCCCTCGGTTGCTCCAGCGCCGAGTTCGTCTCTGTTCCCTCGCCAGACGAGGCAGACGCGGACGTCGGACTCGGGGAGGTGGACGCGTCGATCGACTCTGGTTCGCTCGATGTGCCGGAGACGATCGCGGCCGACTCGATCGCCGTCGACTCTGGGATCGACTCCGGCCCATCGGTCGACTCCGGTCCCGTCGTCGATACCGGCTCCGACGCCCCGACGAAGAAGCGGATCTTCACGACCAGCGAGACGTACTTCCCGAACCTCGGCGGCCTCGTCGGGGCCGACGCGAAGTGCCAGACGCTCGCCGACGCGGCGAAGCTCGGCGGGACGTACCGCGCGTGGCTCAGCGACTCGAAGACCGGCGCGAAGACCCGACTCTCACACGCGACGGTCCCTTACACGCTCGTCGACGGCAGCGTCGTCGCGACCGATTGGGCTGACCTGACGAGCGGTGGGCTCTCCCATGCGATCAACCTGACGGAGAAGGGCACCGTTCCGCCGGACGGTGCCTCCTACTCGGGACTGAAGCTCGTGTGGACGGCCACGGAGACGAGCGGGGCGTTCCACAGTTTGGCGTTTACCGGAGCCCTAGACTCGACGTGCCTCGACTGGACGCTGTCCGCGAGCGACGCAGACGCTGGAACCTTCGCCGCGATGTCGCCCGGTCGCTGGGACTCCGTCGGCTCGATGTGGACACAGTACGGCGCTGGTAGCCCATGTCGCGCCCCCACCAAGCTTCCTCTCTACTGCCTGGAACAGTGAACGACGGTGAGCAACGACCCGTTCCCGTTTCACGACCACCTCGACGCTTGCGAGCTGTGTCGAAACCACCCCTTCGCCATCTGTACCGACGGAGAGCGAATCCTCCGCTCGTTCGCCGCAGTGGACTGGAAGCCTCCTGTCGAGCAACCTCTCCGCGGAGTGGAGTCGACCCACAAGAAGAACGGGCACGCGCTGCACGTGACCGCGCAACAGGCGAGGCTCGCCGCGCAGCGCGCCACGCGCATGAACGATCCGGACCGCGACGTGGTCCTCGCCTTCATCGACCGCGCCGAGCGCATCGAGTCCATCGCCTCCGAGATCGTCGAGGCGGAGAAGAACGGCTCTCAGGCCGCGGAGACGATGGCGGACGACACGATCAGGATGAGTGCGGTAGTAGCCGACGCGTGGGACAGGCTTGGTCTCGGCGACTGCCGCCAGACCATGTCCGTCGTGGAGATGGCTGCACTGGTGCTCGTCCTGCGCGAACTAGACGACCGTGCGGAGTGGTTCCCTCACGGCAAGTCGGCCTCGATCCAGCACATCGAAGAGCAGCTCACGCGCTGGGCCAAGACGACAGCTGCGGAGATTCATGCGCAACGAAAGGACCCCACCGATGCTCCCCGATGACAAGAGCGACGCGGGCCCGGGCGAGGCGTTGAAGGCATGGCGAAAATTAGCCGGATGGCTGCCAACCCCTAACGATGGGAGCCATGTTGCAGCCGGGATGGCCGCCATCGAATCCGCCCTTACCGCGCACGCGGCGAGCGCCAAAATGGAAAAGGGATCAGTGGAGGCGAGGGGGCGGGCGGAGGAGGTGTCCTGGCGCGTGAAGTGCCAACTTGCCGACGTGACACGAGAAGCGATCGATCGCGCCACCAATGACGAGCGGGAAGCCTGCGTTGCGTTCGTTCGCGACGCCGAAGGAAACGGTGTTGCGCACGATCTGGAATGTGCGCGACGTGGTAACTACGCTCTACCTGTCGCGCCGGTTGCCGAAGTCGAGAAGGTGCGCTGCAACATCCCCGCGCGCTCGCTCCCACCGTGTGACCTCGACTGGGGCCACGAGGGCGATCTCCACGGCAGCGCGGGGGACGGGTTCTACGCGCGCGACCATGATGACGAGCACCATCGCAGGCAGGCCGCGCGAGATGACGGTGAGTCCAACGCGCGCGAGGTGACGGCGAAGGAGGCGAGGGCCGCAGTCCGCCAGATCGACGGCTACGAGTCGCAGCTGGAGACGCTTGAAGCGTTCATCGACAGCGTAGTCAGTCGCGAGGCCAGCGTCCGCGAGGAGGGCCGCGTCGAGGAGCGCAAGGCGATCCAGGCGCTCGCGCTCGACCACTACGACATCAACGCGTTCCTGCGAGCCATCGCGAAGAGGAACCAGCCGTGAGGATTCCGAACGCCGTTCGACAGGCCGGCTTCACCCACGAGCAGTGGGTCGAGAAGCTGCGCGCCGGGCTGGAGTGGTGCGCCCTGTGCCGCGAGTGGATCGCGGCAGGGAAGATGAGCGAGAGCAACCCGAGCCGCTGCGAGGCCTGTTACCAGAAGACCTCGGGGAAGAGGAAGGCTAGGTCATGAAAACGACCGTCGAGCGAGAGGTGACGGCGGATTCCGTAGACCGCTGTCCAGGATGCGGCATCGTGCTCGACGAGATGCGGCAGCTACGCGTCCGCGAGCAGCGGCACGAGGCGGAGAGCGAGCGGACGTGTCAGTGGGGTAACCGCGACTACGATGCCGACGAACCGAGGGACCTCGCGCCGTGCATGGCGACGGCGACGCACACGTCCTGCCAGACGTGGCCTCGGTACGTCTGCGCCGAGCACAAGTGCAAGCCGCTCGCCGTCACCCCCGGCGCCCACCCCGACGTGGAGGGGAGCGCGTTGGAGGCGTGGCGCGCGTTCGAGGACTTCATGGGCTACGAACCATCGACCGAGGCCATCGAGGCGAACCGCGTGCGCGGGGACATCATCTCCGCCGCCCTCCACCGCGAGCAGGGGCAGGGTAAGCGCATCGCGGAGTTGGAGGGGGAGCGCGACGAGGCGCTGAGGCAAGCGGCGAATTGGCAACGCGCGGCGAGCCCGAAGACGATCAACACCCTCTGCACCGCGCTCGGCGACCGGAAAGGCGAGGGGTGAGCATGCGATCCCGCGACTTCGCTGTGCATGTGCTCAACCGCGTCGAGAACACCGGCGTCTGTCTGTTCTGCGAGGAATACGAACGCAGCCACGGCCGACTGATGACGTCCGACGGACGACCGCAGCACCGCCCCGACTGCCCGGTCGCCGAGTACCTGCGCACCGAGCACGCGCGTCGCAACGACAAGACGCAGCGTGAGCACGCTCGAAAGGAAGGACCATGAAGCGCTACCGAGTCGTCCTCGCCGGCCGACCTCGTCGCGGCAGGGTCGGCGTTCTCCGGTTCGTCTTCGGCCCGTACACTCGCAAGAGCACCGCACTGCACCGCGCCGAGATTCTGCGTCGAGCCTTCCCCGGGAAGATCGTAGAGGTCGAACGAGAGTCGAGGCCAGAGGAGTGGTTCACCCGTGTCCGCTGACGCGCTCCTCCTCTCTTTCGGAGCGATGAAGCGTTCGGCGATTATTCCCGACGCGACGCCTGAGTTCCGCTACGTGCTCAGTCGCGAATGGAACAGCGAGCTTCCGCGCGTCTGCTGGATCATGCTCAATCCATCGACGGCCGATCACGAGCGAGACGATCCAACGATCTGCGCCTGCATTGACTTCGCGGAACGTTGGGAGTGCGGCGCGATCGACGTTGTGAACCTCTACGCGTTCCGAACGAGTTCGCCGGCGATGCTCCGCAGAGAGGCCAAGCACCGCGACGTCGTCGGGATCGCCAACGACGGCCATATCCTGCGTGTGGCCACGAATGCGCGGCTCGTCGTCGCTGCATGGGGTCGCAACGGCACGGCGACCATCGGCGGCAAACGCCGTGACGAGTACGTGCAGCGCCTACTGTCAACGAACCGTGTGCGCCTACACGTCCTGAAGGTGCTGCCGGAGAACGTTCCTGGCCATCCACTCGCGCGCGGCAACCACCGTATCTCGCGCGCGACGAAGCCGACTCTCTTCGAGATCTCGATGAGTGCTGAACGACGATCGCAAGAACGTGCGGTGGTGCCGCCGCGTGGACAGCCCAAATCCACCTCGTGGGCGATGGGGAAGCAGAGTGTTCCGTGATGAGCAACGCGTCCCTCCATCTCTGCGTCGACGACCGGCTGGTCTACCTGCCCGCGCTCGACCCGCTCGCCGTCGACATCCCGGGCGGCGCACGCGTCTTCGAGACGATCACGATCGAGTCGATTCCAAACTTCGACTTCGACGCACGCCAGGACGGCGACTGCTGGATCTGCGCCTACGCCGAAGCGCTCTGTCGCGGTCGAGCAGATCCGCCACGTCAACCCGAGATCGATGAGCACCAGTACGTCCTGGTCCGTGCGCGAGCCAGACTGAGAGCATCGCACGTCCTTGCGGCCGCACGACGGGTCCTGGCCGAAGTCGAGCCAGAGCGGCGAGCTGCGGCCGACGCGATGGCGCCGCACTATCGGGAGGCCACTCCCGAGGAGGTCCACGCCGAGAAAGAGAAGGAGGCGCTCGCGACCAGGTTCGCCGGCACGATCGCGCGCGCGCTGGAGAACCTGTCACTCGGCGCAACATCGACTGAAGCCGTCGCGATGGCGGCGAAGAACGCGCCGATCAAGGACGATGTGCTGGAGGTCCCGCCCGAGGCGATCGATGCCGTCTCACACACGCGAGGTCGAGGGAAGAAGAAGAGCAAGAAGTTCTCGGGCGGCGGCGGCGGTCAGCAGAGCATGTTCTAGGAGGACTCGTGGGCTACGTCATCGACACCACGCTCGGGGAGGAGGAGAGGTCGGCGAGGATCCGGTTCGTGGGCGACTCGCCCTATCGATCGGAGGAGGAGGATCCGCGCGCGCTCCGCCTGACCGGACCGGAGCTGCAGGAACAGATCCGCGCGGCCGCGAGAGCCAGGGGTCGGTTCACGTGGTGGACCGCCCTCTCGTGCGGCCTGATTCGCCGACACGTCTTCGTGGACTTCGAGGTTCAGTCGACCGCGGAACACTTCGTGCTCTGCGCGCGGTGCTTCAAGGTGTCGAGGACGTACAGAGAGGAAGGAACGTGATGACGACTCCCGAGCCCGTCTACTACGAGCCCACGCACTGGAGGCCTCATGCCTGACCCGACCGACACGCGTGCGAAGGTGAAGATCGACGTGCAAGCCAGCCTTGCCAGCTACCCTAAGCTCGACCGCAAGCTGGCCCGTCGCGCGGACGCCGTGGGCCTCGTCGCGCTGGCCAAGGCGTTGCGCCGTCTCGCGATCGGTGAGGCGACCCGACCGACACCACGAAGCCCGCGCCGCCTCCGCCACCAACGAGACCGAGAAGGAGGATGGCGATGGCCCCCGTTGACCCCGCCCCCAAGTGGTTCGGCTGCGCGGAGCCGGTAAGCATGTGCCAACGGTGCCGCCGCTATGTCGAGCCGCTACCCGATGGCTGGTACCGATGCTGCGGCGTTCGCTGGCAGCCGATCGACGAACCAAAGGAGCCCCGCGATGCCTGAGGTGAAAACATACTCTGAACAGGAGCTGGCATCTCTGCTCGCGGCGGCGTACGAGGCGGCGGCGCTCGCGTGCGATCGGTGGACCACCGAGGACAGCGACCGCCACACGCCACACGACGCGCTCGGAGCGGTAGCGTTCGTCATCCGCGACCTCACTCCGCTCGACGCGCGCCAGGCCCTCGACGAACTCATGACCGCTGCGAGGGAGGCCGGCCGGATGGAAGTTCGCCGACAGATGGGCGGCTTTCAAGGAACGGAGATCGGCGCTATCGACGTGATCGTTGCACGGCAGCGCGCCAAGGCGATGAAGGTTGGTCGAGCCGTTGGAACTGCTGAAGAGCGGAAACGGTGCGCAAGGATCGCCGACCAACAGTGTCGCGCGTGCTCGACGGCCGCTAGCATTCGAGCAAGTTCCGTCGGATCGCGGGCGGAACCGAGTCCCGCGCTCGCCGCGTACCTCGCGCTCGAAGGTGGCGTGCGCGAACGGACGGACGAGGAGGCCAGCGTGCTCGATGAGATATTCGCGATGCTAACAGACGATGAAGTCGCGACGCTCAACGCTCGGCAACTCGACCCGGCGGCGCCATGACCGCCGAGGAACGCGACGCCGAAGAGGTCAACGCGAGGGTGCGGCGCTTTCGCAATCGCATCGAGCGCAAGCGCGAGCAGATTCGCGCAATCGAACGCGAGCAGCGAAGCTACCTGAGCGCCGTCGGGTGGGCCGACGCAGACGGCATGGGCATCGTCCCGACGCCGTTCGCGCGGTGCAAAGGTGGCGGCGGGTGCACGCCATGACCCGCCCCACCCCGGACGCGGAGGAGGTGGCTGCCCGCATCGACGAGATCCGCCAGCGCATCGGCGGACTCGAAGGGCTCGGCCGAACCGGCGCTGACGTTCGATGGCTTCTCGCCCTCCTCCGCTCCCAGGCCGCGGAGATCGCGAGGCTGCTCGCCGTCGTGGACGCGGCTCGCAAGCTCATCGACGCCAACGATAACCAGGGGCTCGCCCATGAGCGTCGACCCGACATCGCGTTTCGCGATTTGCGGCGTGCCATCGCGGCGCTCGCCGCCTCCGCCACCGACGACACCGAGAAGGAGCCCGACCATGCCTGACCCGACCGACACGCGTGCGAAGGTGAAGATTGACGCGCAAGTCAGCGAGAGGACGTTGGCGGAGATTGTGGCGGATGCGCGTGTCGCCGCGCCAGGTTGGCGGAGTCGCGACTTGGAGCGCCTGCTCGCCGTCGCAGAGGCGGCGGAGGAGCACGCGAACGTGGTCTGCCTCTACGGAGCCGCGAGTGTAGACGCGATGGCGTCGTTCAACGGACTTGTCCGCGCCGTACAAGGTGCCACGTGAGCGCGGACCGATGTGCCGAGTGCGTCCGCCTCGACAACGCGGCGTGCGGGCATCAGGTAGGCGGGCTGGGATTCGAGCGCCCCGTCCCGCCCGGCAACGCGCCGAAGGAGCCTGAGACGGATGGCGACGGCCTCTGCAAGTGCGGCCATGCCAAGGTGGCGCACCACGACGACGAGCGCCGGTCGTGCGCCTGGTGCCCGTGCCAGCGGTTCGCCTGCGCGTGCGGCCACGATGCCTCCCCTCCCCCGCAGCCGTCGGGCGCGCTGGAGGCGTGGGATGATTTTCGCCAAGGCGTGAGCGCTGGGAGCGACCGTCGTGTGTGCGCAGCCACCATCACCGCCGCCCTCGTGCGCGAGAGCGAGCAGGCCGCCGAGGTCGCGAGGCTCACCCGCGTGCGTGGCGGTCTGCCCGGCCGCGACTGGCTCGGCTCCATCGTGCGCGAGGTATGGGACGCGTGGGCGCGTCAGCAACCGAACCCGAAGCCGTCGTGGCTGACGCCGTGGGCGAAGCTGAGCGAGCCCGACAAGGAAGTCGACCGGCAGATCGGTGAGACGCTGTTCAAGCTCGGGGCGGAGGCTGCGGACTCGCCGCGGGTGGTGAGGCTACAGGCGGAGGTCGCGAGGCTGCGGGCCTCGTTCGCCTGCTACAATGCGGAGTGGCACGCTGAGGCGCTGCGCGAAAATGACCGCCTCCGCGCTGCGCTCGCGAAGTGCGGCGAGCACGCGAGGGCGATCAAGGCCGCGCACACGCGGTGGTACATGGGGGTGCCGCACCACCTACTCGACGCGGCGGCGATGTCGACCGTCGAAACGGCCGCGTTGGCCATCCACGCCCTCGCCCTCACCTCGGCGGCGACGGACGCACTGAAAGGTGGGCCGAGCAATGGGTGAGGACGACGACGACGGCGCACGTCTCTTAGTGAGGTTGGGTGCCTCAGCCTGATCTCGTTCGTTCCGATCGACAACCGGAAGCGGGTAGAGTCGGGGCGCTGGTCGGCGAGGGTCACTTAGTGGCGAGGGTCTAGGTCGACGTTCCATCGACGTGATGAATCGGTCCCGCATGGTGCGGACACGCGCACTTCACGACGCCGAGAGGTGTGTGGTGCGATGCCGTGCACTGCGTGCACTTCTTCCCCCACCAGTCGTCTGGTTCTCCGTCACGCAGGCACGGGCCGAGCACGATCGGCGTCAGCTCGACGTCGCTCACAGGAACCCCTCGCCGCTCTTGTGTAGCGTCCGCTCCGGGTTCAGGTAGTCGTCGGTCGGGGCAAAGATCTCCGATAGACGCGCGAGCCGGCGCAGCACGACCTTCGGATCCGTCCCGTCGCGAGCCTCAGTGATCGCCATCGAGACGACCGCGCGCAGGTGGACCTCCAAGGCTGAGGCGCGCTCGCAGCGATTCATCCACGTCCGCTTCTCCTGCCGCTCGCGCCAGTAGAGCCATAGGCAGGCTCCGGTCGCGATCGCGAAGAGCGTTAGCATTCCCATGCCTGTATGAGTCATCGATCTTCCTCCTCCGTGATCCCGAGGTCGCACTCCGCGACGATCCGCACGAGGACGCCCTCCCTGAAGACGTCCAGTCTCACTGTCAGCATTTCTCCGGCTCGGAGCGGAATCCGGAAGCGAAGCCGCTCAAAGGTCTTGATCCCCACGCCCTCGTTCTTGAGCTGCGGGAGCGTTGACTGCGTCGCGACCTCGTGGAGGTAGTCGCGCCGTCGAGCCGGCAAGGACACGCCGATCACCTCGATCGAGGATCGCGCCACGCTCTCGACGAGGATCCGTCGCACCGTCACGTCCTGGATCGCGGCCAGGCTGACGTCGAAGTGAGCTTCCTCGTCGATCGACACGCGACTGCTGTAGAGAACGACTCGCGTCGGCTTCGCCATCTCAGACCTCCCTAGCACTGGTCGCACACCGCACGCCGCGGAGCTGTCACCGACGCGTCCTTGTTCAAGCGGACCATCCGCTGCACGTGGTGACCGCAGTCGAGCTTGATCCAGAGGCACGATCGACCGCGCGGGAACCGTCTGTTGCCGGACGTGCGCCACTCCTCCTCGCTTCGGATCACCGATCG
>Ga0315281_10005106_pt1 | contig 18846 bp, 13 predicted proteins | sample YL17G07_0_MG_FD_204540 | JGI IMG/M metagenome (GOLD analysis project Ga0315281, IMG submission 204540) | Sediment microbial communities from Yellowstone Lake, YNP, Wyoming, USA - YL17G07_0 | ecosystem: Environmental > Aquatic > Freshwater > Lake > Sediment | place: USA: Wyoming | collected... | reverse complement strand
CCTTTATGCCCTTCATCACCGAGGAGCTGTGGCAGAGCCTGAGAGAGCGCCAGCGGGAGGGCAAGCCGGACTCTATCATGATTGCGCTTTACCCCACTGCCGATACTACAGCTTTTGACGACGATGCGGAGCGGGAGATGGAATCGGTATTCGAGATAGTGCGCTCCATTCGCAACGCCCGCGTGGAGAGCGGCGTGGACCCTGCAAAATTTATTAGAGCCTTCATTATCGCAGGTGAATCCAAACTTGGACTTGAAGCCCATGTAGAGGCGATTCATACTTTGGCCAGAGTGCACCCCCTGGAAATCGTGAGTACTGCGGAAAAGATGAAGCTGAAACGGGATCAGGCCAAGATACTGGTGCTCAAGGGCGTAGAGGTCATCCTGCCTCTCGAGGGCATGATTGACACCGATGCCGAGAAGGGCCGTTTGCTCAAGGAGAGCGAGGCAACTAAGGCGGAGATAGAGCGCATAGAACGCTTGCTGGGAGACGAGGCCTTCACTAAAAAAGCACCGGCTGCCGTAGTGGACAAGGAGCGCCAGAAGCTCAGCGACCGCAAAGACAAGCTGACCAAATTGAATGAACGCCTGGCCCAACTTGGTTAGGAAATCTATGTGATGTAGAGGCAATTCATGAATTGCCTCTACGATTGATATGTCATTGCTTTGAAAATAGCCTAATCAGGCTGCCATAGGGTAGGGGCCTGTCCCCTACCAGGGAATGCGGGTGACAGAGCACCCGCGCTATTTTCATGCTTGGTGGTGCTGATTGCAATGTAGCGTCGTGACTCCTGTCACGACGAGTTTTTAATAATTAGCTTCAAAACACCTGTTGATTTTTCTAAATTTATGGTGTATAGTCATGTCGGAGCATGACCTCGTGACACGGTGTTTTCAAGTCGGAGCCCTAGGAACCCAGATGCCTCATTACTCAACAGGGAGAACTCCTCCTGCTTTGTCCCTCCTTGGAACTCCAGAGTCTCACATAGTTCTTGGGCTGCAAACACATCGAAGACGAGGCCTGGCTAACCGTTCAGGAAAGGAGGTCTAGCGATGGCGTTTGTGGACAAGACCCTGGTCTGCCGTGACTGCGCAGCAGAGTTCGTGTTCACCGCTGGTGAGCAGGAATTCTATCAATCGCGCGGTCTGGAGAATGAACCTGGCCGCTGTCCCGATTGCCGCTCGGCTCGGCGACAAGGGCGCTACGGAGCTGCCAAAGGGCCACGCGAGAAGACAAAAGTAACCTGCGCTTCCTGTGGCAAAGAGACTGAAGTCCCCTTTCAGCCTCGGAGTGGGCGTCCTGTATACTGTGACGAGTGCTTCGCTAAGGTAAGAGGCCAGCGTCCACAGCAGCAATAGACCAGATGAATAATCAACTGAGGCGTCCTTCCCCGGAAGGACGCCTCAACTTTCTGCTTTCTTGGCTTTATTGGCCTATCGTTTTCAGCAATTGCTCGTAGCTGGATATGCCTGACACCGTCTTGATGAAATCGCCGAGGGAAGGGCTACCCTGCCTCAGCTCCTGCAGATAACCTGCTATCGGGCTGACAGAGCCGGGTTGGTCGGAGTAAGTGCCATGGAAAGCGAAGTAGGCCTGGTTTAGCTTCCTGATATAGTAGCCGTTCTGGGCCAGATACTCCCGCATTTGCTCCATGTATTGCTCCGCTTGGTCGACCTGGCCCTGCGCCAGATACTGGTCCACTGTGACCCTGATCTGTCTCATCTCCTTGTTGAAATCGAATGCAGGCTGTGATGGTGCGGCGGGCGACGCAGCTTGACTTACCGGTTGCGCATAGTAGCGCTGGTAGACAAGCTGTCCTATCTCGTCCCCCCCTATGTCAGCGGCGGTCTCATTAATGGAGGTCATATCATAATTTGCCCAGTAGTTGCGACCCAGGGGATGGAAATAGAAGTACTGATGCAGCCATTCGTGGGCCACTGTGGACAGAAGGTATTGCAGCGAAATATCCTGAGGTATAATGCTGGGGTAGGTGGCGACGCCGCCGACCTTCTCCACCAGGCCTGACATGTTAATACCCTGTACTTTGCTCTCGATACCCTCGATCTGCTCGAGGCTAAGGTCAGGGCTGAGCAGGATGGTCTTGCTAAGCTCAATCTTATCCCGTGGCGAAATAATGAGTACATTCGGCTCCTGTTGAAACTCGAAGTCCACAGGCGGGAAAAGGATATTGGCTCTGACCACCAGATTGATAGTCTTGGACAGCCCTGCATCGGTGAGTACGCTGCTTATCTGCCCTTCTATGATGGCCTCGACCTGGTCTTGCAGGCTGTGCATCTGTCTCGTGAGCTGGGCCAACTGTGCTTCCAGCGATTTTATATCTGCCTCTGAGCTGTTACCTTCCGCTTTGTCACGGTTAATGGTGTCTTGCAGCGAGCTGGCACTTTGCGCCAGGGACAGGTAGTCCTCTACCCGCTGCACGCTCTCCTGCTCCGAAAGCTTCCCGGGAATAAAGAACTGCTCCAGGCTGTAGCCCCACTTATTGAAGAAATTGCCCAATTCCCATTCGGAGATACTGAAAACATAAGGCCCGGCGATTTCATCCCAAACGGTGGGCTTGGGTGCCTGGTCCGAGGGAGGCAGGATGCAGAGGCACAGCACGAGTATTAAATCGAATAAAAGGCCAAGCGTGTACCTGTTCATATCGCGGCCGTGATGAAGAAATGCCTTCATTCAGCATAGCACAGACCCTGGGATAAGCCAAAACAGAGCTTCTGCCCCATGGCTACTGATTTGGGTGTCATAAATGTCACAAATTTTCAACTTTCTGGCGCCTAATTTAATGACTTTTTTATTGCTGGCGCGCTACCATGAAGCCGATAGTTGTGCAAATCCTGATTGGAGGGCAGATATGAACAGGGAGCGTCTTATCGTTATCGGCGGTGTGGCGGCAGGGATGAGTGCTGCCAGCAGGGCCCGAAAGCTCAAACCCGATATGGAGATACTGGTCTTTGAAAAGGGCGGGTATGTATCGTACGCCGGCTGTGGGCTGCCTTACCTTATTTCAGATAAAGTGAAGTCGAGCGACAGGCTCGTGGTCTATGATGCAAAATTCTTCAAAGAAAAAAGGAATATCGACGTATTTCTTCATCACGAGGTCAAACGGATATTTACCCAGCGCAAAGCCGTGATGGTAAGGAACATTGCCACAGGCGAGGGAAAGGAATACCCCTACGACAAACTGCTGATTGCCACCGGGGCCAGGCCGTTTGTGCCGCCTATAAAAGGCATGGACAGCGCAGGGGTTTTCACATTGCGGCCCCTGGAGGACGGCATAGCGATAAAAGAGTACATAGGCAGGAACTCGCCGAAGCAGGGCCTCCTCATTGGTGCGGGCTACATTGGCATGGAGATGGCGGAGTCCTTTGCCGAAGCAGGCCTGAAAGTGACGCTGCTGGAGAAGATGCCGAATATCCTGGGTACGATGGACAGCGAGATTACCGAAATTATTGAGCAAGAGTTGAACCGGAACAACGTCACGCTGCTCAAATCAAAGGCTGTTGTGGAGTTTGCCGGTGAGAACTCTCACCTGAGAAGAGCGATTCTGGACAACGGAGAGTCGCTCGACGCTGATATCGCGGTCGTGGGAGCAGGCCTGAGGCCCAACTCGGAGATTGCCAAAGATGCGGGCATTGAGCTGGGGAAAACTGGCGCCATAAAAGTCAACCAGCGCATGGAGACCAACATCCCTGATATCTATGCGGCGGGTGACTGTGCTGAAGCATATCATCTTGTCTTGAACAGAAATGTATATATCCCTCTGGCCACCACAGCGAATAAGCAGGGCAGGGCTGCCGGGGAGAATATTGCGGGCGGGAGCGCCTCATTCCCCGGCATTGTGGGCACCGCTATTTTCAAGGTCTTCGACCTAGAGGTAGGGAGGACAGGCATCACGGAGAAGGAAGCTAAAGCCGAGGGTATTGAGTATGCAGCCAATGTCATAGAGCATGGCTCCAGGGCTCCTTACTATCCCGGGGTCAGTCCCATAAGGATTAAGCTCCTTGCTGACAAAAAGACTGGAAGGCTTCTTGGAGCCCAGATGGTGGGCAGGGAGGGAGTCTCCAAGCGCATAGATGTTTTCGCCACTGCAATTACGGCGAAGATGTCCGTTCACGAAATCCGAGACCTTGACCTGGGCTATGCACCGCCGTTCGCGCCGCCTTACGACCCGATTCTCATCGCGGCAGACGAACTCCACAAGAAGCTTCCAGATAAAAGGTGACATGCCTTCATTCAGCATAGCACAGACCCGGGATAAGCCAAAACCCCGAGGTTCTAGCTCTCTTCTTTGGGCCTGGGGCTTTCTTGTTGGCAGCTAGACATGCCGAAGTCAGAGCGGAGAGCATTGGAGCATGGTGCGACTACAGGCTTCTTGCAACGCCCTAAACATCGCAGTAGAATGTCCCAGGCACTAGTTAATCTAAAGGACAAATAAGATAACTATTGAAATGGTGACACGTAACGGAGGCATTAGATGGACAAGCAAGAAACACTCGATGCTATTCTATTCAAACCATATGAACTCTTCCCAAAGCAACGTGAAGCAGTAATATCGGATAAAAGATACGTACGGATAGTGGCTGGTGCAGGAGCAGGAAAGACTGAAACCTTAACTCGTCGAATAGCCTATCTTTTACTTTGTCTAGATGAGCCACCATCATCTATTGTTGCATTCACCTTCACAGAACGGGCAGCACAGAGTATGAAGAACCGGGTGTACCAAAGAGTAGCAGCATTGAGGGGGGAGGAGGCATGCGCCAAGTTGGGTGAAATGCACATTGGCACCATACACAGCTATTGTTTGCGTATGCTTCAGGACTATTTCGGCTATGGAAATTATGAGGAGGTAGACGAGAACCAAGAGATGGCTTTCCTAATGCGGCTCGGCTGGAGCTTGGGCCTACGCTATCTCGCTGGAACGTATTCTGATAATTGCGGCTTATTCGCTCGGTCTGTGAATCTTGTCTATGACGAATTACTTGACAAGAACACGCTCGAGGCCAAAGCGCCAGCATTCTATCATAGGTTCGAAAAATATGAAGCTCTATTGAAAGAACACAGATTGCTGACCTTCGCACAGATGATAGCTTTTGCGGTGCAAGGTCTACAGAAAGACAAGCGTGCTATAGCCAGAATCAGACATCTTATTGTCGATGAGTACCAGGATATAAACAAAGCGCAAGAAAAGTTGATTGAAATAATGGGTGAAAGCGCGACTTTGTTTGTAGTTGGTGACCCGAGACAATGCATTTACCGCTGGCGAGGTTCTGATGAAAGTTACTTTGATAGCTTCTCCAAAACGTATAAGGATGCTCATAAGATAACTATAGCCGAGAACAACCGGAGCTGCCCAGAGATAGTCGATGCTGCTAACAATATAGCTGCCTCCTTCAAAACCAAATATGAGCAACTTAAGAAAGTTCGTCCAGACAAAGGAGCGACGGTGTTGGTTGAATGTGACTCTGATGTGACCGAGGCAGCATGGTGCGTGAAGCAGGTTGAAGATTTAGTAAACAAAGACAAAGCATGCAAGTTCTCGGATATATCTATACTGATGCGTAGCGTTAGCACCTCTGCAGAACCATTCATAGAAGCTTGTAAAGTATGGAATATACCCTATCTTGTGGGAGGCAAAGTCGGTCTTTTTAGACGCGATGAAGCACAAGTTGTGGGGCGTCTATACGCTTGGTTAGCTGATGATGGGTTCTGGCGAGAAAACCCTTTCTCAAGAGAGAACATAGTGGGGGACGATTTGATGAAAACAGCTGCAGAGCTGTACGCAGGTTTACTGAAATCTAAAGAATTCCCTGAAAAAGATGTAAAGAGTTGGGAAAAACAGTGCCTCGCAGGCAAGTTTCCACACTTCACCGAAACATATCAGTCGCTGCTGGTAACACTGGGCTTTGACAAGCTTGACCCAGAAAACAAAATAAACGCAGCAGTACTAGCAAACTTAGGGCGTTTCAATTCATTACTCACCGACTTTGAGTCCTCTATCCGTCGCGGTGGTGAACAGGTAAATTGGCAAAAAGTCTGGAAAGGGTTAGTCTGGTTTATGAATTCTTATGCCAGCTCAGCGTATGAAGAGCAACCAGCCGATGATTTGAGAGGGGTAGATGCTCTTCAAATTATGACGGTACACCAAGCCAAGGGCCTCGAGTGGCCGATGGTATTCATACCTTGTATGACGTCGAGGCGATTTCCTTCCTCCCACTCAGGGCAAGAGCAGAGCTGGGACATACCCACGGATTTGTTTGATTATGAACGCTATAGAGGCGGCGATGAAGACGAGCGCAAACTCTTCTATGTCGCTGTAACAAGAGCCCGAGACCTTTGTTGCTTATCCTACCACAAACGAATTACCAAAAACGTTGGGAAGTCCCCTTTCCTGGATTATCTTGGTAAGGGTGTTCCCACAAATACGGAAAAGGACCACTTGCCCAAGATAACATTCAAGAAACCTGGCGAGCAAGAAGAAATGCAGACATATTCAGGTGGCGAAATAATTGGCTACTTGAGGTGTTCCTATTTTTACAGATTGAGGGAACAATGGAACTATCAAGCAGGTTTGGATGCAGCTTTGGGCTATGGGAAGAGCCTACATCATTGTCTACGTGTCGCGGGTGAAGCTATCAAAAGGGGGAGTAATCCGACTGATACTATCATTCAAGCTGTGGATACAGAATTTCACTTGCCTTACGCTGGACCAGCAGCGAAGAAGAACATGGTGAATGCTGCTAAGAAAACGCTTGCGAAATTTGTCCAGCAACATGAAGATGACATGAAGAACATAGAGGAAGTCGAAGCGCGCTTGGAATTTCCCGTCGAGAACGCAACCATTACAGGCAGGGTGGATGTGATTCTACACGGGAAAGACAAACCAGTGTTAGAAGTACGAGACTATAAGACTTCAGAAGAAGTGACAACTCTCGAGGAATCTAGTCTCCAAGTCCGCTTATACTCTCTGGGGCTACGCAAAATGGGGCGCAACGTGGAGAAAGCCTCTATAGCCTATTTAGACACAGGAGAAATCAAAACAGTTGACGTCTCACCAAAGCAGCTTGAGGATGCTAAGAAAATTGCGGAGGGCGCTATAAAAGGGATATCATCATCCAAATACCGGGCCAGCGGTAGGAGCAACTGCAAATGTGACTATGCGAAAGCATGTTACTATTCGAAGAAGACCTAGGCTCTCCCGCACCGTCAGATCTGGTCTTACGAAGAACGTGGTCAGGGCTATTCTTCATGATAGCTTGTCTCTATCATCTTCGTTCTAGACTACATCGATTCCATGTTCGAAGGGAGTGACCCCCCTGAGCCTCTCTTTAATGCATCAACCTTTCTTGTTTTCAACTCGATATTTGGAAGTCCGGTTTAATTCAGACATACTGCATACCTTTTCAGGCTGCGTCCTCGATTTAGCCCCCTTTCTGGGAGCGTAAATGGCGCACGAAACCGCCTGGTGCGCTTGCCACACCCCTGCCTATTTTTTGAGGGTGGGGGACTGCATTTCATTTCACCCGCCCCGCGATTCACCAGACTATGGGAAGTCGGGAGGAGATGTGGAAATCGTTTTCAGTTGACTTGTATCCGGCTTGTCCTGGATAATATAACGTGATAGAATGTCGCAAGAGATATAATGTCTAATGGGCAGTATAAACGAGATAAAAGAGTGCGAACGAAAACGATAATACCTGGCATTACCGGCAAATAAATTGTTTCGACCCGCTCGAAAACCAAGAGGAGGCTCCAATGATTCAAACTGAAATAACTTGGCCCCAAATGAATACTGCTTTTCTGGTGATTCACGGAGTCGGATCCCACAGGCCGTTTGAGGTATTGGATGCCTTCGCGAGAAATTTCCTGGACGTTCTGAGGACGGACAAAGATACAAATGCTAAATTCAGACACGAGTTACAGCGCCATGATGATTGGATAGAAAGTTACATTTCTTCATATATTGACGGCATTGAGGGAACGCCCACGCTCGATTTCTATGAGTATTATTGGGATTGCTACATGTGCCGCGAGATCACCGTTAAAGAGTTGATTGAGTGGATTGATATGGCCTCAGATGGCGCAAAGTACTTCTACAAAAATGAAATGCCTGAGCTGGCGAGGCAGTATGAAGGAGATGGAGTTGATTTATTCAAGGATGGAGAATTCCGCGGGTATGATGTCCTGCTCAATCGGTTTGGCCCAATCCAGTGGTTAATTCGACGCATCGCCATCCTCACGCTTTAGATTTATAGTCGAACGTCTTTCAAAATGGACTTCGCTCAAAGACCTGGTAATCTACACAACATCTGATGTCAGGTCTCAGAACTATGAAATAAGGAGAAAGATACTGGACGGTGCCGTAGAAGAATTGAAGTCCCTGCTCAACAGTGACCGCCGCTATGATCAAATCGTTGTTGTCGGTCACTCTTTAGGGAGCGTCATAGCTTACGATGCCTTGAATCGCATTACCCAGGACATAAACGTTCCACGCGGCATCTCGCAGGACGCGGCATCTAGAATCAAAGGGCTGGTTACCTTGGGCTCTCCTCTGGACAAGGTTACCTTCCTGTTCAAAGAACGTACACCCGATAGGAATTTAATACAGCGTGGAATCTTGGCCAACCTTCACAGCTTCAAAAAACGCAAACTGAAAATAGACCAGCAGATTATGGATATTAGAGATCCCTTTCAAAAGAAGCTTGATGTCCGCTGGGTGAATTTCTATCACCTGAAGGATCGAATAGCCGGACACCTTGATGCATTCACTTCGGTTGAAAATGTGCCATGTGAAGAGACAGTCCCGGGAATAGGTCCACACAGTTGCTACTGGCAATTAAAAAGAGATGTTTACGATAAAATAATCGAATGTTTCTTCTAATAAAGGCTTGCAGATTGCGAGTAGCTACGACTTATTAGCATCGGCACCTGATGCGAATCTAAGTGTTTGAAGCTATTGAGACTGTAGTCGTGCCAGGGCGACCCGTCGGGTCGGCTCCTACAAGCTCCCCTTCTGGCTTCGTAAATGGCGCACGAAACGCCGTGTGCGCTTGTCCCGGCCCAGGAAAACGTCAGCGGCCAGCAGGGCAAAGCGCAGCTCGGGGTAGGTGACATCGGTAATCGGGACGTTCATGCCCAGCACCGCTGCCACGGCTATAAAGCTGGCATTGAGCATGGCACGCGCCGGCATGCCGAAGCTGACGTTGCTGGCACCGCCGGTGATGCCGTGCTCAGGGAACTCTTGACGCAGCCTCTGAATTGTCTCCAGGGTCACGCGGGCCGCCTGGTCATCTGCACCCACCGACATTACTATGGGGTCGAAGACCACATCCTCACTTTTCACGCCGGCCCGCATCGCTGCCTCAAGTATTTGATGGGCGACTTTCACCCGCTCCTCGGCAGAGCCAGGAATGCCTCCCGAGCCGATGCACAGCGCGATTACAGGTAAGCCATGTTCTGCAACTATGGGGAGATGGCTCTCCAGCACAGCCTTCTCTCCGCTGATCGAGTTGACCAATGGTCGTCCAAGGGACACAGCTAACGCAGCTTCCAGCGCTGCGGGAACCCGGGTGTCGATACAGAGCGGCGCCGTTATTGCCTCCGCAACGGCACGCACGACCTCGGGCAGGATGGCAACCTCGTCGATGCCTGCGCCACCGGCATTAACATCGATGATGTCAGCGCCCGCCTCGACCTGTCGCTGCGCTTCGGCAGCGACATAGGCCCAGTCACGGCTGGCCATCGCCTGCTGCAGCCTCTTCCTGCCGCTGGGGTTAATTCGCTCGCCTATAGTCCTTATCTGCTCCGAGGGGTCGAGGCTCAGCGGGTCACCCTTGCCTTTGAGTAAGACGGTCATTCAGCCGGTCCTTTCAGTTATTCGAGGAGGTATCCTGAATTTCTCTTCAACCCCCTGTGTCCCCCAGTCTTGGGGGAATATGAAATTTGGGGGACACCCCCAATGCCCCTGGCAGGAAGAATCCTGCACCTCTTTTCAATCCCGTCCCCCAGCCTTGGGGAAGTTGGAACTGGGGGATACCATCAAACCCCAAGCAGGAGGAATCCTGCACTTCTTCGTAATCCCCCTTGCCCCCTCCCTGAACCAGTCAGGGACAAGTTTACAAAAGGGGGGATTAATTCTGTAGGGGCGTCCTTCCAAGGAAGGACGCCCTCGCCCTGGGCGCATGCAATGCGCCCCTACATTTCGGAACACACGCTCATCCACTATAAGCTGACTGCTCTCTGCACTCCCCGTCAGTATCAGTAAACGACCTCTTACTTCTTTTCTCTGGCCTTGAATATAACGTCAGCTTCGGGCTGGCCCTTCAGCCAATCATCAAAAGGCGTGAATTTGTGCGGCTCAACGGTGATCGCCGACAGGTCTTTGGCGATGGGGTAATGGCCTAACTTATGCACCGCCTGAAGCGCAGTGTGGACATTGACCGGTGGTGTATCTGCCGGTACATTGCCGATAAAAAACATTAGACCACCGTCTCGCCCCATGATGTTTATCCACTCACGTATCTTCTCGACTATTTGCTGGGGCGTGCTGTCGCGCACGAAGCGGCTGTTCAGCGAGGCATATATGGGCAGTTTCCGTCCCCATTTTTTATTCTTTACCGCAAACTCCTGGACCCACCGCATATCCCAGTCCTGCGTGCGTCCCATAACAGTCATGGTCATGTTCATAGGCAGCAGCTTGAGCGCCACGGACAAGCACTTGAACATAATCTCCTTGTTGAACTTGGCGGGGTCTTCTTCGCAATAATCAGCGGCAGCCGCGCCTGCTGAGACCCTCATCTTCAGATCCTTCTTCCCCCGCTCCTTCAATCGCATGGCAGAAGGAACGACCCACTCGTCAACCATTTCAGGGGTCAGATTGGGGAAGGCAGACCAGGCATCGGCACCGATGGTCTGTTTGACGCCCGCTTTGGCCTGTGCTTTGAGATAGGGGAAGATAGCCTTGTTCTCGGCGTAGTCGAACAGCTCCTTAGCGTATGCCGGGTCTTTGCGCAGCGCCCGCACCGCTTTAGGATAGCCTGTTGCCGCGCAGATGAAGCTGAAAGGAGAGCAGAAGAGGCCGTTGGCGAAAAGCCCCAGGCCTTTCGCCGCGCTCAGGCGCGCAATCTCTACCCCTACGGGAATACGGCCCTTCGTGGGGTCGAGCGCTCCCAGCCTGTCGAGGTCGGCCCGCTCCTTGATAAGAGGCTGGTTGGTATCCACCGCGGGCATGCCGTAGTCGCTGTAGACCATCTTCGCTCCCAGGGCTTCGACCTCGAAGTTATAGTTGTCCGCGGTAATCATCGGTGCATCGAAGCCGTACCAGCGTTCCACAGCTAGCTCCGTGTCCACCAGCAGCTCCGCGTCATAGTAATATTTGCGCGCCGGCACCTTGGCCACTGTCATGGCATGGTCATGTATCTGCGGCGCCAGAAAGGGCACGATATCGCCATGTCTGCCCATCAAAGTGGCGAACACACGCGCGCCGGGGCTCAGTTTGCCTACGGGCAGGATGTTGCCATAGATTAGTCCGCGAAGTATTTCAAGCATAGGATTCGCCATCGTTCACCCCTCCTACAACTTTAGTGCCTTCTGTACGGCATCCAGGGCATCTTTGCCCCAGGCATCGGCGCCGACCTGGTCGGCAAACTCCTGGCTGGTAGGCACGCCGCCGACCATGACCTTGAGCTTGCGACGCAGGCCCTGTTTTTCCAGCTCGGCGATGATACTTTTCATCTCCAGCATCGTGGTGGTCATGTACGCTCCCAGGCCAATGATATCCGGCTTCTGCTCCCGGGCAGCGTCAATGAACTTCTGCAAGGGCACATCGATGCCGAGGTCGATGACCTCGAACCCGGCCGATGTCAACATGGCGATGACCAGGCTCTTGCCCAGGTCGTGAACGTCGCCCTGGACGACCCCCATTACCACCTTCTTGCCCTTTTTCGCACCTTCTCCCTCTTTCAGGCTAGGCTTGAGGACAGCCATGGCTGCCTTGAAGGCATCGGCTGCCATGATCACATCCGGCAGGAAGTACTCATTGGCCTTCCAGAGCTCGCCCGCCTTGCTGATGCCGGCCACTATCCCCCGCTGCATAATTTCTACCGGGGGTGAGCCGGATTTCAGCGCTTCCTGGACTCGCTTGACGGCTTCCTCCTCTTCACCCTCCGTGACTGCCTTGCTGATAGCTTGATAGAGTCCCTCTCCCATGTGAAACCCCCTTTCCCGACATAATTATACACCTGTAAGAATAGGTCAGCCTGTTGGCAACCGCATGCCGGCAGCAAGGTATTTGGTGAACCCCGCATAAACAGTGACCTCCAGGTACTCCACCTGCTTCGCCAGGCTGGCAGCACGGTGGCGTGCGTCTATCGAAGCCAACATCATGCGGGCTCCTGCCCCGGCGGCGTTCCCGATGGCGCGAATACGATTCAAAGGCACGCGCGGCAGCAACCCGATGCGCACAGCGTTATGCGGGTCGAGATACGAGCCAAACGCACCGGCAATATTTATCTCCTCGATGTCCTGCGCATTCACTTTCAGGTGAGTCATAAGGATGTCTATGCCGGCGCGAATTGCCCCTTTGGCTAACAGGACCTGGTCGATATCCTGCTGGGTAATCGTGACGTCCCGCTGACCCTCGCTGCCGGCTGCCAGCAAGAATGCCGGAAATCCATCCCCCTCGAGGCGGACTCCTGGCCTCCCTTTAGCTATCCGCCCGCGCTCATTGATAATCCCCGCAGCTTGCATTTCTGATACCGCGTCGAGTACCCCCGAGCCGCAGATACCGGCAGCAGGGCCGCCGCCGATCACATCGCACTGCACCGAGCCATTTGCCGCAATAGTTACCCTTTGAATAGCTCCTGGGGCGGCACGCATCCCGTGTGAGATTTGGGCTCCCTCGAACGCCGGCCCGGACGCCGTGGAGCAGGAGACGATTCTGCGTCCCACCTGGAGGGCGATCTCGGTATTGGTCCCGATGTCGATAGCCAGCCTCGTCCTGTTATCCTCACCGAAACCGGCCGCCAGCAGGACTGCCACATGGTCTGAGCCCACAAACCCGGCAATAGGCGGCGGCAAATACGCGTGGGCACCGGGCGCAGTATCCAGGCCGAGCGTAGCAGCATCGACCTCCAGCGGCGAACTGGTCGCCGGCACAAATGGCGACAGCGCCAGGGGACGCACCGGCAAGCCTAACAGCAAGTGATGCATCGCCGTATTGCCCACCAGACATACGTCCAGCAAATGCCTTACCTCGAGCTTCTTGGTAGCGCACAGCTCACGGGCAACGGCGTTGATTGTTTTGACAAGCGTCTCTTGCATACGGCAAGCGTTGGCCGGGTCGGTCATCGCTGCCGCAAGGCGGGACATCACGTCCTCACCGTAAGCTATCTGCGGGTTCATCGCGCCCTGGGCAGCCAGCACTTTCCCTGTTCCCAGGGCCACCAGATAGCAGGCCAGCTTGGTGGTGCCCACATCCACAGCCAGCCCCACGGGCGAGCGCGCCGTTCCCGGATAGGCATCGATGATCTCCTCCCCCCGCAGAGCTATACCTATCCTCCAGTCCCCTTCCCGGAGCGCTGTTCGTATGGCGCTGAGCGCCGGTAAATCTGCCCATGCCTTGACGACGTCGTGCTGTTGTTGTAATGCCTCGGCAACACGTTGCAGGTCGCTTCGCTGGTCGGTGAGCGATGCTGGCGGGACTGCCAGCGATACTGTGCGTATCTGGGTCACAGGTTTAAGAGTCACAGCTAAGCTCTCGAGCTGCAGGACCGGGCCTTCAAATGTAGAAGTGACGGGAACATAGATAGAGACATCGCCCGAGACAACTGTCCGGCAGGCCAGACGCCAGCTCTCGGCGAGCTGGTCAGCGGTGAGGAGTTTTTTTTCAGCTTCGCTGATCGGTGATATTTTGTCATTCCGCACGCGCACTACACACTTCCCACAGGTACCTTTGCCGCCGCACTCTGACCGTATGATCACCCCGGCCCGTCGCGCCGCATCGAATATGGTAATCGGCTCTTCGCACACCAGCCTGATCCCGCTTGGCTCGAATTCAATGGTATAGTTCATAGCACCACGGCTTAGTTGGCACAGTCTCGATAGTCCTTACGCCCTGAATCCTGAGATAAAACCCATTTGCGATATTCTACCGCGCTACGTATGCTACCACAACAAAACCAACGTTGTCATGTTATCGGTTCGTGGTGGGCTTGTCGAACCACGAACGGTTTTCCACAGGGGCACAGCGCGCTGTGCCCACCCCGTTTGACATCCGCCCCGTTGTGTGGTTAACTGGAACACGGTGGGGTTAGCTTGCGGGGCTTCTGCAATTTTTAAGATGAACATAGGCGCGTTGAGGGTCAGGCTGCGCATCCCAGAGAACCATTCCCTGAAGGGCAAGAGAATGGTTCTCTGGTCGGTCACCTCTCGGGTGAAGAATAAGTTCAACGTCTCTATTGCCGAGATCGAGGACCAGGACATGTGGCAGGTGGCTACCCTGGGTATAACCTGCGTCAGCAACGACAGCCGCCATGTCAACGAGACCTTATCTCATGTCATGAACTTCATCGAGGCTAACCGGGGCGATGCCGAGGTGCTGGACTACGAAATCGAGCTGCTGAACGCCCTCTAGCATCCTGGGGAAGCGATGAAAATCTCGACCTTTCTTCCCCGCCTCAAGAAGCTCCCCGCTTACCGTGACCAGATTGTCCACATAGAGCGTATCGCACCCCGCGAGGCTTCTTACGGCGAACTGGATAATCCCCTGCCCCCGTCGCTCCAGGCCTCCCTTGAAGCTAATCACCTGTTCCCGCTCTACAGCCACCAGGCTAAGGCGGTCAACCTCGTTCGTTCAGGCAAAAACGTGGTGGTGGTCACCCCCACGGCCAGCGGCAAGACCCTCTGCTATAACATATCCGTACTCGATACCATCCTGACCCAGAAGGGATGTCGCGCTTTGTATCTCTTCCCCACCAAGGCGCTGGCCCAGGACCAACTGCGCAGCCTCAGGGAATTGACCATTGAGCAGAAGATTAAGCTGAACTATGACACCTTCGACGGCGATACCCCTCAAAACGAACGTGCCGCTATCAAGAGGTCGGCAGAGATTGTGCTCTCTAACCCCGATATGGTGCATCTCGGCATCCTGCCTAACCACAGTTCCTGGAAGGAGCTGCTTTCCCGTCTGAAGTATGTTGTTATAGACGAGGCGCATGTCTACCGCGGCGTCTTCGGCTCACATGTGGCCGATGTGCTGCGCCGTCTCAAACGCATCTGCGCCTACTACGGAGCCAGCCCGCAGTTCATCCTCTGCACCGCTACTATCGCCAATCCCCAGGAGCATGTAGAGAGGCTGACCGGCCTACCCTTCGAGGTTGTCGCTGAGGACGGCTCGCCTCACGGCGGCAAGGAGTTCGTCTTCTGGAACCCGCCTCTCATCGATGAAGCGAAGTCAGCACGGCGCAGCGCCAACAGCGAGGCCACGCTTTTATTGACTGAACTGATGCGAAAAAATATCCGCAGCCTGGCTTTCACCCGCAGCCGCCGCCTCACCGAGCTTATCTACATGTATGTGCGCGACCAGCTTAAAAAGGATGCGCCGTCTTTGACAGATAAGGTCAAGCCATATCGCGCCGGCTACCTGGCTGAGGACAGGCGGCAGATAGAGCGCGAGCTGTTCGACGGGAAGCTTCTGGCTGCGGTGGCGACCACGGCGCTGGAACTGGGGGTGGACATCGGAGACCTCGATGCAACAGTGCTCACGGGCTACCCGGGCAGCATAGCCAGCACCTGGCAGCAGGCGGGGCGGAGCGGGCGGGGCAAAGAGGACTCTCTGAGCATACTCATTGGCCTGGACAATCCGCTCGACCAGTACCTTATGCGCTATCCCGAGTTCTTCTTCGGCAAGAGCCACGAGAATGCCCTGATAAACCCCGATAACCTGCATATCCTCAAGCCGCACGTGCTCTGCGCTGCCTGGGAGATGCCTCTGGCTGATGGCGAGGCAAAACTGTTCGGGGACAACTTCAGCCAGGCCGTGAGCGAGCTGGAAAGACAGGGCCTGCTGCGCAAGCGCAGAGAGCGCTGGTATCCCTCGCCCAGTGTGACTTATCCCGCCGAGGAGATAAACATCCGCTCCAGCTCTTCACATAACTATAACCTGGTTGATGCTGCCAGCGGTGTCCTTCTGGAGACGATCGAGGAGGCCAACGCCTTCTTCCAGATTCATCCCGGCGCTATCTATCTCCATCAGGGCGAGTCCTATCTCGTCACTAAGCTGGATTTGGTGACACGCACCGCTCATGCCGTGCCCACCGATGAGCCCTACTATACTCAGACCAAGGATTTGACCGAGATCAGCATCGTCAAGACGAGCCTCCGCAAGACCGTAGGGGGCATAGGGGTTTATCTGGGAGATGTGGAGGTCACCACCACCGTGGTCGGCTTCAAGAAGAAGCGTATCTTCACCGAGGAGGTGCTGGGTGAGGAGCCCCTTGATTTGCCGCCGCATACTTTCCCCACTGTATCTCTGTGGTTCGACCTTCCGCCTCAGGTGGAAAGTAAGCTGGCGAAGGAGGGACTGGATTTCGCCGGAGGCCTGCACGCTACCGAGCATGCCGCTATAGCCTTGCTGCCTCTGTTTGCGCTCTGCGACCGCAACGACATCGGAGGCGTCTCCACGCCGCTGCATCAGGATACCGGCCAAGCCCAGATATTCATCCATGACGCCTATCCCAGAGGCATCGGCATCGCCGAGAAGGGGTTCGATATCATAATGGACCTCTGGGAGGCGACCTTGAAGGCGATAACCGAGTGCCCCTGCCAGGAGGGCTGTCCTGCCTGCATCCAGTCGCCCAAGTGCGGCAACAACAACGAGCCCCTGGACAAAAAAGCCGCCAGGATTATACTCGAAGAGCTTTTAGGCAAACCGTAGGGGCAGACCAGCGTGTCTGCCCAAATCGGGTCAAGGGCGAACACATGGGTTCGCCCCTACGTGATGGATAAAAATGTCACCCAAATATTATGTAGGCACCAGCGGCTGGCACTACGAACACTGGCGGGGGAAGTTCTATCCCGCTGAGCTGCCCAAGTCGAAGTGGCTGGAGTTCTATGCCCACAGCTTTAGCACAGTGGAGCTCAACAACAGCTTTTACCATCTCCCCTCGGAGAAGGCGTTTGCCAACTGGCGCGACTCCTCCCCTAAAGGCTTCGTCTATGCGGTCAAGGTAAGTCGTTTCATCACCCATATTAAGAAGCTGAGGAACGTCGAGGAGGCGCTGGAGAAGTTCCTGGAGAGGGCAAAGCTGCTGGAGAATAAGCTGGGCCCGTTACTTTATCAGCTTCCGCCCAACCTGCATCGCAACGACTCGCTGCTGGAGGGGTTTCTCTCCATGCTGCCCAAAGATCTGAGCCATGTTTTCGAGTTCCGCCACGAGTCCTGGCTGGATAAGGGGGTATTCGACCTGCTGCGCCGCTACAACGCGGGTTTCTGCATCTATGACATGCCCGACCTCACCACGCCTCTCGAGGCCACCGCCGATTTCGTCTACGTCCGCTTCCACGGCAGCTCCTGGCTCTATGGCGGCTCCTATTCCGATAACGAACTGGACGAGTGGGCGAAGAACATCTCAGAGCTGGCTCGGGGCAAAAAAGCAGCCTACGTTTATTTCAATAACGATGCCGAAGCCTTCGCAGTCCAGAACGCTCTCACGCTGTCCCAGAAGCTGAGGGAGAAATAACAAACGTAGGGGCGGTTATCGAATCGCCCCACACCTTGCCATAAAAACAGAAATACATCAAACAGGGACTAATTCAAGCCTAGTTTGCTCACGAGGCCTATTATTCACCGTTATTGGGGTTTCATCCCAAGTCCGCCCTTCTAATAATCGCCCCGCTTTCTTTTTATTTGTACCTCCCCACTGCTTGAAGAAGAAGGGCACCTTCGCTCTTTGACACTGATTGCGGATATCAATTACCCAAGATGCCTCAAGTGCTCTTGCTCTTGGACCGGATTCACCCCCTACGATTACCCAGTCAATTCCTTCCAGATTTAGGTCAGTGATTGGCCCGAGTAGTGGTTCGAGGGAGAGGAACTTTATGCTCGCCCCTGTTTTTCGTAGGTGTTCGATTCTAAAAGTATAGTCCTGATTTTCCACACTCACACCCGCCCAGATATGCGGCATCCATTGTAGATGGGGGCTTAGGTCGAGCAACCTTTTAGACCTCTTGGTAAGAATCTGAAAACGATGCCATTTTGCGCGACGCATAGTATCGAATACGCGAAGGATAAATTCATCGGGGACTTCTTCATGGAACAAATCGCTCATCGAATCGACAAAGATAGTCAGTGGTTTTCTCCAGTAAGAGGGAGTCCAATTAAGTTTTCGTGCAGGGTAATTTGGAAACCGTTGGCATAATTGGGGTGTCCTATTCGTTTTAGCCTTAAGGCCATTCGCTCAGCATAGCAATTGCTGCATCCTGGACTGATTTTGGTGCAGCCTGTTACTGCGTTCCAGGTTGCGTCAGTCCACTCTATAGATGAAGCTAATGCCATTACTCTGTCCCTCGCTATCCATATTTGTCGAAAATGTATTGTATTATATTATCCGCTACTTTTCGCTGGGATGCAAAGAAGAGATAATATACAATTGCACCTTTGGAATTCCGCATCGGTAACGGTTTTGAGACATGCTGGAATTTTGCTACTTCATGAAGACGCTTCTGAAAGGCTAATGCTATTGTCTCGTTGTCCTCCTTCATTTCAAAACCAAAGAGATTAGGTTTCCCATAGGCGATTTTTCTCCAAGATTCGTCACCCCAATAGCAATTCAT
>Ga0315281_10005105_pt1 | contig 18850 bp, 21 predicted proteins | sample YL17G07_0_MG_FD_204540 | JGI IMG/M metagenome (GOLD analysis project Ga0315281, IMG submission 204540) | Sediment microbial communities from Yellowstone Lake, YNP, Wyoming, USA - YL17G07_0 | ecosystem: Environmental > Aquatic > Freshwater > Lake > Sediment | place: USA: Wyoming | collected... | reverse complement strand
TACAAAACGGACTAAACGATCTTAACGGTCAAAACATTCTTAAAAGGATCGGGGCGTAGCGCAGCCTGGTTAGCGCGCCTGCCTTGGGAGCAGGAGGTCGGCCGTTCAAATCGGCTCGCCCCGACCAAATATATTAAAGAGTTTGGAGTCGAGAGGTTAGGGTTAAGGCCGACCGACTGCGGGAGAGCAGGAGGGGTAACGTTGCGACGTATAAGGAGCAACTCTTTGTTACGCTGTCGAGTCGGTGAGACAGCCGGACGGCGTCGCGACGAATAAGGAGCGATTTTTTGCCACGCCGCCGAGAGGGTGAGGCGGCCGGACCGGCCGTGAAAGCCTCCCAAATAAGGAGAAGCTTTCAGGAGATGAAATATTGTTTCTATTGTGCTCCTTGTCGGAGCACTTGCCTGCCAAATCGGCTCGCCCCGACCAATTCCTCCCCAACAATTCCAACAATCAATTATGATTTAACTGCCGAGCTCCTGCGAAGGAGCCCACCATTAACTCCTTCCCCATTTTTGTAATCAATCCTGACAAAATGTCAAAGAATGAAAAAAATAGGTACTATTCCAATAAAATGGAGAAAAGTATGGAGAAAAGTAGGGTAAGGTGTAATTTTTTATAAGTTTAAAAATTCCTTATAGTTAGCCGTTATCTAAAAGGTATTTTTTCATTGTTTCCTAATTGGTATGTTTTTTGCTCTTTTATTGCTACTTGGATAGATAAGCAAAATAAATTTTATTAAGATCACACCTGAAAACCCCGTCCTGTGCCTGCCTGCCGGTAGGCAGGGACGGGGATGAAAGGTGTGTCTGCCGAAGGCAGAAAAAAACTAAATCAGATGCTGAAACGATACTGAATCAAGTTCAGCACAAGGTTTAGCATGACAACAGGGTTTGGTTCTCGTTTTTTGTCATCCCGAACCAGGTCCTGAATTAAGTTCAGGATCTAAGGATTTCGGGATCTTGGTTTTAAGAATTTGGGTTTTAAAGCCCCGCCCTGTGGGCGGGGTTCTTTACTTTTCAGCGGATTCGAATGTAAGCAATGATGGAAGAGCAGGACAGAAAAAGGATTATTTTAACACTTAGATGGACTGCCATCATCGTCACCTCTTACCTCATCTTATTTGGAAGAGGCAGGGTGACGGACCTTCAACTAAGTCACCTCCTTATTGCTGGTTATCTCTTATCAAATGTTTTACTCACCTTCCTTCCGAAAAAATGGTTCTCAAATTCAAAATTCTTCTATCCGTTAGTCATTTTTGACACGGGCATCGTTTCTTTCGGAATGTATCTTTCAGAGAAGATGACGATAGATTTTTATCTGGTTTTTTTCTTGATCATCATCTTTGCTTCGATCAGTCGCAATTTTAAATTGCTGATGGTCATTGGAGGGATCACGGCACTTCTCTACGGAGTTCTTCTCTATTCATGGGGCCTTTTGATTACAGAAAATGGTAGCAGTTATACCCTTCGCATCCCTTTCATATTCATCATGACGGCATTCTATGGGTATATTGTTCAAACCTTAACCAAGGAGAAACATCAGGAACTCACCATCTCCGAAGACAAATATCGAGGTCTCTTTGAGAATGCCAATGAGGGAATTATCATCTTGAGAAATCCCCAGTGGCAAATTGTCGATGTGAACAGAGAAGTGGAGAAAGCCTCAGGGTTTACTAAGGAGGAATTGATTCAAAAAGAGTTCCTCGATCTCTTTACACCTGAAGAGATAGAGAAGACAAGAGATTATTTTAAGGAAGTTGCCGAAAAAGGGGAAGCAAGGGCCGATTCCCTATCCCTGAAGAAGAAAGATGGAACCTTCTTGGAAGTGGATTTGTCCACTAAAAGAATCGACTTAGGGGATGAACCTTTTTATCAGGTGATTATTTGGGATCTGACCAAACAGAGGAGACTTGAAAAGAAGATCAGGGAGAGCAAAAGAAATCTCGAAGCCATCTTCGATGGCATTCGGGACCAACTCTCCTTACAGGCTCCCGATTATGAGATTCTCCGTGTCAATAAAGCCGTCATTGAAAATTATCAAAAGACTTATCAAGAATTGATCGGCCGGAAATGTTATGAAGTCTACTATCAGAGGTCCGTTCCATGTGAAAGATGTCCGGTATCAGTGACCATTGAAACCAAACAACCCGCTTCCTCTATCATGAAATTCTCAGAAAGAAATGGTGCCCTCCAGATCTTTTCTTATCCTATTTTGGATGAAAAAGGGAGCCTCCTCTCAGTCATTGAATATGTGAAGGATATTACTGAAGAGCAAAGGTTGCAAGAACAACTCATCCAGTCCGAAAAATTAGCAGGGATAGGGACATTGGCTTCAGGGGTCACCCATGAAATCAATAACCCCTTGAGTGGCATTATTGGGATGGCAGAGATTGCTCTGGAGGAGGAAGAGCCCTCTAAAAATAAAGAATATTTAAAGGATATTCTGAATTGTGCCCAAAGAATTGGTGAAATCGTAAAGGGATTAAAATCTTACTCTCGAGCCGCGAAAAAAGAGGATCTAAGTCCTGTGGATCTCAATGACGTCCTTGAAGAATCGCTGAAGATGGTTCGTTTAGCGATTAAAACGACTTCAGTAGAGGTGATTAAAAAATTTCAACCTATTGAAAAAATACAGGCGAATGTGGGTGAGGTTCAGCAGGTATTTACCAATCTCATCAACAATGCGTTTCAGGCCATGGATGGAAAAGGAGGGAAACTGATCCTTTCCACCCGATCGTTAAAAGATTCCGTTGAGGTGAAAGTGAGCGATCATGGCATGGGAATCCCCCAGAAATATCTCAGCCAAATTTTCGATCCTTTTTTTACAACAAAAAAACCGGGTGAGGGAACAGGCCTCGGCCTAAATATCGTTTACCGCATTGTCACCAAATATGAGGCAACAATCGATGTGGAGAGCAAAGAGCAGGTCGGGACAACCTTTACAATCAAATTTCCGAAAAGGAGGGATGAATAATGGGAAAGAAAATACTGGTCGCAGATGATGAAGAGGTCATCCGGAAGTTTTTGAGGATCCATCTCGCCAAACTGGGTTACGAGGTAAAAGAAGCCGCCGATGGGGAACAAGCCATGGAACAGTTGGGGAAAGACGATTTTGACCTTCTCATCTGCGATATCCTGATGCCCAAAAAGGATGGATGGGAGGTCATTAAGGAGGTGAAAACGAATCCAAAAACTAAGAATATCCCGGTGATTGTTCTCACGGCGAAAAATGAAGATTCGGATATGTTTAAAGGGTACGACCTGGGTGTCAATTATTACATGACCAAACCTTTTACCAAAGGCCAACTCCTCTATGGATTGAAGCTCATGTTGGGGGAGACTCAGGAGGCTATCAGAACGTAGGGTTCCCTTTCTCCTTTTCAAAAATTGAACCGAAGGCCTTTCAGGATGCTACTGGGTATCATCCTTGGACGATGAAAAAAGCAAGGAAAATTATTGGGTTTGGGGTATGGTTCTAAATTCAACCCCGAAAAAAATCCTTGACAAAAATTGTGAATTGTGGTTAATTTCAGACCAAATCTAAGTGAATTTATGGGGGGGGAGTAAAAAAACATCACTTTTCTAAATGAACAAGGAGGGATAAAATGAAAAGGAGATTGTTTTATAAGGTTTTCGTTTATTTCCTATCGGTCTCTTTTTTATTCCTGATGAGTGGATTCAATAGCGTAATGGTTGAAGCAAAGGAGGTAAGTCTCCCCATTGGCGAAATGGTTTCGAAGGGAACCGTGAAATTTGAAGCGAGGGAGAATGTCTGGAAAAATGTGGAGTCTCCTCATTTCCCGATCTTTCAAGGGATGAAGATCAAGGCGGAAAAGGGCATGGCAGCTATCGTTCTTTCGGATGGTTGTCAGATCGAAATCGGTCCAAACAGCTTCTTCTCTGTTGATCAAATGGATCGAATCCAACTCTCCCAGGGGAGTATTGAATTCCGGATTCCCTCGGTTTCAGAATTAAATTTCAAAGTGGGGAACTTATCCATTTCAAAATTCCGACCCCTTCAGGCCTCCAGAACTCCCATTTCAATAGCTCCGAAGAACGAAGAGACGATCGGCTCCATTTCCATTCATTCCAATGGTGCAGTTACGGTAAAAAATGTTCGAGGCGGGCTTTCCGTTCTGGATGAGAACCGTGTCATTCTGGCTGCTCTTTCCTCTAAAGATTCGGTGACGCTTCCCTCCACAACCGTTAACACTTTGCCTAAGACGATGACGGCTCAGGTGGGTCAAACGGGGGCTACTACTACGACGACGACCACCACTGGAGAGTTTTTAGGCCTCTCAACATGGGCCTGGGTGGGGATTATTTCTCTGGCTGCTGTCGTGGGAATCGTGATTGCCGTGGCTGCATCCCAACGCGTGGATCATGATCGAGTCCCCCTTTGTCTATAACCGATGATTAATCTTAAAAAAGGAAAGCCCAGCAGGCGCTAAATTGGTTTTGCTGGGCTTTTTTCTAAAAGAGGAGAAGATGAAGACCAGCTTCAAGAGAACGGGAACCGTATTCTTTCACCTTATCTTATCTTTTCTCATCTTTTCTTGTGCCTCCACTCCTCCATCCAAGAGAGAAATCCCTCAAGTCCCGGAACTCCAAATAAAAGAAATGGATTCCTCCCGACAGGTGAGGGCGATGAACGAGAGAATTCTGATGAGCAGTCTCTCGTCTAAAATGGGCCCTTACCGTGATTATAAGATCGGTCCAGAGGACCTCCTCGAAATTACTGTCTTCGAAGAGGAGAAGTTGAATAAAACCGTCAGGGTGAGTTCTCAGGGAAATATCAGCCTTCCCCTACTTGGAGTTTTTAGAGTGAAGGCGCTTACGGCCAATGAGTTGGAGAAAGAGATTAGGGATCTCTTGGCAGAAAAATATTTTCAAGATCCCCATGTCAATGTTTTTATTAAAGAGTATCGAAGTCAACGAATTTCGGTGATGGGCGCTGTGGAAAAACCCGGTGTTTTCGATGTCACAGGCCAGAAAACGGTGCTCGATATCCTGGCCATGGCAGGTGGGCTCAAAGAAGATGCAGGGCAATTGCTCTTTTTGATCCGACCACCCAGACTGGAGGAGGAGGGTTCGAAAAGGAAGATAGATGCTGACGAACAGAGCCCTAAAACCTTTATCATCGACCTCGAAGAGCTATTGGTTAAGGGCGATTTGTCCCTCAATCTTCCTTTAACGCACGGCGATGTCATTAATATTCCTGTCTCCGGTAAGATCTTCGTCGGCGGGGAAGTTGTAAAACCAGGCGGTTTTCCTCTGAAGGGGAAGAGAATGACGGTCAGTCAGGCCATCGCCGTGGCAGAAGGGTTAAAACCCGAGGCCGCTGGTTCTGAAACCAAGATTTTTCGATATTCAGGAAAAGGTATCGGTAAAGAGATCCTCTCTGTGAATGTCTATGCCATTCAGAAAGGGACGAGCGATGATTTCTACCTTAAAGAGAACGATATCGTTATCGTTCCGAAGAGTGGCTCAAAGGCCTTCCTGATCGGGCTCCGGGATACCATTAAAGGGTTGATGGGTTTTGGATTCTCTCTCGGAGCCCTCTAATTTTTTAAGGAGAGACACATGGAATTTCTGAAACAGATTTCTTCAGAGGAGCGATACCAGCTTCCCCCACCGCGATACTCCTCCTCTCCCTTTCCGGAAGAGAAAGAGGTCAATCTTCGCGACTACTGGAAGGTGATTCAGAAGAGACGCTGGACGATCACCGCCTTCTTTTTGATCGTGGTGATCACCACAGCCGTAGCGACATTCACCATGACCCCCATCTATCGTGGAACGACCACGATCCTGATCAATAAAGAGAACCCGCAGATTGTCGATTTTAAAGAAATCTTTGCAGTCAATACGGTGGACATGGATTACTACCAAACCCAGTATAAGGTCTTGGAGAGCCGAACCATAGCGAAGCGAGTCATTCAATCCCTTAAGCTTTCAGAGCATCCTGAATTTCTACCGAAGACTGAAACTTTATTCCAAAAATGGAAATCGAGTATCCTAAACCCCGTCTTTGATCTTTTCACTTCCTCCGATAAAGCTCCTATTTCTGGGAAGGATCCTGCTGAAGGCGAGAAAGAGACGGCTCTCATTAATCAGTTTCTCAAGAAGTTGAAGATCGAACCGATCCGAAACTCCCGTCTCGTTAAAATCCACTTCGATTCGAACTACAAAGATCTTTCGTTCCGCGTCCCCGGCACCCTCGCTGCCACCTACATTCAGCAGAATCTCGAGACCCGCTTTGTTGCAACAGAGCAGGCCAAAGAATGGTTGACCAGGCAACTGGAAGACTTGAAGGCCAAAGTGGAGAAAGCAGATGAGGCCCAACAAGCTTTCGGTTCCCAACATGACATCATCTCTCTCGAAGAGAAAGAAAATGTCACCATGCATCGGCTCACCGAATTGAACGAGGCCCTGACCAAGGCCGAGTCCGAGCGGATGGGCAAGGAGGCCCTCCATAAACAGACCAAGGGCCGAAACTTCGATGCCCTTCCCTCCATCCTTGAGAACAAGCTGATCATGGATTTGAAACAGGCCTATATTCAACTCGAGGCCCAGTACATGAGACTTTCGGAGACTTTCAAGCCGGAATACCCGGAGATGGTCCGCCTCAAGAGTCAGATGAAGGCGATTCAGAAGCGTCTCGATAACGAAATCAATAAGATCATTATCGCCATTAGAAATGACTACGAGTCGACCCTCCGGCGAGAAGCGCTCCTCCGGCAGGCTTTTGAACAGCAAAAAGCCAAGGTGATGGAGATGAAGGAGAAGGGCATTCAGTATAACATCCTCAAGCGAGAAGCCGATACCAATAAGGAGCTCTATCGGGGCATCCTCCAGAGGATGAAGGAAGCAGGGGTGTCAGCCGGTATCACAGCCAGTAACATCCAGATCCTTGATCAGGCCGAACTCCCCACGAAACCTTACAAACCAAATAAAAGGCTCAATCTCCTTCTCGCCGTGGTGGTCGGTCTTTTTCTTGGTGTGGGACTGGCCTTTTTCTTTGAATATCTCGACAACACGGTAAAGACCCCTGAAGATGTCGAACAATTGATTCGATTACCCTCTTTTGGGATGGTGCCGGAGATCTCCAATGAAAGGCGAAGACGACTTGAAAAGGGGGTGTCTTATCCGGTTGAACTCATCACTTTCGGCCATCCCAAATCGATGCTCTCAGAGGCCTACCGAAATATCCGAACCTCTCTCCTCCTCTCCTCCCCCGAGAAGCCTCCCAAAAGGGTCGCCATTACGAGTCCCAATCCTTCCGAGGGGAAGACCACGACGGCCATCAATACAGCCATTGCCCTATCCCAGACCGGTGCTCAGGTGCTTGTCATCGACAGCGATATGAGGAAGCCGAGGATTCACAAGATCTTTGCCGTAGAGAATGGCGCGGGCCTCTCGAGCTTCCTCTCTGGCCAGGGAGAATTGGACTCCATCGTTAAGAAGACGAACGTTCCGAATCTCTACTACATCCCCTCTGGTCCCATTCCTCCCAATCCTTCGGAACTGCTCGGTTCAAACCTCTTTAAGAATATGATGGAATCTCTCGAAGAACGGTTTGATCACATCGTCCTCGATTCCCCCCCGGTCCTTGGATTCGCAGACTCTATGATTCTGTCTACCCTTGTGGATGGAGTCATCCTGGTGATATCGGGTGGGAAAACACCCAGAGAAACCTTGCAGCGGGCAAAAGAAATCCTCGCTCAGGTGAATGCCAAAATATTAGGCGTGGTGATCAATCGGGTCAATATTCACCGAAGTGACTATGGATACTATTACTACCGCTACCAGCACTACTATGGGAAAGAGGAAAAGAAAAAGGAGATCCCCTATTCATCAGAGGAAGAATCGGTTTCAACCTGAGTCATGAGAAGTCACCCATAAGATAGGAGATGACTTCTTCTCCCCTTTTCTTTCAGGGAGGTTGAAAAGGAAGATATAAAGATAATCTTTTGGGAAAGGATCTGGGCTGTTCATGAAACGCTTCTTCGCTTCGACTCTTATTCTTCTCCTCTCCCTGGTTGCAGGTTATCACATCCTTTCCATATGGAGAGGGGTCTCTCTCTCACAGACAAACCTCTCCAGAGAGGGTCTTCTCAAGGCCTCTCGAGTCACCCCCTCCAATCCCGATCCTTTTTACAGGTTGGGGCTTTTCTACCAGTGGGATATTCGTAATATTGATTTGAAGGAATCGCTCCATTATTTCAGGAAGGCGATTGAATGGAACCCTCTTGAGCAGGAATACTGGCTCAATCTCGCAAGAATCTTTCAGAGGATGGGAGAAAGCAAATCCTCTGAAAGAGCTTTAGAAAATGCGATCTTGCTCTTTCCTGCCGGTTATCAGGGCAGGTGGGCGACTGGAAATCTTCTCCTTCAGCAGGGAGCTCTCGAAAAGGCACTTCCCCATTTCTCTTATATTCTCGCCCATTACCCAAATCAGAGCCACGTGGTTTACGATGTCTTGGAAAAAACAGTCAACGACTCTGATTTTATCTTGGAAAAACTTGTTCCAAAAGACCCTGTTTCATTCAAGCAATACCTCTCCTATCTCTACGAGTCGGATGATAAGGAGTCAGCTCAAAAGGCCTGGCAAAAAAGGGATTCCTTTGCCTATAAACCTGACCGAAACGAAACGCTTCGGCACATCGAATTCCTCATCTCTCGTGGCGAATTGAACGAGGCATTTCTAATCTGGAAGGCCAGACTTCAAGAAGAAGGGTTATCCTCTCCTTCCGATAATAACGTGATTACAAATAGTGGATTTGAGAAGGAGAAGATCTTGGGGGGGGGGTTCGATTGGAAAATCCAGGAAGTCCCCGGAGCCGAAATCTCCTTCGACCATTCAGTGGTATTCGAAGGAAAGAGTTCCCTAAAGGTCGTCTTTGATGGAAAAGAGAATGTCGATTTTCAACACGTCTATCAATTTGTGCCATTAAAACCGAATACTGAATACGTGCTTAAGGCCAATATGAAGACGCAAGCGATAACGACCAAAAGTGGTCTGAAGATAGAGATCTCGGGGGTCGGACCGGGCTTCCATAAAGAATCGGAGTCATTAATTGGAGACAATGGATGGAAGGAATTAACGTTTCCATTTCGGACCCCAGCCCAATCCCAGGGTGGACTGGTTAGAGTAAGAAGAAATAGAACAGACAAATTTGACCGATTCATTAGTGGAACAGTTTGGATCGATAATTTCTCTCTCACAGAAACAAAACGATCACGAGAGTGATTATGAAAAATTATTACAAAATTCTTGGGGTTAAAGAAAACGCCTCAGAGGAAGAAATCCGGGTGCGATGGATCGAGCTCACGAAACGCTATCATCCTGACCGGGGGGAGGACAAGACCTCCGGTGAGAAGATCAAGGAGATCAACGAGGCATACCAGGTGTTAAAACATTCTTCAACGAGAGTGGAATACGATCTCGGAAGAGCCTATGGTCAGGAAAAAAGGGAGGGAGAGAGGGAATCTTATTTCAAAAAACTTGGCGTTCCTGTCAGCATATTATTTGTTTTTATCATCATCAGTGTTATCTATTTTAAAAATTCTCAGTCCCCTACTTCTCCTGAACTTATCGTTTCAAACAAAATAGACAAAATAGACCAAACCAACCAGAGAAACGAAATAAACCAAAGAAACAAGATAGACCAGATAGGCCAAACAAACCCGATAGACCCAACAACCCAGAAACTCTCTGTCGCATCCAAGCCTCAACGCATTACCACCTTAACACAGCCCCAACAACGCATTGACGTGCCAACTCAGCAACCCCAGCTCGCCACATTAACTCCGGCTGTACCAATCACTCTTAACCAAACAAACCAAAGGAACCAGATTGATCCAACGATCCAAATGAACTCAACCAACCCAACGAACCCAATAACTCAATTACCTAATAACTTAATGACCAATAGATTCCCCGACCCGATAGAATCAACGGACGCTATGACCCAACGACTTCCCGACCCACCGGACACGACAGACCTTCAACTCCAGCTTGCTCAGTTTAAACCACCTTCTCTCCTTGCGACAGAAGAGGAGGTAATACAATTTTTTGGCAAATATATCGAACGATACCAACAGAAGGATATTGATGGAATTCTTTCCCTGTTCTCTTCAAGGGCCATCCAGAGTCGAAAGGATGGACTGGATGGAATTAGAAAAATTTATACTGATTTTTTCGATCGGAGTCAAACACTCCGATATAGGATGGTAGATAGAAAGATCGAAATTTATGAAAATGGAATCGAGGTGAGAGCCCGATATGAATTGGAACAGATTTTAATAAAAAGTGGAGAGAAAAAAGTATGGAGGGGGACCATCCGGTGGGTTTTAGTGAAAGAAGACGGAATCTTGAAAATAATTTCTCTCGATTATCAACACGAGAGACCTTCTTAAAGAAGGAGGAGGGTTCGATGAGCGTAAAGACTTTATTGGTGCTTCTATTCTTAATGATTACCATGCCCTTATCTATTGGAGCCCAGGCTCCATCTCTTACTGAATCTCCTTCAGCAGTGGAAGTGGAAGAGGTTCGTCAATTCATTGACGAATATAAAGGCCGTTTCGTGAAGATGGAAGTCGATGCCTTTATGGCTCTTTTTTCAAGAGACGTCACTGAAAACCGGATGCTCCCTTATGCAGATATCCGGGAGGCCTATCGAAGAACAATTGCCCGCAGCCAATCAATTATCTATAACCTGAAGATTTACTCCATTCAGACGCATACGCGAGGTGCATTGGTCAGAGGTCAGTATGAAATTATTCAATCCCTTAAAAAAGGAGGTAAAGAGAGGGTCTTCAAGGGAGATATTCAATGGGAGATTATTCGAGAGAATGGTTCCTTAAAAATTAGAGAAGTCAATTATGGGAAAAACCGTTGAGATGATCGACCTCCATGCTCACATCCTCCCGGATTTGGATGACGGGGCAGAGACGGTTGAAGAGGCCCTTGAGATGTGTCGGGTCAGTTACAAAGACGGGACAAAAACCATCGTGGCCACCCCCCATATCTTGCCAGGAATCTACGAAAATGATCGCTCCACAATCCTTTCCAAGCTCCAAGAACTCAACGAAGCGATAAAAAAGTTTGGAGTTGAGAGTTCGGAGTTTAGAGTTAAGAATTTTGACTCAACGACTCAACGACACTTAGACTCAAAGGCCAAATTAAAAATCCTTCCCGGTGCTGATGTCCACTTTACAGCCGATATCCTTCATCGCTGTGAGAGAAAGGAAATTTTGACGGTCAACGATAACGGAAAATATCTCATGATCGAATTTGCTTTTCAAGGGATCCCCTATCAGGCGGAGGAGGTCTTGTTTCAATTGATCGCAGCGGGGATTGTTCCCATCATCACTCATCCAGAAAGAAATCTTGAAATTGGGCAGAGACCTCAAAGATATCTCAGGATGATTCAGATGGGATGCCTGGGGCAGGTGACGGCCATGAGTTTGACCGGAGGGTTCGGGCCTGCCGTCAAAAAGGTGGCTGGGAAACTGCTTACAAAAAGACTCCTTCACATCATTGCCTCCGATGCCCATTCGATCGATAGAAGACCGCCCATCCTTTCCGCTGCCGTGGGGGTGGCAGAAAAGATGGTGGGCAAGGAAGAGGCTTACAAGATGGTGACCGACTACCCTCAAGCCATCCTGGAGGGGAAAAAACCGAATGTTCCAGAACCTGTCATTCCTTGAGCACGACGTTAGGGGTGATTATGCTCAAAGCTTAAAGGGGTATTTAAATGAAATTTGGATATGAAGATTTAGATGCCTGCCCTATGTGATACGCTAATAACCTGTATAAGGAGATAATATTGGCTGATAAGAATAGCTCAAAGTGGTGAATGTTGAACACTTATCACATAGGGTGAAGAATAAAGCTGTTGAATTTGCTGTTGAGGTTATCGAGTTAGTAGAAAGTATAAACACAGATCGAAAGCACTATCGTCTATTAGAGCAGATTGAATCAAGTTCAGTAAGTATTTCAATGAATATCGCCGAAGGGAAAGGCCGGTTTTCGAAAAAGGAGTTTATACAATACCTGTATATATCGAGGGGATCTCTTTACGAGACAATGACATTACTTGAAATTTTTAAACGAAAAAAATGGATTTCGGGTGAATCCTATTTAAAAACTGGAATGCATGGTAAAGAAATAGTTTCAATGCTCAAGGGATTGATTAATTCAATCTCAAAATAAATTTTAATATTACTTCGAGCTTTGAACCTTGAGCTTTTATATTTTTGTTAGCTTTGAACTTTAAACTTTCAGCTATATTATATTTTGCTTTCAGCTTTGAGCTATGATTAATTATCTCATCAAACTTATCCTGATTTTTCTAATAGTCTTTACTCCCATTGCCTTTGGTTCAGTTGAACTCCGGGCTTTTTCTCTAATGGAACTGGGAATCCTTTTAATCATCATCCTCTGGGCTATCCAATCCTTCAACCTCCGAGCTCCGAACTCCTGTACGGAACGGTTTCCCTCCGGGGCAGAGGCCCCTCTGGGGCGGAGCCAAACCGTTCCCTACCGAACTGCCATCCGCCATCAGCCATCAGCCATTCTTTCCATTCTTCTCTCCCTCTTTCTCCTTCTCATTCTCTTCCAACTGATTCCTCTTACATCGGGGCTTTTAAAAATCATCTCCCCCAAAACACATGAACTCCGGCATTCTCTCTCGATCCCCGATTCTCAATTCCTAATTCTCAACTCTAAATTCTCAATTTCTTTCGTTCCTTTCTTCACTCAAATTGAATTCTTCAAATGGTTCGCCCTGATCGGTCTCTTCCTCTTTCTTCTCCGTTGGGAGGCTTTTGAAGAAAGCAATCGGGCAGCGAGTCAACTCATTGTGGTGATCATGCTGGTCGGGGCTGTAGAATCCCTCTACGGGATGTTCGAATTCTTCAGCGGCCATCACCATATCCTCAATTTGGATGGCTCGGCTCTAATCTCCTCCGTCACGGGGACTTTCATCAACCGGAACCACTTTGCGGGCTACCTGCTGATGGTTATCCCTCTCAGTGTTGGTTTCCTTTTCTCTCGCGAAGCCTTGCATAGAGGACAGTCCATGGGATGGCGTCACTGGCTTGCGTCACTGGATGGAAAGACGCTTCTCATCGGGTTTAGTGTGATTGTGATGGTTCTTGGGCTTCTCTTCTCGGCATCAAGAATGGGGATTTTAAGCCTGCTGCTCTCTTTCAGCCTGATCAGTTTTCTTTTCAGAAACCCTGAGAAGGGAAAGAGGTTTTCAAAGACCGTAGTTTTGATTTTCGGTTTAGCATTGCTCTGGGCAGCTTGGATCGGACTCGATGCAGTGATCAGCCGGTTCTTCAGTATGTCGGAGAGTTTCGAGGAAAGGTGGAAGATTTGGGTGAACACGTTCCAGATCTTCAAGGATTTTCCACTTTTTGGGTCTGGCCTTGGAACCTTTGTCCAGGTCTTTCCCATGTATCGATCCTTTCACATCCGGGGACTCGTAACCCATGCGGAGAATGACTTTCTCCAATTGGCTTCAGAGGTGGGGATAATAGGAGCCGGGTTGCTCTTGATCTTATTCTTCTTTCTATTTTTTAAAGCCCTTTCAGGAATTCGTTTAATGTCTCATCGGGAGGCAGGAAGATATATTGGTATCAGTGGTCTGGTGGGTATCCTGGCCTTGATGCTTCACAGCATTGTAGAGCGAAACCTCCAAGTCCCGGCCAACGCCTTTCTCTACACCCTACTCTGGGTGATCGTCCTCAGAATCTCCACCAGAGGTGTTAATAGACGTAATGACCCAATTAACGCGATCAGCTCGACAAACGCAAAACAATGAAAATTAATCGCTTCGAAGATCTTGACTGTTGGAAGGAAGCCAGAAAATTAGTAAATATGGTGTACGAGGCTATAAGAGAGAGCAAACCATTTCAGAGTGATTATCGTTTAAAGGATCAGAGTATCGGTGCTGCAATATCAGTTATGGGGAATATCCCGGAGGGATTTGTTCGTCGTTCAAATAAAGAGTTTATCCAGTTCTTATTCATCTCTGTATCATCTGCTGCGGAATTGCAGTCTCATATGTATGTAGCCATGGATCAGCACTATGTCACTAAGGAGACCTTTGATAATATTTATCAACAGGCGGGCAAAACAGGAAAAATGATTTCAGGTCTTATTACTTATTTGAAAGAAAATGATGAACGTTACAGACAAAATAAACAAAAGAAACTATAGAAACCAAATAAACTAGAGAAACAAGAGAAACTAGAGAAACCAAATGAACCAGAGAAACGAAAAAGACGAGATCGCTTCGCGATCATGGTTCGTGGTCCAAACCAAGCCCGGCAATGAACACCGTGTTGAAACAAACTTGTTTAATCAGGAGATAGAAGTTTTTCTTCCACTGCTCGAAACCTTCCGGTACTCTAATGGGAAAATGGTTCAGAAGATCAAACCTCTTTTCCCCAACTATCTTTTTGCGGAGCTCGACATAAACCTTCATTACTATAAGGTGAAGTGGACAAGAGGGGTGAATAAAATCCTGGGAAATGGGGATGGCCCCATTTCTATCTCTGGAAAAGTGGTCGAAACGATCAAGGAACAAACGGGAAAGGATAACCTTGTAAAGTTAGAAGAGGAATGGAAAGAGGGCGATCCGGTTCGCATCAATTCGGGTCCTTTCAAGGATTTAGTGGGTGTCTTTCAAAAAAAGATGTCCGAGAATGGACGGGTTCGGATTCTGCTGAATCTGATTGGTGTCGATGTCCCTGTCCAAATATCAAGGTGGCAAATTAAAAAAGTCGCCTAAAACAGTTTATTTAGTTTCTTTGGTTTGTAGAGTTTATTTGGTTAAAAAACAATTAACTTATGAACAAGTTGAATTGTTAAATCAGTTACAAAAGAGACAAAAGAAACCAAAGAAACCAAAGAAACCAGAAAAACCTTTTGCCTATTCACTTGGCACAACTCAATAAAAAGAAATTTGGCCGAATTAATCAAAAATTCGAGACGGCGGAAGCCTATGTTTAACTCATTGTGTCATAATCGCTCCAAAGACCCTATGACCCAATTGACGCAGAAATTCTTTTCCCTTCTTTCCATATGCTACATTGCTGCGATCTTCATCCTGGCCGGTTCGCCCATAGTTCGAAATCTGTCTTTATTTAATCCTTACAGCCTTCTCCATATTCCTTTTTATGGGATCCTTACACTTCTTCTTATCTTTTCTTTCATCCCAATGACTCACCGACCGGACGGCTCAATGGCTAAATTACCCAATAACTTAGTGACTCAATTACCTAATCATTTCATTCCTCGCTTGTTGATTGTCGCTTCGATTGCTTCAGTAGTTGCCATTTCCGACGAAATTCACCAGGCCTATGTTCTCGGCCGCGATGGCTCCTTCACCGATGTCCTCCTCGATATGGTTGGCATTGTCTTAGTTTTGTTTCTCGTTCTTCATCTTTATAAGAAACAAAAAGGACCAAAGAAATTTATCCCGCCTGCCCCGTAGCGAAAGCGTACGGGGCCTGCCCCGCCTGCCCCATGAAACGCTTTTGCTATTTCATTGGGGTAGCGAAAGCGTTCGGGATGAAATGCAGCTTGCCCTATGGAGTGCGAACACTACTCAATAGGGGCCGCACCGTGGAGTGTGAACACTACTCCATAGGGACCCGCCCTGTGGAGTGTGAAAACTACTCCATGGGGAGCCTATTTCACCGGGACCAAACAAGATCGACTTAATGACTTGATATTGCTTTCCAACGATCAAAACATCCCAGATATAAGAGATCGAAAAAAGAAATGAGTGAAATTAAATTTCTGGCCGATGTGAATATAGAAAAGCCTCTGATAGATTTTTTATTAAAACAGGGGTATGATATTAAATGGATTCCTGATATTGATTGTGGGTTAGCAGATGAAGATCTTTTAAAATTGGCAAATAAGGAGAAAAGGATTCTAATAACAAATGATAAGGATTTTGGTGAACTTATTTTTTTACGGAAAAGGCTCAGTGCGGGGATGATTTTGTTTCGGGTCAAAGGACAGAGGACCCAGGATAAAGTCAGATTGATGAAGAAACTAATGATGGGATATCGGGAAAAACTTTTAAAACATTTTATTGTTGTGACGAAAGACAAAATTCGGGTTGTTCCGATAGGAGGAGATAAAAATGACAGAAAAAACTCTTCTTAAAAGAATTGTTATTGATCCCAAAATCATGCTTGGTAAACCAGTAATTAGAGGGACACGATTACCTGTCGAAATCATCGTTGAAAAAGTTGCTTATGGATTAACCTTTGAAGACCTAAAAAAGGATTACCCCTTCTTAAAGGAAGATGATATAAGGGCGGCCTTACTTTATGCCGCGAAACGAATTGCCAATGAGGAGATATATTCAACATAACTCCTTTTAAAAACGAACCTAACCAACTAAACGAATAGACCAACCAAACAAATTTATCCCGCCTGCCCCGTAGCGAAAGCGTACGGGGCTTGCCCCGTAATGTAAGTGTACGGGGTGAAATGTGCCGCGCCCCGTGGAGTGTGAAAACTACTCCAAGGGGAGCCTATTTCACTGGGACCAAACAGACGAGATAGACGAAATAATTTAAATAACTTAATTACGTCCCCATGGGCCTCCCGTGAGTGAGTTCTTGAGTTGACTCAGGAATATGTTAAAATAGCTTAGGAAGCAGGGTATGAGAAAAGGAGGTTTCTATGAGTGTACCGATAAATTATAGGAAGGAGATAGTGAATTTGGCCAGAGAGTTACCCAAGGGTGAATTAAGAGAATTGATTGATTTTGCCCAATTTCTGAAAGCCAGAAAAGAAGGTTTTACGTATATGCAAGTGAAGGATAGCGCTGAATATGTTAGGAAACTCAGAGATAGAGAAGGGAAAAGGGCCAAGTCAGGGAAAAATTTTATAGAAGAGCTTATCCAATGGCAAAAATCAAACTCCTGATAGATACGGATGTACTTATAGACTCACTGAAAGGAATAAAGGAAGCAAAAGACTTATTTAGAACAAAGGATATATATCTTTATTGTTCCATCCTTAGCAAGAAAGAACTACTCTCAAAGAGTGGACTCAGAGAGTCCGAAAGGAGGAGGATAATAGACTTATTGTCGAGAATTAAGGTTCTCAAAATAGATGATGACATAAGCAAGAAATATTCATTTTTGATGAAGAAATATGGAGAAAGCTCGGATTTGATAGTAGACTATATCATTGCAGCAACAGCATGGTCTAAAAAATTGCCGCTTTTAACAAGAAACAGAAAACATTTTGCCCGTATTCAAGAGATAACAGTTGGTCCTGATTATTAAAATTGAAGGAAACCCCACAACCAGCCAAATCAACCCAACAAATTTATCCCGCCTGCCCCATGAAACGCTTTTGTTATTTCATTGGGGTGACGCAGTGTACAGGGTGAAACGAATTTGCTTCATTTCACTGGGGTAGCGAATGCGTACGAGATGAAATGCAGCTTGCCCTATGGAGTGCGAACACTACTCAATAGGGGCCGCCCTATGGAGTGTGAAAACTGCTCCATGGGGAGCCTATTTCACCGGGACCAAATAGACGAGATAGACGAAATATCGATTTTGTGGTAGCATTATTTAGAAAGGGAGAGATCATGGAGAAATTATTAGTTAGTTCAGAGGAATATAACGGACGTTACGTTGCGGTGAAAAGCTTTGACGATAATACAATTGTGGGTGTTGGAGATGATCCTGAGAGGGCATTGAACGATGCCGAGCGGAAAGGGTTCAAGAATCCTGTCCTATTATACGTGCCCGAAAGGGATGTTGTGCAGATCTACTAATGCCAATCCGCAATTACCCTTTCTCAGTAATAAGACCCGGAGATTCGGCGCGGCCCTATCTCCCCGTAACGGTCGTGAATCCTGCTGTTAATAAGGAGGTAAGGGTTTACGCCCTTATCGATACGGGAGCAGATGAGTGTGCTTTTCCTGCTTCATTTGCTTCACTGCTCGGCCATAATCTTCAAGAAGGCCAATTGAAGAGGATTAGCACTGGAAATGGGATCACGATTGCCTATAGCCATACCACCCGAATCATCGTGGAGAGTTTTTCAACTCAGGATGTATTGGTAGATTTTATGCCCAATCTCAATATCCCATTGCTTGGTGTGAAAAGTTTCTTGAGTAATTTTATCCTCACAGTCGATTATCCAAACAGGGTATTTTCCTTAATGCTGCCGAATTAACCTGTATCTTCTCTTTTCAGCTTTGAGTTAATGAGTGACCCAACGACGTTTTGAGTAAACCAGAGAAACCAGAGAAACGAAATTCCAGCCAAAGGCTCCCTGGCCTACCGAAGCTTCTTAGCGAAGGCGGCACTTCCAATGCGAAGGATTAACGGATTCCAGTCAACGAAGTTGAGTTACTTCCAGACGAAGTCTCATTTCCAGTCGCCCATGGTGACTCCCTTCCATCCCAGAGGATTAAACTTAAATAAACTAAATAGACCAAACAAACCAGAGAAACCAAAGAAACCGATGCCATTCCATCCGAAGGATAATGGTTTGGGAAACTCAAGAAACCAGACAAACAAGATTGCGGGATTGCAAGATCTGACCCCCCCTTCGAATTGCAATGGGTTCGAATATGCCGCGGCTAATTTCTCCAAGAACGCCTGTATCGATAAACTGGAAAAACTTATTCAGTAAGAGCAATTGATAGAATACCTTTACTGCTATGGGGTAAGATGACTTTAGTGGACACCAAAGTTGAGGTAAAATACTAAAGACGGAGGTGTCAAAATGGAAAGGATTCCCAGAGCGATCTATACGAAGGAGCTTCGAGAGGAAGCAGTGAAACTGG
>Ga0315281_10005104_pt1 | contig 18851 bp, 15 predicted proteins | sample YL17G07_0_MG_FD_204540 | JGI IMG/M metagenome (GOLD analysis project Ga0315281, IMG submission 204540) | Sediment microbial communities from Yellowstone Lake, YNP, Wyoming, USA - YL17G07_0 | ecosystem: Environmental > Aquatic > Freshwater > Lake > Sediment | place: USA: Wyoming | collected... | reverse complement strand
GTCGCGGTTATCGCAGCTGCTGTCTGGATAGCGATCACCGGGCAGGTCATTGCCGATCTCATCCTTTCCGGCTTTATCAGTTTCATGATCCTCGTATCAGCCACAGGAATTCTCCGCGAAACCACTGCCATCCTGCTCCAGTTCACACCGCGAAATGTAGACTTTGACGCGGTTGTCGCGGACATGACGTCGGTAAGGGGAGTAACGGGAGTACATCATGTCCATCTCTGGAGTCTCAGTTCCGATATCCATGTTCTCGATGCTCATGTCTATTCCTGCGAGCGGGAAGCAGCAAGAATTGAAGAAATGAAGAGAGAGATCAAGAAGCGCCTTGAATGGTATCATATCCACCATTCTACATTGGAATTTGAATGCGAGGAGTGCGAAGACTGTGAAATCGTGGAGACCGCACGTGGCGTCCGATCATAAAGGGAAAATTAAATAGCTGATTTGTGTGACACAATTTTGATTTTTATCGAATCTGTTGTCCTTCCAATTATTTTTACCAGCATAATCTATAGGAGGGGGGACGACTAAGCCTTTCGATTGCGAAAGATTCAGGATTTCCTGACCAGTTTTGCATAAGATTCTTAAAACTCAAAGCCTTTTACTATCCTGCAACCAATAATATCCTGAGCGAGAATAACCAAGTGGTCAACGGTGATCGACTCAAGATCGATTCGCGCAGGCGTTCGCAGGTTCGACTCCTGCTTCTCGCATTCTTCCTTCACGTTTTTTTAAAGTACTATGACGGTTAGTACCGGTGGCTGGTGATCGGGGTGAAACATTACCGCCGAAATTTTCCAGACTTATACCACCCCACGCGACAAGCACTCCAGCCTGCTCCTTGAGGAGATCCTCCCTCCAAAAGGATCTGCGGGCGTCTTTTTCAGGACTCTATACGGGGCCGGATTGGCTGAAAGACCCTGAATTATCGGATTTTGTTAATTATTGAGCTGCATACCCGCAAATAAGAACTGTCCGGCAGGGAAAAAACCGGGAAACGGACCCAGAACAGGGCCTGGACAGGATATGCTCATGCAGAGTCCGGCAAGGATCGGGAACAGAAAGTGTCTGACAAACTATCCGCCAGGCAGTGAAATGAACATGAGAACCGGAGTATCTTTATTGTATGAGCAGGAACCGATTCTCCGACGGTAACCATTTCCACAGCTGCCTTGAAAACGGATCATTTTTTCGAATTTCGCACAAAAAACAATGTATTTTAAGCACTCTTTTTAACAGCGCCCGATTTGAGGTTTTAATGCCAAAATACGGCAGATTATCGCCCGAAAATATATGTTAATGTACGCTTTTGGGAGGCGGATCCCGGGTCGGATCGACCCTGACTACTGGTTTGCCAACAGAACACCTGTATCGACTATTTGGGAGCTTGCACCGGATCACCATTTGACAACTGCAGGATCCGGGCGATTTTCGGACCTATTTTGAAAGATGATCTTTTCCAGGTTTGATTAGGTCTCCGATTGGCAATCGGAGGGATCTCATTTCCGAGCTGGAAGAGAAGTTGTGTCCACACTGATAGAAAATACTGATAAAACAGGGTATTTTCGGGAGATAACGATTTTAAGGACGATTTAATCCTGCATGATAGCGGTGTTCAACGTCATCCTCGTTTTCTGATAGGGTACAGGAAGGGTGTGATGGTTGCAGGGCTGTTATTGCATTTAGTCTCTGGATGTGTGAGGATGGAGATTTTTTTTGGAATATGGGATTAGTCAATGAGTTCCAGGAAAAAATAGTGGAAAAATTTTTGTGAAAATGTATGAGAAAATGTATGAATATGTCTGCTACCCAAGATTTTCTGAAGAGCCGATTTATGTTAATTTGATGAAGGCCTCGGTTTTACCCACCAGGATCGGACCGAGTAGCTTTTCATCTTCTCCATCGGGAGCAATCGCATGGACTCTTATCCTGTACATGCCCGGTGATTGTCTCACATCCAGTTGTCCGATTTGGGTGTAGTCTCCGTTTGCGATGTCCGTCCATTCATCAAATTGTATCCAGGGTAAATTGTTATAGGAATACTCTATTGTCTCCGTTGCTGTGGCAAACCCTGTATAGTTCAGGTTCCATTGCAGGGGAATCGAATCGGCGACTGGTCCGGATACGATCAGATTGGATATTTTCAGAGTCCCGGTATGGAGACCCTCGGAACCGGGGAGCGAGTTGATATATGTGTGGGGAATTTTCATAGTCCCGGAACCTCCATTGTAGGAAATAGTGGAGCCTGGACCGAACAGTTGTATTATCCCGGTCTTATTTACCTTGAGACGGAATGTTGCCTCCCATGTTTCTTTCACCCGAATTGCACCCACAACGAATTTCAACTGATAGTTATTTGCAGCAGTCCAGTTATCGGATTGATCAATAACTGACTGTGTACCATTCGGCCAGATAATACTGGTCCGGCCATTCGGATTAACCACCGTCTGGAGTGGGGTAAACGGGCCGACGGGAACATAGGAGAACACCTCCCCACCCGGAATCGGATCGCTGTTTACTGGAACATTACTAAAATCAAGGGTCATATTGGCATCGGTGGTAACCGTTGTAAGATTTCGTTTAATATCCTCAAAGAAATCATCAATTTGTTCACGGGTTGTCCCGCAGTAATATTTGCCGTGCGTTGCATCTGCGAGTGCTTTCAGATTTACTGCATTCCCGGGCTGATTGGTGTCGCATGAATTTTCTGTTGATACATACAAGATCGAATAGATCCGGATAACGCCGTTCGTTTTCTGAACCATATCGTTAAAGTCATTGGAATTTTTTTGATAGCTGGAATCGCCAATCGTTATAATTGCCTCGATTTCTTTGGGAGCTTTTGTGGGATTATTGACGATTGTATCAACTGCGACATCAATCGATTGCTTTAAACTTAAATTGCTCAAACCCCCTTTCATGGTAAGAGCATCAATATTAGATTTTAGTTCCTCTTTATTGCCATATGATGCATTTGAGTAGAGTTTCCAATAGATGTTATTCGAAAAGTTACCATATGAAACAAGGCCAATCTGATCCTGGGCGCTCATAGTATCAACAAAGTATTTTGCCGCTTCTTTTGCGTTTAGATGCCGGTTTAATCCATTCGTCTCATTCTGGGCAACCGCATCCAGACTATTTGTTTCGTCCATATCCAGCATCACCGTGATGGGATTATTCACCATATTATAACCGTCACCGGTGATCCTGATGGTAACATCAATGGTAGTGTTCACAGGCACCGTTTGAGGTGTGGCATTCGCAGTTACACTGAGGTAGGGAAAATTTTTCCATTCCACTTTAACCGGCTCGGGTGGAGTCAGAGTGCCTGATGCAGCACTGATCATGCATGATCCTGTTGCTGTATCACTATAGCCCTCCTCGCCTTCTACCTTGAATGATCCCGGATAAAAGGTTACTATCGCATTCCCGTTACTGTCGGTAGTATTCGTTTTTACCGGCACGACCGGTCCGCTGTTAAAACTTGGACTTCCTGTTTCATTATAGGGCGCGGTTACGATACTTGATATCCTAAAGGTGACATCCTGTCCAGGTATCGGATTTCCCCCATAATCAGTAATCCGGGCCAATACCCTCGCCTCCTGCGTGGTATGCCCGGGGGGAATATCCCGGCTCGCCATAGTTTCCGGGGTGATAATGAGGATCAGGTTGGTTGGTTGCTCGGAATTGACAAATTTAACGAACGTAACATTTCCGACACCGGGATTATCGGTAGAATTCGCAGTGATTTTAGAGGTGAGTATCGTATATTTGGGTCCATATTTTATCTGAATCTGTCCACGGGAATTTGATGTATAATTCTTAGGTATCAACTCATCCGTAAGATTTGTATGGACCGATATCGACCGGTTCTGTACTGGGTTTCCGTTGACATCATAGAGGAAATACTCGAGGATGAAATAATCTGTATTATTAGCACGCACTTCATTATTTGCCAGACCCGCCCCCCCGCTTTTAAGGATATTTCCGGTAATACGGACGGGCACCCCGGTCGCTATTCCTGCTATCTTTGCCATGGTGAAAGGAGATGCAATCTGAATATTATGATCACCGGATGTATTGGATAACCTGATTTGCATCGAGAGGTTGCCATGTATGTCCAGTGTCCGTGACAGTGCCCTGGGATACAGATTGCCATCTTTAAATCCGCAATCATTCGCAGGACCATCAATGCGGAGGGAAACGTTGTGGATCTGGGAGGGGTTCCTGCCATCTATCAGATTTCCCCAGCGGTCAATAACTGAAATATTGAAGGTTACATTGGATCCCACTTCCCCTTCGAATGGATATTGCAAATTAGCCTTGACCGGGATTTCGTGATCGATATTCTGGAATATGGTAAATGTATTTGAGTCCGTTCCATTCGTCACAGATACTGTGATGGTGGCGTTACCACTTTTTGTTTTTGCCTCAAAAATGCCTGATGCAACACCGTTTGAACTGGTCGTGACAGCTAACGGGTTCATGTTCCCGAATGATGAATCCGTAACGTTGAAGAGTACCCTTGAATCCGAAAGAGGTAAATTGTGGGATTGATTGGTAATTGTTACCGTAATCGTTGATTGATTAACATTATTTGCGATAACCCACTCCGGATTATTCGTGAATGATATTTTATCCGGTAAATATGCTCCTGCCGTTCCTACCAGTAACAGCAAGAGGATGAAAATGAATATTCCAGCATTCGCTCGCATACTAATCACCATGATATTCATTGATGCCAAATTATAATTTGTTGCAATGCGCCAGTGCAATGCATCGATGATAGTCATGCATAGTCATGGGAAAACAATGCATTGACTCGTGAGATTCCATTAAGCCGGCATGGTGCAAGAGACATTACAATGCTTCCCTCCGGCGGTGACGGTACCTGCGATCCTCAAAATCGGACCTGAGGTTTTCTCATTTTCCAAATACTGCCCGGAATGCGGATACGGGCTCAATTCCGGGTTTTCGTATGTTCCGCCAGTGTTCGCTGACCGGTCTTAATGGGGCAGTTTTGATCACATTTTTTCGGATTGCTGGTATACATGCCCTGAATCCAAAACGGATAGTTTTACATGAAGGAAAACCGGCCTGTATATTCCCATTTGGGAGGAGGATCGTTTCTTTTACGACCTTGAGAAGGAACTCGCGGAAATTCTGGATCGATGTTTGGATCTGGAAAGACCCTCTCGGGAAATACACCTGATCTCCACGGTTCAGCCTCCGTTTACCCGTTTCCGGAATGCTTTCCGGCCCTCATTCGCGAAAAAACTACACATTGTTTTGAGGAATCCCCCGATTCGCTGCCTGATTCGCTATTTGGGATTATTTCGGAGCTGAAAATAGCCACTTTTAGCACCAATCGGGAGGCAAAACTCAGGTTGGATCAACCATATCTATTGATTAGAGAGAAAACACCTGATTTGACCAATTGCAGAGCAGGTATTGCCCTATGCCCTTGGGTGTATTATGAGGGGGATTTTTCGGAATATTGGGCTGATCGGATATTCCCCAAAAAATTGTTGGAAATGTTTGTAAAAAAGGGTATGAAAATTTTTTCGTATGTTCTGGTAAAGGAAATTTTCTTGTTTGAGTCGGGGAGATCCCGTATGGCAGATCTCTCTATGGTGGGACTTTCCGGAAAAAATTATAGAATCTAGGAGTGTTCCCAACCTAAGACCTCTCCAAGGGCGCGACTGGTCAGAGAGGATTTTTTTTGTTTTTATAATATTTTATTGACGATAAAAAATCAAAAAATCTGATTCCCAAAATTAAGAGAAGTTGTAATTGACCTTTTATTGTTGGAATAGATTGTGAAAGGCTGGAGAAATCCACGCATAGTGACCGAGCCCCGCCATCATGATTATGCCCGGAATCGGGATGGTGCAATCATTTTTCACATCGTATATAATGAGACTTCTTTCTTTTCTTTGCATCCTCCATCTCGTTACCCTTGCAATTCCCATCCTTTAAGAATCACATTGCCTCATTCGAATAATCTTTTCCCGTTCTTTCTCCTCATCCGGAAAATCTGAACTTTTCCAGCCTCATAAGTCTCCTCAATGATATTTGCCTCTTTCCCGATATGAAGAATAACCATTTCTTTACTATTTCAGCTCTCCCGGTTCATTGTTCACCATGTTTGAGATGGTAAGCAAGCTGGAGGGAACTTGTGACAAGATTATCAAGATCCTCCTGCGTGTACTTGTTGTCCTGGATCTGGCCCCAATCCTTTGTGGTATCCTCATCGTTTTCCCCGACCCATGAAGCAATCGGAACTTCCGGGGTCTGGAATCCCAGCCATGCAAAAAAGTTCAGCAGGTTTCCTGCGACGTGCTGCATCCCGTCGACATGGCCGATGATGATCAGGCCGACCACCTTGTTCCGGATCATCCGGTTGCCATACCAGGCAAACTGGTTTTCTATGCTGTTCATCCGTTCGACAAACTTCTGGACGAGCGCCGAATGATTGTTCCAGCGGATCGGAGTGGCGAGGATCAGGATGTCACAGGAGAGAACGGTATCATACACCTTCTGCATCTCATCGTCCGGGTACTTCATCGTAGACTGGCACGGGTAGGTGCAATACGCGGGGTTTTCCGAATAATTGCCTTCACAATCATAGATCTTGAGGTCCTTGAGCCGCAGGAATGTTGTGTCGCATCCCAGCTCCTTATAGTGTGCGAGTGCTTTCATCAGCAGCCGCTCCGATTTGGACATCCCCGCCTGCTGGCGGCTCGACCCGGATATGCCGGCAACCTTGATCCCTTTGATCTTTTCACTGTCCGGAGGGACAATATCTCCGACGCCAAACTTTCGTCCTACGATGGGGGCTGGCATACTGTAGTATTTATACGCCTGAATAAAGGATTTGCTCCATGAAACCGATGCCCGGACCTTTTTTGGAATGATCGGAGGGAGTCACCCGAACGCATAGGGATTGATCTGGTACCCCATATACAAACCGCACACTATCCCCGGTTTATTCACGGCTCGCTTGTTTCAACGATCTCCTCATATCCCGTATGTATTCCCCGATTCACCTGCAAGGGACAACCCGCGGAGTGCTCTTAAATATACCGTTGATTCCCGTTGCATATCGGCTCATCCATCATCGTATATGGAACATTGATGACGGGGCACAATCAACAGGTATGTCAGGATATTCCCTTCCGGTAAGGATCAGGGACCAGTAAAACAGCGCAGTATACTCTGTCGGCTCATAAGAGCGGGTCTGACTAATACATCCGTTGCAGGTGTCGTGTGGAGGGCAGTTTGTTTATCCAGGGAATTATCATCGGCCTGACCCTTGCTGTACCTGTAGGACCGATATCCCTCCTGTGCATCCAGCGATCAATTTCGGACGGACGGCTCCACGGGATTATATCAGGCATCGGGGTCGCCTCATCTGATTCATTCTACGCGGCGGTTTCCTTCCTTGGCCTGACCATTATCTCCGGATTGATCATGACCCAGCAGTACCTGTTTCGTTTCCTTGCCGGGATTGTCCTGATATTCGTTGGTATCCGGGTTTTTTTGTCCATCCCCACTGCGGCGGGCACCCGGACCGGGCACGAGACGTTTCTGAAGGACTATCTGTCCATGGCGGCCATCGCGATTGCAAACCCCCTGACCCTTCTTTTTTTCCTGGTCATCGTCCCGGGATTCGGGGTGGTTATTCACGGGAATTCTCTCCTGTCAGCGATGGAATTTGTCGCAGGTGTATTTTTCGGGTCAGTGGTCTGGTGGATCCTTCTCTGTGGATCTGTCGGTACGATGCGTACCCGCATCAGCGAACAGAACCTTAGATTGATCAACCGGATATCCGGCATACTTATTTCGTTCTTTGGTGCCGCTATGCTCCTCCTCCTCGTTATCACGGTAGGATCGGGTGCATGATTGGTACCCCCGGGTATTAATCCTCTGGAAATAGAAATCAGGGTAGGTCTTCTGGTGCCGGGATACGAGCAGATTTCAAGGCTCCCCTTATCTCCTGGTTCTCTTTACAAACATTCTGTAGGTTGTATCCGAAAAAAGAATAATTATATTTTCTCTTACGCTAAAAATTGAGCATTTAATTCTTTCTCTAAGTGGCTTTGAGAAAAAGAGAGGAGAGGTTGTACTGACAGACAAGAAACCGGGATCGCCTCCGGGTGATGAGATCATCAGGGTAAAACTACCCCAGAAACGGAACCGGGAGATGTTCGGGATCGCAGAACTGATGATGGGTGCGAACCATATCCGTGTCCGCTGTTTTGACGGCGTGACGAGGATGGGGAGAATCAAGGGGAAGATAAAAAAGAAAGTCTGGATCCGCGAAGGAGATATCCTCATAGTTATTCCCTGGAACTTCCAGGATGAAAAATGCGATATCATTTACCGGTACACTGGCCCACAGGTCGAGTGGCTCAGGCGCAATAAATATCTCTGATACAGAATTTCCGCAATTGAAAATGAAGACCGGCGAATAAAAGATCAGAGCATTCCATAATTATCTCAGTACCAGAATGGAATTCCTGAGATGTTCAGAACACGGCTCTCCTGCTTTTTTAACCTCAAAGGTCACGCAGAGATTTGCCTTCCAATAGGCATTATTACCGGCTATTTTCGGTTTCAATTCAGACTCTCTTGACCAAATGGACATAGGAATGAGGGATCTCTGAAATATTTTGGTTCGATTTTCCCAAATTGGCCTCAAAAGGAATGCCGGAATGCGAAATGGAGTCCGAATAGGGAGCCATCCGAGTTCATGGCGATGTCATTCTGCGCCACGAATGGATAACCAAAAGTCCAGTTGATTGAAAAGTTAATCTCTAAATTTTGCCATACCATCTGACTGGCAAAATCTTGAACCCGGTGAGGATAAAAATTTATTACTTTATAAAAATTCCTCTTCTTAAGAGACTGGATAGGAAGGAAGTCAGAAAACTTTCATTTCCCTGTAGCTGTTTTTTTTAGACATTGGACACATGAAACTCACTGGAATACATCCGTGCCATGCATCAGTGCATTGCATGAATTGATAATTATATCTGTTTCATAAGATAAAGAACGGAAAATGTTAAACGTTGTCATTCGCGGCAAATCTATCGGGATCACATGCTCGTTCAAAGCGCAGGCAAGAAGAGAGCGTGAGCTCATGGAAAATTTTTTAATCTGGGAGAACCAGCCCAGAAAATTGAAAAATTCTGAATCAAACAAAAATCTGGAGGTTAAAAAAAATATAAATATTTATATACCTTGGCAGACAATCCTTCCAAAGAGGCGATGTTTATGAGAGTAAGAACTAGGATTTTGATAATTATCGTTGGCTTGCTGTTCCTGATGGGGACTGTGGAGGCGGTCGGGACGCCAGATACAGTGACAGTAGTCACTGACAAACCCTGGATCGTAGCAAATAACGGTGATACATCCGCCATTACCGTAACAGTTTTGAATACTACAGCGGGCTTTAATGGTGGTGTACCGAATGTAATCTTAAACCTTGCAGTTGATCCTGTCTACGGCACCCTGAGTCCTGCAACAATCACCACCAATGCAGCTGGAGTGGCTTCAAGCACCTTCAGGGTCAAAACAAAGAGTGGTGCAGCCCAAATAACTGCTACAACCAATACTCCGACGCTATCTGGCGTTGTAATTCAGAACATTGATCACGAAGTCCCGGCAAATGCCATTTTGCAATATCCCCTTGAAGGGGAGGTTGGGTCTATAGTGGCCCTTAATATATCCGTAATTGACCGGTGGGGGAATCCCGTAGATGGCAGGAATCCTTCTCAGATCCATTCCGTCTCTCTCCGGATTGATGGTCCTGCGAATGACTGTGGATTTAAAGACGGCGCGCTCTATCTCCAGACGTTGACCCGAAACCTGAGCATAAATGGCAACTTGTCTCTACAAATAAGATTATCAAAAATAATTGGGGATAATAATATTCAGATCGCATCTCCATTCACTTTGACAAAGATTGTTGGAATATCTTCTGGAGCGCCCGTCCGTATGACCGGAAGTCTCTCCAAAAGCGGGGGGGAGGGACTGGCAAATGATGAAGTCCGCGCAAATAGAGAAGATTATTTTATTCTCGACTATTCCCTGTTTGATGTCTACGGAAATCCGGTACGAAACCGCTCAATATCGGTCAAGACAAATCTTACGGAAGAGACGACACCTAAAATTTATACAACAAATTCCCTGGGGAAGATTCAGATAAAGTATGGTCCAAAAATTTCTATACTTACCTCCAAAATTACTGCAAATTCCACAGATAATTCAAGTGTCGGAAATGTAATGGTGGTTAAATTTATCAATTCCGGGCAACCCACGAGCATGATCCTTATTGTTACCCCGGAAATCATGGCGAGCCGGGATACACCCGCCGAGTTTACCACGCAACAGGCAAGAGTAGTAGCACGACTGCTTGATGATTGGGGAAATCCAATACCCAATAAAGTCGTGGACTTCTCAATGAGTAATGTTGAAAACGGAACGTATATTCTGACTGATTATCCCGAGTATCCCAAACTGAGCGCTTCGACTGCGACGACCGATGATAAAGGAAATGCAATAGTAACCTTCTATCCCGGATCATTTGTAACAGAAGGCCAACCTGGCTATAGTGATACAGCATCAGGTTCTTGTATTATTAGTGCTACATCTGGTTCTCTTACATCGCCCTCACCGGTTAAAGTTGAATGGAAAAATTTTGCCTATCTCAGTGTAACAGCTAATGCCACACCTCAGACGGTTCACCAGAATGACACCATTGATGTTACCATAAGGGTTACCGCTGACGGATACAAGATGGTACAGCGTCCTCTCTCCGTGGTTCTGGATATGGATGCCACCAGCAGTCTGCATGCGAATAATGGTGCAGATGGATTTCCACGCGATGACGGCGCAAAAGCGGCAGGGAAATATTTTGTCGATGGCATGTCTTCCCAGGATCAGGTTGGACTTGTTACGTACGGTAACTTTGAAAATAACGTATTTTGGTTACAAATTGAAAATGTAACATATGTCAACAAGGCTGCGCTGGATACGTCTATTGATTCCCTGAATCTGAGTCAGGGAGTTGGTGGAACCAGTTATAGTATGAGAGAATCAATTGATGCAGCAACTTACAACATTACCCATAATCCATTGTATTATCCCGGCGAAGTTGACGCAATTATTACTATTGGGGATTCCTCTTACCATACCACAGATTTTCAACCTATGGTGGACGAAACGTGGGGAAGCAGTAGCAAAATCAGGATCTATTCAATTCAGTATGTATCCAGTGTAGCAAGTCAATGCGATGTTACCAAAATAGGTGGTACTGCACATGATTTGAAAGCACTCACTGACGCAACCCATGGATTATTTTATTGTAACGATACACTTGAAGACGTTAAGGCCTCCTTTGATAAAATCAAACAAAATCTTTCAACGCTGGTTACCACGGATGCCGTAATGGATCTTGACTTTAAGAATGTGAACGTAAGCAGCAACCTGATGTCTGGCGGGGAGGTGTTCTCCTATGTTCCGGTCGGTCCATTTTCCCCACTTCAGACGATAGTTAATCCGAATGGTCGGACAAGTATTATCTGGCCGAATGGTACACAGTCGGTAATAGATCAGTCCGATAACTGGACCGCTGCAAATAACTATCAGTTAAAATTCGATGTTGGTACACTTCACGTTAAGGAAACGTGGGAAGCAATATTCCGGCTCAAGGTAAATAAGACCGGGGACATCCAATTGTTTGGTCCAGGCTCCTCTATTTCATATAACGGGGGTTCCGGGAATCTGAAACTTCCCCTTACATACATCAAATCCATTTCCAACGAAACCCCCTTGGGTCTCGGAAGTGGGATCCTGGATCTATCTGATCTAAAGGTATCGGGTGCTATCACTGATTCGATTCCCCTTCAATGGAACCTGACTTATACAGGATTTAAAACAGCAACTGAAACGATATCATACTCCTACAATAACGGATACAGTGACGGACCATGGATAGTCCTTGATACAAGAACCAACAATCCGCCCTCGACTGAAGCAGTCATTCATACTGCCCAACTAAGCCTTCAGGGAGCCACGGGTGGGTCATACCGGATAAGAGTTCATGCAGACACTCCTGATGCTGGCTCCGATGAGATGATTATAGGAACACCACCAATCGGGAGTCGCAATGCAACTCTCCTCCTCAAATAAATTTTGAGGAAACGATCACGTTCACGTTCATTTTTGCTTCTTTATTGTTATCGGGGGGCTCATTTTTTTCTAATCAGTCTGAAGACGTTGTGGCCAACAAGCAATTAACTGTCTATCACTCAATAGTTACACTGATATTTCTACTTCTGGCGGGCCAGAATACTCTTCTCAACGGAGTGATATCCTCCCTCTCTATTAAAACGATAAAGTAGAGGTTAAGTGTCTAGCAGATTTGTGGATATGATTTTCCGGCTCTGTAGAATTCCTCAGTGATAGATCCAAATAAAGATCGCGAGAATAATTTTTGAGATGTTGTAGAGGATCAATTTGATTTTGAGTTCTTTGATTTGTGATTGGAATTTTCGGGCTTTTAGGGATTCCCCGAACTTTCTTTTGAGGACGGAGAATACAGTTTCGACTAAGTTTCTTCGATGGTATTGGGATTGGTCGAATGATATGGAGAGTTCTCTTCGATAGAATCCGGAAATCCGTTTCCGTTTTCGGTCGCGGAGAGGAATGAGAGAATATGCAGTCAGGTCATCCCGGATCAGTCTGTGAATATCTTCAGAATCGTATCCTTTATCGAGTACATAGGTATCAGACTTTCTCGTTCGGTGACATTGAACGAGAAGTTTTTCCGCATGAGGAATATCATGAACCGGTTGCTGGGAGATCTTGAACCCGGTAATGATCTGCCGGTCTGTATCGACGGAGATAGAGGTTTTCAGAAATCGTTTTCGGGTTTTACCGGTTCTCCAGGAATAATATGAACTGGCATAGGAACTGGTAAATCCGGATGAATCGATCGTGGTACAGGCGATTCTCTCACCCCAATCGTAGAATTGTTTAATAAGCCGGTTCAACAATCGGGTGAAAATAAACGAGTTAATTCTTTGAGAGAATTTATGGATCGTGGTGAAATGGGGTACTTCATCGAGATTGATCTTCTCTCTGAGAGAGTCCATGATCTCGGTAAGTTCAACGGTATTCCGGTAGTCTTCTGACAGGCATTCTTTCAGGAGAAGGAGAATGAGTAACTGGTGCTGGGTATAGGTTTTTTTAGAATATTTTGATGAATAGAGTGGAATTCTGGAATCTTTGATCAATCCGGAGGATAATTCAACAAACCTGATATACCGGTTTGCCGACACTATTTTGTCTCCTTACTGGTTGTTAGCATAATTAGGTAAGGAGACGCCGTACCTTAGCTCTTGTGGTCATTGTTTACTTCGGAAAACTCAGGATTTCTACAAAGCCGATTTTCCTACATTTGAAAAGATAATGCATGTGATTGATACTACTATGCCTGAGTCAGACTGACAAATGGGTTGGAATGGCTGGAGGTAGGGAAAAGAGCAATTCATCCTATCTATAAAAAAAATCAGATCGAGAGGATTTCAACCTGGAATTTTTTTATTACAAGCCTTCCCTCACGAGTATCATCGATTGGCAGCTCGTATTTTCCCGGTGTTGTAATATCTTGGATCATGTTCAGTTTTTGAGTAAAATAATTGTCCCAGGCAACCGAATAGGGCTGATCCGGATCTATTGTATATTCCAAGGAGATGGGCAGGCGCGTATCCCCTATAACGAAAGGTGTTTCATTGTAGTAGGGTTCTCCCACAAGTGCCATCCGAATACTCCCGATACCCTCTTTTGCCATGAGCTGTTCACTGGTGATGTTGACGAGATTAATCACCATTGTATTTGTCTGCCCGTCATAGAACCAGCGGGGTTCGGCAAGCATAGTAGATCCCGCTTGAATACGGGGACGTAAAACGACAGCACCATCCTGGAGTGAGATGTCCGTCTGCCCACTGACAGATTCATATCTTAGTTCGCCGGGACGGAATGACGAAATATAATATCCATTAAGATTATCGTAAATTGATATTGTCGAAGTTGATGCCGATGGATTAGGACTCATTGAATCATAGACGGTCAGCGAACCACTCCCGATTTTCAGGGCAGTTTCTTTGAAGGGCACCGTCTTGTATGCAAGGCTCTTGATATCATTCTGCAGCACGATCATATTCTTTTCCATGATTTTCTCGTCGGCACTTACCTGCTGCTGAAGGAGCGTGGGATACCCGTAGAGTGTCACAAGGCCGATACCTGCAATCACGATGCTGAAGATGAGGAGGAATCCAATTGATTCGGAGACTCCACTATCGTTCGAAAATAAACCGTTTTTATTCATTAAAACCCTCTTGAATCATAACTGATCACATTTACTCCTGCACCGGTTGTGCTCCCCTTTGCGGTTCGGGAAGCTGCGATCCCGGCAAGCTCAATATCAATCGAGACAGCCCCCCGGGAAATACGAATAAACTGATCGTTGACCGACGGGTTATCGGGATTATTACGCCCCTCAACGTCAACAAAATAATTTCTTCCTACAATCTCATCCGGAATGTCAAATTTTGAAGAGATATTACCGCTTTGAGGTGCAATGGCATATACATCCACCATCCTCGTAGAAACACCATTGCCGATATCGGTGAACGCCACATAGACAAGCCGGTTGGCGGGATCCTCCATAATGTTGGTATTGACTAATAGAAGCATTACGACCAAAAGACCCATGATCACGCCGCTTATCATCAGGTATTCGATCATGTTCGCTACTGCCGATTCATTATGAAATGGCTCAGGGTTTTGTCCAGGTTTCATTATAAGAAGTCACCCCGTTATTGTAATGGATCTCGATGATCGTTGGGTTAGTCTCGGTGGTATTTTCATACCATACTATTGAACTTTTCCGTTGCAGTGATATGACCCCGATGTCATCCTTGATATCAGTATACTTATCGCTTTTCACTGACTCGCCGATAACCTCCCTGACATCACGGATATCATTTTTCGGGAATTCGATCACACTTTCTGCAGTGGTTTGCCCGACGACTGTGGACTGGTTGATAACCATCGCCAGGAAGAAAAAACTGAAACTGACAAGAAACCCCATCAGGACAATCCACTGTGCATCATCATTCAGTCTCGCCATAAGAGTACCTCCACAAGCACAGCTTGTTCACCATCTCTATTACAAATGGGTGCGGTATCAGGTGGATCTACAATCACCCATTTAGTCGCCCGAACTGGATGTTCTCCTCCGGTAAGGTTGCGGGATGAACTGATTTGATTTATTACTAACGTATTGTCGTTTATATTACAAACCGATCCGGAGCAGTAACGACAGGTAAACGTTGCATTATATTGAATAGTATTTGGGTTTTGGAATGTCCCGTTATTGATAATACGGGAAAAAGTTGTATTGAACCCCGGCCCATCCACATCGGGAGTGTGCTCAATTATATTCTGCAATGGGGTTTTTGTATCCGTACCATTTGGAGCAATGTCCATCATCTTCAGTGCATCATTCCCCAGCGACTCAAGCTGCATATCATTGATATGGGTATCCCCGGCTGTGTATATGGAGGTTGCATTCACGACGAAATATGCTGTCATTATCATAATCAGTGCTGCCGCAAACCCCTCGATCGTGTAGAGTTGCCCCCTGTCATTGTTTTTCATGTCAGTGCATCTCCTGTATCATCAAGTAGCCGTAACTGATTTTGTTATTGTGCTCGTAGCGCCATCAATAGTTCTTGTAACGATGAGGGTGACTGATTTTGATCCGCTTGATGCATAGCTATGAGTTGCTGATGGACCCGACCCATGAAGGGTACCATCACCCCAGTCCCAATCTCTGGTTACTGCATACGCTGGTGCTCCCCCAGCTGATGTATCTGTAACGGTGATTTTGTGTTGATTTGCAGGGTTATCTTGCACATAACTGAAATCCGCAACCAACGGGGGGACATAGGTATACACGTTAGTTCCTGTTGCGGTTCCGCCGCCCGGGGTGGTGATCACAACATTAACGGCTCCGGCGGCATGAGCGGGTGTGATTGCTGTGATGGAGGTATCGCTGCCAACCGAGAAACTGGTAGCTGCAGTACCGCCAAAGGTAACAGTGGTTGCGCCAGTAAAGCCAGTTCCGGTGATCGTTACAGGAGTATTGCCAGCAACAGGGCCGGCTGCCGGGACGATGGTACCAAATGTTGGGCCTGGTTTGAACGATGCCGCAATCGTGTGAGTGTTCTGAACATTGATGAACATGTAACTTGTGATAGGTCCTTTGGATGCACCATCTACTTTCACATCGTTTATGACAAAACCTGCATTTGGTGTGATAGTGAATGATTGATCGGCACCGTATGCAACACTGACCGGGCCTCCAGCACCACCTGGTGGCAAACCCGGCGGTGAGATTTTGCCTCCCGCACCTGCCGATGACGTAATGATGTTACTTGCGCCCGTTGAAAACGTTGCAGTAATTGTATGAGGTGCGTTCACGTTTGTGAATGTGTAACTTCCAACAGCTCCGGTGGGCACAGTATCTACGACGACAGTGTTGATGATATAACCGATATCTGGTGTGATGGCGAATGTTTGGCTAGCCCCCTGAATTACATTTACTTCTCCTTGAGGAGAAATTGAACCGCCATTTCCGGCCGTTGCTGTTATGAGGTGCGAAACCATGGATGTTGTCTCGCCCGACCAGATTGCGATCTCAAGCACGGCATCCCTTAGTTGGGGCAGCATGACATTATTTCCCGGAGTATAATTATATTCAAAGGGACCCGCCTCTGAACTATTTAAAAATTTTCCAGGAGCGTCCAGAACGAACGTAATATTCACATTTAGCGGAATATCCCCCTGCGAATCGTAAATCGTCTTGAAGAACACAGGGGAAAATTTCAGGGAAACATTTTCTACATTAATTCCTGTAGGAGTTGGTAAGGTTTGCCTTATATTGTTTGTATAGATATTAATACCTGGAAAAGTCGATATTGGCACATTATTTAGTACGTTAATACTTAAAAGAGAAATATTTGCATATGGGTTGTTACCTATTTTATTTAGATCCGTTATGTTAATGACAATCTGCTCACTCTCCGGATCGATTCCGTGTAAGGGATCTGGAGCTTCCTTATGAAGCTGAGTATTATTGATCAGGATTGAAAATATATGGGTCGTTACATTAACGTCGTTTACGTATTTATGCGATGGATTCAGAATATATGACTCGTTGATAGTCGCATTACTCGACCCCCTTATTTTTACGAAACGCTGAATATACCCGTAACTTGAATTCTTTGGTAAACCAAAACCTACCGATCGGGTCTGTCCCTGGTCGAGAAGAGAAATATTGTAGCTGTACGGGTAAGTACTGAAAAGGATCTTATTGCGATAATCCATAGTAGTATTCAAGAGGGATCTGTCAAAGAAACGGTTCACCTTATTTTCTGAAAGTATATTGGGTGTATCCCGTGATATCGCAAGACCAAGCCTGTACACATCTCTCTTGTCAGTCTTGAATTCCCAGGGATCCTCCCGTGGACGGATAACAGGCCATCCGGGGTCTGCCGGAGCCCCAGGATCCTCGATAAGTATTACACCGGTCCGGTATGCGACAGCGTCATAATCGATGGTATATGCCTGCAGCCCGATTAACATTCCCGGGATCATGGAAAGAACCCAGATGAACGCGAGTAAAAAGACAGTAAACCCCACAATAAAATCTATGGACAGGGCTGCGGAATCCTTAGTCATAATTATGCAATCAGCGCTCCTGTTGCCGCATTGAATGTCAGAATCCGGGGACTATTCCCGGAAGTAATGGTGACGGTGTAGACTCCATCCTTCAGTTCAAGATCCCGCCGCTCAGCTGGTGCACGGGAGGAATCGCCTATGATTATCGCTTGGTTCTGCGCGAATAGATTTCCCGGTGGTACTATCCTGTCAGTCAGGATTTCCTGGGGGAGAGGGGTAATTATCCAGGGGATAACCCTCCAGCCGGTCCCGGAATACACCAAGAGCTCAGCCGTCGTGGTATTCTTTACCCCGAATACCCAGCTAGCCGCTTTACCTGATGCATCCATATCGCCTGCCTGAAAATAATAGATGGTTTTTACATTACCGGATTCATGCATTGAAGCCGTCCGGTACTGAACGAGTTTCTGTTGTGCCTCCTCAAAACCAATGCGAGGAGTCTTTACCGGAACAGTAACCTGGTTCAGCCCCCCCTGCTGCGAGGTATTCCCAGCCTGTGGCTGCGAAGTACATCCGCTGCACAGGATCAGTATGACCAGAGCTGAGATAACGAAAACGACTTGGATATTTCTACGCATACTCTTCCTTAAAGGCTTATTTGGAGAAGATTAGATATAAATATTGGTATTCTTTTTAATTCATTCCGGACAGGGATTTATGAATTTGTAGTAGGTTTGAGGCTCAATATGATGTATCCGCCCATAAATCCCCAACTCGTTATTTTGTCGGTTTCGGTTTAAGTGGAATAAGGTAATTCTTAGAAATTTCCGGCTATGGCACAATCTTTGTAATCGGTATTTCCAGGATATCTTCTGCACCGCACGCCTTGAGTTTTGGGATCAGCTGGTTGACCGTGTTCTTCGGAACGACCGTCTGGATGCTGTAGTAGTCGATCCCGTGGAGACGACTTACTGTAGGTTTCTTCATTGCCGGGAGTGCAGCGACTATCTTTTCCATAGCGTGTGTCGGGACGTTCATAGTAAGGAGCACCTTGTTCCGCGCTTCGATTACTCCGAAGAGCAGTGTCT
>Ga0315281_10005103_pt1 | contig 18864 bp, 18 predicted proteins | sample YL17G07_0_MG_FD_204540 | JGI IMG/M metagenome (GOLD analysis project Ga0315281, IMG submission 204540) | Sediment microbial communities from Yellowstone Lake, YNP, Wyoming, USA - YL17G07_0 | ecosystem: Environmental > Aquatic > Freshwater > Lake > Sediment | place: USA: Wyoming | collected... | reverse complement strand
CAGCTCCGGGGTGTAGCGTGCCAGGAAGGGCGAGCCGATGCCGACGGCGGTGAAGACGATCACCACCACCACCAGTCGGCGGGTGCGCCACTGTTCGAGCAGCTCCTTGCGCAACAGCGCCCCGAGGCCAATCACGCCGCTGCCTCAGGCTGGTGGGCGTCTCGCCCGACCAGCTGCAGGAAGACATCCTCCAGAGTTGGCCGTTGCCGTTCGAACGCCAGCAGCGCGACGCCATGGGAGGCGACCACCGCCAGGAGCTCCCGTCCGGCCATGGCTTCGTCGCTCACCGCCACCCGCAGCACCCCATGCGACTGGTCGACGCCGGTGGCCCACGGCGCCGCCGCGATGGACGCCGCCATCTGCGCCACCGCAGCCTCCTGCCCACCCGCAGGCTCGATGCGATACATCGGGCGGGCGTAGCGATCCAGGAGTTCGTTCATCGGTCCCGTGGTCACCAGTCGGCCGTGATCGAGGATGGCGACCCGGTCGCAGACGCGCTCAACATCGTTCAGGAGGTGGGTCGAGAAAAGCACCGTCGATTCGCCGCCGAGTTGGCTGATCACCTGCAACATGTCGACCCGCCCCTGCGGATCGAGCGAGCTGACCGGCTCGTCGAGGAGCAGTACCGGCGGGCGATTGAGGATTGCCTGAGCGAGGCCCAGCCGCTGCCGCATGCCCCCCGAGTAGCCGCCGACCGCTCGGCGGGAGGCATCGGTCAGGTCGACGAGGGTCAGCACCTCGTCGATCCGGGCGCGGCGGACCGCGGCGGGCATGCCGTACAGCCTGCCGACGAGGTCGAGCAGGTCGCGTGCGGTCATCCAGCCGTGGAAACGCGGATCCTGGTCCAGGTAGCCGATCAGCCCTCGCCGGTTCGGTTCGCCGCCCCCGATCGGCATGCCCGCGACGGAGCCGCTGCCCGAACTGGCCCGGGCAAGGGACGTGAGCAGGCGCAGCGTGGTGGTCTTGCCCGCCCCGTTCGGTCCCAGGAATCCGAAGACGCTGCCCGCGGGGACCTCCAGATCGAGGTCGGCGAGGGCCAGCACGCTGCCGTAGCGCTTGGCGAGCGCGCGGCACACGATGGCCGGGGGCAGGACGGCGGCCGCCATCGGGTCAGGCGTCCTCGCGTCCGAAGAAGAAGTAGACGAGGGGTCCCAGCAGCTCGCCGAAGACGATCACGAGTCCCCAGATCAGCTTGTTGCCACCGCGCACCCGGCGCTCGGGCCGCGTCAGGTCGTACAGGCCGATGCCGACCAGCGCCAACTGGAGGATCAGCAACGGGATCAGCAGCGGCAGGATCTCCTGGAGTGTCACGTCAGCCTCCCCGCGCACGGCATGTTCTTGTCACCAGAACGGTACCGGGTCAGCGGTTTGCGCGTCACCCCGGTACGAATCGGGGGGCGACAGCCGCCGGACGCAGGCGTACACTGCAATGGTTCTCGACCCGGGACGGGCGCACCCGTCCGGCGCCGACCGCTCTGATACCGCGCTCGAAGTTGCGAGCGTGGATGACGAAGGAGGCGCGTCCCGTGTCCACTCGACCACCCCTCATTGATCCCGCCGATGCCCGTGCGGTGCTGCCCGTGGGCGATCGGTCCTATGTGTACTACCGCCTGGCCGCAGCCGGCGCGCCGGACCTCGATCGGATGCCGTACACGGTCAAGGTGTTGCTCGAGAACATGCTCCGCCACGCGGCCAGCGGCTCCGGGCTGGTGACCGCCGAGGATGTGCGCGCGCTCGCCAACTGGGACCCGACCCAGCCCGCCGAGTACGAGCTGCCCTTCATGCCGGCCCGCGTCATCCTCCAGGACTTCACCGGGGTGCCATGCGTCGTTGACCTGGCCGCCATGCGCGACGCCGTGGCGGCGATGGGGGGCGATCCGACACGCATCAATCCGCTGATCCCGGTCGACCTGGTGATCGACCACAGCGTCCAGGTGGACCTCTTCGGCTCCGACCTCGCCTTCGCCGGCAACGTGGCGCGCGAGTACGAGCGCAACGGTGAGCGCTATGCCCTGCTGCGCTGGGCTCAGCAGGCGTTCGACAACTTCCGGGTGGTGCCACCGGGGACCGGCATCATCCACCAGGTGAACCTCGAGTTCCTGGCCGACGTGGTCACCGAGCGCGTCAACGAACACGGCGAACTGGTCGCCTTCCCCGACACGCTGGTCGGGACCGATTCGCACACCACCATGATCAACGGCCTCGGGGTGGTCGGCTGGGGAGCCGGCGGGATCGAGGCTGAGGCGGCCTTGCTGGGTCAGCCGCTCTACCAGCCGATGCCGGTGGTGGTCGGCTTCCGCCTCGACGGCGAGCTGCGATCCGGCGCCACCGCCACCGACCTGGTGCTCTACGTCACAGAGATGCTGCGCAAGCATGGCGTGGTCGGCAAGTTCGTCGAATTCCACGGCCCGGGCCTGTCGCGGCTGGGGCTGGCGGACCGGGCCACCATCAGCAACATGTCGCCGGAGTTCGGCGCCACCGCCACGCTCTTCCCGATCGACGACGAGACGCTGCGCTACCTGCGCATGACCGGGCGCAGCACCGAGACGGTCGCCCGCGTCGAGGCCTACGCCAGGGCGCAGGGCCTGTTCCGGACCGATGATTCGGTTGAGCCACGCTTCAGCGAATCCCTCAGCCTGGACCTCGGCAGCGTCGAGCCGTCGGTCGCCGGACCGCGGCGTCCGCAGGACCGGGTCCCGCTCACCGACCTGCGGCGCTCGTTCCGCGCCGCCTTCGCGAATGGGCTGGATACGCACCGGCTGGTTGACGAGGCGAGCGAGGAGTCCTTCCCCGCGTCGGACGTTCCCTCGTTCAGTGCAGGCTCCCCGGCCGACGATCGCCGGATGGCTCCGGCCCAGGTCGCCGCTGACCATCCGGCCGTGGAGTACCACCCGGTCAGCGTGGAGTTGAACGGGGAGCCCATCGAGCTGCGCTCCGGCTCGGTGATCATCGCCGCCATCACCTCGTGCACCAACACCTCGAACCCGAGCGTGATGGTGGCCGCAGGACTGCTGGCCCGGAACGCGGTAGCCCGCGGCCTGCGCACGCCGCCCTGGGTCAAGACCTCGCTGGCGCCCGGCTCACGGGCGGTGACCGACTACCTGGCCGGGGCAGGCCTGATGGCGCCGCTCGAGGCGCTCGGCTTCAACCTGGTGGGCTACGGCTGCACCACCTGCATCGGCAACTCTGGACCACTCGCCGACCCGATCGCGGACGCCATTGAGGCGAACAACCTGGTCGGCGTGGCGGTCCTCTCGGGGAACCGCAACTTCGAAGGGCGGATCCATCCGCAGGCGCGTGCCAGCTACCTCGCCTCGCCGCCGCTGGTCGTGGCCTTCGCGCTGGCAGGGCGGATCGACCTCGACCTTGCGACCCAGCCGTTGGGGACCGGCAGCGACGGGGAGCCGGTCTTCCTTGCGGACTTGTGGCCGTCGGCGGCCGAGATCGCCGACATCGTGGCCGAGCAGGTGCGATCCGAGATCTTCACCCGCAACTACGCTTCGGTCTTCGACGGGGATGACCGCTGGCGAGCGCTGCCGGTTCCGGCGGGGGACCGCTACGCATGGGACCCGGCAAGCACCTACGTCGCCCTGCCGCCGTTCTTCGCCGGCTTGCGCCCCGACCCCACTCCGCTCGTCGACGTGGTCGATGCCCGCGTGCTCGTCATGCTCGGGGACAGCGTGACGACCGACCACATCTCACCGGCAGGGAGCATCGGGCGCACCTCACCGGCGGGGGAATGGTTGATCGAGAACGGCGTCGAGCCGCGCGAATTCAACTCCTACGGGGCGCGGCGCGGCCATCACGAGGTGATGAACCGCGGCACCTTCGCCAACATCCGGTTGCGCAACCTCCTCGTTCCCGACGCGGAGGGAAACGTGACCGAGCACCTGCCGTCAGGCGAGCGCATGAGCATCTTCGGGGCGGCCAGCCGCTACCTGGGCGAGGGGACGTGGCTCGTCATCCTGGCCGGTCGCGAGTACGGCTCGGGCTCGTCGCGCGACTGGGCGGCGAAGGGTCCACAGCTGCTCGGAGTCCGGGCGGTGATCGCAGAGTCGTACGAGCGGATTCATCGGTCGAACCTGGTCGGCATGGGGATCCTGCCGTTGCAGTACCTGCCCGGAGAGAGCGCCACCTCGCTCGGTCTGAGCGGCCGGGAGCGCTTCACCATCGGGGGCATCGCGGACGGGCTGCGGCCACGGCAGGAGATGACCGTAAGCGTCCGCGATGAGAAGGGTCATCAGCGCACCTTCCGCACGGTGGCCCGCCTGGATGGCGAGATTGACGTGACCTACTACCGAAACGGGGGGCTGCTGCAGACGGTTCTGCGCAGGCTCGCGGCGGGTTAGCGGGGTCGCCGCGCGCAGTGCCATCGGTCTAGACTCAGCGTCGCCCGTTTCCGTTAGCATCAGGAGTGCCCAACCGCGTGACCGTCAGCTCCGTCGAAGATCTGCGTGCCCTCATTCGCGAGGTTCCGGACTTCCCGAAGCCGGGGATCCTGTTCTACGACATCACCACCCTGCTGCGCGATCCGGCAGCCTTTCACGAGGTGATCGACCGCATGGCCGATGCCGTCAAGGACGAGCGGATCGAGACCGTGGTGGGGATGGAATCGCGCGGCTTCATCTTCGCCGCGCCGCTGGCCGATCGGCTGGGCGCCGGCTTCGTCCCGGTGCGCAAGCTCGGGAAGCTGCCGGCCGAGACGATCGAGGTCGAATACGACCTGGAATACGGCACCGCCACCCTGGAGATCCATCGCGACGCGATCTCTGCAGGGCAACGGGTGCTGATCGTGGACGACCTGTTGGCCACCGGCGGGACGGTGCTCGGCACCATCGAACTGGTGCGGCGGCTGGGAGGCGAGATCGCCGCCCTGTCCTTCATGGTGGAGCTGACCGCCCTGGGCGGGCGCGCCAGGCTCGGCGAATTCGCCATCCACACCCTGCTCGCCTACTAGGCGCCGATCGACCGCCGGCGCCGAGCAGACCGACCGATGGCCGCCCTCCCCAGCGCCGAGTTGCATGCCCGGTCGGTAAGCAACCGCGACGAGATCGCCGCGTTCCTGCGCACCGATCGCCGATACGCGGCCTACGCGCTCGGCGACCTCGATTCGCAGACCCGTGGCCGCGCCCGCTGGGGGATGGCCTTTGACGGCACCGGCGCCGCCACTGCCCTCGCGATGCATCTCGACAGCCTCGTCCCACAGCCGCTCTTCCTGATGGGCGACCCGGATGGCTGCCGGGCGATCCTGGCCAGCGTCATCAAGCCGCGCGACGCATACCTGCTCTCCACCCCGGCCCACGACGAAGCGATTGCCGATCTCTACGAGCTCGAGCGAGCGGGCGAGCTGCTGCGCATGGTCGTCGACGAGGACTCGTTCTCGCCGTTCGTCGGTTCGGCGGAACGTCTGGTGGCGGCGGATATCGACGAACTGAACCGTCTCTACCAGCTCGGTTATCGGGCTGGATTCGCTGCCTCCGTGCTTGAAGACGGGATCTACTACGGAGTGCGGGTGGGCGGCCGGCTGGTGAGCGCCGCGGGGACCCACGTGATCAACCCACGCGAAGGAATCGCGGTGGTCGGCAATGTGATGACCCACACCGACTACCGCGGACACGATCTCGCCAAGATGGTGACCAGCGCGGTGACCGCCGAGTTGCTCAGGCGCGTGCCAGATGTGGGGCTCAACGTCTACGCGGAGAACGCTCCGGCGATCGCAGCGTACCTGCGGCTGGGGTACCGTGAGCACTGCCGGCTGACCGAACGGTTCGCGCGGCGCCGCTCCGGAGGCTGGGGGTTGATCCGACCGTTACGAGAGGCAATGCGAATCACGTGGCCACGAGACCAACGTTGAAGGGTGACGTCCGCGACATCGGGCTGGCCGATGCAGGAGCACTGAAGATCGAATGGGCGGACCGCCAGATGCCGGTCCTGGCCGATATCCGCTCGCGCTTCGCCGTGGAGCGGCCCCTGGAGGGCTGGCGCATCAGTGCCTGCCTGCACGTGACCGCCGAGACCGCGAACCTGATGCGCACCCTGGTGGCGGGCGGCGCCGATGCGGTCCTCTGCTCGTCGAACCCTCTCTCGACCCAGGATGACGTGGCGGCCTCGCTGGTTGCGCATCACGGGATCCCGACCTACGCCATCAAGGGCGAGGACCGCGACTCGTATTACTCCCACATCGCGACGGCCCTCGACCACGCGCCGCAGGTCACCATGGACGACGGTGCCGACCTCGTCAACGAGCTGCACACGCGACGCACCGAGCTCCTCGAGGCCGTGATCGGTGGAACCGAGGAGACCACCACCGGGGTCATCCGATTGCGCGCCATGGCGGCCGCCGGCAAGTTGCGCTTCCCGGTCCTGGGGGTGAACGAAGCGCTCACCAAGCACCTCTTCGACAACCGCTATGGCACCGGACAGAGCGCCATCGACGGCATCCTGCGCGCGACTAACGTCCTGATCGCCGGCAAGCAGGTGGCGGTCGGCGGCTACGGCTGGGTGGGGCGCGGGATCGCGTCGCGGGCCGCCGGCATGGGCGGCATCGTGACCGTGGTCGAGGTCGACCCGATCCGCGCTCTGGAAGCGGCCATGGACGGCTACCGGGTGGCAAGCGCCTCGAAGGCGGCGGAGGTCGGAGAGATCTTCATCGCCGCCACCGGCAATCTGAATGTATGGGGCGCCTCCCACTTCCCGAAGATGCACGATGGGGCAATCCTGGCCAACGCCGGCCACTTCAACGACGAGTTCGAGCTTCCGGCGCTCGAGGCGCAGTCGGTCTCATCGCGCGAGGTGCGGCCCTTCACGCGGGAGTACCTGATGGCCGACGGACGTCGCCTGTACCTCCTGGCCGATGGGCGCCTCGTCAACCTGGGCGCCGCCGAGGGACACCCGGCTCTGGTGATGGACATGAGTTTCGCCAACCAGGCACTGGGCCTGGAGTGGCTGCGTTCTCACGCCGCCGAGCTGGAGCCTCGCGTCTATGACATCCCCGGGGAGATCGACCGCGAAGTGGCTCGCCTCAAGCTGCTCAGCATGGGAATCGAGATCGACCCGTTGACCGCCGCACAGAAGGCCTACAGCGAATCCTGGGAGTCGGGGACGTGACCGACCTCGACCATCCGGGGATGGTCGTCGTGCTGGATGTCAACGACATCGGGCGGGCGGCCGCGTTCTGGAGCGGCGTGCTCGGTTTCCCCGTTCAGCGGGCCGTCACGCAGTTCGTGGTCCTGCGCCCGGAGGATCCGGGTGACACGCGGCCTCACCTCGTCCTGCAGAAAGTGCCGGAGGCGAAGGTGGTGAAGAACCGATCCCACCTGGACCTGCATGTCCCCGATCCCGAGGCCGCCCGAGATCGATACCTCGCGCTCGGGGGAAGGCTGCTCCAGGACGAGAAGAACTGCATCGGCGACTACTGCTGGTACCTGATGGCCGATCCAGAGGGGAACGAGTTCTGCGTGGCTCCCGGCTGAACGACCGCGGCGCGGCGGGCCCGCCGCAGGTACACTCGCCACCGCAATGTCCATCCCCGACGACCACACCCTCTTCACCTCCGAGTCGGTCACCGAGGGGCACCCCGACAAGCTGTGCGATGCCATCGCTGACGCGGTGCTTGACGACGTCCTGTCGAGGGATCCGCAGTCACGCTCCGCGGTCGAGGTGGCCGCCACCACCGGCCTTGTCTTCGTCCTGGGCGAGATGACGACCCAGACCTACTGCGATGTGCAGTCGGTCGTGCGCAACACCGTCCGCCAGGTCGGCTATGACGACTCACGGCTCGGCTTCGACTGGGAGACGTGCGGCACCATCACGGCCATCAAGGAGCAGTCGCCTGACATCGCGCTCGGCGTGGACCACGCCAAGGAAGCCAAGGAAGGGGTTGAGCCGGACGAGCTGGGCGCCGGCGACCAGGGGATGATGTTCGGCTACGCGAGCGACGAGACCCCCGAGCTGATGCCGATGCCGATTCAGCTGGCCCATCAGGTGGCTCGCCGCCTGGCCGACGTGCGACGCGCCGGCACGCTCCCATTTCTGCGACCGGATGGCAAGAGCCAGGTCACCGTCGAGTACGACGCCGATGGCCGACCGCGGCGGGTGCACACCGTCCTGGTCAGCACCCAGCACGATCCGGACGTCTCCCAGACCGATCTCGAGGAGGGCGTGCGCGAGGTCGTGATTCGTGGGGCCATCCCCGCCGAGCTGCTCGATGCGCAGACCCGCTACCTGGTCAACCCGACCGGGCGCTTCGTGATCGGCGGTCCGATGGGCGACTCGGGCCTGTCGGGGCGCAAGATCATCGTTGACACCTATGGCGGCATGGCCCGCCATGGCGGCGGATCCTTCTCCGGCAAGGACCCGACCAAGGTGGATCGCTCCGGCGCCTACATGGCCCGCTACGTGGCCAAGAACATCGTCGCTGCAGGCCTGGCCCGGCGCTGCGAGCTGCAGCTGGCGTATGCCATCGGCGTCGCCCATCCGTTGGCCATCAACCTGCAGACCTTTGGCACGGGTGTGGTCGCGGACACCACCCTGTCCGCGCTGGTCGATCGCTTCTTCGACCTGCGTCCGGGCGCGATCATCTCCGGACTTGATCTGCGCCGGCCCATCTACCGCGCCACCGCGGCCTACGGCCATTTCGGCCGGAGCGACCTGGACCTGCCCTGGGAGCGCACCGATCGAGCGGCGCAACTGCGCGAAGCCGCCGCGGCGGGGGCCCCGGCAGGGCGTTCGGCCTGAGGTCCGACCGCGTGGGCGCGGCCGCCCAGCCGCCGGTGCAATGGGGTGAAACGCCGCGCGGTGGCCGACTCGGAGCATCCCTGGCCAGCCTCAGCCGGCGCATGCGCGCATGGACTGGCCGCCAGCCATCAGCCGCCCCGCAGGGGCTGCCCGCTCTCCCACTCGCCCTGCGCCGCGGGGAGCTGGCAGAACGCTACCTGGCGGCCGAACACGCAACGGATCATCCGGCGGCCGCCGCCGCGGCGGAGGCGGCCCTCGGCAAGGCCATGGCAGAGGCGGCCTGGTGGCCGGCCGACGTCTGGGGCCACCGATCGCTGTGGCATTTCGAACAGGCCGACATGGAGCTGGACGCGGTGCGGGCGGCGCGGCGCATTGGGGACGTGCGGACGGCAGGCGGCGATCCGACCAGCGCCCGCCGATACTATGCCGAGGCGATCAGCGAGGGAAGAGACCTCGGTGCCGAGCGAGAAGAGGGGCTGGCGGCGCTGGGGATGGGATATGCGGAGATGGAGCTGGGCGATGTGACCACGGCCCGACGACTGGCCCAGATTGCGATCGATCTGCTGGAGCGCAGTGGAGCGCCCGCCGATGAAGTGACATCGGCGCGAACGCTGCGCGGGGACGAGAAGGAGGTCTCATGAGCGGCCTGCGCCGGATCCGGGCAGGGTTGGTCGGGACCCGCGTGAGCCGCTGATGTTCGCGATCGTGATGGCCGGCGGCTCCGGCACTCGGCTCTGGCCCCTCTCCCGTCGGAGGTCGCCGAAGCAGTTGCTGGCGCTCACCGGCGAGACCAGCCTCCTCCAGCAGAGCGTGGCCCGGCTCGGGGGGCTGCTGAAGCCGCACGACATCTTCGTCATCACCTCGCAGGCACACGTGCGTGCCACCCAGGAACAGCTTCCGCAGATTCCCCCCGACAACATCCTCGGCGAGCCGCTCGCCCGTTCGACCGCCGTGGCGGCCGCCCTGGCCACCGTGCTCGCCCGCCGCGAGAGCGACGAGGTCGCGCTCGTCCTGCCTGCCGACCACTTCGTCGCTGACGAAGCTGCGTTCAGCGAGGCGCTGCAGGAGGCGGCGCGGGTTGCCGAGCGCGGCTACCTGGTGGCGCTCGGCGTGACCCCGACCAGCCCGGCAACCGGCTATGGCTACATCAAGGTCGGCGAGCAGCTGCACCCTGCTGCTCCGTCAGCCATGGTCGAGCGCTTCATCGAGAAGCCCGACGCGCTGAGCGCGGCAGGCATGGTCGAACGCGGCGGCTACCTGTGGAACGCGGGCGTCTTCGTCTGGCGGGTGTACGCCTATCGTCAGGCGTTGGAGGCCTACCAGCCGCAGTTGGCCGCGGCGCTCGACCGGATCGCCGCCCTGCCGCGCGTGCCGGGCTGGATGAGCGATGTGCGCAGCGCGCTTGAGCCGATCGGCGCCATCGACATTGATCGCGGGATCGCGGAGCCGGCTGCCGCCGCTGGCCGCATGGCGGTGGTTCCGCTCGACGCCGGATGGAGCGACATCGGCTCCTGGTCGGCCCTGCTCGAGGCCCTCTCGGCCAAGACCGGGACGAGCCTGGTCGCATCTGGCCAGCACCTCGACCGAGGGTCGGAGCGCGTCCTGGTGCACGGCGGGGATCGGCTGGTCGTGACGGTCGGCCTGCGCGACGTGATCATCGTGGACACCCCCGATGCGCTGCTGGTCTGCGCGCGCGACCGCGCGGAGGAGATCAAGCCGGTCCTGGACGAGATCGCCGAGAAGGCCGGCGATCGATACCTCTAGGCCGATGTCCGCCGAATCGACAGGCCCCGAGGCCGGCCCGGCGCCTGCGATCCTGCAGGAGGACCGCATTCCGAGCGCCTGGCTTGCGCGCTTGATCGGGAGGGCGCTCGCGCTGTATCTCCGGCTGGTGGCCGCCACGATGCGTACCTCCGGGCCGCCGGTTGTCCAGGGACAGACCATCTTCGCCATCTGGCACGAGTCGAATCTGGTGGCCGCCACCGCCGCATATCACCTGCGCAGCAACAAGCGAGTGATCAGCTTCAGCACGCGCGGCTTCCGCGGCATCGTGATGAACACCATGCTCGAGTCGATGGGTTCGGGCGTCGTGGCGCTGCCGGAGGAGAGCAACCGCGCGGAGGCGGCTCGCCTTGCGCTGGAGATGGCCCGCATCGGGCGTTTGGGGGAGAGCCTGGTGGTCAGCTGCGACGGACCGGTGGGGCCGTATCGGATCGCGAAGCCGGGCGTGCTGATCGTGGCGCGCGAGGCGGGGATCCCGATTCAACCGTGGGCGGTCTCGATCCGTCCGACCTGGCGCCTTGCGGGGCGCTGGGACCGCCAGCTGGTGCCACTGCCGTTCTGCCGGATGCGGGTCGAGGAGGGGCAGCAGATCAGGATCGCACGGCGCGAGCCGGTCAAGCCGCGGCTCGCCGAGCTGCAGGCGACGCTCGAGCAGGTCCAGCAGCGGGCCGACCGGCGGATGGAGCGCCGGAAGCCGTTACCATAGCCGGGCTGCCCTCCTTGGACGAGTGCCCGTGACCAAGATCAAGTTCGGAACCGACGGCTGGCGCGCCGCGATTGCGGAGGACTTCACCTTCCACAACGTGCGCCGCTGCGCGCGCGGCGTTGCCGAGTACCTGGCCGAGCAGGGGACCGCCGGCCGCGGCGTGGTGGTCTGCCACGATCGCCGCTTCGCCTCGGAGCACTTCGCCCGCGCGTGTGTCGAGGTGCTCGCCGCGCATGGCATCCGTTCCTTCACCCCGCCAGACGCGGTTCCGACCCAGGTCGGCAGCTTCTTCACCCGGGAACTGGGTGCTGCCGCCGGAATCGTGATCACCGCCAGCCACAACCCATGGACCGACAACGGCTTCAAGGTCAAGGCGGACACCGGGGGCGCGGGCGCCCCCGAGATGCTGGCCGCGATCGAGGCGACCATGGATCGCCACCCCGAAGGCGAACTGCCTCCCCGCCGCGAGTACGACGAGGCGGTCGCCGCCGGGTTGGTCGAGACCTTTGACCCTTATCCGCGCTATCGCGAGCAACTGGCTGGCATCGTCGACCTGGAGCGCATCCGGGAGGCTGAGCGACGCGTCCTGGTCGAGCCGCTCTACGGATCGGGGGCAGGCTGGCTGAGCCGCCTGCTGAGTGGCGATCGGCTGACGATCAGAGAACTGCACACCGAGCGCAATCCATTCTTCGGCGGTCTCAACCCCGAGCCCATCCGCCCGAACATCGATGGCTGGCTGGAAGAGATCCCGCGCTGGGGCGCGGACATCGGGATCGCCCTGGACGGCGACGCCGATCGGGTCGGGATGGCCACCGAGCAGGGCGTCTTCGTCAACCAGCTTCAGGTCTACGGGCTGTTGTACTGGTATCTGCTCGACGTGCGGAAGCTGATCGGCCCGGCGGTCTACACCGTGACCAGCACCTCGATGGCGCCACGCCTGGCCGAGATCTACGGCACGCAGGCCTTCGAAACCGGGGTCGGCTTCAAGTTCGTGGGGCCGAAGATGACCGAGACCGACGCGATCATCGGCGGCGAGGAGTCGGGCGGCTTCGGCTTCGGGATGCACATCCCCGAGCGCGATGGCATCGCGTCGGGGCTCTTCCTGCTTGACCTGTGGCTGTCCAAGGGAAAGCAGGCCTCCGAGGTGCTGGCCGAGCTGCAGGCGCTGGCCGGCCCCAGCTACTACGACCGGATCGATTTCCGCTACCCCCGCGAGGGCTACGACCAGGTGAAGGCCGATACCCTGGTCCGCCTGGGCGACCAGGCGCCCGATGCGCTGGCGGGCCACGCGGTGGTGCGCCGCCAGGCGCTCGACACCGGCGATGGCTTCAAGTTCTACCGGGACGATGGGTCGTGGCTGCTCATCCGCTTCTCCGGCACCGAAGCGCTGTTGCGCATCTACGTCGAGGCACGGTCCCCGGCCGACGTGGAGGCGCTGCTCGCCCATGGGCGTCGGCTGGCGGCCGCCGGCACCCCGGCACGTTCATGACCGACGCGCGCGATTTCTTCGGCTATCGGCACCCCGACGACGAGCCCGGGCGTCGCGAGGAGCCAACGGCGGACCCCGACGAGCTGGCGCCGCCGCAACTCGACGAGGCGATCACCCTCGACGACGCAGCGGTGATCGCCCGCATCGATCGCTCCGACATGCTTGGGCGCATCCGCGAGCTGCCGCGGCAACTCGCCCTCTCGCGCCGCGTCGTGGCCGCCGCGGAGCTGCCATCGGCGCTCGGGGAGGTGGATGCCATCTGCGTCCTGGCGATGGGCGGCTCGGCGATCGGAGCCGAGCTGGTTGCTGGCATCGCCGGCGACCGCCTGCGGGTGCCCCTGGTCGTGCACCGGGACTACGGGCTGCCGGCCTGGGTTACCGAACGGACCCTGGTCATCGCCGCCAGCCATTCCGGCGAGACGGTCGAGACGGTCTCCGCGTTCAGCGAGGCCCGCAGCCGCGGGCTGCGGCCGGTGGTGATCGGCGGCGGCGGGCGTCTCGGGGAGCTGGCCACCGCCGACGGGCTCCCCAGCCTGCATTATCAGGCACCCGGTCAGCCCCGCGCGGCGATCGGCTTCGGCATTGGCCTGGTGCACGAGTTGCTGGTACGGATCGGCCTCTTCAACGAACCCGACCCGCTGGGCCCGGCGGTCGAGGCGCTCGAGTCTCTGCTGGAGCGAAACGCGCCGGCGGTAGACACCGAGGCGAGCCCGGCCAAGCAGCTTGCCTGGTCGATCTTCGGACGGATCCCGGTGATCTACGGAGCCGGCGCGATGGCCCCGGTGGCCCACCGCTGGAAGACGCAGCTCAACGAGAATGGCAAGGCCTGGTCCTCCTTCGAGCCGATGCCCGAGGCGAACCACAATGCCATCGAGGGGAGCCTCAATCCTCGCGAGCTGTCCGACGCGGTATACGTCGTCGAGTTGCGTGACCCGCAGGAAGCGCCGGAGATCGCAGCCCGCTACGGGGTCGTCAACGAGCTGCTCGGTGAGAGGGCCACCAACCGCAGTGTGGTCTGGGCCGAAGGGCCGTCGCCCCTGGCGCGGGTGCTGTCCAGCGTTGCGCTGGGGGACCTGGTGAGCGTCTATCTCGCGATCCTCTACCAGACCGACCCGACCCCGGTTACACTGCTTGCGATGTTGAAAGAGCGGCTCGCCAGGTCGACGGACTGACGGGCGCCGTAGCGCGGCGCCGGGTGCCGGCGCCCAGGAGGAACGCGACGTGCAATCGAGCATGATCGGCAAGGTCGAGAAGGCGATGCGCTACGCGCACGAGCCCGACCGGGTGAAGATCACGCGGCTCAGCGCCAGCTTCGCCGGGGACAACGGGACCCACACCATCTCGTTCGACGCCGATACCTGGCATTGCGAGTGCCACCTCTTCGAGGCCGCGGGCGGATGCTCGCATACGCTCGCCATCCAGAAGATGCTCGACCCGATGCTCTCCGACGCTGCCAGGGAGACCCCGCTCTACGGTCGCGCCGAGGTCGGCGTCCCCGCCTAGGTCCGATTCGGGTCGGCTCCGCTCCGCGCCGGTTACTACCGTGGGTTGTACATCGGCACGTCAGGGTCGAGACACCAGGCCTTGGACGTCGTCTTACTACGACCAGTGGTAAAGCGGCACGTGAATCGGCTCGTCTGAGCCTCCGTTCACTATTCCGGTGCTGACGTACCACTGATAGTGGTCACGCGGCTCCCTCAAGCCGTGGACCGCCTGCTACCATCGGGTGCGTTATCAACCGAAGAACGCGTCGGGTGCCGTGGCCGCAAGGACCACGGTCCAATGGAGAAGCCGGTGAGATGCCGGCGCAGTCCCGCTACTGTATCCGCGCCCCTTCGCATGGAGCACGGGAGCCAGGTCGCCAGCCCGCACGCGATGTCCAGCTTCCTCGCGTGAAAGGGAACGGCATCATCATGGCTTCCCGTCTTCGCCTCCTCTTCCCGGTCCTCCTTCTCAGCTTCGCGCTGATCGCGTGCTCCGCCTCGCCCGGTGGGGGTCCTGTCGCCAGCCCGGACGCCAGCCAGCCCGCGTATCCCCTGGTCCTGACCGACGATGCCGGCCGCCAGGTGACCCTCCCGGCGCGCCCGCAGCGAATTGTCAGCCTGGCGCCGTCCAACACCGAGATCGCCTGCGTGCTGGATGCCTGCGACCAGGTCGTCGGGGTGACCGATTTCGACGACTACCCGGCCGGCGTTGCCTCCAAGCAGAAGGTCGTGATCGGCGCGCAGGTTGACGTCGAAAAAGTGGTTGCAGCCGATCCGGATCTGATCCTCGCCGCCGGAAACGAGTTGACCCCGAGCAGCGTGATTCGTCAGCTCGCCGGCCTGGGTTACCCGGTCCTGGTGCTCTATCCCCGCGATCTGCACGGGGTCTACGCCGATATCAACCTGGTCGGCCGTGCCCTTCATGCGGAGGAAGAGGCCGCGACGGTGGTGGCGGCGCTGACCACCCGCGAGGAGATCGTGGCGGCCACGGTGGCCGGTGCCGAGCGTCCGCGCACCCTGTATGAGGTTGCGGTCTATCAGGGGCTCATCTACACCGCGGGCGCCGACTCGTTCCTGGCCTCTCTGATCTCGACCGCCGGGGGCGCCCCTGTGGTCGGCGATGCGCTCTCGACGGCGATCCAGCTCGAGGCGCTGGTGACCGCCGACCCGCAACTGATTCTGCTCGGGGACGCCGCCTATGATGCCTCGATCACCCCGGCCAGCGTCGCGTCGCGCAGCGGCTGGTCCGGGTTGACGGCGGTCCGCGACGGCCGGATCGTGCTCGTGCTCGACGATCTGCTGATCACTCGTCCCGGTCCACGGATCATCGACGGGCTGGAGGCCCTGGCGCGGGCGATCCATCCCGAGCTGTTCAGTTAGGGCCCTCCGATGGCACGCGCGGCGGTCGCCACCAGGACCTACCTGGCCGGTCCCTCGCTGACCAGAACCGGGCTGGTGCTTGGTCTCGGCGCGCTCCTGCTGGTGCTTGCCCTCGGTGCCGCCGTGACGCTCGGCAGCGTCGGGGTGGGGATCGGGGAGACGGCCGCCATCCTGGGCCATCGGCTGCTTGGCCTGCCGCTGACCCCGACCTGGACGCCGGCCGCCGAGACAATCATCTTCGAGCTGCGGTTGCCGAGGGTGCTGACGTCGATGCTGGTCGGTGGCGGGCTGGCAATGGCCGGCACGGTATTCCAGGCGCTCCTGCGCAATCCGATGGCCGATCCGTACGTCATCGGCACGGCCGCTGGAGCGTCGTTGGGGGCAATCCTCGGCATTCTCGCGCCCCTCCTGCTGCCGGCCCTGGCGATCGGCGCGGGCAGCGCCTGGCTGGGCCTCGGCGCCGTGCAGGCGGCGGCCTTCGTCGGCGGACTGCTGACCGTGCTGCTGGTCTACCGGGTGGCCCGCGCGGGTGGTCGCGTGCCGGTGGTCACCCTGCTGCTGACCGGCTATGCCGTCTCATCGGTGCTGGCGGCCGGCACCGCACTGCTCATGTTCTCCTCCGGCCGCGCGCTGGGGGCGATCTTCGGCTGGTTGATGGGCTCGCTTGCCGGAGCCTCGTGGCCGCAACTCGCCTTCGCCGCGCCGCTGGTGCTGATCAGCTTCGCAAGCCTGGTCGTGCGCTGGCGTGTCCTGAACCTGCTCTTGCTCGGCGATACGCAGGCGATGCACATGGGGATCGACGTCGAGCGCGAAAAGCGGCGGCTGACCATGCTCGCCACCCTGGCCACCTCGGCGGCGGTCGCCATCTCGGGGACGATCGGGTTCGTGGGCCTGGTCGTCCCACACCTGCTGCGCCTGGCGACCGGTCCCGATCACCGACTCCTTCTGCCGGCGAGTGTCCTCTACGGGGCAGCCCTGCTGACGCTGGCCGACCTGGGAGCGCGGCTTGCCGGCGGGATCCCGGTCGGGATCGTCACCGCCCTGCTCGGTGCGCCGTTCTTCATCTGGCTGCTGCGACGCTCCGGGTCGATGGCGGCGGTCCCATGATCGCGACGCGCATCGGCGCCGCCGAGCTGGCCGGGGCAGTCGGCCTCGAGGCCGGGTATCCGCTTCCCGGCGGCGGACGGCGCGAGGTGCTACATGGCGTGAATCTCTCGCTGGCCCGTGGCGAGCTGGTTGCGCTGCTTGGCACCAATGGCAGCGGCAAGACGACCCTGCTGCGCTGCTTCGCCGGCACGCTGATGCCGACTGCGGGTGAAGTGCGTTTCGACGGCCGGTCCGTGGCGTCATGGCGCCGGGGGGCGCTCGCGCGGAGAGTCGCGGTGCTGCCGCAACAACTGGAGTTGCCGGGTGGATTTCGAGTCGCCGAGCTGGTCGCCATGGGTCGTGCGCCGCATGCCCGGCGCCTGTTTGGCTCGACCGTCGAAGACCAGGCCGCGGTGGAGCGCGCGCTCACCGACGCCGACGCCACCGAGCTGGCCGATCGTCCGGTTGAAGAGCTGTCGGGCGGCGAGCGCCAGCGTCTGCTGGTGGCGATGGCGCTGGCCCAGGAGCCCGAGCTCCTGCTGCTTGACGAGCCGACCCTGCACCTGGATCTGTCCCACCAGGTCGCCCTGCTGGGAGCGATCCGGCGCCTGCGGACCCAGCGCGGACTGACCGTGCTCGCGGTGCTCCACGACCTCAACCTGGCGGCCTCATTCGCGCCACGGGTCGCGGTGCTCGACGCGGGACGGGTGGTGGCGGACGGGCCTCCGCTCGAGGTGCTCACGCCGGAGCTGGTGCGTCGAGTCTTCGGCGTGCCGGTCGATGAGGCGCACACCGCCACGGGCAGGCGCCACCTGGCGCTCGGCGAGATCTAGGAGGGCGGCTCCTCGTCGACCACGATCTCGACGTCAGTCTCTCCGTCCGCGCGAAGGGTGCGATGGACGTGGATGTGGGGGTGGGTCTCGTCGGAGACCTGCGCGCGGGCCACCTTCACCATGGTGCTTTCGCCGACATCGGCCAGTTGCTCGTCCTCGGGCAGGGCGGCGTTGGGGATCTCGCCGAACGCGAAGAGGTTGAGGAAGACGTTCATCACCGCGATGACCGGGATGCCGAAGAGCGCCCCCCACACCCCTGCGACCTGGGCGCCGACCAGTAGGCCGACCAGGACGAGGATCGGATGCATGCCCAGCGCGCCGCGCATCAGCCGCGGCTGCAACCAGTTGACGACAACCGTCTGGACCACCACCAGGATGATCGTCGCGGGAATGAAGGCGTCGGGCCGATAGATCCAGGTGGCCACGATCAGCGGGATGAGCGCCAGTGGCGGGCCAAAGAAGGGGATCAGCATGGCCAGCGCCGACAGCGTGCCGACCAGGAACAGGTACGGGACGTTGAAGGCAGTGCCGACCACCGCCACCAGCACCGCCTGGATGACAGCCAGCACCAGCTGGGCGCGAAGGAATCCACCGAACGCTCGGGCAACGCTGCGCTCGAGGATGGCCAGCTCGTCGGAATATTGCTTGGGAACCATCCGGTTGAGCTTGGCCAGGATCTGATCGCTGTCCATCAGCATGTAGAGCGACAGGATCAGGATCAGGAAGAGCGAGCCGAGGGTGGCCAGCGTGGCCCCGGCGATCCCCTGCGCCTCGCGGAAGATCGCCCCGGCCAGGGTTCCGACCTGCTCCTGGGCGCTGTGGAACAGGTTGACCAGGTCGATCTGCCAGCGGTCCAGGCCCAGCGCCGCCTGGTAGGACGACAGGGTGGCCTCGATCTGCCGAGCCGTGGCGGGGAATTCCGCGGTCGCCTGGGTCAGCTGCTGGGTGATCGCCGCGCCCGTCGTGAACAGGGCGAATCCCAGCCCCACCAGTGCCACCAGGTAGGCCATCCCCACGGCACCAGCCCAACGGATCGGAAGCCGCTGGTCGAGATAGCGAGCGACAGGTGACATCACGAAGGCCAGCAGCCATGCCAGGAAGACGACCAGGATGATCTGGCTGAAGCCACCGAAGAAGGACAGCGCCTGCTGGACGAGGAGGACCGCGAAGTAGACCGATCCGAGGGCCAGGAAGACGAGCAGCCAACGACGCTCACGGGTGCCGATCCCACTCAGCGGCCGCGGATCGCTCATCGACCGGCTCCCGACAGCGGACCGATCCCGGCTGCGGCGCGCACCTCGGCCATGGTGGCGTGCGCGATCGGACGAACCTTGGCCGCCCCCGCGGCCAGCACCTGCTCGACATAAT
>Ga0315281_10005102_pt1 | contig 18865 bp, 20 predicted proteins | sample YL17G07_0_MG_FD_204540 | JGI IMG/M metagenome (GOLD analysis project Ga0315281, IMG submission 204540) | Sediment microbial communities from Yellowstone Lake, YNP, Wyoming, USA - YL17G07_0 | ecosystem: Environmental > Aquatic > Freshwater > Lake > Sediment | place: USA: Wyoming | collected... | reverse complement strand
AGTACCCGGAATTTTGGATTCGTTAGATTGGCATCAACAAACATTGGGTCAGTTTTCGTACGGATTGAGTCGTCGACGCTGTCGTAGGCGCTCCGAATAGCGCTCGCGGTTGATACCTTTGCGTCATCAAGAAGCTGTTTTTGACTCGCCCCTGAAATACCGGAAATCGAGGCGTTTGCTTGGGCACTCTGAAGTCCGGCCTCGGCGGCGGCGACTGAAGCGCGTTCGCGATTGTTTTCAATTTCAGCAATAACAGCACCGGCTCCGACATAATCTCCCAACCTTCTGTAAACACCGGTAATCTGTCCGGAGGCCTCCGCGCGAATAGTGGCTTCCGATACTGAAGTTACGGAGCCGGATAGAGGGAGGGAGCTTCTCCTCGATGCCAGCTCTTGAACCGAGGCGGTGGACACTTCGTGACCACCATCCGCTAAGTTTTGGTCTTCTTGTTTACCACCGAAAAAAGAGGCTATAGCGATACCGCCGAAAACCAGACCCAGGAAAAGACCGATGGCAATAACGTGATGGCGACGGACGTCTTTATGGCCGCGGATACGCAGAATTTCACCGGTGAGGTCGATGAATTTTCGGAATAGGGTTCTTAGGATGTGAACAGTTTTTTTAATCATAAAATTTAAGTAATTAAAGGCATTAGTAACAGATTTTCGGCTCTTATTCAAGGAGAGAGGCTTCTTATTAAGTCTAAGTTTTGTTACACTTTTACTTATGTTCAAAGAATTCATGATGCGAAAAATGTTTGAACGTGAGCTTGGTGGGTTGCCCAAGGAAGAACGCGAGCGTCTGATGAAAGTTATGAATGAGAATCCGGGACTTTTTTCAAAGATGGGCGCTTCGATTTCAGAAAAGATAAAAAATGGTGTCGACAAAATGTCCGCGGCGAGACTTGTAGCTGAAGAATTTAAGACGGAATTATCAAATTTAATGAAATGATAACTATGGTAAAACGCAGAATAACAATCCTGCTTGGGGTTGAAGACAAGGATACGACGCCGGGAAGGCTCGCGGACGCTTACGAACGCGGGGCGAAGGAAAGCGGACATGAAGTGCGTCGAATCAACATTGGTGATTTGAAGTTTGATCCCTTACTTCACAAAGGCTACAAGGTCATACAGGAGCTTGAGCCAGATTTGAAAAGAGCGCAGGAAGATATCAGGTGGTGCGAACATCTTGTGGTGGTGTACCCGAACTGGTGGAGTACGATGCCAGCAATCCTTAAAGGGTTCTTTGACAGAGCCTGGCTTCCCGGTTTTGCCTTTCACTTTCATAAAGGAGGCGGGTACATGTGGGACAAGCTTCTTAAGGGGCGTACCGCCAACGTCATCATCATTATGAACGCCGCCCCTCTAGTTGAGAGAATATTTAACGGCGATTACACAAACGAGATTAGGAGAGGTATTTTAAAATTCGCTGGTTTTTCGCCCGTTCATCTCACCTCTTTCGGCCCAGCCGAAGCGTCCACTCTGGAGCATAAAAAAACTTGGGAGAAAAAAGTTTTGAACATGGGGCGTAAGGCGGTTTAGTTTGGTCAGGGTGGCCGTTTATGCTACTCTGGAAAAGCGGCCTCGGCCGCTTTCTTCTTATGTCTTTATCTATTGGTATAGTGGGTCTTCCGAATGTGGGTAAATCCACCCTTTTCAACGGGCTTACCAAAAAGTCGGTGGACGCGGCCAATTATCCTTTCTGTACCATCGACCCATCGGTGGGCGTTGTTGCCGTGCCCGACGACAGGCTTTGGAAGCTGTCACAATTTTCAAAATCGAAAAAAACAATCCCGGCGGCGGTCGAATTTGTCGATATTGCCGGTCTTGTAAAGGGCGCCTCCGAGGGGGAAGGACTGGGCAATAAATTTCTTTCAAACATTAGAGAGACCGACGCCATTCTTGAGGTGGTTCGTATTTTTGAGGACGCCGATATTATTCACGTCGACAATAAAGTAGACCCGAAACACGATATCGAAGTTATAAATCTCGAACTCGTGCTCGCTGACCTCCAAACGGTTGAAAAACGTCTCGATGGAATTGCCCGCGACGCGAAACGTGGCGACAAGGAGGCTCTTATAGAACAATCGGCACTTCAGAAATTTGAAACGGTTTTGAAAGAGGGGAAGATGGCGCGCGAAGCGGTGCTTGATGATAAGGAAAAAGAAAAGTCTAAAACATTTAACCTTCTTACGACAAAGCCGATTCTCTACGCCCTCAATAAAAAAGCCGGCGGAAAGAATCTAGATGAAATAAAAGACGCTCGTTTTGATGAAACCTTACGATATATCGAAAGCCTAGGAAGTGGGTATGTAATTATTGATGCCAAAATTCAGGAAGATTTGAAAGATTTTTCTGATGACGAGCGAAAAGAGTTTCAAACAGAGCTTGGCGGAGAAGACGGTATCGATAGGCTAATCAAAAAAAGTTACGACATTTTAGGTCTTCAAACATTCTTCACGACCGGCGAGGACGAGACCCGGGCTTGGACTATTAAACACGGGTCGGACGCCCGTGAGGCCGGAGCGGCTATTCATACCGATTTCCGCGAGAAATTTATTCGGGCTGAAGTTATTTTTTGGTCTGATTTGCTGGAAGTTGGTTCCTATGCTGCCGCTCGCGAAAAAGGCCTCATCAGGACGGAAGGGAAGGAATACGTTGTTAAGGATGGAGATGTAATCGAGTTTAAAATTTAGTAACTAAAGTAAAACGGGGATGCCTGCCCCGTAGCCGGCGCATAGCGCTGTGGTACTGGGGTGATTGAATTCAAAATTTAACCATATTTCGATAGTATTTTTGGTAGCGTTTGTAGATTATTACGATATATCGTAATAATCCAAGTTTCATAACCTACGATATATCGTATATTATGTTTCTTAATGGAGTTTAAGATTTAGGCTTTTGCCTTTTTAAGGTGGTGGTATAATGTGTTCACTATGGAACAAAATCAAACAAATCAGGGGAGGGGAGCAACGCCTAAGGATTTCTTCTTTTGGTTGGGTGCATTAGTAACGCTGGGTGCATCGGTATATGCATTTATCGATATTGTGTTTGCCTGCATTAATTACGCATATCCAAACGCTCTCGCGTACGGAGATTACACGAGCTATGCCTCGGGTATGGCCTATTCGATGGCTGTTCTTATAGTCATGCTTCCGGTTTTCTTGGTTCTTATGCGTTTTATACGGAAGGACATCATTCGCGACCCGAGCCGTATGGAAACCTGGGTTCGTCGTTGGGCGCTATTCTTTATCCTGTTTGCCGCGGCTGTGACGTTCATCACCGATTTAATCGTACTTCTCTACACATTCTTAAGTGGTGAGGAACTCTCTATCCGTTTTGCCTTGAAGGTTCTCGTCGTTCTCCTAGTATCAGGTGGCGGATTTCTCCATTTCCTCGCAGACCTTAGGGGTTACTGGAAAGATAATATGCAGAAAGCCTCTCTTGTTGGTTACGCGGTTATTGTTGTCGCGCTTTTTGCCATCGGTACTTCTTTCTATATCGTCGGTACGCCGGCGACCCAGCGGGCGATTCGTTTCGACCAAAGCCGGGTGAGCGACTTGCAGACTATTCAGTGGCAGATAGTGTCGTACTACCAGGCGCACAGAGTCCTTCCTAAAGATTTAGCTCAACTTACTGATAGCATCTCAGGTTTTGTTTCTCCAAAGGACCCAGAGACACAGGCGTCTTACATTTACACTCCAGGTGAAAGGTATTCGTTCAACCTTTGCGCGACATTTTCTCGGGCGAGTTTGGATGATTCTCGTTACGAATATGGAAAGGGCGGTGTATCTGTACCAACGCCGATAATTGATGGCATAACCGAGACTGGCCGTAACATTGATTCGTGGGCGCACCCTGAAGGTGATTATTGCTTTGAACGCGTTATCGACCCGGAACGCTACCCGCCGTTTGAAAACAGGGTTCCGACCAAAATCTAAATTTTAAGAAAATGGCTCCGGTGGTAAACCGGAGCCATTTTTTGTAGTATAGGCAGATTGATGCGGAAGTATGAACATAAAAAAATAGAAGGGAAATGGCAGAAGGTCTGGGAAAAGAAGAAGCTCAATGTTGCCCAGTCCAATTCCCGCAAGAAAAAATACTATATTCTAGTTGAATTTCCGTATCCTTCGGGTGATGGTCTTCATACCGGACACATCCGAAGCTACACGGCACTTGATATAGTGGCGCGGAAGCGCCGGGCCGAAGGGTACAACGTTCTTTATCCGATGGGCTGGGACGCTTTTGGCCTTCCGACCGAAAACTATGCGCTTAAGACAGGAATCCACCCTAAAGTGGTTACCAAGAAAAATACAGACAATTTTCGCCGCCAGCTTAAATCTATCGGTTTTTCGTTTGATTGGTCTCGCGAGATAAACACAACAGACCCCGCCTATTTCAAATGGACGCAGTGGATATTTCTTAAGTTTTTGGAGAAAGGTTTGGCCTATAAAGCCAAGCGCCCTATCAACTGGTGTCTCTCTTGCAAGATAGGTCTTGCTGACGAGGAAATAGTAGACGGTAAATGCGAGCGTTGTGGAGGGGAGACCGAAAAGCGGGACAAGGAGCAGTGGATGCTTGCCATCACCAAGTATGCCGACCGTCTTGATAAAGACCTTGATTCTGTCGACTACCTCGACAAGATAAAAATTCAGCAAAGAAACTGGATTGGCCGTTCCGAAGGAGCGGAGCTCAATTTCCAATTAACAATTAACAATAAACAATTGGGGGAAGTGACTGTATTTACGACACGGCCGGATACTTTGTTTGGGGCGACTTACCTTGTTCTTGCACCTGAACATCCGCTTGTTGAAAAATTGAAAAATAAAATAAAAAATAAAGAAGAAGTATTACGATATGTCGTAATCTCAAAGAAGAAGTCTGAAATGGATAGGACGGCCGAAGGGAAAGAAAAGACCGGTGTCGAACTCCAGGGCATCTTGGCCATAAATCCTGCGAGCAAAGAAAAAATCCCGGTCTATGTAGCCGATTATGTGCTCAGGGCCTATGGTACCGGGGCCATTATGGCCGTTCCCGCTCATGACAAGCGCGATTTTGCTTTTGCTGAGAAATTTAAACTGCCGATTCTTGAAGTCATTTCCGGTACGAAGAGGGATGGTATGTACAGCGGTCCGGGTTTTCTTATCAATTCCGGACAGTGGAATGGCCGGAGAAGTGATGAGGCTCTACCTGAAATTGTGAAGGCGGTCGGGGGAGAAATAAAAACAACTTTCAAGCTTCGGGATTGGGTTTTCTCCCGCCAGCGTTATTGGGGCGAGCCGATACCGGTTATCCACTGTTCCGTCTGTGGCACTGTCCCAGTTCCTGAAAAAGATCTTCCCGTTGAGCTTCCGAATGTTAAAAGCTATAAACCTTCTGATACTGGGGAGTCACCGCTTACTTCTATTTCTTCATGGGTTAATGTGAAGTGTCCAAAATGCAAAGGTAAAGCAAAGCGAGAAACCGACACCATGCCAAACTGGGCCGGTTCATCCTGGTATTACCTTAGATATGCTGACCCGAAGAATAGAAAAATGTTTGCGGGAAAGCAGGCCCTCAAATATTGGACGCCGGTTAATTGGTATAACGGTGGCATGGAGCATACCGTACTCCACCTTCTCTATTCACGTTTTTGGCACAAGTTTCTATATGACCTAAAGCTCGTACCGACCAAGGAACCTTACGCGAAGCGCACTTCGCACGGGCTTATTTTGGCTGGAGGTGGAGTGAAGATGTCCAAATCTAAGGGCAATGTTGTGAATCCTGACTCAATCGTGAAGCTCTTGGGTGCCGATACTCTTCGTCATTATGAAATGTTCATGGGGCCTTTTGACCAGTCTATCGCTTGGAATACCGAAGCGGTCGCCGGCAGTCGCCGTTTTCTTGAGCGGGTTTGGAAACTCTATGATGCGATAGAAAAGGAGAAACCTAATAAAAAAGGAGAAGTAAATGTTAGTCTTGAGGCACTTTTTCATCAGACCATAAAAAAAGTGGGGGAGGATATAGAAAGTCTTAAGATGAATACAGCCGTGTCTTCGATGATGATTCTTCTTAATGCGTTTGAGAAAGAGGGAAAAGTTTCTCGGGTGCACTATGCAACATTCTTGCGTCTTCTTGCGCCGTTTGCTCCGCATGTCACGGAAGAGCTCTGGGCGTTCCTCGGTGAAAAGTCATCAATTCACCTTGAACCGTGGCCGAAGTATGATGCACGCAAACTTATCTCCGAGAGGGTCAATATTCCGGTCCAAATAAACGGCAAAGTGCGCGCCACGCTTTCACTTTCCCGCGACTTAGACGATGACCAGGCCAAGGGCGCGGCCTTAGCCCACCCGGACATCATGCGTCTCATCATGGGCAAGCAAATCAAGCGCATCATTTACATTAAGGAAAGAATCATTAATATCGTCCTTTAGAAGGAGTAGGTAAGAGCTTTGGTAGGGGGGAGGCGACTGTTCTTGACTTATTATTAAGCAAGTGGTAAAAATAACCGCATACATTTTATGTAATTGTCTATGGGAGCTCAAAAACTAACATTTAAACCGAAAGTCGTTGTGAAGAGGCTTTTAGCCGCGCTCCCCGCGCGGGCTCGTGACGTTATTGAGAGCCGTTATGGACTGGGGGATAAGGCCGAACGGATGACCCTTGAGGCCATCGGTAAGACCTATAAGATTACCCGCGAACGCGTCCGCCAAATTGAAAATTACGCTTTTGGCGTTATCCGGAAGTCTGATATCTATAAGAAAGAGAAAGCCGCTTTTGATGAGCTTGAAAAACTCATTGACGCCCTCGGTGGAGTCGTTCATGAAGAAGATTTTTTGAAGTATATGTCTGATGATGAGGGTACGCAGAATCAGGTCAATTTCCTTCTTGTTCTCGGTGACCCGTTTAAGAAGCGCAAGGAAGACCCGGAGTTCCATCATCGTTGGTATGTCTCGGAGGATATTATCGGAAAGGTAGAAGCTTCGATTAAGAAGCTCTACGAGAATCTTTCAGACGACGACCTTATTCCCGAAGCGGAAATGGTTTCGAATTTTCTTGATACGGTAAAAGATTGTTCTGAAAAATATAAAAATGATGAAGTGGCCAAGCGCTGGCTTTCGCTCTCAAAAAAGGTAGGGCGAAATCCGCTCGGTGAGTGGGGTATTTCCAAGTCTTCAAATGTGAGAGCTAAGGGTATGCGTGACTACGCCTATCTGGCCATTCGCCGTCATGGCTCCCCAATGCACTTTACCGAGGTGGCCAAGGCGATACAGAAACTTTTTGACCGCACGGCCCATGTCGCCACCTGTCACAACGAGCTTATCAAGGACCCCAGATTCGTCCTTGTCGGTCGCGGCCTTTATGCTCTCAAAGAATGGGGATATTCAACTGGTGTCGTAAAAGATGTCATTAAAGAAATTTTGAGACAGAATGGTCCTTTAACCAAGGATGAAATCGTTGAAAAAGTTCTCAAAGAGCGTTACGTGAAGGAGAATACAATAGTGGTGAATCTCCAAAACCAGAGTGTTTTCAAGAAAGGAAAGGACGGTAAATATTCTCTAATCGGCTAATTGAATATTGAGGTGAAAAGAACCGAGCACTAAGAAATTGATTTCTTAGTGCTCGGTTCTGCTATAATATTGGCAATGAAATTCTTCAAATTGGGAGAATTACCGGAACTTGTCCTCTACATTCTTGCTGGGGTCGTTCTTGTCGGTACGGCTTTTTTTATGTTCCCCGGTCTTCTGGCTGTTTTTTTTACCGAGCAGTTCAAAATCGCTGTTCGGGTTCTATACAACCTCTTCCCGTTCTGGGGGCCGCCTCTTTTCGGATTTGTTTTTTTTAACGCCTGGGTCGCGTACGTGCGGACAAAATTTATCGCAAGCAGGAAGTTTATTTTGCTTGAGATAAGGCTTCCGCGCGAAGTGAACAAATCGCCGCTGGCGATGGAGCTTGCTCTTTCCGGTCTTAATGTCACAAGTGGAGAGTCCACCTGGTACGATGTCTACGCACTCGGCAAAGTGCGCCCTTGGTTTTCGCTTGAGATAGTCTCCATAGAAGGAAATATCCATTTTTATATTTGGGCTAGGGAGGATTACAAGCCTGTCGTCGAGGCTCAGCTCTACGGCCAATATCCGGATATCGAAATTTTTGAAGTACCGGATTACACCGAAGCGGTGCCACATTATGATCCGGAAAAGCGATATGTACTCGGCCATGAGTTCAAACTCGCCAAGCCCGACCCGTACCCGATAAAAACCTATGTCGATTACGGGTTAGACAAGGACCCCAAAGAAGAATTCAAAATCGACCCCTTAACCTCGGTGCTCGAATTTATGGCGGCTATAAAGAAAGGGGAGCAGATGTGGCTTCAGATTATTATTCAAGGACACAAGAAAAAGCTCAAGCACGGAACATTGTTTGGTTCGACCGATATCCAAGAAGAGGCAAAGGAAGAAATTAAAAAACTTCTAGCCGAGCTAAAACAAGAAAAACCGGAGGCCTCCGAGGGTGGTTTTTCCTATTCCCGTATTCCCACAAAGTCCGAAGCGGAGGTAATGGCGGCTATAGACCGGAATGCCGGAAAATTAAATTATGATTGCGGAATACGTTTTATCTACACGACAACCCCGGAAGCCTTTGTCGGAGCCCGTATCCCACAGTCAATCAACCTATTGAACCCGTTTACCTCGAAAGAGTTAAACGGGTTCAAGTTCGGCAGGGGAACCTACACTGAATACCCGTGGGAAGATTTTATGTACATCAGAATGGATATATTAAAGCGCCGTCTGCTTCATTCATACCGCACCCGTTCGTGGTTCCACGGGGCTCATAAGCATGCACCTTTTATCCTTTCATCGGAGGAGTTGGCGACTATCTACCATTTCCCGGGTGGCGTGCTCCAGGTGCCCTCGGTTGAACGGGTGATGTCGAAAAAAGCCGAAGCCCCCGGAAACCTGCCGAGCTGATGAAATCATTTTTCTTCCCCAAACCATCGAAGCCAATGCTCGGTCTTTTAATCGGGCTTCTATTCCTCGGTGTGTATGCATTTTTTCTTTCCCCACCCACTGGATTTCCAACAGGTGAAATCATCGTCATCCCTGAAGGTTTTACTCTTGATGAATCAGCGAAGCTTCTTATGGCCGATAGAGTAATCAGCTCACCGGTTCTCTTTTCAATTCTCATAAACCTTTTCTCTCATGAGAAAATAATCGCCGGTGGTTACGTATTTGAAGGCCCAAAAAGCGTTTTTTCCGTGGCTTTTCGCACGGCCTTTGGTGATTATGGCATTGACCGTGTTCGCATAACTTTCCCCGAAGGTTTATCGGTTGCTGAGATGGCGAATGTCTGCGCTTCAACGTTTCCCGCCTGTTCGGAGTCCGAATTTAAAAAACTGGGGAAAAATTTTGAAGGGTATCTTTTTCCGGACACTTACTTTTTCGTGCCGGGAGCGGGTGCGGGCGAAATCGTGCTGATGCTTCGGCAAACGTTCGACAGAAAAATAGCCTCGTTTGAAATGCCTATACAAACATTCGGTAAACCCCTCAAGGACGTGCTCACCATGGCTTCTATTTTGGAAGGAGAAGCAAGGGATTCAAAGGACAGGCGCATGGTTGCCGGTATTCTCTGGAAGCGTATTTCAATCGGCATGCCACTCCAGGTCGATATTGCGTTTCAGTATGTGAATGACGGTTTGAGAACCAAGACAAGTGCGGAGCTCACGGCGGAAGACCTTAAAATAAATTCTCCGTACAATACTTATATTCACAAAGGTTTGCCGCCAACTCCGGTAGGGAATCCCGGACTTTCGGCAATTGAAGATGCCATCACGCCGACCAAAACTTCCTACCTCTATTATCTTACGGACAAAAATGGGGTATTTCATTACGCAAAAACATTTGAAGAGCATGTGGCCAATAAGGTGAAGTATCTAAAATAAATGTATCGTGGTATACGTTTCCTATGGAAGTTGGTGGAAAAAAAGTATTTGTGGGACTTTCCGGAGGCGTTGACAGCTCTGTTTCGGCGTATCTGCTTAAAAAAGCGGGTTACGACGTAACCGGCGTATTCATCAAGGTCTGGCAGCCGGAGTTTGTCGCCTGCACTTGGCAGGAAGACAGGCTAGATGCCATGCGAGTGTGCGCAGTTTTAGATATTCCGTTTTTGACGTTTGATTTGGAAGCAGAGTACAAAAAAGAAGTTATTGATGAAATGCTTAATGAGTACAAAAAGGGGAGAACGCCAAATCCGGACGTACTCTGCAATCGCGAAGTAAAATTCGGCGCTTTTTTATTGTGGGCAAAAGCGCAAGGTGCCGACTTCATAGCGACTGGCCACTATGCGCAAATTTATAAACAACCAACAACTGACAACCTACAACTTTTAAAAGGGAAAGATTCCGGTAAAGACCAGTCATATTTTTTGTGGACTCTTACGCAGGAACAGCTGAAACAGGTTTTATTTCCGGTAGGGCATTTAGAAAAAAGCGAAGTGCGAAGAATCGCTAAAGAAGCGGAATTGCCGACAGCGGAGAAAAAGGACAGCCAGGGACTTTGCTTCATTTCGAACGTCGATATGAAGGAATTTTTGAAAAAATTTATTAAACCGCGCCCCGGCCTCGTTTTAGACGAGGCTGGGGCGACTATCGGAGACCATTCCGGCGCGGAATTTCTTACTTTGGGTGAAAGGCACGGTTTTAACGTCAATTCAAAAGAGGTGAATAGGACGCCGTTCTATGTTGTGGCCAAAGACATAGATAAAAATACAATTACCGTATCCCATACGCCATCCTTGCGAAGCCAGAGCGATACTGTTTTTCTTGAGCAAAAGAATTTCATATCAGGCGAGAACCCCACCCCAGGTAAATATGAGGCCGAAACTCGCTACCATGGTGAAGTTGTTCCGATTACTCTCTCATATCGTGGAAAAACACTCGCTATAAGCCCTAATGCGCCACTTATCGCTACTCCAGGGCAGTCCCTGGTCCTATACAAGGGAAACGAATGTATGGGGGGCGGAATCATAGTATAATTGTCTTATGTATAACAATCTTGGCGGCGGTCGGAAGATAACAATAGGCATTATCGCCACCCTCGCGCTTCTTCTTATTTTCGCACTCGGGCTCCTGCTCTATCCTCGAACCGTTCTCCAAGAAGAAAATGTCTCACACATAACTACATCTATTCCCGTTGTTCATCAGTGGAGGAGTGGGGTGCATACGTATGTCGGAGTAATCCAAGCCCCGAGCCCGTGTCACTCCGTAGCTGGAGGGGCGCTCGTTAAGGAGTCATATCCGGAACAAGTTGATATCAGGATTGAAACCCGGGAATCAGGTGAGATGTGCGCGCAGGTCATAACCGAGAAGAAATTCAGAGTGTCGTTCAGTGCAAGTGAAGAAGCGGTTGCAAGGGCTTATCTCAATGGGACGGGGGTGTTGTTCCGTGTTTCGGAAGCCTCTCTTTCAGAAGACCTTTTGAAAATGTCGCTCTAACTTATGGCCTCCAAACGAACAATACTGGTTACAAAAGAAAATGGAGAGCAGGAAGTATTTGACCCCGGAAAGCTCATCAACTCACTTCAACGTGCCGGGGCATCACCTGGGGCCATTGATGCCACTGTCGCTGAAGTTAGGAGTGGGTTGCGTTCCGGTATGTCCACTTCGGAGATTTATCGCACGGCTTTTTCGCTTCTTCGCCGGCAGGAAAAGCCGGTGGCCGCACGTTATTCGTTAAAGCGTGCCGTACTAGAGCTTGGCCCCTCCGGTTTTCCATTTGAGGATTTTATCGGCGAAATCTTCAAGGCAAAGGGCTTTGCAGTAAAGACAGGTGTAACTATGCAGGGCTCTTGCGTTGAACACGAAGTTGATCTTGTTGCCGAGAATGACAGTCGTTTCATTATCGGTGAGGCGAAGTTTCATAATGATCTCGGCGTAAAAAGTGATTTGAAAGTGGCATTATATGTCGAAGCAAGGCTTGAGGATTTGCAGAAGTATCGAGCCGAGCGTGGAGAGAGGAAAATAGACGAATGCTGGCTCATTACAAACACAAAATTTACCAGGAGCGCCATTCAATACGCGAATTGTCGCGGGAACCTCAGGGTCATCTCTTGGACCTATCCGCGCTATGGTAATCTTCACGACCTAATCGAGGAGACGAAAATCCATCCGATTACCGCCCTTACCTCGCTTTCACGCGCGGAAAAAACAGCCCTGATGGAGCGTGGCGTCGTCCTCTGCAAATCAATCGAAGAAAACCGGGCCGCTCTTTCGGCCTCGGGTATCAAGGGGCCGAAACTTGAACGGATGCTCGAAGAGGGTAAACGCCTCTGTCAGGGGGGAATTTAATAAAAATAGCAATAATTAAATAACCAATATTAAAATATCTTTTGTTGTTTTCCCCACCCCATTGTTGGCTATTTTACTTTTTTATTATTTAATTAAACAAAATGGAATCCCGTTAGAAGTCCTGCCTACCGGCAGGCAGGCGCGGACGCAGTAGTTATTATTTGATGCTAAAAAATTACCACAACAATATGACCATTAAAAACATAATTCACGGTATGGCGTACGCGCCCTACTTCTAAACGGGATGGAATATCTATCTACTATAAGTTCTGTCGATTTTTTCTCTCCCGATTTATTGGTTTTTTACAAACTCATGCTTGCGACTCTGTTGGGGCTCGCCCTTGGTTTCGAGCGTACCATTGCCGGAAAAATGGCCGGCATGCGAACCTACGCCCTGATGGCCCTCGGGTCGTGCCTCCTCATCATCGTTGGCTTGAGTGTCGACCTTGATTATCTTGGAAAAACCAACTTTGATCCGATGCGCCTGGCCGCGGGTATTATCACCGGTGTCGGCTTTATTTGCGGTGGCCTTGTTATCTTTACCGATAAGCAGTTGCTCGGCCTCACGACGGCCGCCGGTATGTGGGTCTCAGTCGGCATTGGTATCGCTGTTGGTTTCGGTTTATTCAATATCGCAATCTTTACGACAATCATAACGCTCGTTGTTTTTTCGGTGCTCTGGCATTTGGAGGTCTTCATTCAGAAGGTTTCAAAAGAGCTTCCTCGAGATTAATTCCCAGTTTGTAGATTGCGCCACACTTCCCGTTTGGCGATTTTACCTTTTTGCTATTTAATAGTCTTTATGGCGTTTCTATATTCAGTCCGAAAAAAAAATTACACCCCCGGAGAGAAGCATCGTATTTCCCGTTCGAAAGTTGATTTATTCCTTGAGTGTCCACGCTGTTTTTATCTCGACCAGCGGCTTGGCATTGGTCGCCCCTCAACTTATCCGCTCACGCTCAATATTGCCGTCGATGAGCTGATGAAGAAGGAGTTTGACCTTTTGAGAGAGAGGGGCGAGTCACACGCCATCATGAAAGAATACGGCATTGATGCGGTGCCGCTCAAACACAAAGACCTTGAAATCTGGCGAAACGCTCTCTCTCAAGGGATCGAATATCTTCATGAGCCGACAATGCTTTCCGCTCGCGGCGGAGTTGATGACGTCTGGGTTAATCCGAAGGGGGAGTTTATTGTCGTCGACTATAAGGCCACGTCTAAACGAAGCGAAATAACTCTCGATGGTGACCTCGGCGCCCAATACAAACGCCAAGTTGAGTTTTATCAATGGCTTTTTAGAAAAAACGGCCACAACGTTTCTTCAACTGCCTACTTTGTATACGTAAATGGAAAAAAAGACGTTGACACTTTTGATGGCAGGCTTGAATTTGATACGATTATTCTTCCATGCGAGGGAAATTCAGATTGGGTAGAGCCGACTCTTTTCAAAGTGAAGGAATGTCTTGATGGAAAGCTTCCCGGTCCGAGTGATAATTGCGCATACTGCGCCTACCGGAAAATCGCGGCCGAGGCCGCGTCGTTGGAAAATGGAAAAAGTAAAGCGGTGGCCAAAAAGACAAAAGTCAAAAATGAAGAAATCTCTCAAGGAAACATTTTCGGCTAGATTTTCCGACAGGGTATACACGGTAGCGCGCAAAATCCCGAAGGGCAAGACTCTTACATACAAAGAAGTGGCCCGCCGGGCCGGAAGCCCGCACGCATATCGCGCGGTGGGAAATATTCTTTCAAAAAATTATGACCCAAAAATCCCGTGCCACAGGGTGGTGCGCTCCGACGGCCAGCCCGGGGGCTACAATCGTGGGATCTCGATGAAAATCGTCCTGCTAAAGTCGGAAAAGGTTCTTTAATTTTTTTAAATTATCTTTTTTCCCTGATTTTTATATAATTATTTTATGAATGAAGAAGAAATGAAGAAAATGGCAGAGAGGATGTCAAAAATTCCCGGTGTGCCGAAACCTGTTTATTTTAGTGTCCAGTATGATAAGGAATTACAGAAAATTACTGGGAAAAAAGAGCATCCTGTGATTATGAACGAGGGAGCAACATTCGCTTATTTACTCCATAATATTTTTATGGAGTATCCAGAGCTTGAAAGGCAATACCGGCCGGGTGTTCTAAAATTTTCTATAAACGGCATTCCACCCAAAATGCATACTCAGTTTTTTGATGGCGATATGGTTGTTTTCAGCACTTCAGCTTTTTAGTATTTTGAGCGATACAAGAATTGTACTCGCATAAGATTTTTCATACAAAATCTTTTCTTTCACATTAGTATCAACACTCTAATATTCTGCAGAATATTAGAGTGTTTTATGATAAGTGATATAATATAAAATATGATAAAAAAACTAAAAACTGCAAAGCAACTCGAGCGACATTTTAAAGGTGTTGCCAATCATTGGCGCATTGAGATTTTACGTCTCGTGGATCAAAACGAAGGAATGGGAGTTGATGAAATTGCTACGACCTTACACGCAAACATGAAAACAATCTCCGAACATACAAGAAAGCTGGCCCATGCCGGGCTTGTCGACAAGCAATATCGTGGCAGGGATGTAAAACACAAACTTTCTCCGTATGGAAAAGTATTTATCCGTTTTATCAAATCTTTCTAATAACACTCTTATATTCTGCAGAATGTAAGAGTGTTATTAGAAAGTGAAATTGTAAAAGGGGTGATTCTATTTTTGAACGATTTCAGTATAATGCGTTGATGCCTGAACATTCGGAGAAATTTGAGGAAATGAAGGCGATTCGGGATGAAATAATAGCCCTCAAAGAATCGCCACTTTATGCATACCGTATAGCGAATAATTTTTTTCCAGTCATTGGCGAAGGAAGCCACGATGCCAAAATTATGCTTGTCGGAGAAGCGCCGGGACTCAATGAGGCCAAAACAGCCAGGCCATTTTGCGGACGTTCCGGAGCGTTCCTTGATGAAATGCTTGCTTCAATCGGAGTTCCGCGGGCGGAGGTCTATATCACCAATCTTGTCAAAGATAGACCGCCTGATAATCGCGACCCGGAACCAAAAGAGATAGAAATATACGCGCAGTTTCTCGATAGACAGATAGATATTATTCAACCGAAAGTCATTGCCACCTTGGGACGAATTTCGATGGGATATATTTTCAAAAAATTTGGGTTAGAGGCGAACCTTAAACCGATAAGCCAGATACACGGTAAGACTTTTATTGGGGAAGCTAATTTCGGATCCGTTGTTATAATTGCTCTCTATCATCCGGCGGTGGCGCTTTACAACGGTTCGAACCGTAAAACGTTGGTAGATGATTTCCAGGTTCTGAAATCTTTTCTATGATTCTTTCTGGACGTTAGTTATTTCATTAATTTATTAATTTGTTATTAACCATGATTCTGACCCCAAAAATAGAACGTGCGATTAAGCGGGCGAGCGAGCTCCATGACGGGCACCTGCGCAAGTCGGAGATACCACTGCCATACATTACTCACCTTTTTTCTGTTGCGGCGATTCTTTCAACATATGCGCCTGATGAGGAGGATATTATTGTCGCTGGTCTCCTCCACGATACCTTGGAAGACACCCCTTATACGGGAGAAGCTTTGGAGCAGGAGTTCGGGAAAGAAATTCGGGGTATGGTAGAAAGTGTCACGGAGCTTACCTCAAGTGAGAAAGAACAGGGCCGTACTCCATGGAGAGAAAGAAAGGAGCGCTACCTTGAAAAACTTAAATCTGCTTCGGTGGGAGCTTTGATGGTCTCGGCCGCCGACAAGATTCACAATCTCCAGAGTCTCATTGAGGATTATCGAAAGCACGGCCCGTCCATCTGGAAAAATTTCAATGCTAAATTGGAAGACCAACTTTGGTTTTTCGGGGCTGTCCTCGCGCTTCTCGAGGAGAGGCTGGAGAGCGATATCGTTTCCCATTTCAAAAGGGTATATGATGAGGCTAAAGTAACTTTCACCACATGAAATTCGACGAATACCAGAAAAAAGCTGACGGCACGGCATTGTATAAAAGAATTCCGGGCTATGAGTATATATACCCGGTCTTGGGTCTTGCCGGAGAAACCGGAGAAGTGGTTGAAAAATTCAAAAAAATGATACGAGCGGATGAGGCTCTTACCGATGACAAGAAGATTGAAATTAAAAAAGAACTCGGAGACGTTCTTTGGTACCTCTCCCAGATAGGAACCGAGCTGGGCATTTCACTCGAGGAAATCGCCCTCGCGAATTTGGAAAAAATTGAGGATAGAAAGAAAAGAGGGGTTCTCCATTCTTCCGGCGATAATCGTTGAGACTTTTTGATTATTAATTATTGGATTATTGATTATTCTCTATGTGGCTCCTCTACGCATTCGGTTCGGCAGTGTTCGCGGCTCTGGTGGCCATTTTCGGCAAGCTCGGCCTTAAGGGAGTGGACTCAACACTGGCGACATCTGTACGCGCCGTCATCATGGCCGTTTTTCTTTTTGTCGTAAGTCTTTCAATCGGCAAGTGGAACGGTTTCTCTATTCACAGTTTTTCATCGAGGGACTGGCTTCTGATAGTTCTTTCCGGGGTCGCTGGGGCTCTCTCTTGGCTCCTATATTTCGCCGCCCTTAAACTTGGTCCCGCGTCCGCCGTTGCGGCCATAGACCGTCTGTCTATTGTGTTCGTCGTGGTTCTGGCCGCCATTTTCTTGAGCGAGGCTTTTAGCTGGAAAATAGGCCTCGGGGCCGCCATAATGGCTTTGGGCGCTGTACTTATAACCTTAAAGTAATTTCCTACCAAATTCTGACGCGGTTTTTTTCTTCGCGATAGAGTTTGTCTCCTTTTTTAACCGCGTAGGTTTTGTAAAATTCGTCTATGTTTTGAACCGGACCGTTGACACGAAATTCGGCCGGAGAATGCGGGTCATTAATCACCTGCATTTTGGCGTATTCATCGCGGTAGATTTCACATTCGGCGTGAGCGGCACCTAGGAAGAAACGCTCTTCTGGCGTGAATCCATCAATATTTTTTCTTCCGGTTTTATTCAAGCGGAATCGGTAAGCGTCGAGGGCGATAGAAAGACCCCCCAGATCGGCGATATTTTCGCCGAGTGTCAGTTTCCCGTTCACTCGGATACCGTCGGCAACCTTGTAGCCATCGTATTGTTTCGCAAGAAGTTTTGCTTTCTTTTCAAATAGACGCTTGTCATCTTTCGTCCACCAACTTTTCATATTTCCATGCCCGTCGAACTTTGAACCTTGGTCGTCAAAACCGTGTGTTATTTCGTGTCCGATAACAGAACCAATGGCGCCGTAATTGAGTCCGTCATCAGCGGAGAAGTCGAAGAAGGGGGGTTGGAGTATCGCCGCCGGGAAGACAATCTCATTCAAGTTGAAGTTGCAATACGCATTCACCGTTTGCGGCGACATATGCCATTCGTTCTTATCTATTTTCTTTTTGAGCTTACGTACCGCCTTTTTGTGTTCGAGCATATTGATACGAATCATATTCTCGAAATATTCTAGGGGGGTGATGGAAAGTCCGCGGTAAGTTTTGAATCGTTTTGGATATCCAATTTTTCTCTGCATCAGGTTTAGCTTAATCAAAGCCTTTTTCTTTGTGGCCGGGCTCATCCAATCGAGCGTCTTAATTCGTTTTCCGTACGCCCCAAACAAACCATCCACGAGAACGTTCATTTTTCGTTTGGCCTCTGGGCTGAAGTGTTTTTCAACATAAATTTTTCCCAAAGCTTCACCCAAGCCCCCATTTACCGCGCCGAGCGCCCGGCGCCACTCCGGTTTCATTTTTTTGCTTCCGGTCATGGTCTTTCCGTAGAAATCGAAATTAGTCTTGACGAAAGAGGGTGAGAGAAGAGGAGCGGCACTAGCCGTTACATGGAAAAGGAGGTAGATTTTCCAATCTTCAATAGGTATCGTCTTGAGCAACACGCTCAAGCCGGAAAGGAATTTTGGTTGGCAGATAATGACGTAGGTGATTGAAGGAATATGTGCGTCTTTAAGATATTGTTTCCAATCAACAGAAGGAGCCAGAGACGAGAGCTCTGCTAATTTTTTCTTGTGATAGATTTTTTCTGCGTCCCGTGCTTCCACCTTATCCATAGAAATTTTTGCCAGATGGTTTTCTATGTTCATTATTGTGTCCACCATGCCGGTGATAGCACTCTTCTTCTTGCCGGACAGAAGGAGGATTTTTCCCATGTACTTTTTGTACGCTGTTCGCACGCGGACAAATTCAGCGTCATTTTTCAAGTAGTATTCCCGGTCGGGCATTCCTAAGCCCCCCTGATAGAAATGAAGCACGTATCTGGAACTGTCTTTTGCGTCTTGGTCTATAACCAAGTGCCAGGGAAGGGAAATTCCTCTTTTCTCAAGCCGTGCCAGGCAAGTCAGCAGACTCTTTCTGTCATGAATGGAATCAATGAGCGCATATAGGTGGTTTAGAGGTTGGGCTCCGAGTTTTTGGCGTAGCTTTGTATTTATCGCGGAGAGATAGAGGTCGCGCACTAGCTGTTTCGGGCTTCCCGGGGAGAGTTTTTTTGTTCTTGTTATCT
>Ga0315281_10005101_pt1 | contig 18866 bp, 21 predicted proteins | sample YL17G07_0_MG_FD_204540 | JGI IMG/M metagenome (GOLD analysis project Ga0315281, IMG submission 204540) | Sediment microbial communities from Yellowstone Lake, YNP, Wyoming, USA - YL17G07_0 | ecosystem: Environmental > Aquatic > Freshwater > Lake > Sediment | place: USA: Wyoming | collected... | reverse complement strand
GGATAAATGTAGGCATAATAAACCCCAATGAAATAATGACGAAGAAATGCAAGATATTCGGCAGCGCGAAGAGCTACCCTGATTTGTACCCGATAAAGCTCACTGTTTTCGGTTTTGGGAAGGATGCAGCAATAGTTGCAAGGGAGGACAAGACTGCAGAGCTTCGGTGCGAGAGGATAAGGTAGCCTGGAAAGCGTTTTTGTCTTTTCCATTGTTTAAATTTTTCAACGGGAGCTTTTTAAATTAAAATGCGTAATCTACGCATGAATAAGATTGCAGTGAAGGAAGAGAAGCCAGCAATGCCCGGAATATTGAAAGAAGATGATTTGCTAGAGAGAATCGTGGCACCCAAACCTGGCGAGGGAAGGCTGTTTCAGAATTTTAAAAAGGAGATAGCGGAAAACCTGCACATCAACTCAGGCTGCATGGCATTTGCAAGAAAAATGTGCGATGACCCCGATTTCTACAAATTTGTAGAAGGTGCATTGCTCGAAAGGGAGAAAAAAGGGTATAAGTACCAGGTTGGGAAAGATATCTACAGCTTTATGGAGACTGAGGTGTTCAACCTGCGCTCCGTTTTGTCTGAGATTTCTGGGAAAGGAGAATTCAGGTACGACAACCTGCCGTCAAGGATTTTGAGCAGCAAGGCGGGTTATTCTGACTTAAAGAAATGGACAGAAACCGACTACGAAGTAAAGCAGGAGTATTCGGCTCTTAATGAACTTTATGCCAAGCATTGCGAGAAGTTCAGGGAAGCGCTCGAAACCTGGACTCTGCATGGATATGTGTCGGACCACAAGGCAGCCAAGTTCATGATAAGCCTTTTGAGAACTATGTGGGAGAAAAAGCTGTACGAGGGGGAATTCAAGTTTGCGGACATAGGAACTGGCTCTGGCGAGTTTTCTGACAAGTTCATATCGTTTATAAGGGAGAGATTCAACTTCTATAAAATCGTGAGAACGAACCCTGTGGAACTCGAGATAAAACACCAGAAAGACCTGAGCGTGACGATTCACGATATAAGTAAAGAATCATTTGGCGAGAAGTTCAACCTTATACTAATTAAGGATGTTATGAAATTCTTTGAGAGGGGAGAAGCCCGGGGCAGAATTTGGGAGAACGTGAGGCAAAGCGCCTCTGAGGGGAGCATCGTCATATCAGGTGGAGGGGGGCAAGCGTTCAGGCCGCATGTTCTGTACAACAATGAGCTTATTGGGGTCGAACCAGAAGCATTTTTGGGGCAGTTGAAGAAAGTTAAGAATTATGCGGAGTATCTCAAAAATTTAAAAGAGATAGTTAAGAATAGTGAATCCCATATTGTATAGGATATAATAGTTCGCAAAGATGGGTTTTTAACCCTTGGAACAGAAATAGTATCAGGGTGCTATGATGGACAGGATTGTGGAGTGCATACCCAACTTCAGCGAGGGGAAGAGGAAGGAGGTCATAGATCAAATTGTCGGTGAAATAAAGAAGGTGAAAGGAGTGAAGCTTCTTGATGTTGAGAGCGATGCGGACCACAACAGGAGCGTTGTCACATTCATCGGTGAGCCCGAGGCTGCTGCGGAGGCGGCATTTCTCGCAACGAAGAAGGCATCTGAATTGATCGACTTGAATCTCCACAGGGGGGAGCATCCTCGTATTGGCGCAACTGACGTCATGCCGTTCGTCCCGATTTCAAATGTGACAATGAAGGAGTGCGTTGAGCTTGCAAGAAATGTTGGAAAAAGAATTGCGGATGAATTGAAGATACCTGTTTACCTGTACGAAGCAGCCGCGCTGAAGCCTGAATGCACAAACCTTGCAGATATAAGGAAGGGGGAGTATGAATGCCTGAAGAATGAGATTGGGACGAACCCCGCCAGAAAGCCGGACTACGGGCCGGCAAAGCTCCACCCCACTGCCGGCGCAACCGTTGTTGGGGCGAGGGAGCCCCTTATAGCATTCAACGTCAACCTCGCAACGAATGACATGGAGATTGCCAAGAAAATTGCAAAGGCAGTAAGGTTCAGCTCGGGGGGCTTGAAATGTGTGAAGGCAAAGGGATTTGAACTCAAGAACAGGGGCATCGTTCAGGTTTCCATGAACCTCACAAACTACAGGGAAACTCCCGTATATAAAGCATATGAAATGGTGAAGAGCGAGGCTGAGAGGTGCAATGTTAAAATAATAGGGTGTGAGATAATAGGCTTGGTTCCGCTTGACGCAATCGCCGATGTTGCGAACTTCTACCTCAAGCTTGAGAACTTCAAGAATGAGCAGATACTTGAAAAAAGATTGTGGGAGTGATTGAAATGCTGAAAGATATGAAAATGTATGAATTCCTTGATGAACTGGCCTCGTCCTCACCTACACCGGGGGGAGGGAGCGCATCCGCGCTGCTCTGCTCCATTGGAGCTTCACTGCTGTGCATGGTGTGCAGGCTGACCATTGGAAAGAAAGATTATGAGGAGAGCGAGGCGGAACTTAAGAAAGTTCTTGCAGAAGCAGAAATTCTAAGGAAAAGAGCTGAGGGGCTTATTGATGAGGATGCAAGAATTTTCAACGAGGTGATGGCAGCCTACCAGACTCCAAGGGACAACCCTCTGAGGCCCAACATAATTCAGGATGCGTTGAAGAATGCAAACTCCGTTCCTCTTCAAGTTGCCGAGATAGGGATAAGAGTTCTGGAACTGTCCAAAGTTGTTGCATTCAAGGGGAATGTGAAATCGATAAGCGATGCAGGCGTCGCCGCTCTCGCTGCAGACGGTGGGGTGCGGGGCTCCATAGTGAATGTGAGGATAAACATGCAATCAATGAAGGAGGATATGTCGAAAGGGGAGTTGCTCACCAGGGTAAAGGGAATGGAAGAAAGAGCCAAGATTCTTTTCGACGAGGTGAACAGCATCATCTCATTCAAGCTTAGGAACTAATTCCTTTTCAACCAAGACGTCTCCTCTGCAGCTCTAGGTTTTTAAGGTCCTCGGCTATAACTGGGTTGTTGGGGAGCTTTACGGCTTCGTTGAAAACCCTGCCTGCCCGTATTATCGCTTTCTCAAAAATCAGTATATGCGTCAATTGCTCCTTTGAATCATCTCCGATTTTAATTTCACCGGCAGCTGCGGAATCAGCCGCTTTCTTTATCTGGCTTAGATTCAAAAAGCCATTTCCGTCGACTTCAATTCTATTCGCGAGTTTTCCCATATCTGCCTCATCAATTTTTGCTAAAACAAAAATTTTTTTGTCATGCACGCTTACTCTCTCGGATATTATCAAATGCGGGAACCTACCCTTCAGCCTGGCTTTTGAAACTGACATATCCATCCCGAAAGTTTCTGCATCTGTGGGTCTGCATTTCATTGTCCATTCGGCCTTGTTTATCCCTATATTATCCAGGTTGGTTTTTCCTTTCACAATTACCATATGCTTGGCAACAAACACCTTCAATTCCCCAGCCTTATACTCGAAACAGTTTTCGTGCTTATAGACTTTCTTCAGATTCTCCCCGTCAAGTACTGGTTGTTCTTCCTTCCTCATTTTGAACAGGATGGTATTTTGCAAAATCCCTTTAATAATTCTAACCTTCTTAAATTATCTTAGAATTTCTAATAAAGTTTTAGATTATATCAAAACATCCCGAGCTTTGACCTTTTCCTTATCGACTCCAGCAAATCCCTAGGTTCAAGCAGGCTGACCTCTGTTTCCCATCTATCCATCTGGGTGTTACGCCATTCCCTCCTCTTGGGAGCCGCCTCATCATGAAACGCACTTTCAATTTTCTCATTGCCTGCCCTTCTCCCGATAACCCACGCTGCCTTTATGAGCTGCTGAGAGATTTTATAGCCTTCCTCGTTTTTCAGCCAGGGAGTGTTTTCAAGAACTGCTGTCTTGCTCCGGAATTCCGGCTCCACATAAAGCCATCCCATGCGTGGCAGCTGGGTCAGATCCAGCCTGATAAACCCTATGGGTTTACCCTCGCAAAGAGCAAGTATATTTACCCGCTGCACCCTCTCTAAATATCCTTTCCCGGCCGGAACATCGCCAAGGCCCACAACGTTTTCGAACTTCTTCTCAAGCATGTTGTAATCTCTCCAGTACTCTTTCCCCAACTCACCATGCAGGTATTTAAGCTCAATTTTGATAGCTTCTGGCTTTCCGGCCATGTTATAAATGCTCAAAAGAAGTTAAATTAGTTATTGGTACCACCTTATTTTTATATCTCAAGAGAGGAAGATTAGACATGACTAAAGTTGTGCTTGAGGCACCTATCAAGAGTCAGATAGAAGAGATATCGGCGGTGCCATCAAAAATTGTTTATGCCTACAAGGAGTATTTTTACTCTCTGAGAGACCTGGACTTGGCTGAATTAAAAGGGGTTGAGAAAAAGGCGTTGAGTGACCTGGCTCGCCATGTTAAAAAGGGTGCTATTAAGAGAGGCTTTGGGACAAAAATAGGTTCTAATCTTTTAAGATGATCAAATAGACTGTTTTTCCAAGATACTCTTTTGGGCAGTCTACTTTGGCACCATTCCCAAAATGGGTGACTGCCCTTTTTATGAAACCCTCAATGCCCGTAACAGTGATCTTAGCCTGTCTCCTCATCCTTACTCTCCTCATAATAGTATATACATAGTATATACTTATAAACCTTTCTGTTGAAAAATAGTCATATGATGATCACGCAGAAAAGAGCCAAAGAACTTCTTGAAGTTCTTGATGAGGTGAGGGAAACCCAGTTCAAAGGAAGAGAGAAGGAGTACCCCTATTCTGAGTGGGAGAGGAGGAGGGAAAAGGTAAAGGAAAAGTTGAGAAACCTGCCCTCATACGTCAAAAAGGCAGTTGAGATACTTCAGCTTGAGGAGCAGAAGCGTGGCAGGCCCCCAAAGATTGACCTTGAAAAGAAGGTCATGCTCTTCCTTTTTGCCAGATGGATGAACCGGTCCAACAGGGGGACTGAAGAGACCCTTGAGGCATTCCAGCCGCTTTTTGGTTTTGATGTGAGCTACAAGACCATAGAGAGGCTTTATTCTGATGAGGAGGTGAAGGCTGTCCTGCATAACCTGTTTGTCCTCCTCATAGAGGAGGAAGGGAGTTCAGGTAATCTTTCAGGAGATGGCTCAGGCTACTCACTGAGCGTTGAAACGCATTACAGAACAGAACCTCAGAAGAAAGGGAGGAGGTATCTCTACGCCCTGAGGATACTGGATATAGAGACCAATATGTATGTGGGAGTTGGGTTTTCAAGGGTTTCTGAAATGGATGCCTACAGTAAAGCTATAGGTCTTCTCAAGAGGATGAATGTGAAGGTTGACTCCATCTCTCTGGATAAGTACTACAGCTCAAGAAAAGTCATTGAACTTTTTGGAAACACTGTCTCAGTATTTGTCATCCCAAAGAGAAATATTTCAAAGATTGGGATATGCTGGTCAAGGATATTCAGAAGGATAGCAGAGGATCCAATTGCCTTCCTTTCCAGGTATTTCATGAGGAATCTCAGTGAGAGCGCATTCTCCTCAGACAAGAGAAGGTTTGGGGACCTGATAAGACAGAAGAGAGAAGACAGGCAGGAGACGGCTCTCTTTTCAATAGCAGTTCTGCATAATTTCTATGCAGTGCGGGTCAGGCCTGGCTGATTAATGTCCCAAAGCCATTAAGAGAGATGGAATAAATGCCTTCATAAAAGAAAGGATTCCTTACATATCAGATGAGAGAATAAGCGAGATTCTGGAGAGGAAGGCATTCGATGATTTGGCTGGCGAGCTTAGAAAAAACGTTATGGAGAGAGATGAGGTAATTGCTTTCATAAAAGAAAGTGCCCCCAGCATATCTAATGAGAGGATATTCAATTTATTGAATAAACTTGTGAAACGCGGTGGGCTGGTGGAAAAAGTCTACCACGACCACCTGGGAATAGGAATACCCCTCAGCGAGCTTTACCCACCGGTTGTCTACTTTTATGATTCCAAGGGATACTCCTCCTCCCTAAGCGGCCTGCTGGGTCCTGAGAGGGGGGCATTTGAGAAACTTCGGAGCGAATTTGAGATGCATAACGGGGTTATGAGCTATTCGGAAATAGCCAACTTCATAAAAAAAGAGCTCCCTGCTATAAAAGAGGGGCGTATAGAAGGACTGCTATCTGCCATTGCTGCCGATGGGGGCCTGTTGAAGAGGGAAGTTGCTATAAAGAAGGAGGAACTTACCGAATATTACAAGGGGCTGGCTTGCAGCGAGGTGCCGGACAATCCTAGTTTCAAGACTTCCCATTGGTGGTTACACAGAATAGATAAGAAATTTTGGCCAGTTTTTGAAAAACATTACGTCGGGATGGTTGAACCATTACTGGAAAATCCCCGGGAGACCAGCAAAATGTTGCTGGCTCAGATGGAAGAGCTCAGGAAGATTGGTTTCTCAGAGAAGCTGGTTCTTAGGTGCGTGAGGGCTGGGATGTTCTCAGATGACATAGAGAAGTATCATCTAAGTAGCTATATGGCTGATGAGCTTCTGAAAGCCCATGCAGACTGGAGGAAACACTTTATACAGATAACGGAAATAGCTGACAGGTACCATTTCAGATGGTGGATGCACCCAGAGGTGCTAGGACAGGTTAGTATTGCTACTTTTGAAAGGCACCTGAAAAGATGCCAGAAGGAGGGTTTAGATCCTGAGGAGGATAAGCTGATAGCCGTGATGGGATATTCTGAAGGAATATTCAATAATGCTGTAGAGAGGATTCTTATAAGAAAAGTGAGTGTCGAAAGAGCGAAGCCTGAAGAAATCCAGAGTGTTATGGAGATGTACTGCAGATGCGGGGTGGGAAGCAGCGGGGTGAGTTCTGATAACACATTTGCAGTACGTGATAGCAGAGGAAAGTTGATTGGAGCTGTAACTGTTGAAGAAATGCCTGATTGGGAGTGGATACATATTAAGGCATTAGGGGTTGAGCAGAACTGGCAGAATAAAGATGTTGAAGCTAAATTGATTGCAAGGGTTGGGGAGGAGGCAAAAAAGGATGGATTCAAGGCAATTGTTGCCGAAGTTCCATTGGAGCAAAGGCAGTCTTATTCAAAGCTAGGGTTTTGGAGTTTGGATTCCACTAAGATGGCTCATGAGATTTAGGTTCAAGGTGATAGTATGAGTATTCACGCAGAAAAGCCAGCTGTCATAGAAGTGACTGTTGGAAAAGCATTGCCGCTGGAGATACCCAATGTCATATATCTATACAAAAAAGTTGGTGGTGATATGACCCATGTTAGCCCAGCTAATACATATGTAGCTAGGAATGCATCCAGCATTGTGATTGGCGCTCTGAGTGTGTTCGAAGCTGGTGATACGTCGGCTGTTATCAGAACTGTGGGTGTCGACCCTGCCTTTGAGGGAAAAGGTGTAGGAAGCCAGCTGCTTAAGAAAGTTATTGAGGAATTGAAAAAGGAGGGCTTTCGCTCCATTTCTATTGCACATCAAAACAGAAACCAGAAGTTTTACGAAAAATTTGGGTTTAAGGAGTTGAACCCATCTGAAATGGTGCTTGAGCTGATGGGGTGAATTTCCCCTCCAAATTTCAAGCCAATTTTCAGAGTGAATTCCAAGAGCCTGAAAAACCATTTTCACAAACCAATTTGTTTCATAAACATGGAATTTGATGCTCATGGGTGAAGCAAGCCAGCTTCCAGGGCAAAAGAGGGTGGAAAAAAGCGATTACGACGGTGAGTTGGTTTATGGATTCGTATATAACATTTTTATATAAGAAGTAATTAAATGTAGTTCGATGGTTATGGTTGATAAAAAAGGCGGTAATAGAAAATCGGATGTTCTCATTTTTTTTATTTTATGTGTTATTTTATTTTTAATGGCATATCGGATGGGGTATAATCCATTTATGAATAGACAGGAGTGGTGGTTTACTGACATAATTGCTGGTATACCTATTGGTATACTCCTCATCCTTCACTATACAATCCATATGAGAGTTAGGGAGATGGCGAAGGCACTTGCATTTATAATATTGATGTTCTTCCTTATATTTTTCCTCTTTGTATTTTAGGTGGTTAAATGAAAGAGAAGGAAAAGCAAGGTATCACTGCGTGGATGCTCAAAATCCTTAATTGGGTATGGATAATGGTGAAAATTGTTGTTTTTTTCCTAACACCATTCTTACCGTGGGATGCGGTTCTTCCACATAAGGAGGAAAAAGAAAAAAACGTAAAACCACTACTTAGTGAAGGGACAGAAAAAAAGATTAACACCGCCTTGCTTATCCTAGTGCCTGTTGCTTTATTCTTGATAATTTACGGCGGCAGTGGTAAACTGCTGATTGCATCTGGCATGGGCCTTGCACTAGCTTTTTTGGAATTACTATTTTATTTTGTATTTCATATTCCACTCGGTAAATTGGTTGGGTACATTCTATTCATTTTAATAGCTCTTTATTTCTTGCTAATTTTGTTGTGGCTATATGGTATTCAGTATGGTGGTTGAATGAAAGAAAAAGAAACCCAGATATACAAATTTGGAAGAGGGGGCTCATGCATCTACCTACCAATGGATATTTTCAAGGACAGCGCATTCCCTTTCGAAATAAATGAAAAGGTGAGAATGAGGATAGATGGAAGGAAAGTGATTATTGAGAAGCTGAAGGAAGAGGTGAAAGAAACTCAAACCCCGTAGTCATTTCTCTTCATATGCGCTCCTTTCGAGTATTCCATCCAGTTTATTCAAATAATCGCCGTAATCCTCAACTTTTACGCATTCTTCCAGGAATTTTTTAAAGTCAACCTTCACAAGCTCTCCGTTATGCATCACATGGGCCTTGTAAGCTGACTCGTGCGGGACGAAAAGTGTGCTTCCGGAAACAATCACGCCGCCCTCTGCAAGCGCCGAGGTTACATTACCCCAGATGGTTCCTTTTGAATCAGTATCAAAGAATTTCATAACATCTTTTGTTATAATCAGTTGGCATTTCCCCCCAAGGTTGACCATCTCTCCCAGAGGGCCTCTTGTGGCATCATAGATGGCGACGAATTTCTTTAGCCCTTCTTCAATTTCGATTTCAGATGGGTTTGTGAGTATTACTTTGGGGTTCTTGAAATTCTCATTTATATAATCAACAAAGCACTTTGAGAATAACCCTGAGGAAGTCCCCACATCAACAAACATGAATTGCCATTGGAAGAGATGTTTTTCTTTCGCAATTTCCAGGAAGGAGTTTATGAATTCCGTAGCCTCATCTGCTCGTATATTCTGGGTTTGGGTCAGGGTTTCGATTCTTCTTCCGAACTGCCCTTTGTATTCCGCCCAGATTGCATCTAGAGCAGACGACTCCCCAACCACCTCCTGGCGGGATTCTGCAACTTTCTTCAGGTCTAGGTATCTTATCATGGTGACATTCGCAAGCTCTGGGAAGCCGCCTGATTTTTCTGCAATATCCGGAGCATAGTATGGGATGGGAGGCTTGTTTTCAGAAGCTCTGAAATCATTGAGCATCTTAATTGGGTCCAGCAACAATTCCGCGTGGGAGAACAGGTCGTAATAGCCCTTGCTTCTCCTCTCAGAGACTGAGCTTTCGATAAGAAGACAGAATCCCTCATCCTCCGACATCTTTTTGGCGAATGCAACAGCACCGGCATGCCAGCTAAGATTGGAGCTAATCTCAATTTTGAAGTTTCGGTATGGTTCTGAGCCACTCTCAGGGGACAGAGCTTTCTGGAATGGGTCGCTTTTCCTCTCAAAATCCTTTAGGTATTTTATGAATTCATCTACTGTGTCTTTTGGTGCCACTTCGTAATTGGTTTCAAGGAGGAGCTGTTTTAATTTATCGGAGATTGTTTTGAGCGTCCATTCGGGCTTGTCATAGACGAAAAGCTTCTTATCACTTGGCAAACCTATAGAGAAATCAGGTGCCTCAACCTCATTATACTTAGTTTCAAGATTGGGCAGAATTTTTGATAGATCATTAACAATTGTAGTGAATTGTTCCTTACTGGGTGGGTGTTCTTTCTTGTTCATTAGCACTACAAATATTTCAAAGAGATGCTCGGGGTTTATTCCTCTTTCAACACAAACCTTGCCCAATTCCACGCATTGTGTCAGTCCATCCCCAACAGCATTTGCAAGTTCTGCCGTGACCTTAACTACATTGTCTTCATTAATTCTCACCGAGGGGGTGAACGCCCTCCTATTCCAGTTGTTAAGTCTCTCAATAAGGGGGAGGGATTTAAGGAGTTGTTCGGGTGAGGTGGTTCGTGATAATTTTTCAGTATTCTTAAGAAGCCACTGATCTGGAGATTTTTCCAGCTCTTCCACGATTCTGTTAAGAGTCTCCTCCTCGCCTTTGTGCTTGGAGAGATTTGCTATGATTAACACTGCATCTGACGGATTTTCCTTTTTTGCCGAGATGCGCTCGCACATCAATGCAGCCCTCTCAAGAAGTTTTTCATCCATCCCCCTGCATGCTTCGCTCACTTCCTTAGAAGTGAAACTCTCCACTCGTGTGAGGAGCATGTCATTCTTGCTCTTTATAACATCGAGCGGGTTTTCCTTTTGCGGTTTCTGAGCTATGTCGCCCATATTCACCAGTTAAATTACGAGTTTATAGTATATTAAAGTTTTGAGAAGAAATTCTTTTATAATCTAAAACTATATTGGAATTTCTAAAACTATTTATGCTATGGATGGTTCGGCAGGGGGAGAATTGATGATTTCTAATATAGTTTTAGTATTTCTAAAAGATATTTGGAATGAAGGGAAGGGCTCCGTCGGAGCCCATATGCGCCTATTCCTCCTCCTTCTTCTTTCGAACCTTTTTCTCCTCTGGAAGCTTCTCCTGCAGGAGAATGTTGGGGACTCTCTTGCTCCTCCTTGTGTATTCGCCGGCTGCAACTGCCAGAATGCCCGGAATGAGAAGCAGGAGTAGCTCGTAAAGCCACTTTAAGGTTGGATTGTTGCTGTAGAGGAAGTCGTTGAATCCTATGAGGAATACTCCAACGGCAGGAGCGAGCAGCACAACCCCGCATAGGAACATTGATGTGGTGAAGCCTGTTGTCTCTTCCCCATCCTTGCTTGCGAGATTATCGCCAATGAGGGAGAATGCAATTCCAAGAACTGCGTACACTGCAGATTCAATAAACCAGTTTATGCTCTTTGTTCCGTAGTCTCTGTATATCCAGTCAAAGGAATAGAAGATGTACACTCCGAGCATCATGAGCAGGAAAACCACTCCGAGAGAAGCTGTGGGGAAGGAGAAAATTGATTTCGTCACTCCTTCTTCCCTCTTTATCTTCTCGCTCGTTTTGAGGAGGAAGTAGGCCATGAAGCCGAAGATGAATGTCTCAATGAGCCAGGCAAGACTCTGCCGGTAGTCTGTATAGTCTGTCAAATATAGGAATGAGTGGAAGCCGGATACAAAGAGAAGGAAAGTTGAGAGCAGCAGAAAAACTCCGAGAGGAGTTGTTGCAGAGGGAATTGTTGAGTGCGTTTCATTGGCCTCCTTTCTGGTGTACTCCGCACCGTACATCAGGCCGAGCCCAATTATGCCGTATACAACGAACTGAATCAGCCAGCCGTACTGCTGCCCGAAGGTTGGTGGCTTAGTGGTTTCGTATGTTGTGAATGTGAGCAGGTCATGCAAGCCCATCACAAGGCTGTAGAGGCTCATGAAGAGAAAGATTATTCCGACAATTGCAAGGATAGTTGGGATGTTTGCCTTTATTTTCTCTCTCAAATCACTAAGAGACCAGAGGAATATGATGATTCCAATGATGAAGGAAACAAGAAAACCTGCCGATGCAAGCGGGTTGTATACATGGTAGCGGCCGCCTGCTGCGATATTCCCAGCCATTTCAGTCCCACCACCCGTTCCTCCAGCAGGCGTCATTTCTGCAGGGCTGAGAACCCCGAGGTAGAAGAAAGTCATACCGAAAAACGCCACGAAGACTAAAGCAACAACTACCAACCATATGGGTTTGTTTTCCATTGGAACCACCAAGTAGGTATACAGAAATGTAGTTATTATTCCTTTCCGTTTCATTCGGTCTTTCTCTTGAAATGGATGGCGCCATGAGGGCAGTTGAGTGCGCATACCTTGCAGCCTGTGCATGCTGAGGGTTTTACAATTGTCGGGTTGTCCAAAGTGAGTTCAAAAACTCCTGCCGGGCAGGCTGAGACGCACGCGCCGCATGATGCACAGCGTCTTTTTTCAATGTTTGGGAGCATGAGGTGTTTTTTGTTGAGCAGGTATTTATGCATTTGTCAGTAATGCTTATATAATCCAAGAAAATAAAATTTCTGGGTGAACTTGTTTACGGAGGTGGGCACTTGTTATATCTTTACACCGGGGAAGGAGGCGGCAAGACGACTGCTGCCCTGGGGCTTGCTCTGAGGTCTGTGGGGCACGGGCACAAGGTTGTGATAATCCAATTCATGAAAGGCAGGAAGGATATTGGGGAGTACAAGATTGCAAGAAGGCTGCACCCAAATTACGAGATTCACCAGTTCGGCAGGGAGGAATTTGTAAATTTGAAGAATCCTGCAAAGGAGGACAGGGAGCTTGCTGAGAATGGTTTGAAGTTTGTAAGAGAGGTTTTGGGGAGAAGACCAAACCTGCTTGTGCTTGACGAGCTGAACCTTGCGGTCGCCGCGGGGCTTGTGAAAATTGAGGATGTGATGAAACTGCTTGATGAGGCTCCAAAGGACATGGTGATAGCAATAACCGGGAGGCAGGCTCCAAAGGAGCTCATCGAGAGGGCGGATTTTGTGAATGAGGTGAAGGATATAAAGCATCCTTACGGGAAGGGCATTCCCGCGCAGGAGGGCATACAGTACTGAGGTGGAAGAATGAGATGCCCCTACTGCTCTAATGCAAAAACAAATGTGATAGATTCGCGCGATGTGGGCGAGCTAGAGATTACCAGGAGGAGGAGGCAGTGCAGGAAATGCAAGAAGAGGTTCACTACGTATGAGCGAGTGGAAACAATTGATTTGGTTGTGATAAAGAAGGATGGGAGGAGGGAGAAGTTTTACAGGGATAAGCTGCTCGCTGGCGTGCAGAAGGCATGCGAGAAAAGGCCCATAAGTCAGGAGAAAATTGAGAGTTCGGTTGAGGAAGTTGAAAGGGAGCTCAGAAACATGGAGACACTGGAAGTGGAGAGCAGCAAGATTGGGGAGCTAGTCATGAAGAAGCTGAAGAGGCTTGATAAGGTTGCTTACATAAGGTTTGCCTCTGTGTATCGCTCCTTTGCGGATATTGAATCGTTTGAGAATGAGCTAAGGGCGATGAGAAGAAAGCTGAAAAGAAGGTAAACTGGCTGGACGCAAGGTTTAAATAAATTACGATATATAGTATTTAGGCTTCTATTGAACCACTATATGTTGTGTTGAGTGTATTTTATGAAGGTGATGTGATGGCCGAGGGAAAGGGGGCAGTCAGTCAGATTAAAAAAAGAGAGGGAAAGATTGTTGATTTTGACAAGAGCAAAATAACAAACGCTATTTTCAAGGCTGCAGTCGCAGTTGGAGGGGAGGACAGGGAGACTGCAGAGAAGCTTGCGGATAAGGTTGTTGAAATTGTGAATGAGAATTTTGCAGGAAAGGTTCCGACAGTTGAGGATGTGCAGGATACTGTTGAAAAAGTGCTCATTGAGAACGGGCACGCCAAAACTGCAAAAGCGTATATTCTCTACAGGCAGAAGCGAGCTATTCTCAGGGAGCTTAAGGCCGAGCTGCTCAATGTTCCCGTGGATGAGGTGGACAACAAACTCACTGTAAATGCAATAAAAGTTTTAGAGAGAAGGTATTTGAAGAAGGATAAGAACGGGAATGTGATTGAGACTCCCAAGCAGATGTTCAGGAGGGTCGCAAAGGCTATTGCGCTTGTTGATATGTTCTACGACAAGAGCGTTGACACACTGCAGATGGAGGAGGAGTTTTATAATGCTATGATTAACCTGGAGTTCCTTCCCAATTCTCCAACTCTGATGAATGCTGGCACGGAAATAGGACAGCTCTCTGCATGCTTCGTGCTTCCCATTGATGATTCCATCGAGAGCATATTCAATGCGGTGAAAAATACTGCATTGATTCACCAGAGTGGAGGGGGCTGCATTTCGGAAGGCTCAAAAGTTTTCACAACGATGTGCGGTATAGAAAATATAGAAACTGTATACGGAAAATGCGCTAAGGAAAGGCAGCCTTTGAAGGATAAGTCATGCGAATGGATAGATATATCTGATAAAAATATTCATACTCTTGCGTTTAATCCAAACAACAATACATTCTACAATGATAAAATAACCAGGATATGGAAATACCTGAAAGTCAATCCTGCATGTAACATTGAGACATCGGGACCGCAGATAATTACAAGCCCATGGCACCCCTTCTTTGTCTTAACCCCTGAAGGTCTTATTAAAGAGAAAAGGGCTGATGAGTTGCAGGTTCAGGATATTGTTGTTAGAGCTAATGATACCATTCTTCCTGCTTGGCCATTTGAATCTTATAATAGCATATCTGGCATAAATGTAGATGAAGATATTGCATGGTTGTTGGGCTTCTGGACTGGGGATGGCTCTGTTGGGAATTCGAAAAATGGTCTACGTTTCCGCTTATTTGACGGTAGAACAGATTGCCTAAAAAAAGCTCAAAGAATATTGGATAAGAAATTTGGGATAAATGTAAAAATCCAAAAGGATAGCAGAGGCGAGGCGTACAGCTTAACCACAACGAATAAAGATTTCGTCAATAACTGGCTTAGTCTCAATAATGGAATTGTTGGTTCAAAAGAGGGCAAATTAACTATACCTTCCTTCATTATAAAATCTCCATTGAAGGTTGTTTGCTCATACTTGGCGGGACTCATAGATTCTGATGGTTATGTTGATAACAGAAATTCAAGAGTCTCTTTTGCCACTACATCCTATGCGCTAGCAGAGCAGCTTATTTACATCTTGTCTTTACTAACCCTAGACCCAAAAGTTCGAAGAAGGCTTCCGTATGGGAACGGTAAACGCATTGTTTACGATGTCACCTTTTCAACATGCGAGAGAGCGGGCAAGCTAAAGGAACTTTTATTGCCCTATATGTATGATAGTTTTAAGAAGGAAAGACTTACCAATCAAAAAATTTCAAAGGTTGGAAAAGCAAGTTGCCTGCCAATAAAATTTGAGTTCATCGAGCAGTTCCTTAATGAGCTTGAGATAGGAACTCATTCAACAGCCATACATAAAAAACCCGTGCATATTAGCAATAAAAAGTTCTGGTTACATCGCTTAAGATGGGGGCTTGGTATTAACAGATTGTATCTCCTTAGAGTCTTGCAAGAACTCTATAAAGTAAGTAAACACAAGGATAGTAAGGAAAAAATTGCTAATTTAATAAAGGTAGTGCAAACTTGTGTTGTTGTTAAAAAAATCACGAAGGTTGCTACAACTCGGCCGTTCTATGATTTCACAGTTGAGAAGCATCAGAACTATCTTGCCGGCATAAATGGATTTTCCGTAGTTCACAACACGGGCTTCTCTTTCTCAAAACTGAGGCCGAAGGGGGATGTGGTGAAGTCAACCGGGGGGATTGCCAGCGGCCCTGTCTCTTTTATGAGGGTGTTTGATGTTTCAACTGATGTAATAAAGCAAGGGGGAAAAAGGAGAGGAGCCAACATGGGGATGCTCAGAGTGGATCATCCGGATATATTGGAGTTTATAACTGCCAAGAGCAGCACACATGCATTGAACAATTTCAACATATCAGTTGCAGTGACTGATAAATTCATGGGCGCAGTGGAGAAGGATGAGGATTATGACTTATTGAATCCCAGGAGTGGAACGCCGGTTGACAAGCTGTCTGCAAAAAAAGTTTTCAAGCTAATAGTGCAGCAGGCATGGAAGAACGGCGAGCCCGGGGTGGTTTTCATAGACAAGATAAATGCTGCAAACCCGACTCCTTCCCTGGGGCAGATTGAGAGCACTAATCCATGTATAGCTGGTGATTCTCTCGTATCAACTGCAAATGGAATGGAGAGAATGGAAGAACTAGCCAGTGCGGGAGAAGCGGAAGTGTGTGTGGATAACCGAATGCTTGCAATGAGTGCTGTTTCTAGCGATGGTGAAAGGGCAGTCAGCAGAACAGGAACCTCGCTGAGCCATGTCAGTCGAATATGGATGAGCGGCATGAAAAATACTATGAAGTTTGTCACAAGGAGCGGTTTGAGTATTGTCGCAACACCAGATCACAGAGTAATGACTACGGAAGGGTGGGTGGAGCTGGGGAAGCTGGTGCCTGGGAGACATAGGGTGTTTGTGCAGGGTGGCGGGCTTGACGAAGTTGCAGAAGTCTCGCCGTTTGGAGTGATTCCTGTTTACGACTTGACAGAGCCGAGAACACATTCATTCATAGCAAATGGGATAGTGATTTCAAATTGCGGTGAACAGCCTCTGCTTTCCTATGAGTCGTGCAATCTGGGCTCAATAAATCTCTCAAAAATGGTGAAAGAGGATGGGGAGATTGAGTGGGAGAGGCTGAGAAAGGTTGTGTGGACGGCAGTGCATTTCCTGGATAATGTGATTGACGCGAACAAGTACCCGATTCCTGAAATTGAGAAGATGAGCCGGGGGAATAGGAAGATTGGGCTGGGCGTGATGGGATTTGCTGATATGCTTTTCCAGATGGGAATTGCCTACAATTCTGAGAAGGCTGTTGAAGTTGCTGGGAGTGTCATGGGGTTTATAAACGATGAGAGCAAGAAGGCATCGGCAAAGCTTGCCGAGAAGAGAGGGGCATTCCCGAATTTTGAGAGAAGCATTTATAATAAGCTGGGTGCACCCATGCTGAGGAATGCCACAACAACGACAATTGCCCCTACAGGAACATTGAGCATTATTGCTGGATGCTCCAGCGGTATTGAGCCTCTGTTTGCAATTGCCTATGTGAGAAGGGTGATGGATAACACGGAGCTGCTGGAGGTGCATCCAGTGTTTGAGAGAATTGCAAGAAAAGATGGGTTTTACAGCCTGGAGCTCATAAGGAAAATTGCCAAGAGTGGGGGAGTGCAGGGTGTTGAAGAAGTTCCCGAGAAATGGAAGGGAGTTTTCGTAATAGCCTATGGGGTTTTGCCTGAGTGGCATGTGAAAATTCAGGCGGCGTTCCAGGAGTACGTAGACAACGCGGTTTCAAAGACGATAAACTTCCCGGTGGATGCAACCCCTGAGGATGTTGAGAAGGTGTACATGCTTGCCTACAAGCTCGGGTGCAAAGGTGTAACCGTATACAGGGACAAGAGCAGGGAAGGGCAAGTGTTGAGTATAGAGGCTTTCAAGGGAGGGGAGAAGAAGGAAATTATTGAGGAAGGGGCTGTGGCGCACCCCAACGGAGTTGATGAAAACGGGGTGGTTGCTGCTGATTATGCCGGCGGGTGCGAGACCTGCCATGCCTAGGTTTTGCGATGGGAACTGAAACTCTTTTCTGGAAAGATCCTTATATGAAGGAGTTTGAGGCAGGGGTTGTTTCAGCTAATGGGAGGGAGGTTGTGCTTGACAGGACGTGCTTCTTCCCGCAGGGAGGGGGGCAGGTTGGGGATAGTGGTTTTTTGAATGATGAGAAGGTTGTTGACACAAGAAAGGATGAAAATTATAATGTAACGCACTTCCTTGAGAGGGAAAGCTCATTCAAAGTTGGAGAGGCTGTAAAAGGAAAGATAGACTGGGAGAGGAGGTACAGGATAATGAAGCTGCATTCTGCCGCGCATGTTGTGTATTATATTTTGATGGATGTGTTTGGTGAAAAATGCAAGCTTGCTTCTTCTGGAATTGTGAACGAGAAGAAGGATATAACAGATTACCTTACCGATTCTTCTTTTGAAAGGGAGAAGCTGAAAGTTATTGAGGGCAAGGCGAACGAGGTGATTAAGAGGGGGGGGGAGATAAGGACGTGGAGTGATGAGCAGAAGCCAAATTACAGGTTCTGGGAGATTGACGGCTTTCCAAAGATGCCATGCGGTGGGACGCACCCAAGGAGGCTGGAGGAAATTGGGGAGATAATGGTGCAGAGGGGGAAGAAGCCGGGCGCGGGTAAAGAGAGAATAGAAATTCTGTTGCGCTAGGGATTAAACTTACTAAATTTTATACATTAGCGTCTTACTTTTACCAATTTTTACGGTTTCGTGAGATATATTAAGCCTCCTTTCCCCTCTCACACATTCCTGTAAACCTCATCCCTTTTTCTAACTCTTTTGAAGTAGATTTTATCGCCTTCGACAAAATAGATAACCCTGAAAATTCCAAATCTCACTCTGAAGAAGTTGGAGTAGCCCCTAAGCCTTTTGCCAACATAGGGGTTTTGCTTTATTTTAAGTATTATTTTTCTGAGCTGCTCTCTTACGCTCTTGTCCAGTCTGTCAACATCTTTGCTGAAGTCTGCATCGAAAAAAAGCTCATATGGCATCGGATCACTTCAGCATTGCCAGCATCTTTTTTTCGCTGATAAGCTTTGCTCTTCCTTTTTTGACAGCACTTCTCATCTCTTCGAGTTCTTTTGTATCCTGCATATCCTCAATCTCCTCTGCTCTGTGCTCCAGTAGGTGGTATCTGTTGTTCAATTCCAGCACTCCAAGCCTCAGCGCCTCTGTTTTTGTCTTTGCTATCCCTCTCCGCTTTGCTTCCTCTAGAATCTCCTCCATAAGCCCTTTGAACTGCACGTTCACGTTCATACATACACCTTTTATGTTTTTTATAACTGTATTTATGATACTTATAGTATAAAAACGTTTGCATGCCGAATTTTATACGTTCTTTTACTAATTTTGCAGATTAGTTAGCGAGATTCAAGATTGCGTTGGCTTAGCAACTATCCGTAAACCTTGTCGTGATGCTCATAGTCAAGCAGTACAACTGTCTTGCTTGCTTCTTC
>Ga0315281_10005100_pt1 | contig 18867 bp, 10 predicted proteins | sample YL17G07_0_MG_FD_204540 | JGI IMG/M metagenome (GOLD analysis project Ga0315281, IMG submission 204540) | Sediment microbial communities from Yellowstone Lake, YNP, Wyoming, USA - YL17G07_0 | ecosystem: Environmental > Aquatic > Freshwater > Lake > Sediment | place: USA: Wyoming | collected... | reverse complement strand
TATGCTTCCGCTCGCGGCGGTTACCGATTCGGCTGATGCGCCGCCCCAGGGCTTGTCATCACTGATTGTCACCGACATTTGCTGAATAGCGCCACTCTTAATACCCAACGGGAAGCTGGGCAGATTTGAAATCGCCGGGGGCGCATTGGGCGCCACCGTGGTGGACGAGAAGTTTCCGGAAACACCGCCGATAGTCAGTGTGGTCGTCACCGTCGTGCTGTTGCTCGCGGAGGAAGTATGCCGCACAGTCACGACATCGCCATTCTTCACCGTCTCTCCCACTTTGGCGCGAGCCAACTTGAGCCAGGCCCCGCCATTGATCTGGAATTCCCCTCCCGCGATGCCAATGGGCGATGGCGCGTTGATTCCCGTAACGGTAATCGGATTCGATGCCACTAAGGTATTCAGCGCAACATTGGTCAGCCCGGTAAAGTTGAATGGATTGGGCGTCGTATCGCAACCCGCGACGCCGACACCAGATACAGCCAAGCCCCCGGCAGCGTTAAACGTCGCGGTCACAACTGCAGCACAGGCGGTGGTACTGCTGCCGAGTGCCGTATAGACGCTGGTCGTGCCAGCCGCAGGCACCGGGAACTGGCTCGTATTGATGAGAATGCTGGTGCATGCCGCGGTGAATTGCCCCGCGTTATTGAAGGTCGCACCGTTCAGACTCACGCTGGAAATAGTGGTGATGCACACCCCGCCCGTAGGTATTGAGATGACGCCCCTGTTGTCGATGGTGGCGCCCGGCGGCAGTGCTGTCTTGTCCACCGCGACCACGCGTTTGCGCACGGCGGTCTTGTCCGGTGTCGCGACCACCTGGGAAGGCAGGAAGTCCGGACGCATCGCCACCTGATCGAGCAGGCTGCGGCCCAGCAGGCTAGGCGCCGAATCGTCCGGCGGCACTACCGGCGCACAACTCGATCTGCCGCCAAGGCTGATCGCCCAGGTCAGTTTGACCTGGCGATCCGAAGGCGCACCATCGCGACCAAGAATGTGGATCAGGTCAAGGCCAAGATGCTGACCATCCGCGAGGCAACGCTCCACACCCAGCCGGTAACGTCTTTCGGAGGCAAACTGATTGCCCGTTGCGGTCAGATTGAAGCCGGGGAAGATCTGCTGCTTCCATTCGACGCCACCGGTGAGGCGCTTGGTCGTGGTTTTTCCCGAAGCATAGTCATACTGCAATTGCTCACCACCGAGACTGGTCCTGAGTGCGCTCGTTGCGAATGGCGCAAAGCCGAGCTGCCCCTGGATTCCATAAACCCGGCCCCCGGCAACGCGACGCTCGACATCCCACAATTCGAACTGATTGGGATCCTCGAGCACGCTTGCGGTGCTGCCCAACGACTTGCTCCCGGTACGCGAACCGTAGCCATTGACTTCGACATACCGGCGGATATCCTTGCCGAGCTGGAATTTGTAACTGATGGCGGCGCTGCTCTGGGTCATCTCTGCCCTATCGCGGCCTGTGTCAAAGTCGAAGTTCAGCTTCTGGCGCATTTGATCGAGCGTCAACACGACTTGCTGCCCGGAGTTTCGATAGCCGGCGTTGAAAATCGCCTCCTTCTTGAACGATCCCACAGTCAATACGCCACCGATAGCGGCATTGTCGCTCAGCATGTTGCCGAAAGCGCCGGTGGCGCCGAACCTTCCCTGAGAGCTGTATTCAGGCGTCAGCACGAATTTTCTCGCTGCGTTGCCCTTTTCGAACTTGAACCCGAGAGGAGAATCCGGCCCCGAAGACGTCGATTCCATTACCACGTCTTTCAGGTTCGGGGCGTTGCCTGTTTCACCTTGTCCGAAAGAAAGCGGCTTGTCGGCGAAAACCGGCGATGACATGCCGAGGATAAGCGCGAGAGCCAGACGGGAGAGCCGGGGGCCGGAGATGGAGTTCCGGCATGCGCAGGTAGGGTATCTCATGAGTGTCGCCTCGATTCTTGCAAAGGAATTCCAGGTAACCTGCAAACTTGAAACGCCACAATGGTGCTCTTGCTTTTCTCGCAAAATAAGGTCGAGAGCGGACGAAAAAATCGAAAATTTGCAGTGTATGGCACGAATATTCTGCATTCTTTTTTGCAACTTGATTTGACGTAACGCAATCAGTCGCCACAAGAAGGTCAAAAATACGCGAAAAAAACACTGGCGAACCCACACGGCAACTTGCGACACCTCTTGAATTGCGCCCGGACAGGTTTATCATCATGACATGAACAGCTAAGCGGGAGCCCGCCATGAAGAAAGTGTCTGCATTCCGGAAAGCGACGTTGGCACTACTGCTCTTGGCTGGCGCAAGTATTTTTCCCGTCTGTGCGCAATTGCTCGCCGACCCGGTCGCCGTCCCGGACAAGCCCCTGCCGTTCGAGCGGGTGAGCGTGCGCCTTATCGTTGACGATTGCGTTTTCAATCCGTCTAGCGTGCGCGTAACTGCCGATCAGGGCACCACTCAAATTACCATGACGCCGGTAGCGTGTTTTGCAGCGGGGCCGGTCAAGGTCGTGGATATCCAGATAGGCGCGTTCGCAGAAGGGTTGCACCGTGCCGATGTGGTGGTGAACCCTGCCGCCGGTCTGGGTCCGTCACGCGTGTGGAGGGTGACCTTCACAGTAGCCGGACTGCCGGAAATCGCGATCTACCCGCCGCCACCGAAACCACTGGCAAACCAGGACGGCATCTGGTGGAGTCCGGAAGAGAGTGGCTGGGGACTCTCGATTCATCAGAGTGCTACCCGCCAGCTCTTTATGGCATGGTATGTTTACGACGCAACGGGCAAACCGGTCTGGTACACCATACAGCCGGGACACTGGAAAGACTTCAGATCCTGGGCGGGAATCGTTTACAGAACTTCCGGGCCGCAGTTCTTTGCATCGGCATACGACCCGTCGCTGTTCATGATTCTTCCCGTGGGAACGGCAACGCTCAGCTTCGATCAGACTCCCGCAAGCGCGGATACGGCAATATTCACCTACACCGTGGACGGAATAACCGCGGAGAAAACCATCCGTCGCATGCGCCTATGAAAGATAACCTCACCCCATGAAAACCTCCCTGGTGCTTACCGTGATCGGCCCCGACCGCCCCGGCCTCGTCAGTGCGCTTTCGGACGCTGCGAACCGCTTTGGAGCGAACTGGGAAGAAAGCCTCATGGCCAATCTGGCGGGACAGTTCGCGGGTATCGTTCACATCCAGGTGCCCGCTGCGAACTGCGATGCCCTGATCGGCGCATTGCGCGCGCTCGAAGCGTCGGGCATGCACATCGGCATTGCGCGCGGTAAAGACAGCGGGGTGGCAACCGCGTCGCGCCGTCTCAAGCTTGAACTGGTCGGGCATGATCGCCCTGGAATCATACGCAGCATTTCCAACCAGCTCGCCGAACTGGGAATCAGCATCGAGAGTCTCCAGACGCAAGTCGAAAGCGGCGCCTGGTCCGGCGATCGGCTATTTCGCATGACCGCCCTGCTGCAGATTCCGCAGGCACTCGATACCGATGTACTGCGCAAAGGTCTGGAAGGATTGGCCAACGAGCTGATGGTGGACATCGCGCTCGACGATGCCGGGAAGAACGCGTAGCTGAAAGAATTATCCCGCTACCGTTGCCAGCAACCCCGCTATGCCGATTCCCAATGCGGCCAGCGCATCTCCGGCGATGAGACCGCCGCCGAACAGCGAGGTGCTGCTCATATCCTGCGGCAAACCGTCCTCGCTGGGCTTGCGTCTCGTAAAGGTATCGAACGCGCTGGAAAAGATGCCGCCCGCGCCGAACCAGAATGAGGTATGCAGGTTCACGAAGCCGCCGAACGAGAGCGCGTAGGGCGAAGGCAGAAACACCGCATCGAGCATGAAGTCGCTGGCGAAACCGGTACGACCGCTTGCGGCAAATCGCCGGTAGGCAGCGTTCTGCTTGATCAGCTTGCGCAGCAGTTGAATGGCGAATCCGATGCCGATCCCGACCCAGATGGCGGTGCGCTGATAGGGTTTGTCGTCGGTGAGACTGCGCAGAATGCCGACGAACTTGTAGGTCATCGCCGCACTCCATTCAACCGGTTGCTCCCCGGCTTTCATCACCGTCTGATCGAGCAGCAGCACCGGGTAGGCCGCCATGAACAGCTTGGATAGCCCCACCGCGAGCAGCGCGCCCACCAGAATGCCCGCGGCCTGGTAGCGAAACTGAATGACGCGATTGGTGCCGAGGCGCCATCCGGTCGAGCGGTCCTGCTGCATGTCGCACGCCACGCTGGTCGAAATCAGCAATATCATGCCGGCCATCAATCCCACGGCCGGATCCTTGAGGCCAATGGCCGCCATCAGCACCACGCTCACCACGAACGCCGATGAAATCGGATTGCTGTCGCTGATGCCCAGCGATATGCCGTTGACCATGGCAAAGACGAACACCAGCGCCACCGCGAAAGCGAGAAAGCCCACCGGTTGCCCAAGCACCAGATGGCCGGTAAGCACAATGCCCGCGCCCCAGCACACCACCCACAGCACCAGCCGCGTCGTGTTGGTGCGCTGCCAGTCCGCCTGTGGCACGACCGCATCCGCGGATTGTGGATTTCGGTAACGCTGCCAGGCCTGCCAGAAAATGACTGCAAGATCGACAAGCGCTGCCCCCAGAATAGTGCCGAGGGCAATCAGGAAGGTGATTTTGCGGAATGGGTCGCCTGCCTTGAGCCAGCCGATCGAGACGAAATACGGAACCAGCAGCCAGCCGATTACGCCGCCGACGATGGCGGGAATGCCGATGCGCGCGCCGACAATCATGCCGGCGCCGAAGGTCGAAGTCGAAAGCTCGATGGCGCCGATCAGCGCCCACTTTGCCGAAGCAATACCTCCCGCGATGCCGAGAGCGATGCCGCTGCCGAGCGTGCTGACCGATTTGCGCAACAGCACAGGATCAGTCAGGGCGCGCAGGATGTTCGCAACAGCCAGACCGGAGGGATAAGTGAGCCGCATGCGATCGACAAGGATCGGCGTGTACAGCATGCCCACGCCCGCCCCGAACATACCGATGCACAGCATATACAGCACCAATTGCCACACCGGCGGCTGCGGCATGCCCATCCACACCATCGCCTGGATCAGCACGCCCATGGCGCTCATGCCCGCCACCGAAGCGGCGGAAGTCTGAATGAAATTCGCGCCGTGCTTGCCCTCGGCGCCATAGCCAAATGTGACAACCGACCCCAGAATACCCGCCAACACCTGCCCGCCCACAAAAAAACCAAGCGAGAAATTCATGTAAGAGGCGGCAATGCCGCCCAGCGGGCCGAGCACGAAAATCCCGAGAGCAAGAAGCAGCAGGTGGTATGCGGGCGTACCCGCTGCAGGCAACCATGCCCAGCGCTGTGTACCGGTTATAGCGGAGGTGACAATAGCGCTCATGGTTTTGCAATCATCGGTATCACTCCACAGTCTCGGCAAAGGTTTCGATCAAGCCGCGCTTTTTCAACATCGGTTCCACCGTCGGAGCGCGCCCGCGGAAGGCGCGGTATGCCTCCATCGGCGCGATTGAATTGCCGCTTGAATAAATAAATTTCCTCAGCCGTTTCGCAACCGTCGCGTCAAAAGGACTGCCTGCCTCGGCAAACGCCTCGAAGCCATCGGCATCGAGAACCTCGGCCCACAGGTAAACGTAATACCCTGCCGCATAACTCGACCCTGAAAACAGATGCTGAAAGTGCGGCAGGCGATGGCGCATGACGATTTCGCGCGGCATGCCGATGCGCCGCAACTCGCTCTTCTCGAAAACGTCGAGGTCGAGATCATCCATCGCGGTCTTGCCATGCAGCGCCATGTCAACCAGTGCCGATGAGGTGTAAGAAACCGTCTCGAATCCCTGGTTGAAAGTGCGCGCGGCCTTGATGCGCGCGATCAGGTCATCGGGAATGGCTGCTCCGGTCCGGTAATGGCGCGCGTGGCGTTTCAGCACTTCGGGTTCGGATATCCAGTGCTCGAACAATTGCGATGGCAGCTCGATAAAATCTCGCAGCACGCTGGTTCCGGAGAGCCGTTCGTAATGCACATCCGACAGCATGCCGTGCAGGCCATGCCCGAACTCATGGAACAGCGTGCGCGCATCGTCAAAGCTCAGCAGGGCAGGTTCGCCCGGTGCGCCTTTGGCGAAATTGTTGTTGTTGACAATAATCGGCGTGACGTCGCTTTCGTCTTGCGCTGCGGCTCTGCACTGCAAACGGTAAGAACTCATCCACGCCCCGCCGCGTTTGCTCGCGCGTGCGAAGTTGTCGTGCAGAAAGAGCCCAATGACCTTATTCTCGGCGCCGGTGTCGCGTACTTCATACACCTGGACATCGGGATGATAGGCAACCATATCCGATCGACGCGCGAACTCGATCCCGAACAGACGGCGCGCGCAATCGAATACCGCCTCGACCATGCGATCGAGGGGAAAGTACGGCTTGACCGCGGACTCATCGAGATCGTAACGCGCCTGGCGCACCTTTTCGGCGTAGAAAAGCCAGTCCCAGGGTTCGATGGCATCGGCATGCGATTGCGCTTTTGCTACTTCGAGCAGCGCAGCGCACTCTTGGCTCGCCTTTTCCCTGGCTCGTCCCCAGACCTTCATGAGCAGATCGTTCACCGACTGCTGCGTTCCCGCCATGGTGTCGGCGAGTGCGTAATCGGCATAGCACGGGTAGCCATGAAGTTGCGCCTGTTCGAGACGCAGGCGCATGATTTCGGCAACCACCGCGCGGTTGTCGTGCTCGCCTTCGCCGCGGCGGGTCCAGGCTTTGAATGCCTGCTCGCGCAGATCGCGCCGCGAGGAAAAAGTCAGAAAAGGCACGATCAGCGAACGCGACAATGTGATGACCCAGCCATCGTGCACGTCGCGATCGAGGGCGGCCTGCTTCGCCGAGGCACGCACAAACCCGGGCAGCCCGGCAAGGTCGTCTTCATTCTTCAAAATCAGCCGGTAAGCGGCTTCGGCAGCGAGCACGTTCTGACTGAAAGACGTGGTCAGTTCCGCAAGGCGCTCCATGATCGCGGCATAGCGTTTCTGTTCCTGTGGCCCGAGCTTGGCGCCGGCGCGCACAAAATCGAGATGCACGCGTTCGAGCAGGCGAGTTTGCTCGGGAGTGAGGTTAAGTTCACTGCGCCTCGGATAAAGTACATCGATGCGCTTGAAAAGCCCCGCATGCATGTAGATGGCATTGCCGTGCGCGGCAAGCGGCGCCGCCATGTCGCGCTCGACCGCCTGCAGCCTGGGTGACGTTTCCGATGCGGTGAGGTTGTAGAACAGCGATTCGATACGCACGTACTGGCGCCCGCAACGATCGAAAGCAAGCAGGGTGTTGGCGAACGTTGGCGGCTCGGGATTGTCTGCGATGCCATCAAGTTCATCGCGATGCGCCTTGAGGGCTGCGGCAAAGGCCGGCGCATAGTGTTCGGGGCGGATTTTCTCGAACGGCGCGAGACCGTGCGGGGTCTCCCATGGGACGAGAAGCGGGTTGGTTTGCACAGTCAGGGTAGAAGAAGCGGTCATTGGCCGATCTTATCGGAAATGCAGGAAGCGTACACGCGGCGCGCCGAGGCGCGCGCCTGCCTGCGCGAAAACCGTGCTTACTTGGTCTTTTCGAGCCAGGCGAGCAAGGCGAGCAGCCGCTCCGACGATTCCGGATTCAATCCCTGGATGCCGATCGACTTGAGGACTTTTTTCCCTTCTTCCGTCTTGCCAAGGTCGCCCAGAGCCGCCTGCAGCGCGGCCACCTTGTCCGCGGGAATGTTCTGGTGCGCGATAAGCGGCGAATAAGGTTGCGGAATGGATTTGTGCAATATGCGATTTCCGTTCTTTTCCCAGTTTTTCGCAACGGGCGCATACGAAGCGATACCGCCGACGTCCAAGAGCTGTTTCTCGACCGTCCACGCCACCGCTCCCTGTTCCTTGGCGTATTTGATGCTTTCGTTCCTGACATCGATGCCTTGGTCGCGCAATTCCGCAGTGCAGAATTTCGACATGTAGGCGATTTTTTCCGGGAAAATTATATTTTTTCCCTTGACGTCGGCAATCGTCTTGATCGGCGAGGATTTCTCGACAATGAAGAAACACTGCCCGTCGGGCTTCGATGCGGCAATCATGCTGTACTTGTAATCGCGCACCCCGCGCGCCGGGTAATCGCTCGGCCGCGCCATGACGAAATCGAAATCGCCGCGTTTCATTCCCGCTTCCAGGTCCTCGAAACGCCGCACCAGCGTGACAACCACTGGTCTGCCCATGACTTTTTGCATGACGTCGGCAAGCGGGCGGTACTTGGCAACCGCCTCAAGCGGATCGATACCGCCGGAAGTTCCCTCGCTGACGGCAAATAGATAACTCTTCCCCGGCTGGGCATCCGCCTTGGAAGAACCAGGCGCGGCCGTGACGGAAGTGGCAGGAATCAGGACAAACAGTAAGGCAAGCAGCAAGCGAGTGGCAGATATCATCGAGGCTCCTCCCTATTCTATATTTTGCCAACATAGCTCATCATTTCCCTTAATGCAACTTTCCACTTTTTCCAAGGGCACGGTCTGCACCTGCTTGACCCGGATATCCCGGTATGCGAACCTCGGTAATGATCGAAAATCGCCCCTGGCTGCGCTTCTATGGCAAGGTTCCCGCCAATCTTTCCTATCCCGATGTCACGCTCTATGAAGCCGTCGCCGTCAGTGCGCAACGCACTCCGGATGCGATAGCCTGGGATTTTTTCGACACCCTGTGCAACTACCGCGATTTCCTGTCCGCGATCAATATCTGCGCCAATGCGCTGGCGGCGCTGGGGCTCAAGACAGGGGAGCGCATATTGATTTCCATGCCGACTTCGCCGCAGGGGGTGACTGCCTTCTACGCCGCCAACAAGCTCGGTGCGGTTCCCGCGCTCATTCATCCGCTTTCGACCCCGCCTGAAATCGAGCACTACCTGAAGCTGAGCGGCGCACGCATCGTCCTGACGCTCGATGCATTCTACGCACGCTTCGCCGGCCTCGGGCCGGATGCCGCGCCCGAAACACTGATCCTGGCGCGCATCTCCGATTACCTGTCGCCGCTCAAGAAATTCGCCTTCTGGATTACCAAGGGACGCAAGATTGCGCGCGTCCCTGCCGACACGCGCGTGCGCTGGTGGAAGGACATGATGACCTTTCCTCACCCGGAAGTTGTCCGTGCCGGAAGCGGAAGCCGCGACCCGGCCGCGATTTTGTTCTCGGGCGGAACCACCGGGTCGCCCAAGGGGATCGTGCTGTCCAACCTGAATTTCATCAGCGAAGGCATGCAGGTCGCCGCCTGGGTGGGCATAGGCAATGGCGACGCCATCCTTGCCATCCTGCCGATTTTCCACGGCTTCGGCCTCGCGGTTTGCGTGAATACCGCCTTCATGGCGGGCGGCAAGTCGATACTGGTGCCCGCGTTCAGCGCCGAAGTCGTCGCCAAACTGATTCGCGACAAGCGCCCCACCCTCCTGGTGGGGGTACCGACGCTGTTCGATGCGCTGGCGCGCGATCCGTCGCTGGCGAAAGCCGACTTGTCGTGCCTGCGCGCGACTTTTTCCGGCGCGGATACACTTGCACGACCCATCAAAGAGCGCTTCGAAAAACTCGTCGCCAGCCGCGGGGGAAATGCGAAACTGCTCGAAGGCTACGGGCTCACCGAAGCCGTCAGCGGCATCATGGCCATGCCTGCGGACCAATACCGCGAAGGTTCGATCGGCGTGCCCCTCCCCGACATGCTCGCCAAAATCTGCCGCATCGGCTCCGAGGAGGAATTGCCGCCGGGCGAGGAAGGCGAAATCTGCCTTTGCGGCCCCGCCGTCATGCAGGGTTATCTCGACGACCCGGAGGCAACGCGCGAAACGTTACGCACACACCGCGACGGCAGAACCTGGCTGCATACCGGCGATATCGGCAAAATGGACGCCGATGGCTTTTTCTATTTCACGTCGCGCCTGAAGCGCATGATCAAGTCGTCGGGATTCAATGTTTACCCGGCGCAGGTTGAAGCCGTCCTTTACCGCCATCCTCTGGTCGAAGATGCGTGCGTGGCAGGCGTACCCGATACAGCGCAGGTGGAGCGCGTCAAGGCTTTCGTCGTGCTCAAGGATCGCGCTCTGGCAGGACCCGCGACAGAACGGACGCTCATCGAGTACTGCCAGGCCAATCTGATCAAATGGTCGTGCCCGCGCGAAATCGAGTTTCGCGACGCGTTGCCAAAGACGCTTATCGGCAAAATCGATTACCGTGCGCTGGTACGCGAACACATTGCCCGGCATGACTCTGGAAAGGCTGCAAAATGAACCTTGAGAACACGCCCCCCGCACATGGCGGCGATCATGTCGCCGCGGCGCTGGCGGCGCACGGTGTGCGCTGCATTTTTACGCTGTGCGGGGGACACATCTCGCCCATTCTCACCGCCGCCAAGGCGCGCGGCATACGCATCATCGACACGCGCGACGAGGCCACCGCGGTGTTCGCCGCCGATGCCATGGCGCGTCTCACCGGTCTGCCGGGGGTCGCGGCAGTCACCGCCGGACCGGGCCTGACCAACACCATTACCGCGCTCAAAAACGCACAGCTTGCGCAAAGCCCCGTCATCCTGCTGGGCGGCGCTGCGCCCACCGCGTTGCAGGGGCGCGGCGCGCTACAGGACATCGACCAGCGCCCGCTGATCGAGCCGCATGTGAAACTGTTCAGAAAAATCCGCCGCGTGCGCGATCTCGCGCCTGCCGTGGTCGAAGCGTTTGCCGTCGCGCGCGAGGGCGTGCCGGGGCCGGTGTGCATCGAATGTCCGGTCGATCTGCTCTACGACGAGACGATTATCCGCAAATGGTATGCCGACGCAGCCGGCAAGGGCACAACCATTCCCGACCGGCTGTTGCGCTTCTATCTCAATCGCCATGTCGAAAAAATGTTCTCGGGAAGCCGCGGCCCTGTCCTGCCGCAAGTGCGAGAGCCTGCCGCCATGCCACCGGCAGCGTCGCGCATCGAAGCCGCGGCGCAAGCTATCCGGAATGCGCAGCGTCCGCTGCTGGTCGCCGGCAGCCAGGCGCTGACATTGGCAAATGAAGCGCCGCGTATCGCCGCCGCCATCGCTCGTCTGGGCATTCCGGTCTATCTGTCGGGAATGGCGCGCGGCCTGCTGGGGCGCGACCACGAATTGCAAATGCGTCACCAGCGCCGGCTGGCGTTGCGCGAGTCGGACTGCGTGATACTCGCGGGCGTGCCGTGCGACTTCCGTCTCGACTATGGGCGTCATGTGAGGCGCAGCGCCACGCTTATCGCGGCAAACCGCAGCGCAAGGGAAGCGCGCATGAACCGCCGTCCCGACATCGCCGCCATCGGCGATGCGGGACTGTTTCTCGAACAACTGGCCACGAAACTCGACGGCAACCGCGCCGCCTGGCGGGAACAACTGCATCGGCGCGATCTCGATCGCGAGCAGGAAATCGACGCGCAAGCGGCCGTCCCCGGCGAATATGTCAACCCGGTCGCCTTCCTGCGCGCCCTCGAACGCGAAGCGGGCGACAACGCCGTCTTTGTCGCCGACGGCGGGGACTTTGTCGCTACCGCGTCCTACATTCTGCGGCCGCGCGCGCCGCTCGCGTGGCTCGACCCCGGCGTGTTCGGAACGCTGGGCGCCGGCGCGGGCTTCGCGCTCGGCGCCACCCTGTCGCGCCCGGATGCCGAAGTGTGGATAATTTTCGGCGACGGCGCCTGCGGCTACAGCCTGGCTGAATTCGACACCTTCGTGCGCCACGGCATACCGGTCATTGCCGTGGTCGGCAACGACGCAGGCTGGACGCAGATCGCGCGCGAGCAGGTAAAGATGCTCGGCGACGATGTCTCCACCGTGCTGGGACGCAGCAACTATCACGAAGTCGCGGCGGCCTTCGGCGCCGAGGGCATTGTCGTCAAAGCGCAGCACGAGGTTGCCGCCGCGCTGGCGCGCGCACGCGCAACGGCAAAAAGCGGCAAAGCGGTGCTGCTCAACGTATGGCTCGACAAGACCGATTTCCGCGAAGGGTCGATCTCGATGTGAGCGCGCGTTGCCACAGCGCTAGGAGCCTGTCGGACTTAGGGAGAATCGGCTGCAAAATGACCTGGCCTGTGCATATTTCCCCGCTTTCCTGCGCGAATAGAACAACTATTCGCTTGAAAATCGTGAAAATCTGCCCTCGCCCAGCTCATTTTTCGCTTCGATTCCCTAAGTCCGGCAGACTCCTAGGGGCGTCCAATGACCGTGCCCGCGCAAGTGCGTGTCGGGTAAAATGGTTTGCCATGTTGAACTCTATGAGCAAGCCTGTTACCCCTGAGAATCCGCAGCGGATCCCGGCCGTCGCGCCCGGCAAAGCACCGGCAAGCAAGAGTTTCGTGTATGCGCAGCACCTCGGAACGCTGGCGGCTTGGCTGAGCCTGGTGATTCCCCTGTCGCTCACTTCCGTCATCTGGAGCAACAGCAAGCGCGACGCCGAAACCAGCGCGCAAAAGGAATTCGCCGCGGCGAATGCGCAGATCGTCTCGGCGGTCACCGACGCGTTCGCAAACTACGAGCAGGGGATACGCGGCACGCTCAGCCTGTTCAACGCCTCCGGGGAAGTGTCGCGGCAAAGCTTCCACGTCTATACCGAAAATCTGCTGCTCGACCCCCAGTTTGCCGGGATGCGGCGCATCGCATATGCGCAGATCGTCCCGCAACAGGAGCGCGTAAATCATGTCGGCCGGGTGCGCGCCGAAGGTTATCCCGGCTACGACATCAAGCCCGCGGGCGAGCGTCCCGTGTATGCGCCTGCCGTGCTGATGGAACCCTTTTCCGGCGGCAGCCTGCGCTCGTTCGGCTATGACATGTATTCCGAACCCGTCAGACGCGAAGCCATGCAGCGCGCGCGCGATTCAGGGTTGCCGCAGCTTAGCGGCCGCATCGAACTGGTGACGGACATGGGCATGGCGCAACCCGCCTATATTCTGATCGCCCCGCATTATCGCGGCGGCGTCATGCCCAAATCGCCGGAAGCGCGCCGCGAGAATATCGAAGGATTCGTGCTTGGCGCATTTCGCGTATCGGACCTGATGCAAGGAATCGCTCCCGGCATAGGCCCCGGTATCGAGCTGGAAATCTTCGAGAGTATCGAACCGGCCAGGGACAAGTTGATCTACGCCAGCGGCACAGGCGCCGCGCAAGACGGCGGTTCGAGGAAAGCCGCATTCGCCGTCGAGACGCCGGTGAGGATGGCAGGGCAGACCTGGACAGTGCGCGCCACAGCCGGCGATACCTTCATGGCTGCCGAGAAGGGCAAGCCGTTATTGATTCTGGCCGGCGGCATTGCCATCAGCCTGGTGCTGTTCGCCATTGCCATCGTGTTATCCAGGACCAGGCAGCGGGCGCTGGAACTGGCCGGGCAAATGAATACATCGGCGCGCGAAAACGAGGAGAAGCTGCGCGCCGCGCTTGAAGCGGCCGGCATGGTCACATGGGATTGCGAATTGGCGGGCGGCGACATCGCCTGGGGAACAGGCATCGAATCCCTCCTGGGTCCGCGACCGCCGGAAGGAAGCTATCCCGATGTGCACGACATGATTCATGGCGACAATGTGGCGGCATTCCGCGCAACCATGCAGCGGCTGTGGCAGAGAACCGGGCCGCACGACGTCGAATGCCGCGTCATGTGCACCGGCGGGAGAGTGCGCTGGCTGCGCTTCTGGGGGCGGCCCGTGGAGGACGACGCCAACAGGATAGTCCGCCTGACCGGTCTCGCCAGGGAAATCACCGCGCGCAAAGAAGCGGAGATCGCCCTGCAGGAAAGCCGCCAACAGCTCGACCTTGCACTGGGGAGCGGAAATATCGGGCTGTGGGACTTGAAAATTCCCGAAAACAGGCTGTTCGTCGATGAGCGCATGGCGAATATGCTCGGCTATACGAAACCACAGATCGACCCGTTCTTGCCGGATTCGGACCGCTTGATCCATCCGGACGATCTGCCACGCGTACAAGCCGCGCGGGCGGCGCATTTCAAAGGCGAAACGGCGCTCTATTCGACCGAACACCGCATGCGCACCATCAACGGCGTGTGGCGATGGGTGCTCAGCAACGGCATAGTGATGGAGCGCGATGCCACGGGACGCGCCACGCGTGTCGTGGGCGTATGCATCGATATCCACGCCCGCAAACGCGTCGAGGTCGAAATCCGCGAAGCCCGGCAATTTCTCGAAACCATAGTGGAAAACATTCCCAACATGGTGTTCGTCAAGAATGCCTACAACCTGCATTTTGTGAGCTTCAACCGCGCCGGCGAGGAACTCCTCGGACGCCGCAGGGAAGATATGGTCGGGAAAAGCGATTACGACTTCTTCCCCGCCGACGAGGCGGATTTCTTTACCGCCCATGATCGCACGGTCATCGCCTCGGGAAAGATGGCCGATATCGACGAGGAGCCTATCCATACGCCGCGCGGGTTGCGCTATCTGCGCACGCGCAAACTCCCGATCATGGATGAGGAGGGCAAGGCCAAATTCCTGCTCGGCATTTCCGAGGACATCACCGAGCGCAAGGAAGCCGAAGAAGCGTTGCGCAAGCTCAATCGCGACCTCGCGCAGCAGACGCTCGCGCTGACGGCGGCGAACGACGAACTGGAATCGTTCGCTTATACGGTTTCCCACGATCTGCGCGCGCCGTTGCGGCATATCGCCGGATTCATGGATCTTTTCATGACCCACGCGGGCGGCCAACTCGATGAAACGGCGCAGCGCTATGCCCGGATCATCGCGGAATCGGCCAGCCACATGGGCCGCCTGATCGACGACCTGCTGCTGTTTTCGCGCATGGGCCGCACAGCCCTCAACAAACAGCGCCTCAACCCGGACGCGATGGTCGCCGAGATCGTGAATGAACTCACCCTGGCGAATGCCGGCCGCGGCATGGAGTGGAAAGTCGCCGGGCTACCCGAAATCGATGCGGATGCCGGCCTGATCCGCCAGGTGTTCTACAACCTGATCGAGAATGCCGTGAAATATTCCGGCAAACGCGAGCACGCGCTGATCGAGATCGGCGTGCGTCACGATGAGGAGCTGGGCGCCGTGTTTTATGTCCGGGATAACGGCGCGGGATTCGACATGCGCTACCAGGAAAAACTGTTTGGCGTATTCCAGCGCCTGCACAGCGCCGACGAATTCACCGGAACCGGCATCGGGCTCGCCAACGTGGCGCGCATCGTCGAGCGCCATGGGGGACGCGCGTGGGCCGAAGGCGCGGTCGACAAGGGCGCCACATTCTATTTTTCACTTCCAGCGGAAGCATGAGGCATGACCATGACGATACTCTCGGACCAGATTCATCTTCACCCCGGCCAGTTGGACGCCTACTGGATGCCATTCACCGCCAACCGGCAATTCAAGTTGGCGCCGCGTCTGCTGGCGCGCGCCGACGGCATGTATTACACCACTGTGGATGGCAAAAAAGTGCTCGACGCCATTGCCGGGCTGTGGTGTTGCAACGCAGGACACAACCGCAAGCCGATAGTCGAAGCGATTCAGCAGCAGGCGGCGGTGCTCGATTTTTCGCCGCCCTTCCAGATGGCGCACCCGCTCGCGTTCGAACTCGCGAACCGCCTCAGCGACATGGCCCCGCCAAACCTCAATCACGTCTTCTTCTGCAATTCCGGTTCCGAAGCAGTCGATACCGCGCTCAAGATTGCCCTGGCGTGGCATCGCGTGCGCGGCGAGGGCGGGCGCACGCGCCTGATCGGGCGCGAACGCGGCTATCACGGCGTCGGTTTCGGCGGCATTTCAGTCGGCGGCATAGCCGGCAACCGTAAAATGTTCGGCGCCATGCTGGCCGGCGTCGACCATCTTCCGCACACCCATAACCTCGAGAAGAACGCCTTCAGCCGCGGCCTGCCCGAATGGGGCGCGCATCTTGCCGACGAACTCGAACGCCTGGTGGCGCTGCACGACGCCTCGACCATTGCCGCAGTGATCGTCGAACCGATGGCGGGATCGACCGGCGTGCTGCTGCCGCCCAAAGGCTATTTGCAGCGCCTGCGCGAAATCACCCGCAAGCACGGCATCCTACTCATTTTCGACGAGGTCATCAGCGCCTTCGGCAGGCTCGGCGGCGCGTTCGCCGCCGGCGTATTCGGCGTCGAGCCGGACATGATTACCTTCGCCAAGGGCGTCACCTCGGGAAGCGTGCCGATGGGCGGCGTACTGTGTTCATCGGCCATCCACGACGCCTTCATGTCGGGTCCGCCCGGCGCGATCGAGCTGTTCCACGGCTACACCTACTCCGCGCACCCGCTCGCGTGCGCGGCAGGCATCGCCACGCTGCAACTTTACCAGGATGAAGGACTCTTCGAACGCGCCGCGCGACTTGCGCCTGCTTTTGAAAACGCCGTGCACTCGCTCAGGGGAACGCGGCATGTCATCGACATCCGCAACTACGGGCTGGTCGCGGGTATCGAGTTGGAACCGCGCCCCGGCGCTCCAGGCGCGCGTGCCTTCGAAACCTTCGTCAAGGCATTCGAGAAAGGCCTGCTGATCCGCACCACCGGGGACATCGTTGCCTTGTCGCCGTCGCTGATAGTCGAGGAAGCGGAAATCGCGCAGATCGTGACAATGCTATGCGACGTGCTGATGACCATCGAGTAAAAAAATCCCGCGAGAGCGCCACCTCGCGGGATATCCGGTATCGGAAGAATTAGCCTGGCGGTTATTTTTTCACGCCCACGTCTTTCATGGCTTCGAGCTTGCCCAGGTCGAGCCCCGAGACGGCCGACTTGAGGGTGCTCAGATCGACATTGCCTCTTGCGCTCACTACAAAACGGTCGCCGAGCACCACGCCGAATTCGTTGCCGCTGCCGCTTTTGGAAATCTTCTCGTGCACCAGGCGGCCATTCACGTTCGAGGTTTTTTCCGAGCCGTATTCGTCCTCGCGCTCGCCCTGCACGCCCGCCCAGCTCGCCAGCCCGAGCATGCCGCTCACGCCGCCGCTGTCGGACACATCCAGGGTCACGCGTTTGCCCGAGTCATCGCCGTAGCTCGCCTCGGCCTTTGAAACCATCAGCCCGGCAAATCCGGTCTTTTCCGCCTTGCCGCTTTTCTTCGGCAATCCGGCAAAGGTGTCGGGAACGAAAGCCTTGAGCTCGGCGATTTCTACGGGTTCGACCTTCTTGCCGCCGCCTAACATGGTGCCGAGCACATCCATCGAAGCCTGCATCTGCGCGTTGGTATCGCCGCTCTTCTGCGCGGCCTCGGCTTTCTTGCCGGCCTCTTCCATTTTCTTGCCGAAGTCCTGGAGTTTTCCAAGGGGGCTATCCTTGTCGAACGTTACTTCGGGCGTGCTGCGGCGTTCGTGCATCATGCCGCTCAACCCGCCGCTCATCGCTCCCGACCCCATCAGGCCCAGACCGCCTGCCACCATGCCCAATGCACCGATCACGAAATAAAGCACGATGGCGCAGACCACCACCACGATGGTGTAGCCGATCGACTTGTCTTCAGGACATTTCATGAGGCGCGGCAACCCAAGGTAAAGCAGATACAAGCCATACAGGCCGAGTATGACCAGAATGCCAAGACCCGGGATGAGGTGAAAAATGCCCGCGATCCAGCCCGGCGTGTAGGAGTACACCGCCACCTTGAGCGCCTGCGCGCTGTTTTTCTCGCCGCCAAACGACGTGGCCAGCGCATTGATGATGAACGCGATGATGAAGACGCCGACGATCGCCATGACAAACTGGAAAACCGCCAGGCCGATGCCCATCACCATCGGAGTGCGAATAGTGCCGCCCACGAAGGGGATGCTGTGCCCGATGATCGAACTGCCGACGAAACCCGAAATGACGCCGATGGCGGCCAGCGGCGCGACATATCCGGCGATCAGGCTGCCCGTTGCCGCGGGTTCCTCCGCGATGACGGGCCATTCTGTTTTGGGGGAAATGCAGATGTTCTTGACGCGATCGATGATTCCCATGTTGTTGCCCCTTTCGTAAACGCTTATGAGACGAGGTGCGAGATGGTACGGAGAAACCGTTGCAAAATCGTGGCAAGGGTTGATGACCTATAATTCCAGCAAAGCCAATCATACACGCCTGCGACGCACGATAAAAACGGCATTGCGGCAGGCGCCTGTTCACACGACTGCACAAGCATACCGCCAACAATGAAAAATGCATTGCAGCCCTTCTGGGGCGTGACACTCATCGCGGCAGCGATTTTGATGGTCACCATGGGTGCGCGTCAATCGCTGGGACTGTTCGTCTCGCCGCTCAACACCACGACCGGACTGGGACTCGCCGCCATCAGTCTGGCGATGGCGATCGGGCAGTTCATGTGGGGCGCCGTGCAACCGATCGCCGGGGCGGTTTCCGACCGTTTCGGTCCGGCGCGCGTGCTTGCCGCGGGCATGCTCCTGCTTGCGCTTGGCAGCGCACTCACGCCCTTCATGACCACCACGTGGGGGTTGATCTTTTCCATCGGCTTTCTCTCGGCGATCGGTTCCGGCGCGGGCAGTTTTTCGGTGCTCATTTCCGCCGCGGCGCAACGCCTGCCCGCGCACAGGCGCGGCATCGCCTCGGGCATCATCAATGCCGGCGGGTCATTTGGACAGTTCGTGTTCGCCCCGCTGCTGCAAATGCTGATTTCGGTTTTCGGCTGGATGGGCGCAATGTGGTCGATTGCCCTGATCACCCTCGTCGCCCTGCCGCTCGCGCGCGCGTTGCGTCGCACGCCCACGCATGCCTTCGCCTTTCATCCAGACCATGCTGGAAGTGCATCTGCATCAGAGCCAAAGGATAAGGGCCTCAAGGCAGCGATACGCGAGGCGCTGGGCGATCGCAGTTACCTGTTGCTGCACGCGGGATTCTTCACCTGCGGATTCCACATCGCCTT
>Ga0315281_10005099_pt1 | contig 18870 bp, 19 predicted proteins | sample YL17G07_0_MG_FD_204540 | JGI IMG/M metagenome (GOLD analysis project Ga0315281, IMG submission 204540) | Sediment microbial communities from Yellowstone Lake, YNP, Wyoming, USA - YL17G07_0 | ecosystem: Environmental > Aquatic > Freshwater > Lake > Sediment | place: USA: Wyoming | collected... | reverse complement strand
TTCGGCTCGCGCCTCAGGCGATGTGTTCGCCGTGCCTTCGTCGAAGCGCTGCAGGTCGGGCGTGGCGGTCTTCGGGGTCAGGCCCGGCCACAGTTGGTCGGGCGCGACGATCTCCGCCATCTCCTTGGCGCTCTCCGCCGCCTGCCGGGCGCCCTGCGGCGTGCAGTCGTTCGTCGCGGACACACCCACGCGCCCGCGGCTCACCACACGGACGCGCAGCCCGGTGTCTTCACGCGCGGTGCTCTGGTGGATCTCGGAGTTCGCGAATCGGGTGTTGCCGCCCCATTCGTGCATGAGGAGGACCTCGATACCGTCCAGGCCGGAGAGTTCCAATGCCGCCGCCGCCACGGCCTCGAAGCCGTCGCGACCCAGGAGGCCGGGCATCAACGCACCCCCACCTGGACGTTGCGGAACCGGGCCGGCGCGGCGCCGTGCCCGACCCGGCCCACCTGGCCGGGCTGACCCTTGCCGCAGTTCGGTGTGCCCCACACCACCCAGTCCTCGCGTCCTGCCACCGCGTCGCACGAACCCCAGAACTCCGGTGTGATCCCCGTGTAGTTGGGGTTGCGGTAGAGGTCGGTCAGCCGGCCGTTCTTGATCCGGTGAGCCATCTCGCAGCCGAACTGGAAGTTGATGCGCTTGTCATCGATCGACCACGACGTGTTCGTGGTCATGAAGATGCCGTCCGCGGTGTCGGCGATGATCTCGGCCAGGGTGCCCTCGCGCGGTTCGATGGAGATGTTGGTCATGCGGATGAGCGGGAGGTGGCTCCATCCGTCCGCGCGCGAGGTTCCGTTAGAGGATTGCCCGATGATAGGCGCGGTCTCCCGGCTGGTCAGGAAGTTCTGGAAGATGCCGTCCACGATGATCGGCGTGGACTGCGCCGGAACCCCTTCGTCGTCCCATGCGAACGTTCCCAGCCCGCCGGGGAGCGAGGCATCCGCCGTGATGCTGATCAATGGACTCCCGTACCGGAGCGTTCCGCGATCGCCCGGCGTGAGGAACGACCCCCCGGCGTAGGCCTCCTCCATGCCCATTACGCGGTCGAGTTCAACGGGGTGGCCGATAGATTCGTGGATCTGCAGTTCCATCTGGCCCGAATCCAGGATGAGGGTGGTGACCTCGCTGGGGCACTCGGGCGCGGAGAGGAGTTCGACGGCTTCGCGACCGATGCGTTCTGCCTCCTCGACCAGGCCGAGCGTGCGGATGTGCTCATAACCCGCCGCGCGAACGTGGCCGCGGAAGGAGTTCGGATAGGAGCGGCGCTGCACGTCACCGTCACCGACCGCCGTACCCTCGGTGCCGCCGCCGCTGTGCGTGACCTCCTGCTCGGTGGCTGCGCCGTCCGAGGATGCATAGAAGGTGCGGCGTCGGAAGAAGTCCAGGCCACCTTCGGCGTAGCTCAGGCCGGGAGTGGTTCGCATCCGGCGCGTGGCCTCCATGAGGAGCGCGACCTTCTCTTCGAGCGGCACGGTGAAGGGGTCCTCGGTACAGGGACCGCGCCATGTCCCTTGAGCGGGTTCTACCGGCGAGAGCGTCACCGGCTGCCCCGGCATCCGGCCGGCCGCGCGCGCGATCTGGACGGCGAGTTCCGCCGCGCGCGTGATCTCGCCCTCGTCCAGGCGCGAGGTCGAGGCGAATCCCCAGCGGCCCCCGGCCAGCACCCGCACCCCGAGCCCGGTGGAGATCGATCGGTCGATCCCCGCCATCTCCTCGTTCCGGACGGTCAGCGACTCGGTTTCATCGGTGCCGGCGCGCGCATCCGCATAGTCGGCGCCCGCTTTGCGGGCGGCCTGTACCGCCATCTTCGCCACATCGAGCAACTCGCGAGCCTCCTTCGACGGGCTGAACGGCACGAACGAACCGGGGGCATCCTACCGGAGGGCAACCCGCGGGCGTAACTCGAGGATGCCGCTGCGGTCCTTGCGACTCCGGGGGCTCGGTCAGGGGCGGACGTAGGCGGTCTTCACCGTCGTGTAGAACTCAACGGCGTAGCGACCCTGTTCGCGTGAGCCGCTCGAGGACGCTTTCGTGCCGCCGAACGGGACGTGATAGTCCACGCCTGCGGTCGGCAGATTGATCGTCACGATCCCGGCCTGCAGGCCGTCTCGGAACCGCGCGGCGTTGCGGAGCGAGGTCGTCACCACCCCCGCTGCGAGCCCGAACTCCGTGTCGTTGGCCAGGGACAGCGCGTGGTCGGTGTCCTGCGCACGAAGCACCGTTGCCACGGGCCCGAAGATCTCTTCGCGGTTCACACGCATGTCGTTCCTGGTGTCCACCAGGAGTGCCGGCTCCAGGTAGTAGCCGGGCGTCTCGCGTTCGAGGCGCGCACCGCCGAAGACGAGATCCGCGCCTTCCTTCGCGCCGACCTCGAGATACTCGAGGTCTTGTTCCAGTTGGCTCTCCGACACGACGGGACCGATGTCCGTGCCGTCCTCGAGCGCGTGTCCCACGCGGAGTGACCGCATCTTCTGGACCGTCGCCTCGACGAACGCGTCGTGGATGGTCTCCGTCGCGATGAGCCTGCTGCTCGCGGTGCACCGCTGCCCCGTCTGGTAGAAGGCGCCCTGCACGGCGCAGTCGACCGCCACGTCCAGGTCGGCATCGTCCAGGATCACCAGCGGGTTCTTGCCGCCCATCTCCAGCTGGTACTTGCCGAAGCGGGCCGCCATCGTCTGTGCCACGCGCGCGCCGATCGCCTGCGAACCGGTGAACGACACCCCCCGCACGCGATGGTCCGCGAGCATGCGCTCGCCGACCACTCGCCCGGGTCCGATCACGAGATTCAGCACACCGTCGGGCAGTCCCGCCCGGCTCGCGATCTCGACGAGCGCCCACGCCGAGGCCGGAACGAGTTCCGCGGGCTTGAACACCACGGTGCACCCGAACGCGAGCGCCGGCGCGATCTTCCACGCGGGGATCGCGATGGGGAAGTTCCAGGGCGTGATGAGACCGACGACGCCCAGGGGTTCGCGCAGGATGTCGACGTCGACGCCCGGACGAACGCTCCGCAGATGCTCGCCACTCATCCGTAGCGCCTCGCCGGCGAAGAATCGGAAGATCTGAGAGGCGCGAAGCACCTCGCCGATGCCCTCGGCTCGCGGCTTGCCCTCCTCCCTGGAGAGCAGCTCCCCGAGTTCGTTCGCGCGCGCCGCCAGCTCGAGGCCGATCGTCTCGAGCGGGGCCGCGCGCTCCTGCGGAGTCGCGCCCGCCCAACCCGGCCCCGCGTGCGTGGCGGCCTCGACCGCTTGGTCAACCTGAGCCTGCGTGGCCACCGCGTACTCACCAACGACGTCGCGAAGGTCGGAGGGGTTCACGTCCGCGACGGTGGAGTCTCCCCGGACCCACGCTCCGCCGATGTGGTTCTGATGCACGTCGCTCACGATCGCAGCCATGTCGCGCATCATAGCGAGAGGCGGCCCGCCCGCCTGGCGGTACCCCTGTTCTGCCGAGCGGAACGCGCGTATCATCCGGCCCGTGAGCGAGCAGTCGAGCGGGCCGTCGAAGGGGATGGAGGGCGTGGATCGCGCGCTGCGCGTGCTCGACGTCTTGTCGGCGCACGGTTCGGGCATGGCACTCAGCGAGATCGCCGCGGCGGCGCAGGTCCCGAAGAGTTCGCTCCATCGCACGCTCGCTGCACTCCGACGGCGCGGGTTCGCGGCGCAACGCGGCGATGGCCGCTACCTCCTCGGGCCGGACCTACTGCGGATCGCCTTCGACTTCCACGAACGGATGGACGTGCGGGTGCTCGTGCGTCCGACCCTGGATTCCCTGCGCGATGAGGTGAACGAGACGATCCACCTCGGCGTCCTGGACGGGGCCGATGTCGTCTACGTGGACAAGCTCGAGCCCTCGGGGCCGATCGCCTTGACCTCGAAGATCGGCGGCCGGAACCCGGCGCATTCGACGGCCGTGGGCAAGGCACTGCTCGCGTGGACGTACCCGACGGACGACGCCCTGGCCTCGTGGATCGAGCGGAGCGCACCGCTCGAGGCGCGGACGCCGCGCACGATCGTCGAGAAGCCGGCGTTCATCCGGGAGATCCAGCACGTGCGCGCCGAGGGTTTCGCGCGCGACATGGAGGAGAGCGAGACCGGCGTCCGATGCCTGGCCGTTCCGGTGTTCTTCGGAGGCCCGGTGCCGGTCGCATCGATCTCGATCTCGGCTCCGAAAGAGCGGCTGCCGCTCACGCGGATGCGACAGGTGGCGCAGACCCTCCGACGGGCGTCGGCCTCGGTCGGTGTCGACGGTTGACAGCACGCCGGGGACGGGCGAACATGCGCCACTCGTTTCAGAAACAGTGTTCCGCACGGCGGAATAGGGCGCGGAGGCTTTGATGGAGGCAGAAGTCGAGATCCGGACGGACGGTGCTCCCCGGGGGACCGGTGCGTACTCGCAGGCGATCCGCGCCGGCGACATGGTGTTCATCTCCGGGCAGGGACCGCTCGACCCGGGCACGCTCGAGGTTGTCGGTGAGACGGTCCAGGAACAGACGGAGCAGACCCTGCGCAACCTCGAGGTGATCGCCCGGGCCGCGGGTGGTTCGCTCGATGACGTGGTGAAGGTCTCCGCGTTCCTGTCCTCGATCGACCTGTTCCCCGACTTCAACGCGACCTACGAGCGGATCTTCTCGTCGACGCCGCGGCCGGCCCGGACGACGACCGGCGCTGAGCTCCGCAACATCCTCGTCGAGATCGACGCCGTCTTGTACCTTCCCTCTCGATGACGTCACCGGCCGATCTCGACACGCCGGCGTTGGTGCTCGACCTCGACGTGATCGAGCGCAACATCGCCGAGATGGCCCAGGTCGCGCGCGCGGCAGGCGTGCGCCTGCGGCCCCACACGAAGACCCACAAGTCGCCGCTCCTGGCCGCGATGCAGGTCGACGCTGGTGCCCAGGGGATCACCGTCGCGAAGCTCGGCGAGGCCGAGGTGATGGTCGACGCAGGCCTCGACGATGTCCTGGTCGCCTACCCTCTCGTCGGCGAACGCAAGCTGCTACGTCTGCGCGCGCTGCTGGAGCGTGCCTCGATCTCCGTGAGTCTGGATGCCGTGGAGGTTGCCGAGGGGATCGGCGCTGTGGGAACCGACCTGGGCCGCCCGGTTCCCGTGTTGGTCGAGGTCGACACAGGACACCATCGGATGGGCCTGCCGCCCGGCGAGCCTTCGGTCGCGCTCGCTATGGCGATCGCGCGCGTGCCCGGCATCGAGGTGATCGGCCTGCTCACCCACGCCGGCCACGCCTACCAGGCGGCGGACCCGGCCGAGCTGCACAGGATCACCGAACGGGAAGCACTGGATCTGATCCGGACGGCCGAGCGGTGTCGCGAAGAGGGGCTCGAGCTTCGCGAGGTGAGTATCGGCTCGACGCCGACGGCGCGGGTCGGCGCGCAGGCGGACGGCGTCACCGAGATCCGGCCCGGCACGTACATCTTCAACGACGTTCAGCAGATGCGTCTGGGCGTCGCGCCCGAGTCTGCCTGCGGCGCGCGCATCCTCGCTACGGTGGTGGCGCGGCCGACGGCGGAGCGGTTCCTCATCGACGCGGGCTCGAAGGCGTTCTCGTCCGACGGCGGCGATGGCCCGCCGTTCCCGGGCCGCGGCGTGATCGCAGGGCGCCCGGACCTCGTGATCGACTTCACGACCGAGGAGCATGGGGTCGGGCACCTCACCGGGGACGCCGCCTCACTCTCGATCGGCGATCGCCTCGAGGTGATCCCGCTGCACGTGTGTAGCGCCGTCAACCTCTTCGACATCGCGTACGGGGTGCGCGACGGACTCGTCGAGCGCACGATCCCGATCGCCGCGAGGGGACGATCCCAGTGATGCGTGGCCTCGCGGACAAGGGCACCTTGATCACCGGTGGAACCAGCGGTATCGGGCTCGCGACCGCCGGTCGGTTCATCGAGGAAGGCGCGCGCGTCTTCATCGTCGGCAACGACGACGCCGAGCTCGCATCCGCGTTGGCCGGTCTCGAAGGAGCCGTGGCCGGCACCGTCGCCGACGTGAGTGTCGAGGCCGACGTCGAGCGGTTGATCGCGGAGACCGAAGGCGTACTCGGGCGGATCGACGTGCTGATCAACAACGCCGGCATCGCACGTAAGGCGCGCTTCCTCGAAACATCGACCGAGGAATGGGACCGGACGATCGCCGTGAACCTGCGCGGTATGTTCCTCGTCGCGCGCGGGGTCGCGCGGCGGATGACAGAAGCCGGTCGCCCCGGCGCGATCGTGAACATGGCCTCGACGAACGCCCTGAGCGGAGAGGAAGACTTCGCCGCGTACAACACCTCCAAGGGAGGCGTGCTGCAGCTGACCCGGACCATGGCGGTCGAGCTCGCCGGACGTGGGATCCGCGTGAACTGCCTGTGCCCGGGGTTCATCGACACGCCGCTCAATCGCGCGCTCGCCGATGAGGAAGCGTTCCAAGGATACGAACGAACCCGGATCCCCCTCGGGCGTCGCGGAACGGCCGAGGAGGTGGCCGCCGCCTACGCGTTCCTCGCGTCTGAGGACGCCACGTTCATCCACGGGGCTGCGCTCGTGATCGATGGCGGACAGACGGCGGTGATGTGAGGTGCCCGTGACCGATCCGCTCGGCCGGCTCCGCGACGCGGCACCGCCTCGTGGGCAGGTTGCCCTCACATGGTTCGGGCAGGCCGGCTTCGCGCTATCGGATGGCCGTGTCACGGTGCTCGTGGATCCGTTCCTCTCCCCGTGGGAGGGGCGCCGGTATGAGGCGTCGCTCGTTCCGGCGCTGGCCACCGGTGTTGACGTCGTGTGCTGCACGCACGAGCACATCGATCACTTCGACGCCGAGAGCGCGCCGGCGATCGCGGCCGCCTCGCCGGGAGCGATCTTCGTCGTACCGTCACCGATCGTCGACATGGTGACCGAGGCCGGCATCCCATCGGACCGGGTCGTGGGCGTGCAGCCCGGAGAGGTGCACGACCTCGCCGGGGTCACCCTCCGGGCAGTCCCGGCGCGTCACGGCGTCACGATGGAGGATGCCTACGGCTTCGGTGAGGGCCTGTCCGGCGGCCTGATCCGGTTCCTCGGGTACGTGCTCGAGATCGGCGGGGTTCGTGTGTACCACGCCGGCGACACGATCCACTATGAGGGGATGGAGGCGGCCGTCGGCGCGCTCGAGCCCGACGTCGCACTGCTCCCGGTCAACGGACGGCACGCCGAGCGCGAGGCTCGTGGCATCGTCGGCAACCTGAACGAACGCGAGGCAGCTTGGCTCGCGGCCCAGATCGGCGCTGCGACGCTGGTCCCGATGCACCACGATCTGTTCACCGGAAACCTCGGGTCGTCCGCGGCGGTCGTTGACGCGGCCGAGCAAGAGGGCCGCGCCGTGAGCGTGCTCGTGCCGGCGCGTGACGTGCCCTTCGTCGTGGCGGGAGGGCGGGCATGAAGGCGCTCGTCTACCTCGGGCCGCGGCGGATGGAACTCCAGGAGGTCCCGGAGCCCGAGGTCGGTCCCGGCGACGCGCGCGTGCGGATGACGGCATCGGCGATCTGCGGCTCGGACCTGCACGGGTTCCGTGAGGCGAGCCCGCGGAGGACCCCGCCGCTCGTGATGGGCCATGAGGCCATCGGTGTTGTCGAGGAGGTCGGCGCCGAGGCGGACCCCACGCTCGTGGGCACTCGCGTCGTCGCTATGCCGGTCGTCCCGTGCGGCTCATGTGCGCGGTGCCGCGAAGGCCGTCCGAATCTGTGTCCCTCGCGGCGGCTGATGGGGATGCACTTCCCGGGAGCGTTCGCCGAGGTGTTCGCGATCCCGGCGACGCAGCTGATGGGCGTGCCGGACGCTCTCGAGGACGCCACGGCGTCCCTCGCGGAACCACTCGCGAACGGTCTCCATACGGCAAGCCGGTCGGTGATGCCCGGCGACGTCGTACTCGTGATCGGTGCCGGTGTGATCGGGCTCTTCGCGGCGCGCGCGGCCGTATTGGCCGGTGCCGCCCGCGTGCTCGTCACGGACCGGCTCACGAGCCGGCTCGCCCTCGTGGGTGCGCTCGGCGCGGAGCCCGTCCTGGCCGACGAGGCGGGCGACGTCGTCGCGAAAGCGACGGAGGGCGCAGGCATCGACGTCGTCATCGATGCGGTTGGTCTCCCCTCCACCTGGGCGCTCGCCCTCGACGCCGTCCGTTACGGGGGCCGCGTCGAGGCGATCGGTCTCGGCGCGCCGGAGGGCCCGGTGAACTACCACGCGCTCGTCACGAAAGGTGTCACGGTCGTGGGGGCCTACGCCTGCCTCCCTGCGGACTTCGAGCGCTCGCTCACACTGCTCGCGGGCGGCGAGGTCGACGTCCGGTCGTGGATCACTTCCATGCCGCTGGCCGACGGGCAACGCGCCTTCGAGGCCCTCGCCGACGAGGATCGTTACAGCAAGGTGGTGCTCACGCCTTGAAGCTCGCCAGCACGCCGACCGGCTTCGGCCGCGTCGAGGACGACGCGTTCGTCCCGATGGGGGACGACATCATGATCTACCTGGAGACGGGTGCCTCCAGCGACGGGCAGGCGGTTCCGCTCGCGGACGTGCAGCTGCTCGCGCCGGTGCCGCGTCCCGGCAAGGTGATCTGCGTGGGTCTGAACTACCGCGACCATGCGGAGGAGACCGGCCAGGCGATCCCCGATGAGCCGGTGCTGTTCTCGAAATTCGCGAACAGCGTCGTCGGGCCGGGCGACGACGTCGTGGTCCCGCGGGTCGTGACCCAGCCCGACTTCGAGGCCGAGCTCGCCGTTGTGATCGGTCGGCGCGCAACAGACGTGTCCGCGCCGGACGCCCCCTCGTACGTGGCGGGCTACACCTGCGCGAACGACGTATCGGCGCGCGATCTGCAGTTCCGATCGTCACAGTGGCTGCTCGGCAAGGCGATCGATTCGTTCCTGCCGCTCGGACCGTGGCTGGTGACGGCCGACGAGGTCGGCGACCCCGGCCGGCTCGCGATCCGCTGCACGATCGATGACGATGTCGTGCAGGACTCATCCACGGATCAGATGATCTTCGGGGTGGCAGAGCTGATCGCGTTCATCAGCCGAACGATCACGCTCGAGCCGGGTGACGTGATCGCTACGGGAACCCCACCCGGCGTGGGGATGGCGAGGAAGCCGCAGCGGTGGCTGCGGGATGGTGAACGGATGACGGTGGAGATCGAGAAGATCGGAGCGCTCACCAACACGGTGAGGCTGACAGGAGGAGGACAGGGATGAAGCGACGGTGGATGATGCTGCCGCTCGCGATCGCGATGATCGCGGGCGCGTGCACAGGCAGTGGAAGTAGCAGTAGCGAAGGCACAACCGGCGGGCAGATCCATCTCACGATGTGGATCGGCTACACCCCTCCGCCACCGGTGGATCAGTCGCAGGAGTACCTGTCGATCCAAGACATCGTGCAGCGATACCAGGCCGATCACCCGAACACCACGATCGACCTTCAGTACGTGAACAGCGACAACGCGCTGCAGAAGGCGACGGTCGCACTGCAGGGTGGCCAGCAGCCGGACATCTCTTATCAGTACGGCACCAACATGCCGCAGCTCGCCCAGGCCCCGAAGCTCGTTGACCTCACCCAGAAGGTGGCGGAGCCGGACTTCAAGTGGGATGACTTCTTCGCGGGCGAACGTGCGGTCGCGACCGTGAACGGCAAGGTCTACGGGATCCCCGCGCTCGTGGACAACCTGGCGGTCGTCTACAACAAGGATCTCTTCGCGAAGGCGGGGATCCCCGCACCAACGCCCGACTGGACCTGGGACGACTTCCGGACCGCCGCGAAGGCGCTCACCGACACGTCCAACAACGTGTTCGGCGCGGTGTTCCCGACGGATGCCAGCGAGACGATGGTCTGGCAGTACGAGGCGATGCTGTGGGAGGCCGGTGGCGACATCCTCACGCCGGACAACACGAAGGCCGCATTCAACTCCGCGGCCGGCGTGCGCGCGGCGACCATGCTGCAGTCGCTGCAGCAGGACGGGTCGCTCTACCTGGACTACCACCCGGACTCGGGGAAGGCCGGGCAGCTGTTCAACTCGAGCAAGATCGGCATGATCATCACGGGGCCGTGGGACCTGTCCGGGTTCCCCGACGTGAACTACGGCGTGGTGCAGATGCCGTCGTTCGATCCGGGCGGCAGCCACGTCACGATCGCCGGACCCGACAACTGGGTGATCTTCGACAACGGTCCCGAGCGGGTGAACGCGTCGTGGGACTTCCTGAAGTTCCTCGCCGCACCGGACAACGTCCTCTCGGACTCGCTCGCGACGGGCCACCTGCCGACGCGAGCCTCGGTCGAGCAACTGCCGGGCTTCAGTGCGTTCGATAAGAACTTCCCCGGCGCGGGCACGTTCGCCGAGAACCTGACGAACGTCACGACGGCCAGGCCGCAGGTCACCCAATACCCGCAGGTCTCGCAGTTCCTCGGCCAGGCGATCGTGAGCGTCCTCCTCGGACAGAAGGGTCCACAGGAGGCGCTGGATCAAGCGGCGCAACAGGCGGACGCCGTCCTGGCGGTCCCGTAGCAGGTCTGGTTCAAGCGTTCTAAGAGACTGAGGAGGAGGCAGCATGGACGTCCGGCGCGCGGTACGGTCAGACCACTTCGTGGGCTGGGCGTTCGCGTCGCCGGCCGTCCTGCTGATCCTCGCCTTCGGTCTGGTCCCGATCGTCTGGTCGGCGATCTTGTCCTTCCAGAAGACGAACCTCCTGAACCCCCCGCAATGGGTGGGCCTGGCCAACTACAAGGCGTTGCCGAAGGACCCGTATTTCCGGCAATCGATGGTGCACAGCCTGATCTACACGGCCCTGTTCGTGCCGTTCTCAGTCGCCGGTGGCCTCCTCACCGCGGTGGCGCTCAACCGGAAGATCAAGGGGATCCGCTGGTACAGGACCGCCGTCTTCGTGCCGGTGGTGGTTTCGACCATCGCGACCGCGATCATCTTCCTGTGGGTGCTCGACTCGCATTTCGGCCTCGCCAACTGGCTCCTCGGCAGGGTCGGGCTGGGGCCGTTCGGATTCTTCGAAAGTCCGAACGGCGCGCTCTACTCCCTGGTCGCGATGACGGTATGGGGCTGGATAGGCTTCGATGTGATCGTGTACCTCGCTGCGCTGCAAGGTATCCCGCACGAGCTCATCGAGGCCGCGCAGATCGACGGTGCAGGGACCGCCGGCGTCTTCCGAAACGTCACCCTCCCGCTGCTGGGCCCCGTCACGCTGTTCCTGGTCGTGTGGTCGACGATCAACGCGATCCAGCTCTTCGACGAGGTGTACCTCTCGACGAACGGGGGCCCCGGTACCAGCACCTACGTGCCGGTGCTCTACCTCTACAAGATGGCGTTCCTGAACGGCGTCGCGGGCTACGCGGCCGCGATCGCCTACGTGCTCTTCGCCGTGATCCTCGTGCTCACCGCGGTCCAGCTGGTTCTGGGTCGAAGGATGGTGTACCTCTCAGCATGACCGACGTCGACGCGAGCGCGATCGAGCTTCCGGCTCCGGCCAACGAACGGGGACGCTCGCTCCTGTTCAGCCGCTGGCATCTCGTGCTCCTGCCGATCGCGTTCGTGATGGTGGTCCCACTGGTGTGGATGGTCGTGACATCGCTCCAGACCCTGAACGAGACGCGCCACTACCCACCGACCCTGGTCCCGTCATCGCTCCGGTTCAAGAACTACACCGACGTGCTTCGCGACACGCCGTTCACGCGCTGGTTCATGAACACCCTCCTGGTGACGCTCGCATCGGTCACAGGGAACCTGATCTTCTGCAGCCTCGCCGGGTACGCGTTCGCGAGGATCCGCTTCTTCGGGCGGCGCGTCGTGTTCGTGCTGATCCTGGCGACGCTGATGGTCCCGTTCCAGGTGACCATCATCCCGACCTTCCTGATCGTGCGCCAGCTCGGGATGATCGACACGCTGGGTGCGCTGATCGTGCCGAACCTCGCCGGCGCGTTCGGGATCTTCATGCTGCGGCAGTTCTTCTTGACGCTCCCGATCGAGCTGGAGGAGGCCGCCCGGATCGACGGCGCGTCGCGCCTGGGCGTCCTGTTGAAGATCGTGTTGCCGCTCTCCGGACCCGCCCTGGCCACGCTCGCGGTCATCACGTTCCTGTGGACGTGGAACGACTTCTTCTGGCCTCTGATCACGATCTACAGCGCGAACAACATGACCCTGCAGCTGGGTCTCGCGACCTTCCAGGGCGCGCATCAGACGAACACGAACCTGCTCATGGCGGCGAACGTGATGAGCGTGCTGCCGATGCTGCTCGTGTTCTTCGTCGCTCAGCGGTTCTTCATCCGTGGCATCGCGACGACAGGATTGAAGGGATAGCAGGTGGCCGAAGTCACGTTGGACCATGTCTCGAAGCGGTTCCAGGAGGTCGATGCCGTCGACGACCTGTCACTCACTATCGCCGACGGGGAGTTCCTGATCCTCGTCGGTCCCTCGGGGTGCGGGAAGACCACTGCGCTCCGGCTGATCGCCGGGCTCGAGAAGGGAACGGCCGGCACGATCCGGATCGGCGACCGTATCGTGAACGATGTGACCCCGCGCGATCGCGACATCGCGATGGTCTTCCAGAACTACGCCCTGTACCCGCACATGTCGGTCTACAAGAACCTCGCCTTCGGGCTCAAGGAGCGCAAGACCCCGAAGCCCGAGATAGAGCGGCGTGTCCGCGAGGTCGGCGAGATGCTCGGGCTCAAGGACCTGATGAAGCGCCGGCCGGCGCAGCTGTCGGGCGGGCAGCGCCAGCGCGTCGCGATGGGTCGTGCCCTCGTCCGCGAACCCTCCGCGTTCTTGATGGACGAGCCGCTCTCCAACCTCGATGCGAAGCTCCGCGTGCAGATGCGGGCCGAACTGAAACGGCTGCACCAGCGCCTCGGCATCACCACGATCTACGTGACGCACGATCAGGTCGAGGCGATGACGCTCGGTGACCGGATCGTCGTCATGGCCAACGGGAAGGTCCAGCAGATCGGCCGCCCGCAGGACGTCTATGGATCTCCTGCCAACCTGTTCGTGGCCGGGTTCATCGGGAGCCCTCCGATGAACCTGATCCGCGCGAGTGTCATGGACGGGTACGTGCAGGCGGGAACGCTGCGACTGCCGGCACCGCCCGGGACCGCGACCGGCGAGGTCGCGTTGGGGTTCCGTCCGGAGGACCTGCAGTTGGTCGAGGATGGGCCTTCGTTCGAGCTGGTGGTCGACGTGGTCGAGCCGCTCGGCAACCTGGTCGTCGTACACGGTTCGACAGAGGGAACGCAGGTCGAGTCCGGCGCCGAGGAGGAAGAGGAACTGCCGATGGTCGTGGGCGGTGCGCGCGCATCGGTGACGGCCGTCTTCGCGCCCGAACTCGAGCCCGCGCCGGGGGTATCGCTCCGCGTCAGCGTCGCGCCCGAGCGGGTCCTGTTCTTCGACCTGCGAACCGGCGCGGCGATCCGGTCCTCAAGATGACCGGGCCAGGAGGAGAGATGGGGGATCCGCGGATCGTGGTGATCGGCGCGGGAGGATGGGTGTTCCCGATGGAGCTGACGCGGGACATCCTCTCGTTCGATGCGCTCGGTGACTCGACGCTCGCGCTCTACGACATCGACGTGCAGGCCGCCGAGCGGACCGCCGACGCCGCTCGGAGGTTGATCGACCTGGGTGCCCGCCGGGTGAAGGTGGAGGTGCCGGGGAGCCTGCGTTCCGCGCTCCGCGGCGCGGACTTCGTGATCACGGTGTTCCAGGTCGGGGGCATCGACGCCTACGCGCTCGACATCGAGATCCCGCGGGAGTACGGGATCGACCAGACGGTGGGCGATACGCTCGGACCGGGCGGGGTGTTCCGTGGACTGCGGACCGTCGAGGCACTCCGCGAGGTCGCCGAGGCGATGCGCGAGATCTGTCCCGATGCCCTCCTGCTCAACTACGCGAACCCGATGTCGGTCAATTGCTGGGCGACCGACCTCCTCGGGGTTCAGGTTGTGGGCTTGTGCCACAGCGTCCAGGGCACGTCGGAGCTGTTGGCACGCGAGCTCGGCGTCCCTTACGACGAGGTGACGTTCGATTGCGCCGGGGTGAACCACACCGCGTGGTTCACAACGTTCCGGCGCGGCGAGGAGGATCTGATCCCGAGGATCCGTGAGGTCATGCGCGCACGGCACGTCGACCGGACCGAACCTCTGCTCCCTCGCTCCGACGATCCGTACGAGAGCATCGAGCGGGTCCGCGCGGAGCTGATGATGCTGACCGGCTACTTCCACACCGAGTCGAGCCACCACGCGAGCGAGTACTGGGCATGGTTCCGCAAGACCCCCGAGACGACGCGCGCCTATCTCGACCGCGAATGGGACTACCTCACGATCTGCCGGTCCTCGGACGCCGGCGGATCCAACGACGAGATCATCGAGGACGCGCGGGCGCGCGGGATCCGGCAAGGAGGGGAGTTCGCCGCGCCGATCATCGACAGCATCGTCACCGGTACGGAGCGGATCGTGTACGGCAACGTCCGCAACGGGGGGCTGATCGAGAACCTGCCGGCCGACGCGTGCGTCGAGGTGGCGTGCGCCGTCGATGCGAACGGCGTGCGGCCCGTGCACTACGGTTCGCTCCCATCCGCGTCCGCGGCGCTCAACCAGGTACAGATCACCGTGCAGCGGCTCACCGTGGAGGCGGCGATGACGGGCGACCGCGACCTCGTGCACGCGGCGGTCGCACTGGATCCGCTGACGGGCGCGGTCCAGACGCTCCCGAAGATCCACGAGATGGTCGACCGGATGCTCGAGGCGCAGGCGCAGTGGCTGCCGCGGTTCGCCGGAGCCCGCTCGTGAACGCGAGGCTCGACGCGGCGCTCGAGGCTGCCGGGCTGCCACCGTTCGAACGCCGTGACGTCCCGACCTCGACCCTTCGGTTCCCCGACGGTGCCGCCTTCAGGATCGAGATCCCGAGCACGGAAGGTCCCGAGGCGCTGGAGGCTGTCCTCGAAGAGGCAGATCGTCTCGACGTGCCGGTCCGGCGTGTGTCGCAGGGGAGTGGCGTCGGGATGCTGACCGACGCGGAGCTCGACCGGATGGCCGCGATCGCCGCCGACGCCGGGGTTGAGGTGAGCCTGTTCGCGCGTCCCGGCGCCGGCTGGGGGCCCTCGGCGAGCGCGCGCGCGGCCGGCGGGGGTGCCCTCGCCGCTGCGAGCTGGGGTCACGATCAGCTGCGGGCGGGGGTCGACGATGTCCTGCGGGCGGCCGAGCACGGGTTCCGCAGCGTCCTCATCGCCGACCTGGGTCTCCTGGCTGTCTTCAGCAGGCTGAAGGAAGAGGGGCACCTGCCGCCCGACATGCAGGCGAAGGTCTCCGTGATGCTTCCGGCGGCCAACGCGGCGACGGCTCGCGTGCTCGAAGATCTGGGTGCGGGCACGCTGAACATGCCCGGCGATCTCGACATCGCGCAACTCGCGACGATCCGCAGCGTCGTGACGCTCCCGCTCGATATCTATGTCGAGTCGCCCGACGAGCTCGGAGGGTTCGTACGCCTCCACGAGGTCGCCGAACTGGTCCGAGTGGCGGCACCGATCCACGTGAAGCTCGGCCTGCGGAATGCGCCCGCCCTCTACCCTTCGGGCGTACATCTGTCCTCGGTTGCGCTCGCGACGGTCCGCGAACGTGTGCGCCGCGCGCGCCTGGTGATGGAGGGCCTCGAGCGCGCCGGCGCCGACACGACCACGTCCGCGCCGGGGGCAGCCGGTCTGGCCATCCCCGTCGTCGGCCGGTCGATCTGACCTGAGTCGCTACCGCTAGGGAGGGAGGCACGGATGAAGATCGTCGTGTTCGGTGCGACCGGGCGGGTCGGAAGGGCCGTCGTGGAACAGGGGCTGGCCCGCGGCCGGGAGATGACGGCGTTCGTTCGTTCAGCTGCAAAGCTCGACCGGGCCGAGGCTCCCGGTCTCACCGTGGTCTTGGGCGATGCCGCAGATCCATCCTCTGCTGCCGCGGCGATCGCCGGCCACGACGCCGTCATCTCTGCGCTCGGCGTGGCCACGCTCGACGCCACCACCGAGCTGTCCACCATGAATGCGAACGTGGTCGCCGGCGCGAAGGCGGCGGGCGTATCACGGGTGGCTACTGTGGTCTCCGCAGCCGTGTTCTTCGAGACCAGCCGGCCGCCGTTCCACCATGTGGGCGAGGAACATCGCCGTGACCTGGCGACACTCCGGGCCTCGGACCTGGAGTGGATCGGTGCCGCGCCGGGGATCATCACCGACGACGACGCCGTGGGCTCGTACCGAACCGTTCTGGACGCGCCGGGCCCAGGAGCAGAGATCACCCGGTTCGATCTCGCGGACTTCCTGCTGGACGCCGTCGAGACCGATGCGTTCCTCGGTCACGCGGTCGGCTTGTCCAACTAACGGTCCGCCGGTTCTGACGAGAGCGGCTTCGGATGCCATGATGCCGCCTCACCTACCCGAGGAGTCGCCCATGCCCGTCGAACGCAGTGCCGACCACCCGAGGTTCGAGATGGGTGGCAACACCATCACCAGCTTGGCCGCGCCCTCGCGCGGCGCCACCGAGGCCGTGCTCTTCCAGGCCTCGGTTCCTCCGGGCGGCGGACTGCCGCGTCACAAGCACGACCACCTGGATGTGTTCACGATCTCCGGCGGGTCGGGCACCATGCACATCGGCGAGGAGTCCTGGGAGGTCTCCACCGGAGACTCCGTCGTTGTTCCCACCGGCGAATGGCACTACATCGAGGGTGGTACCGATGGCATCAACATCGTCGTGACGATGCTCGCCGGGACCCTCATGATCCGCGAGGACGGCACCGAGGCCGTCCCGCCCTGGAACGAGTAGCGCCTGATGCCCTCCACCTACATCTCGAACGTCACCCTCTTCGACGGCCGAACCGTTAGGTCCAAGCAAGGCGTCCTCATCGACGGCGAACGGATCGCGTGGGTGGGAGCGCACGCGCGTGCTCCCGGACGCGCGCGCGGAACCACGGTGGTTGAGGGCGCGGGCAAGACCCTGTCGCCCGGACTCATCGACTGCCACGTCCACCTTGCATGGGAGGGGTTGGCCGATTTCGCCGGCGAGGTCGCGCGGATGACCCCGGCGCTGGCGGCGGTCACGGCCACGGTCAATGCCCGCAAGCACCTGTCGGCGGGGGTGACCACGGTTCGTGACCTGGGCGGGCCCGACGGCGCATGCATCGATGTGGGGCGCGCCATCGGTGAGGGCGTCATCGCCGGCCCGCGAGTGCTCGCAGCGGGCCGCGCCCTCACCGTTACCGGCGGACACGGGCACAACGTGGCGTTCGCGCGAGAGGTCGACGGAGCCGACGCGATGCGCAAGGCCGTCCGCGAGGAGATCCGCCGGGGCGCCACCGCTATCAAGGTGGTTGCCACCGGTGGAGTGTTGACCCCGGGTATCGGCGCGACCTTCACCGCCTACACACCCGAAGAGTTGCTCGCGGCTGTGGATGAAGCGCACAAGTGGGGCAGGCCCGTGGCCGCGCATGCCATCGGTGCTGAGGGGATCCTGGGCGCCGTCATCGCAGGCGTGGATTCCATCGAACACTGCAACCACGTGACGCCGCAGATCGCACGGGAGATGAAGGCGCGCGGGACGTACCGCTCGCCGACGCTGTGCGCCATCCGTGGCATCGTGGACAACCCATCGGAGGTGCCGGCGTACGCCGTGGAGAAGGGGCGCGCTGTTGAGGCCGCCTCACGCGAGTCACACGTGCGTGCGATGAAGGCCGGTGTGCTCCACGTCTGCGGAACCGACGCGGGAACCCCGTTCAACCCACACGGCAGCGCCCCCAAGGAACTGGCCTACATGGTCGAGTGGGGCATGACCCCGTTGGCGGCGATGCGAGCGGGCACCGCGAACGGCGCGGACCTGCTTCGGCTGGAGGACGTCGGGCGCGTGGAGACCGGGAAGTTCGCCGATCTGGTCCTGTACGGGGAGAACCCGGTGGAGGACATCGCGGTAGCCGCTACCCCGCTTCGCGTCTGGAAGGGCGGGACCGTCTTCAAGGGATAAGGCCGGCCCAAGTCCTTAGGCCGGGCGGTCGCGGGGCGTGTCGTGGGCGACCCGTTCCATCAGTGCTACGGCCCTGCCGAGGGTCTCCCGGTCACGCGTGGAGAGTTCGGCCAGGCGCGTCGAGAGGGCTCCCGTCCGCTGCTGACGTTCCCGTGAGAGGGCTAGACGGCCCATCCCCGTGGCACGGACCTGAACCGAGCGGCCGTCCTCGGGGTGGGCTTCGCGCATCGCCAGGCCGTCGCGTTCCAGGCCGTCCACCAGCCGAGTCATCGTGGGTGGGCGGACGCCCTGGGTCGCGGCCAGTTCGCTGATGGTGATGGGGCCGGCAAAGACGATGACCGAGAGCGCGGAGAGCCGGGGCGCGGACAGCCCCAGCTCTCCATCCCGAACACGCACGCGCCGCAGCAATTGGATGGCGGCCGAGTGGAGCCGATCGGCCAAGGCATCCGTGTCCTGCGGTGGGGAAGTGCCGCTTGACGTGTTCAAGAAGGTATGTAGTTAGACTACGCATATACCTTCCCATGACGCGGTCAATGGGTCAAGCACTTCCGACGGGTTCTGCCGGCCAGGCGGGCCAGGCGGCCGGTGGGCTAGCGGGTGAAGGCGTACTCCTGCGCCGGCGTGTCCTCGCAGGGGTTACCGCGGCCGAAGACGATCCGGCCTTGCGTCACGTCGGCGATCGACCAGAAGACGGTCTTCCCGTCGCCGGGTTCACCTTCGGCGTGTCTGCAGATGCTGTCGGGTCGCCCGGCGTGGTCGGCGAGCATCCCGCGCATGCGGTCAACCGTGATCGAGGCCGGCGGTTGCGCCTTCAAGAGCGCCCGTCCGCGTGCGTAGCGGACGGCCGAACGCTTCGCGTAGACCG
>Ga0315281_10005097_pt1 | contig 18872 bp, 19 predicted proteins | sample YL17G07_0_MG_FD_204540 | JGI IMG/M metagenome (GOLD analysis project Ga0315281, IMG submission 204540) | Sediment microbial communities from Yellowstone Lake, YNP, Wyoming, USA - YL17G07_0 | ecosystem: Environmental > Aquatic > Freshwater > Lake > Sediment | place: USA: Wyoming | collected... | reverse complement strand
TGGGGGGAGGGCAGGGACCTCAGGTCCCTGGCCCTCCCCCCACAAACTCCATACCCAACGCCAGAAAGAGGTTGACCGGACGGGGTGAAATTGTTAACTTGTTAGGCAAAGTTCCCTGAAGCGCCCCGAGGGTGGTGGCTCATGTCGAAGTTGGCCAATTACTTCAACAAGGCCGATCGCAAGAAGCTGTTTTTCGATTATCTGAAGTTGGTCGGCATCCTGGAGATCGTCATTTTCATCATCGTGGTCCTGTGGTCCACCGATGACAAATATCACCGGGTGTACACGCCGTTTCCCTGGCGGGAATATGTCTTTGTCGCCTTCGCCTTCCCCATTGTCTTCACTTTCCTGATGGGGGTGATCATCACCGGGTTCAATTACTTTTTGGGGGAGGACGTATCTGCCGGCACTGCCGAGGCGGCCGAAAGCAAAGGTGATCCGGATAATCAGTTCGAGAACGTAGTGCGGCAAATCCGGCGCCTGCCCTTTCTGGCCCTATTGTTTTTGCTCTTGGTGACCATTTTTGCTCTTTACAACATGAACCACATCATGGCCTGGCTGAGCTCCCTGGGCTATAACACCTTTCTGTTCCTGAGTTACGTGTTGGCGGGCCTGGGGGCCATCGTGGTCGTCTACATGGTTTTCTTCCTGTTCTTCAAGTACCGCCTCAACCAGAAGCACATGCGCTACCAGTACTACACGGAAATCTCGGAGCGCCACGGCCTGATCATCCTGGATGACCGCACCGTGCTGCACAAGAGCGGCAGCCTCCTGGTGCAGGGACGGCGCTGGCGGCGGCCGAAGCAGGTGGGCACCGCGCCCGCCTCCGCCACCACGGTGGAAGCGGAAATCTTGCCGCCGGAGACCGAGGAGCGCAGGCCTTTGCAATTGCCTAAGTCTTGAGGCCGGAGGCGCAGGGAAATTATCACGCCAAGACGCAAAGGCGCAAAGACCCAAAGGCGCGAACAACCTTGATAACTTAAGATTCCGAGATGATCTACCGCGTTGCCCTGCTGGCCGCACTGCCCCTGGAAGTGCGGCCTTTTTTGCGCCGGGTGCGGGCCCGGCGCCGGGGGGATTTGGATTTGCCCGCCTGGGAGTTCGGGTCAGGGGAGGGTAGGGGGGTGCTGGGGCTCTCCGGCATGGGGGCCTTGGCCGCCTGGGAGGCTGCCCGGCAACTCTTGGAGCGGTGCCGGCCTGCCAATCTGATCTCCCTGGGGTTCGGGGGGGCCCTGGTTCCGGGGCTGGAGCCCGGCGCGGCGGTCCTGGGGCAGTCCTTCTGGCATTTTCACCCGGACCGGGGAGAGTTGCAGGAAATTCCGGCGCCCGCGCCCCCCCGGCCTTTGTCGGAACTAAGGGACCGGCTGCTGCGGGCCGGTCTGCCCGTCAGCCTGGGCAGCTTCGTCACCACGCCTTATCTCATCCATAAGCGGCGCCAGGGGGGGCCGATAAGCCATCTTGCCTGCCCGGTGCTGGATCTGGAGAGCGCGGCCGCCGCGGCCTTGGCCGACAAAGGGGGGGTGCCTTTTCTGGGCCTCCGGGTGATCACCGATGCGGCCGGGGAGGAAATCCCGGATTTTTTGGCGGCTTGGGCGCCGGGCCGGGGGCCGGGTCCGCGGGTGCGTACGGCCCTGGCCTGGCTGGCCGCCGACCCCCGGCGGCTCCCCCAGTTGCTGCGCCTGGGGCGCCGGGGGCGGGCCGCGGCCCGGCGATTGGCCGAGGCGCTGGGGGTCCTTTTGCCCTTAATTTGAGTTTTCTGTTTGCCGTTTTCTGTTCTGTTAAAGAATACTTTTAAAAAAAAGGCGGGCCCGGAAACCCGCCCCACCATTCTTGATTTCCTCAAATTGAATCTTATTTTCCAAGTAATCCTGGCCAGTTTTCGATCTTGGAAAAAATCATCGAGGAGGCGATTCTGTCATGTTTAAAGAGTTCAAAGAGTTCGCGGTCAAAGGCAATGTGGTGGATATGGCGGTGGGCATTATTATCGGCGCGGCCTTCGGCACGGTGGTGAAATCACTGGTGGATGACGTGATCATGCCTCCCATCGGCATGCTCCTGGGCCACGTGGATTTTTCGAGCCTTTTCGTCGTATTAAGGGAAGGAAAAATCCTGGGACCCTATGCCACCCCGGGCATTGCCAAGGCGGCGGGCGCGGTCACCATCAATTACGGGCTCTTCATCAATACCATCATCAGTCTCCTCATCGTCTCTTTTGCCGTGTTTCTCCTGGTGCAGCAAATCAATCGCCTCAAGCGGGAGGCGCCGCCCCCCGCGCCGAATACCAAAGAGTGTCCTTTTTGCCTTTCCGCCATTCCCATCCAGGCGAGCCGCTGCCCTCACTGCACTGCCACCCTGGAGGCTCCCGGAGCCTGATCTGAAAGTTTTGGGTTTTTTTTAAGGGGAAAAAAAACGAGGGGGGGGCACGGAGGCCCACCCCACTGAATCATTCACAGAAAACAGAAAACAGAAAACAGTTCTTTAACCTTCTTTCCCCGGCAGGACCCGCAACACCAGCCAGGTCAAAAAGGGCAGGTAGATAAAGACGCCCACCCATCCCAGGCAGTATTCCCCGATCCAGAAGGTCATGGTCAGGTTGAAGGCCAGCACTCCCAGGTAGAGGCCGGGGCCGAGGAAGGCTTGGCCCGGGAAACGGCGCCGGCCCCGGTTCCACCAACCTTGATCCGGTAGGCGGGTGGCCAGGCCTTGCAAAATACGGATCATCACCAGGGCCACCAGAAACCAGCCGGCAAAGTTGCTGAGGGGGATGCCGAAATAGACTCCCGGCTCAGGGTAGCCGTAGATTTGCCCCAGAAACCAGCGGTAGCCCCTCAGGGCCAGGGGATCGATGACGATATCCAGGGTGACCATCAGGAGGGCTCCCAGGACCAGGGTGCGCCGGGAATCCCAAAGGCGGGCTTCGTTATCCAGGCTGAAGGCTCGGCCTTGCCAGCGGCCGGAGCCCAGGGCCAGGCAGGCCATGGAGAAGCTCGCATAGGCCAAAAAGACATACGACAGGGAGTCCATGAAGGGGACGCCGGCCACCCAGAGTTCCCGGTTCAGGGTGGCGGGGATGTAAATATAGAGGCCGAAGGGGAAGCCGAAGTGAATGGACCAGAATTCCGCGGCCCAGGCCACCAGGTAACCCAAAACCAGGAAGGCCAGGGCCCGGCCGGCCCCCAGTTGCCAGGTGGCCAGCACCAGATACGCCCCGAGAAACAGAAAGACATATGGGCGCAGGCTGACGGTGCTTCCCAAAAGCCAGAGAAATGAGCCCATGGTATCCTCGCCAGTTTCTCTACCATAAGCACCGGCATAGGTCAAATAAAGGGAGGGCCGACAGGGCAAGCGGCTTGCTGTGCTCAATCAAAACGTTCTTGGTTTCCGGGTATGCCGAAAGCTCATTAACTCCTGCTTCGAAAAGTTCAAACGTAGGGTGCGCACTGCGCACCAAATCTGGCTGGTGGCGGGCACGGAGGCCCGCCCTACCGAACTTTCCAGGTTTCCAGTATCAGGTTGTCGGTCTGGCGATGACAGCCTTTATCGGCGCACGCTAAAGCCTGCGGCGACATTTTTTAATATTCAAATTAACCCGGTGCGGCGCCCAATTGTTGCGAGAGCTCCGGGACTTTACAAAATATTTTCGCCAAAAGAAAAATACCGACTAACACCCGGGCCGGGAATCAATCTAATGGATTAAGAAGCGGCAAAATCGCAGATTAACCTGATTCAAACTAAGCCGCACCGGGGGCCGGCTGCTGGGGGATGGATCGATCTTAGGCTGGGGGCCCAAGGTTGATCCGGTTTTGGCACTCCAAATCCATGGTCATAGGGGATTCGGGTGCCAGCAGCTGCGCTGAAGATTAACTGAGCAAGAGGGGCTTGGAGTGTACGCGGTCAAAAGGCAGCCAGTCAGGAAGGGAGGTCACATGGGTACCGTTTTTTACGGGGTGGTTCTGGGTCTGCTCACCTTGGTCCTGGGGGGATGCGCCGGGCTTCCCGGGTTTTACGGCATGAATGGATATGGTGGGGGATATGGCGGCTATGGCGGCGGCTACGGCACCGGCTATGGTGGCGGCTATGGCGGCGGCTACGGTGGGGGATATTATGGGAATTACTTTCCCCAATCCCAGATGTACGACCCGGGGATGGCAGCTTACGCGGCGCCTGGAGGGGCCTTTTATCCCCCGCCTGTGGTAGTTGATCCGCGTAACCCCAACGGCCCCTGGGTCAACAATGGCCAGCCTGTCCCGCCTGGCCCGCCGCCTTATGTTCATCATCGCCATGGCCCTTGGGGCGCCAATCCTGCACCTGGCTCCCCGGATCAGCCGAATCCTTATGGCGCTAATCCCAACGGCCCCGGAGGGAACCAACTGGCGCCAGGTTACCCTGGTCAGCCGAATGGGAATGTCCAGGGCCCCGGGACACCCCAACCCGGGTGGAACAACCGGCAGGGGATGCCGCCAGCGCCTGGCGGCATGGCGACCGGACCTGGCGGGATGTCCCCGGGTCCCGGAGGGATCCAGGGCGGACCCGGGCAGATGGGCCCCGGTCCGGGAGGAATGGCGCCTGGGCGGATGGGGCCAGGACCCGGAGGGATGGCGGCCGGACCTGGCCGTATGTCCCCGGGCCCTGGAGGGATGCAGGCCGGACCCGGGCAGATGGGCCCCGGTCCGGGAGGAATGGCGCCTGGGCGGATGGGGCCTGGACCCGGGCAGATGGCGCCCGGACCAGGGGGAAGGCCTGCTGGACCTGGGCAGATGGCGCCCGGACCACCCCGGGGGATGCCTGGGCCAGCGGGAGCGGCGTCTGGCCCGGCCAGGCCGTCCCAGGCTCCAGGCCCGGGGGCAGCAACCGCGGCCATAAGGTAAGAGCCAATCTGGCGAAATATTTAGGGGGGGTGTAAGGGCACCCCCCCGGGCGCGCCTCACCCCTGCATCTCCTATTCAGGCACGGGCCGTGAATGCCGGGATCAGCCGCGAAGCAGCCTTATGCTGAGCACTTGTCGAGCAAATTCAGGCAATGCTTATTTTAACTGGTCGGCCTCCACCTGAAAAAGGGCGAGCCTGGCCCTGGCCAGCTTTATAGACAAGCGCTGCAGCTTTTCCGGATTTTTGGCCACCAGCGCCTTGAGAATATCACCCTCGATCTCGGCCACTTCCAGGCGCTCGTAATAATCCATGGCCTCTTTGAGGTGCGCCAGCACTATTTTGCCGGTGAGAATCGGATGATTATTGGTGACATTGGCATCCTGAAACCGGGTGCCGTGTTCCAGTTCCACCTCTAACCCCACCCGGAATTCTTCCAGGGGAATGGGCATCCCCTCCACATTTACTTCCTTCAGGATGATCTTGGCCTCTTCAGGAAGTACCTTGGCCTCCTGCATCTGCGACCAGTCGCTGAGGCCCAACTCCCGGCAAACTCTTTGCACTTCCTGAACCGCGACATACACTGGCAGTTCCATAAGAGACTCCTTTGTGAGGGTTCGTTCTGGTGAAGGCTCTAAAAACGAGCCTGGGTCAACCTTGCGTTCCGGCGCATCCCGGCAGGCTAACCGGCAATGTCCCCGGCATCTGGGCGGCAGCAGGTCCGAGATAGGCCAAGGTTAAGTCTTAAACGGGGTTTATCAAGCTAGAGTGGCGTTTCAGATATATGTTGAATAAATAATTCTGTCATCCATCTGCATTTAAAATGTAGCCGCAAGCTTTAGCTTGCGAAAATAATTGAAAAAAAAGAACGCAGGCTAAAGTCTGCGGCTACATTTTAAACCGGCAGTATGAAAAATTTTGCCAGCCAGTCATTTGTCTATTTTTTGGACAAAAAAATTAAGTAATTTTAAATTTTGTCCAAATTATAGACAAGCCATCGGAAGGAGAAATCTATTTATTAGGAAAAATCAGTGACTTGGGTAATTGGCATTTAAGTTGCAAAATAAGATGATAAAGCCAGCCCTGCCTAATTCCGTCAAGCGCCAGGAGGATAACATGGACCCCTTCGAAGGTCTCATTGTCCAGATCAGCGCAAAGCTGCGAAAGTTATACCTTGAAGCGATGGGTCGTGAGCCTGATCCGCAAGCCCTGCGGCAGGAGGTCGCCAGATACGGAGCCGATGCCTGGTTTAAGGAGGTTTTTGGCAACCCTTTTTAATGCGAATTTTGCACTCCGGTTTATTTTTTGTCCAAAATATGCACATTCTCCAGGGAATCCGGAAAAATGGCTTTATCAATGGCAGAAACTAATCCAAGTGTTTTATCGGAGGCCCAAGCCCACTGGGCAAACTTCCTTCCCCCACCTAGCTCCATAAACGATCTGGGCCTGGGGGAGATGTTCGTGGCGCAGCTCATCCTGAAGCACTGTTTTTTTCTGGACGCCTTTACTTTAAAAGATCTCACCGAACGCTTAAAACTGCATACGGCCATCATTACCAAGATTTTGGACTATTGGCGTCAGGAAAAATGCATGGAGGTGCGGGGCGCGGATCTCTGCGACAACAAGGTCAACCTATTAAGTATGGGAAATCGTTACGCTTTGACCGACGGAGGGAAGAAGCGGGCTGCACAATTGATGGAGTATGACAGCTATGTGGGGCCGTGTCCGGTGGCTTTGGAAGATTACTGGCGCCAGGTAGCCAAACAGTCTATCCAGGTTGCCGAAGTTACCCGGGAGGAGTTGGAAGCACCTTTCCTGGGGCTGGTGATACCCCCTGATCTCTTCGAACAATTGGGCCCGGCCTTGATTGGTGGAAGGACCCTGTTTCTCTACGGCCCCTCCGGCAACGGCAAAACCACCATCGCCCTCAAGCTCGGAGAGGTTTGGCAGGATCATGTGCTGATACCTTATGCGATCCATGTTCATGGACATGTGATCCGCGTTTTTGACGAAATTAACCATCGGCCGGTGCCGGAAACGGATGCCGGCCAGGGGCCGGGCGACCGCCGTTGGGTCCGGTGCCAGCGCCCCATCGTGGTGGCGGGCGGAGAGCTGACCCTGGCCATGCTGGATCTGGCCTACAACCCATCTCTCAAGTACTACGAAGCCCCGCTGCAATTGAAGGCCAACAACGGGGTGTTTATCGTCGATGATTTCGGGCGTCAGCAGATCTCTCCCCAAGTGCTCCTCAATCGGTGGATTATCCCCTTGGAAAACCGGCAAGATTTCCTGTACCTGCATACGGGCCAGAAATTTGCCATCCCCTTTGATCAGTTGATGGTCTTTGCTACCAACCTGGAGCCGGCCAACCTGCTGGACCCGGCCTTTCTGCGCCGCATCCGCTCCAAGGTGAAGGTGAGGTCCACGGATCGTTTGCAATATATTGAGATCTTCCGCCGGGTCTGCCAGCAATATCAGCTGGATTTTGACCCAGCCGCGGTGGAGTATCTCTTGAGTCAATACTACGAAGTCACCCAGCGGCCCATGGCGGCCTGCCATCCCCGGGACCTGGTGCAGCAAATCGTGGATTACTGCCGTTTCCACCGGTTGCCGCCCGTTCTGAGCCGAGAGAATATCGACCGGGCCTCCCGCACCTATTTCATTTATTAGCGGCGGGCGTAAAAAGGAGGCATCCCGACTTCGATAATCAGAGGAGAGCATCAAGACGCTGAACTAACAGCTCAATCAAGAATTGCTCACCGATAAAGGCAAACTGCCCGAAAAGGCAGGACGCAAAGTAACCGGCCTAAAGCCTTCTGGCCATGGCAGCGGTACTGCCGAAGAGGAGCCTTATTACCAAAGGCCCCTTTCTCGGGGCCTTTTCTTTTTCAAGGGGAAAGAGCGCGTCCAGTGAAAACGGTTCACCACCTTTGATTCACGGCAGATCCGGAAGGAAGGGCGAAAACAGGAGAAGTGACATGGATATGAATGCGATGGGCGAGATTATGTTTCAGATCAAATTGGCTATCGCCAGTTTTTTCGACCGCCTGCTAGATTATCCCGTGATCATTCTGGGGGTGATCGCCCTTGTCCTTCTATCCTGGCGGTTCCTCAGGAACATATGAGGACAGGCAGTATCTGTCCCGGCGCTATCTGAAGTATCGCCCCAAGACTACGGGCCGTATTTGGGGATCAGGGCTCTTTTCTGAGGCGGGTCAGCCGGAGTGCGCCCGAGGTTTGGGATGATCCGATGCGGCCACCGTCACCCAGATGAAGGGAAGGGCAGCCAACCCCGAGCCTTTATTGATGCCTGTCGGATGCCAGGGAAGGCAGGGTTCAGATATTACTCGGAGGAGAAAGCAAGTTCCATTCACCCTCACCTCAACCCTCCTCCCTCAGGGGAAAGGAACTTCCTTCGTGCTCTGATTAATATATCAGGCAGTTCCTTGATTATTGTCCTGAAGACACCTGCCCTAAACTTCACGCCCCCGGCGACGATCTTTCACGAAATTCATCACGAACGCGATATGCCGTTGCATGGCGGCAAAGGCGGCTTCAGGGTCGTGCCGCCGGATGGCGTCCAGGATATCGGCATGTTGTTGCTGGATGATATCCAGGTTGCCGGGAACCGTGTAGAGCTGCTCGAGGTTCTCCTTGATGCCGTAATGGAGGAGATCGTAAAAGTTGCGCATGATGTGCACCTGGACGATGTTCTTGGTGGCATAGGCGATGGCCATGTGGAAGGCCACGTCATCACCGATCCCCAGCCGGCCGGCCCGTTGCTCGGCCACCATGTCGCTCAGAGCTTTACCCAGGGCCTGGAGGTCGTCCTCGTTGGCCCGGGCCGCAGCCAGGGTCACGGCCTGGCATTCCAGCCCCATCCGCACCTCCAACAGCTCCTCCAGGGTGGTTTCAAAGCCCTCGATCAGGGTGGCCAGGGGATTGCCCTTTCGGGAGCCGGGGGCACGCACAAAAGTGCCCTGGCCGTGCCGGTGCTCCACCAGGCCGATGGTGACCAGCTTGCGGATCGCCTCCCGCACCGTGGGGCGGCTGACCCCCAGGGCCTGGGCCAATTCCCGTTCCGGCATGAGTTGCTCCCCGGGCTGCAGATGGCCCCGGAAGATGAGATCCCGGATCTGCTCGTAAACCTGGTCGGACACGCGCTGGGGTTTGATGGGTTTAATCAGACGCTCCATAACCCCTCACAAGGATTCGGCGTAGATTTCCACGGTATGTTGCACCCGGACCCCGGCCCCCGCCTGGGACAACATGTCGATCAGCTGCAGCATGCAAGCCGGACAGGCGGTGGCCACGGTGTCGCACCCCGTGTGCACGACGTTGTCCCGTTTGCGACGGCCGATGCCGGCTGAAACCTCGTAATGCTGGAGGTTGAAGCTCCCGCCGCAGCCGCAGCACCAGTCCGCCTCAGTCATCTCTGTCAGGAGGTAGCGGGGATTGGCCTGGAGCAGGGCCCGGGGCGGGTGCGCCACCCCCAGGGATTTCTTTAAATGACAGGGATCATGATAGGTCACCAGGAGCTTTTCGGCAACTTTTTCGGTTAATTCCACGGGCGTGAGACCTACCTGCTCCACCAGGAACTGATTGATATCCAGGGTCCGGTCGGCCAGGGCGTTGATCCGGGTCCGTTCCTCCCCGCTGGCGTCTTGCACCATCGTGGGCCACAGCTGCTTGATGGTAACCGTGCAGGTGGCGCAGGCAGTGACCAGATAGTCCCAGGGCTGGGCGGCGAATTGGGCCAGGCTGTGGCGCACCAGTCTATTAAAGGTGTTAAGGTCCCCGGCCGACAGGGCCGGAATACCGCAGCAACCCTGGTCCTGGGGCATAAACACCCCCACCCCGTGATGCTCCAGAATCTTAAGGACTGCCTCCCCCACCTGGGGGAAGATTTTGTCGATGAGACAGCCCACAAAAAAGGCCACCCGGGGTTGACCGTCCCGGGAAGGGCGATCCAGGGAGGGCGTCAGGCAGTGCAAAGGGACCTGGGCCAGGGGCTTGACATGCCGCCCGCTCCTGAGCAGGGGAGAAAGAAAGCGGGCGCAGGACGAGCCCAGCAGGTCGTCCACCGGCTTGATGAAGAGGCCTTGGAGGCGGGCCCCCCAACTCAGCAGGCGGTTGAAAAGTTCCGGCTGGACCAGGAGTTTACGGAAGATGGCTTTTTTGACGGGAGACAGGCCCAAGTACCCGGTCAGGATGGCCCGGGCCTTGAGAAAGATGTCCAGCACCCGGACCCCGCTCGGGCAGTTGGCGGCGCAGGAGCCGCACAGCAGGCAGCGGTCCAGCCGGGCATAGACGCCCTGGGGGTCTTGAATCATTTCCCGGATGAGACCGTCCAGCAGGGCGAGTTTGCCCCGGGCCACGTCGGCTTCCCGGCCGGTCTGGGCATAGAGGGGGCAGACCGCCTGACACAGGCCGCAGCGCATGCAGACCACCAGGGCGTCTTCCAGTTGACGCAGCAGCGCCAACAAGAGCTTCATTTTGGGCATGGCATTTCTCAAGTGGTCAGTAGCCAGTGGTCAGTGGTCAGGATGTAGGGCGGGCACTGCCCGCCACCAAGCGCAATTCGGTAGGGCGGGCGTCCGCCCGCCACCAAGCGCAATTCGGTAGGGCGGGCGTCCTCGCCCGCCACCAGCCAGATTTAATGGTACGTCAGACGCACCCTGCGCCCCATTAATAATGCATAATATTGTTATCATTATATCATGCATTTGCCGGACCCTGGCGATCTTTGGCCTGACTACGACCGGACCGGGGAAAAGGACAGGAACGCCAGGGATCAGGAACGCCTCCGGCAGCTCACGCTGGAACATCAAGGAGACTTGAGCCGGGCGGGGGTTTCCCTGCTTCTTTATTAATTGGCCAGGATTTGCAGCGGCGTAATTGAATGCGTCCTTTCGCGGGCAATGCGTCGCACCCTTACGTTTAGGGTGAGAGAGAGGCGCCTGGGTAAGGGTTAGATGATTTCCGGGTCTTCCCTTTCCGAGGCCATGGCCCTGATTCCTGACTGAACTCTGGGCCCGGCATAACCCGTCTGCCTTTAATCCTCTGGATACAGCGCGGCGATGTGCCAGTGGCCGAATTCCCGGTTGAACTGCACCAGATAACTTCGGGTGAGTTCTTTGCCGGCGCCGGTCCGGCGGTCCCGGGTGGAAACCTCCCAGGTGACCAGGGCCGAGGCCTGATCCTGTCCCTTGGCGCTGACCTCGGCTAATCGGAACCTCATACCGGTGTAGTCAAGGGTCTGCCAGGTTTTCGCCACCTTCCGGCGCTTTTCGTTTAGGTGGGGAAAGATTGCGGAATATACACTAAAAAACTGGACCAGGTTTTTCGCCAGGGTGGCCTCCTGCAGGCGGCTCAGAACTTCCTCCAGTTCTGCATTCAGGGGCTGGCGGCCTGGGATTGCGGGCGCCCCGCCCATCAAGGTGGGCGGCAAGGTTTTCATCTCTTCCTGGGAGAGGGGGGTGGAACGGCCGCTCAGGGATAAGCAAGCCCCCAGGAAGAGGCCAACCGCTACGAAGCCCACCAAAAACCCGTGGACCCAAAGACGCTTGGCAATGGAAAGGACTGGAGGTTTATCGAATTCCGCCATTTTCCTCTCCTTAAATACCAGGGGAACCTGCCGGCGCCAGCCAAGAAAACCTGAAGACGCGGGCAATATAAACATAGCTCCGGGGTGATTGTTGGACAATGAGGGAATCCCTGATTTTGGGAGGGGAAACGGTGTATTCACCGGGTAGGAGGATGCCCGGCCGGCGCCGGCCTCTGATGCTCGCCTTCGGGTCGCCGGTAAGACTGCTAAAGATGATGTTTCTATGACTTGAAGCAATAGTAGACTAGAGCCGCGCACAACAGGATGATTCCCAAAGGCACATTAAACATGAGTATGAAAAAAATTATGGTAAATATCAGATAGTACATCTCAGTCCTCCTGTATCCATTTTTAATCTAGTGCTTAATGTTTAAGGGTGAAAGGGCAGGGGGCCAAAGGCCGCCGAAAATGGACTCTGAGTTCCACAATTTCCCGGACAGAATCGGGGCTGGGTTGGCCCAGATGCCCCCTTGCACCGTCTTCTTCTGGGCCGCCGCCACCTGCTTGATTCCGCTCCTGATCATTCTGGTGGTCTGGCGGCGGGCGATTCAGGGCATTGAGATTTCCTACACCCCGTCCTATTGGCGGATGGTCTTTCCTCTGGGCATGTATACGGCCTGCACCGGGTATCTGGCCGGGATCGTTGGTCTCCCCTTCCTCAGGGAAATCGCCCGGGGCTTTTTGTATGCCGCGCTGGCGGCGTGGTCCCCGGCTTTTTGGGGAATGTGCCGGTCGCTGTTGCGGTCAGTGCATTCAGGGCCCGGCTAGGCCCCGGCGATGTCCTCAGGCAAGCAGATCACCGCCGATATCTTCTTTGTTGTGCAAATCGGTTGCGCCCTGGTTTCCGGCGGCGGCGAATTCCTGCGTCTGCTCACCACCTCCCAGGGAGTGAACCTGAGCTGGCTGGCCTGCTGGCTCGCCTTCCTGGTCATGAATCTGGCCCTGACGGTGCGGGCCCACCTGAGCAGGCCAAGCCGGGTGACGCTTCAGACGGTGCTGACCTACGCCGCCTGGACCACGGTCATTGCCGCAGATCTGGCGGCCATGCTCTGGAAGGGAAGGCAGTTGTGGGATCTCAAGGACACGGCGACCACCATCCTGGTGGGGCTGGGCGTGGTCCTGATCTGGCTGGGGGCCGGACGCCGGGGCCTGAAAATCACCGATCCCCTGGTCAACGGCGGTTTCGCTCTCTGTTTCATCGGCATCCCCCAACTCACCCTGGCCTATAAAATCTTTACCGAGGGGGGCGCCGGTATGGCCGGGGCGATGTTGCTGGCCGGGCATATCGGCATCCTGACCCGGTTGGGCCAGCTCTGGTTTGCCATCAGAGAGGCGGGCTGGGACCGAAACCGCAAGGGCGCGGCCCTGGGCGAACTGGCCAATGAAAGCACCTGGATCCTGGTTAGCCTGGCCTGGCTGGCGCGCCTGCCGGCTTTGTGAATCTTCCGACCAACCTGATGCGGCGGTGCCGCTTTCTGCCGGTGTGGGCGCCGGCTAAAGCCTGCGACCATATTTTGTACTCGTTCCATAGCAGTTGAACCTGAGCCTTCGGCTCACCCTTAAACCATGAAAACATGCTGCTCACCCAAGCATGTCGGCCTGTAGGGGCGCACCCGCGTGTGCGCCCTATTATTGGGCGGACACATGGAAACTGTCAAAACGGTTTTTTTGTCATCCTGAACGAAGTGAATGATCTAGAACTCCTTGATATGACTAGATTTTTCGCTTCGCTCAGAATGACATGGCCTCGTTATGCCAGGTTTTGAGACAGGTTCCATGGGTCAGCCCCTACAATAGATAATTGCCAACGATTGAGTGAACAGCTTTGGCAATTTGGGGGAATCTTTAGGTGGACTTTCACGGTAAAGTCTGCGGCTCCGTCTTTCTCCGATAGATCATTTATTCCCAGACCGACAATTAATTCCTTAGGCCGGCTTCATTTCTGCTAAAATTAGGCCGGAGGCGACGCTTGCCTTTTGCGGCAAGAGCCCCAACCCAGCGGAAGGAGTCATGCCATGACGAGATATGGCCTGGAACATCACGGCATCAAGAACGTGACCGCCGTAGACTGGAATCTATCCACGCCGGCCCTCTACGAAAAGATCGTCTGCCGGGGAGAAGGCCACGTTGCCCACCTGGGGCCGGTGGTGGTGCGCACTGGCGCCTATACCGGCCGCTCTCCCAGGGATAAATTTATCGTCTATGAGTCCTCCAGTGCCGACCAGATTTCCTGGGGAGAGGAAAATCAGCCCCTGGCCCCGGAGAAATTCGATTTTCTGCATTATCGCCTGCTGGCCTATCTCCAGGGCAAAGAGATCTTTATCCAGGACTGTTACGCCGGGGCTGACAAGCGCTATCAGATCCCCATCCGGGTCATTACCACGGAGGCCTGGCAAAACCTGTTTTCCCGCAATATGTTCATCCAGATCAAACAGCGGGAAGAGTTTAAGCACCACCGGCCGGAGTTCACCATTATCAGCGCTCCCAATTTCCATGCCGACCCCGAGTTGGACGGCACCAACTCCGAGGTCTTCATCATCGTCAATTTCGCCAAAAAGCTCATCCTTATCGGCGGCACCAGTTATGCCGGGGAAATTAAAAAGTCGATCTTCACCATCCTCAATTACTACTTGCCCCAGCGGGAAGTGCTTTCCATGCATTGCTCCGCCAATATGGGGGAAGCCGGAGAAGTGGCCCTCTTTTTCGGCCTCTCCGGCACCGGCAAGACCTCCCTGTCTTCAGACCCGCAGCGGCGGCTGATCGGTGATGACGAGCACGGCTGGAGCGAAGAAGGAATTTTTAATTTTGAGGGGGGCTGCTACGCCAAGGTGATCCGCTTGAACCCCCAGGCCGAGCCGGAGATCTATGAATGCACCCGCCGGTTCGGCACCATTTTGGAAAATGTGGGTATTGACCTGACCACCCGACGCCTGGACTTGAACGACGATGCCCTGACGGAAAACACCCGGGCGGCCTATCCCATTACTCATCTCAGAAGCATCGTCCGCTCCGGCCTGGGCGGACTGCCCAGGCACATTTTCATGCTCACCTGCGATGCCTTCGGGGTGCTGCCCCCCATTTCCCGCCTCACCCCGGAACAGGCCTGCTACCATTTCCTCTCCGGGTACACCGCCAAGGTGGCGGGGACCGAACGAGGCCTGGGCCAGGAGCCCAAGCTGACTTTCAGCGCCTGCTTCGGCGCGCCCTTCATGGCCCTGCCGGCGGTCTATTACGCCCGGCTGTTTCGAGAAAAGATCTCCCATCACCAGGCGACCTGCTGGCTGGTAAACACCGGCTGGACCGGCGGCCCCTTCGGCGTGGGCCACCGCCTGGAAATCGCCCATACCCGGGCCCTGCTCCGGGCCGCCATGGCCGGGCACCTGGAAGACGTGCCCTTTCACCGGGACCCCACTTTCGGTCTCCTGGTGCCGGAAACGTGCCCGGGAGTGCCGGACCATATCCTGCAACCGCGCACCACCTGGACCGACCAGGCTGCCTATGACGAAACCGCCCGGAAACTGATCGGCAGCTTCCGGGATAATTTCTCCAAATACGCGGCCAGCCTCGACCCCGCCATTCGCCAGGCCGAACCCGGGGGGAAAATTTGATGGACCAGGCAGAAGGGGAGGGCGGGGGTAGGGTGCGCCTTACGCACCATTTTTGTGCATCAGACGCCCCCTACCTTAACTACTTTTCAGAACAGTTATTCATGAACCCCGGGCACATCCATAAAGCCTGAAAATATTGGTAGGGCGGGAGTCCTCCCCCGCCACCGGCCGGATTTCGGTGCGCAGTGCGTGTGCACCCTATAATCGCATTTCGGGAATTGTTTAAATTAGCAAACCAGCTTATTCCCTCCCCCTTGGGGGGGGAGGGTTAGGGTGGGGGTGTTATTTTATACGCCATTCTTTGGAGTTTACCGACATGACCACGGAATCTGATGCCCTATCTTATCGACGCCGTTATCGCGGCCTGATCGGGATCAAGAGCAAGATGCCCATCCGGGATACCTCGGTGTTGAGCCGGATCTATACCCCCGGGGTAGGAGCGGTGTGCAAGGAGATCGAGCGCACCCCCATCTCTTCCTTCAGCCATACCTGCCGGGGCAATTCTATTGCCCTGGTCTCCGACGGCAGTGCGGTCTACGAATTCGGCAATGTGGGCGCTTTGGCGGCTTTGCCTAAGTTGGAAGCCAAATCGGTCATCTATAAAACCTTTGCCAATGTGGAGGCGGTGCCCATCGCCCTGAAGACCCAGAATCCGGATGAGATCGTGGAAATCGTCCGGACCCTGGCCCCCTCCTTCGGCGGCATTTGCCTGGAAGGGATTGCCGCGCCCAAATGCTTTACCATTGAGAGCCATATCCGCAAAGCCGTCCGGGTGGCGGTGCTGCACCATGAATTCCACGCCGCCGGCATCATCGTTCTGGCCGCCCTCACCAATGCCCTCAAGGTGGTGGGGAAGAAAATGGACCAGGTGCGTATCGTCATCAACGGCGCCGGCGCCTCCGGCATCGGCGTGGCCAAAGGGCTTTACGTGGCGGGGGTGGAGAACATCGTCATCTGCGACCGCCATGGGGCCATCCGGGTTTATCGTCCGGTGGGCATGAATTGGGCCAAATCGGAAATCGCCCGCCTGGTGCGCCCCCATGACTTCAAGGGCAGCCTGGCGGACGCCATCCAGGGAGCCGACGTGTTCATCGGCCTGTCGGCCGCGGGGCTGGTCACCCGGGAGATGGTCCGGGCCATGGCCCCGGACGCCGTCGTCTTTGCCCTGGCGCTGCCGGAGCCGGAGATCAGCGAAGCGGAGGCCAGGGCCGGCGGCGCCGCGGTGGTGGCCACGGGTCTGGCCGGCAGCGCCAACCAGATCCGCTCCTCCCTGGTCACCCCGGGCATTTTCCGGGGCTGCCTGGACGTGGGGGCCCAGCGGGTCAACGTCGCCATGTACCTGGCCGCGGCCCGGGCCCTGGCCGCCATGATCCCGGAAGAGAAATTGACCGCCAGTAACATCATCCCCAGGCAAATGGACCTGCACATTTCCCCGGTGATTGCCGAAGCGGTGGCCCAGGCGGCCCAGGAGAGCGGCGTGGCCCAGCTCGGCCCCCAGGTGATCACCCCGGCCAGGGTCCACGAACGGACCGAGGCCTATGTCTATGAAGGCGAGCTGGCCTGGCTGCCCCCGGAAGGCCAGGATTACGGCAAAATGAGCGTCGCCGCGGAGGCCCTGGAGCTGCATCGCCGCTACCAGGGCTGCATCCAGATCTACGCCAAGGTGCCCATCAAGGACGAAACCATTTACAACCGGCTTTATGCCCCCCAGGCGGTGGCGGAGGTCTGCAAACAGATCCTCCGGGAGCCCCTCCAGGCTTACGACTACACCTGCAAGAATAACCTGGTGGCCATCGTCACCGATGGCAGCGCGGTGCTGGGGTTCGGCAACCTCGGGCCCCGGGCGGCCCTGCCGGTGATGGAAGGCAAGGCCATCCTCTTTAAAACCTTCGGGGGCGTGGAAGCCTGGCCCATCTGCATCAGCACCCAGGAGACCGAGGCGGTAATTGCGGTGGTGGAAAATATCGCCCCGTCCTTTGCCGGCATTAATTTAGAGGATATTTCTTCGCCCCGCTGCTTCGAAATCGAGCAGAGATTAATCGACCGGCTGGAAATTCCGGTCTTCCATGACGACCAGCATGGCACTGCGGTGGTGGCCCTGGCGGGCTTGATGAACGCCTTGAAGATCGTGGGCCGGGACCTCACGGAAGTGCAGATCGTCTTCAGCGGCGCCGGCGCCTCCGCCATCTCCGTGGCCAAAATCCTCATTCAGGCGGGCGCCCAGAACATTATTGTCTGCGACACCACCGGCGCAGTTTACAAAGGCCGCGCCCAGGGCATGAATGTCATCAAGAAGGAATTGGCGGAAATCACCAATCCGGGGAGATTGAAGGGAGGCCTGGCTGATGTCCTGAAGGGCGCCGAAGTCTTCATCGGCCTTTCCGGCCCGAACGTCCTCACCCATGAACTGGTGCGGTCCATGGCCCCTGACCCTATTGTCTTTGCCCTGGCCAATCCGGACCCGGAAATCCATCCCGACGCCGCCCGGGCGGCCGGCGCGGCGGTGGTGGCCACGGGCCGCTCGGATTTTCCCAACCAGGTGAACAACTGCCTGGCTTTTCCCGGCATCTTCCGGGGGGCCCTGGACATCCGGGCCCGGACCGTCAACGACGCCATGAATATTGCCGCGGCCCACGCCATCGCCGGCCTGGTGGGGGATAAGCTGGCGCCCGGCTACATCCTGCCTGCCGCCATGGACTTCCGGGTGCCCCCCGCGGTGGCCGAGGCCGTGGCCCGGGCGGCCATGGCCACCGGGTCGGCCCGGATCCAGATCGAGCCGGAAAGGATCGGCAAACATATGCGGGAGTTCATTTACGACGAGCGGTTGTCGTTGATCTAGGCATTTGCTTAAATGCCGCGCAGTTTTTTTGACTACACCCTGGCGAGGACGCACCCTACGCCTCAACTTTTCAAGGCAGTTGAACCTGAGCCTGCGGCTCACCCATAAACCATGAAAAGTTCATAGGGCGGGCGTCCCCGCCCGCCTCCGGGGCGATCCAGTGGTGTGCCGCGCGCACCCTGCGCGGGAACCTTTCGAAGCAGTAAATGTAGGGCGCGTCTTACGCGCCATTTTTGGTGCGCAGTGCGCACCCTACGAAGACTGCAGTCCAGAATGCACTATCCCGCGGCCGGCAAAAGCCTTCGGGGGCTCAGTCCTCCACCAGATCCACCTCTGCATTCAGGGTGAGGTAAACGTGCCTGCCCACCATGAACCCGCCGTGCTCCATTTCGGTGTTAAAGGTCATGGCGAAATCCTCGCGGTTGATCTTGGTTTCGGCCCGGAAGCCGAAGCTGGTGTAAATCTTGCCGTCGTCGTCGAAGCGGGCCGGCCCGGCCCAGCGGACGTCCAGGATCACCGGCCGGGTCACGCCATGCAGGGTCAGGTAGCCATAGACCCAGGCCTGGTCCAGGCCGGCCAATTCCACCCGGGTGCTCTTGAAGGTGATGATGGGGTATTTTTCCACGTCCAGGAAATCCTGGCTTCTCAAATGGTTGTCCCGCTGTTCCACCCCCGTGTAAATGGATGAGGCGTCGATGGCCACCTCCACGGACGAAGCGGCGACGTTCAGGGGGTCAAAATGAAGCTGGCCGGAGATCTGGTGAAACTGGCCGTGCACCCAACTCACCATCATGTGCCGCACATTGAACTCCGCATCGCTGTGGTTGGCATTGATTATCCATTTCGGCATGGTCTATCTCCCGGTCAGGTCTGAAAAGTTCAAAGTTAAGACCTCTGCGAAAATCTAAACATTCACTTATGTAATCAAAATGTAGCGTAGGCGCCCTCGCCTG
>Ga0315281_10005096_pt1 | contig 18875 bp, 35 predicted proteins | sample YL17G07_0_MG_FD_204540 | JGI IMG/M metagenome (GOLD analysis project Ga0315281, IMG submission 204540) | Sediment microbial communities from Yellowstone Lake, YNP, Wyoming, USA - YL17G07_0 | ecosystem: Environmental > Aquatic > Freshwater > Lake > Sediment | place: USA: Wyoming | collected... | reverse complement strand
TGTTCTGCCGACCGTGTGCCGTAGCGGGTAATGAGTAAACGGGGATGTACGACCTCGCCATCCGCTGTAGCATAGAACTGTGAGAGGATATGCCCACCATAGAGCCAGTTGTCGGCTTGGTAGACGTATCCAGGCTTGCCGCGCAAGCCATCAGCCCATGAGAATAGTACCTTGATGCCAGGGAATAGCTGCCGTACAGCCACACGGGATAATCGCAGTACGTGGCTTTCGGTGTTGCGCGGCTGGCTGTCAAGAACGCAGAAGCGGTTCAGCTCCAAATAATCAGCCACGCCTAGCGAAGGAAACGCGGCCTGAATGGTATGTCGGGGCCTGACACCATATCCCCAGAGCATAACACCTACAAGGTCTGCCCTGGCGAATACGCCCAAGGATAGACGCAGGATGGGGGGCGAGGTAACCGCGTAATGATGCTGGGCCACGAAGCGTCGCCCTTCGGAAGCCGATATGGGAAAGAGAGTCAACATGATAGTACGGCGGCCTCCGCGGCCTTGGCCCTCAGCCGCCACCGATCCGCTTCACGTCGGTAGGCATCAATCAGACCATCGCTAACCACATCCACATTCACTTCATCACCTCCCCAACATACTGCGCAGCCCAGGGCTGCATCCACTCGGCCATCAGCCTATCCACTTCCCGCGAGGCATCCCGCCACCGCGCGCTCTCGTCATGCAGACGGTAGGCCTCGCGCACCTCTCCGAGGGCCTCCATCCTCAAGGCCGCTTGTAGCTTCTCCTTCCTCATGCCTTCGCAGGCCAAGAAGTGGTAGTCTAGCCAGTCCTGCGTGGTCATGGCATCGCCTCCTCGTCCCTACCCAGGGTCAGCAGGAACTTACCGATCTCCTGCAAGCAGTCGGCGCTGAACATACAGTCATCTCCCGGCAGCAAGACATAGCATCCCCAAGACTTGCAGTATTGGGCTATGCCCAGGACGTTTCGATGGCGCTTGTTGAGGATTCGCCACCTGCGCGTGCCGATCTCCTCTGCCACCATGTACTTACCGAGTACTGTCACCGCATCACCCCCCGTTCTGCGTGCGGGCGCAGGCGGGCCTCAGCCATGCTGCAATCGGGACACGTTCTCACTTTAGATCGCCCCCTTTGCCCTCATGGATTGTCCCCCAGCATCTTCAGGTATCGCTTCACACGCCGTTTCTCGGCAGTGGTCGCGCGACGATCAACGCGCATCTTCACCGCCAGCACTGTTCCCTCGCGAGTTCCGTCTGGCAGCCACTCGACGGGCAGGTAGATAACTTGGCAACCGACCCAGTCCGGCGCATGCTCCCCTACATCCTCCTCCACCAGTAAGGCTGCTACCCCCTCCTCCATGTTGTCAACGAAGGCCCTCATGGCCTTGCATCGCCTTCCTCGGTCTGTGTACCTGCCGGTAGTTCTATCACGCCACCGAAGACGGCTTCACTCTCGCAAGGCTCCCATCCGGTGGCTTGGCCGGGTCCTGGCCCGGAGACAACTTCGTAATTTTTGTCAGCATCCTCTAACGAGGCATCTCCGCGTCGGAGATGCTGTCGGCAGAATCTGCGGAGTTCTTCGCCATCCGTCTCTTCGGCCTGGCCGCACCGCGAGCACCAGCGCTGCTTCAACCGATAATCGCTGCTGGCCTCCTCGGCGCATCCCGGTTGCATACACTTGCCCCGGTCGCGCTTCTCCAACTCAGCGCAGTTGATGTGCTGCTCGAAGATTTCTATCCAAGCCGCACCTAACATCGAGATGGCCGCCGAGAAGTCGCGGTAGGCACGGCCTTCATAGACCACCTCACCCTTTCGCAGCAAGACCACTACTACGCTGGTGCGCCACTCATCCCCGGACAGTTCGCTAGTCTTATACCGGTAACGTTTGACCAACCGTACTTCGTCTACCACTTCATCATCTTCCAAGCGAGGAAACGACGGTTTGGCATTCACTTCATCACTCCTTGTTCTGCGTGCGCCCGCAGGCTGCGGTCAGTCATGGCTCCTCCATGCCCGCCCCGAATAGGCACGGATCGGCTTCATCCAAAGGCTGCGGGTATGGCGTGTCGCGGCTGCACCACCAGGCAAAGGCCTCATCTGCCGAACGCCAGCGGCGATGTATGGCCGCCGTCTCACATGCCCACCGTCGGTGAAAGGCCCGGCGGCACTGCTCCCAGATGCCGGGCCAACGCGCCATGCTACACGCGACGCGGCGCTCAAACGGACAGGGAACGCAGCCGAGGCGCTTCCAGCCTTCGTCGTAAAGGGGGCAGTAGGCCAGTCCCTCGCCGCGGATGAAAGACCATACCTCGGCGTTCGACCAACGCAGTACCGGGGACACCAGAACCTTGCTAGGATGCCGGCGACACTTCTCCACGACGCCCCTGCGTTTGCGGGCCGGCGACTCGGCTTGACGAATACCGGTGAGCACGACTCTGCCGGTGCCCCCGCGTTCCTTCAGGTCGGCGCAGCACCAGCGCGCGTTGCGTGTGGGGAAACCGCGTGTCTCTATCAGGCGGTACATGGTGTGCTTGGGTCGCTCCCAGGCAACCTGCGGGTAGTGTCGGCGGATGAACCGCACCAACTCGGGCGGGTCTACGGTTGTCACGTTGTAGTGGGCATCAAACTTCACGCTACTACGCAGGGCCAGCTCATGTAGCACCACGCTATCCTTCCCGCCTGAGAAGGCGAGCCAATATCCCTCTGGCGGCTCAAACTGGCGCAGGACGGCCAACGACTCGTCAAGTAGGGTCTGACCAGTGAATGAGAGTTGCTGGCTCATGGGGCGTCGCCCTGGTGGAGGCGGCAGCGGTCAGTCATGCCTTGCCCCCGCCTGTAGCAGGCGTTTCTTCAGCGCCTCATACCCGCCCCACTTCGCCTGGATCATCTCACAGACTGCACCGTACACGGGCGACCCGACACCGAGCGCCAGCAGCGGAACCATGAACGGCTCGACAGGCTCGTGTTTGCCGAGGTCGCGCCTGACCAGCTTTTGTCCCCGTATGCCGAGGCGCCGCAGCATCTTGTGCACGCTCGTCCAACCAACGCCGTAGCGGTCGGCGATCTGCTGCTGCGTCAGACCCTCCTCCACGTAGAGGCGGCGGAGGACACTATCGGCCGGGAGCTTACGCTTCACTTGAATCCCTCATGGATACCAAGTCTCTCGCCAACGCCAGTAGCTCCTCCGCGGCGACGCGGGTAGTGGCAACCCTGCTACCCTCCCAGCACGTGTAGGCGATGCCCACCAGGTAGGAGTTCCCCCGCCAACCCTTGGGTTCGGTGGCCACCTCCACCCGTTCTCCGTCGGCCCAAGTGACGCGGCACGGGATGAATCCCAGTCGCGCCAGTTCCTGATTAGTTTCCTTGATGGTCACTTACTCTTCCCTTTCGGAACCGCCACCGTGGTCGTGGTGCACACGGCGGGCACGTTCACCGCACAGAAGCAGGCGGTGTTCTCAACCAGGCTGTACTTCTTCCCCTGCCACCAGACCAGGAACTGGAGGGCGAGGAGCGAGATGCTCACCAGTAGGGGTCGCACTCTGCAAACTCCTTCCGCCGTCGTTCGGCCTCCGCCAGCGAGCGACGCGCGATGACGCACCCTTCGGCGAGGGGAAGGTGCTGCACATCCCAGGGTGTCCGCACGAACGGTTGGTCATCCAATCCGGGCAGGTGTACCACCTTGCCGCCGATGTCGCGTTGCTTGATATAGAGCGGAACAGCAGCATCTTCGCACTGCCGGGCCAGGTCGCGGAACCAGTCCGCGTCAGCGGGCCTGCGATCGGGGCCGGTCTCGCAGCCGGCGACTACCCAGTAGAGGCGCTCGGTGCCCGCCCGCAACCCCGACCACCGACTCCGTGGTTGTCCCAGATAGGGGGCTGGCAGGAACGCGCGCAGATCAATTGGCCCCAAGAGGGGCTCGGCCGAGAGCCAACTGTGCCCCCACCATGTTTCCAGCAACGGTGGTATGCGCTCCTCGGCCCGCGCTTGGTTCTCGGCCGTCACCCCAAGCCAGATGTTGCGGACCCAATCCCCCCCGCCCAGGTAGAATCCGCCCTCCTCGCCGAACAATACGTCCACCATGCGCTGGGGGCGCTTCGTGAGCACCAGGAAGTTGTGCCGCTTGGCCTCCTGCATGACTTCGAAGACCTTGACGATGAAGTCGGCGGGAACCTCCGGGTGAAAGAGGTCACCCATCGAGCATACGAGCACTCGCCGTGGCTTCCGCCAGTGGAGGGGGTGGTCCAACCTGTCGGGGTGCAGGGTCACGCGGAACGGATCGTCCAGGGGATACCCGTACCGCCCCCGCAGGCGCTGGGCCGTGCGGCGAGCATAGCAGTGAAGGCACCCCTCGCTGACCAGGCTGCAGCCGCTTGCCGGATTCCAGGTGTCGGACGCATAGGGTATTCCAGTACTCATTGCAACGTAGCCGCCTTCCCTGATTTGCATCTGTCTCCCAGCTTCGCCTTGACCCGCCTGCGCGCCTCACTCAGGGTCACAGTTCGCTCTCCTGGTCGCAGGGCGGCCCATGCGCGGCCTTCGCGAAGTCCACAAGATCCCGGAATGTTGGCCCTGGCGGCGTCCACCCATGCTCGCGGCACCAGGCCAAGGCCGCGCGGGCCTCGAAGCGGTGGTATCGGCGATGTATCTCATCTGCGCCCCAGGGCATGTCCGTGCGGCCAGCGTCAATCTCGGCCTCGTGCATGGCCTCCGCCAGCGACTCCACCATCTCGGATTCATTCATGGGTCAGCGCCTCCAGCGCAGCCAGGGCTTGGTCAGCAAGTGCCCGTTCATGTGTCTTCGCCGCGTGCGGCAGTGAATGGACGTATAGGGCTAGCCTCACCAGCTTCGGCACGGGGCACTTGCCACACCGTTCCGCGCCCACGTAGCGGTCGGCGACCTTGCAATTCCGTATGGGGCTAACCTGGCCGACCGGCCATTGGGCACCCCTCATATCCACAGAGCCGCCGAAGATGCACTCTACCCATTTAGCCATGTGGGCCTCCTGCAGCCCTCGGATTGCCCTGGGTGGCACAGTGAGAAGGGGGACGGGGTTGACCCGCCTTCTGGGCGTCCTGGGCGCACTGGCGGGCATCCTCCTCACCCACCTGCCGCCGCACCTTCTCCACCAGCAGGTCAAGGGCTTCGGCGCGGCACTCTCGCATGGTCATGGTTTCACCTCACACCTCTACCGGCTCGGGCGCGGGCATCTCCGGGCCGAAGTCCACGTCGCAGTTAGAGCACTCCTTGATAGTCCGCCTCTGGACGTTGAAGCACAGGGGGCACCGCCACCATGCCTCGTTGTACGAGTATGGCCTCACCCGCCGCCGCTTGGGCGGGTCGGGCACCACCTTCTCGAACCGTCCCCGGTACTCGCCGGGGTCGGAGGAGCCAACGAAGGCTCGTACAGCATCCTCATCCAGTTTTGTCCAGTGGCCGCCAGGGACGGGGAGACGAACGTTGCGATAACCGGGACACAGTTCCGCGACTTGCACCATCACCTCATGCCCCTCCCGCGGCTGCCAGCCCAGAGCGCGGCAAAGGCCCTGGGCAGCTAGGGCAAGGACGGAGAAGTCTGGGTTTCCGTAGCACCCCTGGCTTGCCCTACCTCGAAAGTAGTCGCCCGCGGCCACCCGCAGGCCCTTCTCGGCCTCATCCAGCAGGGTCTCCTTCTCCCTGCTCACGTCAGTTGCCATCGCCAGCATCCTCCTGAAAGTGCTCTTTGACGCGCTGCCTGATTGCCGGCCAGTCCTGAAGCGTCACCTTCTCCCAATCCACTCCGGTTTGACTTAGCGCCTTGGCCCAGGCGAAAGCCACGCGCTTGGGCATCCCGCCGCGGTTGTCGGCGTAATCCGGGAACCGCAGGGCAAGCTCGGCAAACCTCGGCAGCAGGAGGCCGGTAGCCAGGTGTGTCACGTCCCAGCCCTGCAGGTGCGGCGTGACTGCCAGCCCTGGGCCCGCCATGAAACCCAGGACTTTCCGAATGGTTGACTCCCCGTCAGGGGCCGCGTAACCAAACAAGATATAGATCGGAACCCCAACCTTAGCCATCGCCACTCCTTCCTTGGCCTCAGCATCCGCCGTCGAACTATCAGCGGTAAGCATCACCTCGGTCACGGCCCAGCCTTGTTCCTCCCTAGCCTCCATGTCATCCGCCAAGCTCCTCAGCGCTTCGGGAATGGTGGTGCCATACCCCACCGGGCCCTTGCTCTCGGACAAGCCGACGAGGGCGACCCAGGCCGTGCGATCCCACCAGACGCGCACCGTGTACTCCTGGTCGGCCTTCGACGCCTTCGTGTGGTCAACCAACGCCTGTAGTGCCATCCCCAGTTTCCTCCCTCGCTGCTTTCCCTGCCTCCCTCTCCGCTGGTGACCCTGGGCCGAAGACCTCCTCGAACGCAGCGGCACAGGCGACCTCGCGCCTCCGCCGCCCCCGCCTCCATTCGGCCACCCATGCCACCGCGGCCGCGGTCGCGGCCTCCTGCCCATACACCCGCAGGATGTAAGCCCGGTAGAATTCGTACGCCTGCTGCGTGTAACTGTCAGTGGGCATCTGCCTGCACCTCCTTGTCACTCGCGTTGCTGAACTTGACCCAATCGGGATGCCAGTAGACCGGGATGACCCGACCCGTTGGCCCATGCCGATTCTTGGCCACCACGATCTGTTTGACGCCAGGCCCGTGGTTGCCGCGCGGGTGGTGGATGAACAGCACCACGTCGGCATCCTCCTCGATTGCCCCCGATTCTTTGAGGTCGGCCAAGGTTGGGCGCTTGTCCTCGCGCGCCTCGGCCGTCCGCCCAACCTGCGACACCACGATGATGGGCACATCAAGTTCACCCGCCAGGGCCTGTAGTGTATGCATGGTCTCCATCACCGCTAGGCGCACGGACTCGGCCCTGGGCACGTGGATAAGCTGGAGATAGTCCACCGCCAGTACCCTCGCTTCAAGCGAGTGAACCGCTATGCGTGCCCGGCGTATGAGAGCGGACAGGTCCAACTTGCGGGTGTCGTCCACCCAGAGGCGAACCTTCGAGGCGCTGTCGGCCGCGAGCGCCGCCCGTTGCCAATCCGTCTCGTCCAGCCGCGCCATCCGCAGGCCCGTGGAACTCACCCCACCCAGACTCGCCAGAACCCGCCCCGCGAGGTTGGTCATGCTCATCTCCAGCGAGAACATGGCAGCCGAAAGGCCAAGGCCCCCGATGTGGCAGAGCCAGTTGAGGGCCATCGCCGTGTTATGCGTTGGTATGAACCGGTCCGTGCACAGATAGAGCCGCGACGGACTGTCAACCGCAATGCAGCGAACCGGCTCCGAAGGGACCGCGTCTATCGCCGCAATGCGACGATCGTGGTTGTAGACTGTAACTGCCGGAAGCCGAACTCGCTTTCGGTCCAGGCGAAACACGGGCAGAGTCGTTGTAAAGGTTACCCTATAACTGCTTCGATAGGCAGTTTTCGGTGGAGGCTTTTTCACAGAGAGGACGGCCTTTATCCCCAATCCGCAGACCAAGGAGAGAACCTGTTCGGCAAGGCGCTTGTCTGATGTATAGAACTCACACTGCGGTGAACGGCGGATGCCTGCTCCAGAGCAGGTTCCATCCGTATCCATCAGGCCTTGCAACAGTGCCATCCGGTCTTCGACTGACGCGAATAGGTAAGCGGTAGGGATATGCTTATCGCCGAGGACACCTAAGGCCCGGAGTTTGCTGTGGAGAGAACCCGGCTTCCCTTTGCCCGTTCCTCCCATCAAATAAGTGAGGGCCCTTCCAGAATTACTCTCTCGGCCGGGGCCAACGCAGATGCCTTCACTTCGTACCCCATCGAAGATTTCCGGGTCGGCCGTTGTCACCCGCGCATCGGTTGAGCGTCCATCTCCAATCCATACTCCGAAGGTGTACGGCGGGATGGGAAGCAGAGAAGGCATCCCGGCAAATGGCTTCGCGAGTTTGATAGCATAATTCCTGGCTTGGCCGCCCGGACGATTATCCTGTCTCAAGAGACTCCCCAGCAACTCCTCGGTACGCATCACCTTGGGCCTAAAGGGCGTCCCGTTCTTCCGTTGGTTCCGGGTGGTGACTTGCCAGAGATGCTCCGAATCACAGATAACGGTAGCCCCATCATCAAAAGTAACCCGGTAGCAAAAATGCCCTCGGTACACGGGCGAAACGAAAGTCACGGAGCATGGCTGGCCATCAGCGTCGTAGACCGTATCGCCGCGGTGTATCTGGGCCATCATCTTGAATCCAGCAGGTGTTGGGATCAATGTATCCAAAGCAAGAGCTTTCCCGTCCCGCGGCCGCCCCGCCAGCACATAGAGGCACTTGCGTTGCAGCCCCCCAATCTCATAGTCCAGGTCGTGCAGGCCGGTCGGAATAGTGTCCGCCTCGCGGCTCTCGGCCCGCGTCTCCATGTCCGCCCAGGCCTCCTTCACAGCCTCGTCCACCCGGCGCCACCTATGCGCACCGAGGCCCTGTTGCCCCAGGGCTGTCCACTCCTCACCCATGCGGCGCAAGAGATCATCAGCCGGTGCATCGCCAGCCCCGTACAAGTCGGTCACACAGCGTTCCGCCAACACCAGTCCTTGACGCAGCCGGGCCTTGTCCCGCACGATCCGGCCGTACTCCGCGATGCCGGCGGCGGTCGGCGCAGCCGCCTGCAAGGTGGTCAGGTAGGTCGTTCCCCCGACCCTATCCAGCTGACCCTTCGCGGCAAGCGCATCCGAAACCGTCACCAAGTCAGCACGCGACCCCTCCTCGTGCACGGCCAGGATCGCCCGGTAGATCGCCTCATGGACCGGAGCGTAGAAATCTCCCGCCCCCAGGTTCTCCTGCGCCCAGATCACTGCATCCCACTCCAGCAGCATGGATCCGAGGACAGCGCGTTCTGCTTCTTCGGAATGGGGAAGTGGCTGATCGGCTGGAGATGGCATGGTCTACCCATAGTAGGGTTCTTCCTCGGCGTGGAGGCGGAAGTAGAGGGCGTCGTACATGTGCTTGAACGTGGGCACGTTGTAGCCGGCGCGGTGCGCCTGGGGGTCATTGAGGCCGCAGTAGTAGGAGTAGACCTCCTTGATCTCCGCCTCGGGATGACCCGACCCCAGCAGATCGCGGAGACATTTGCCGTCTCGGCCAGGGGCGAGTGTGGGGCACCGGCTTCGTTCCTTCCGGTAGGTGTCGTGGACATACTGTAGGAGGCGGTGGACGGAGGGTGCGTCGTTGCCTTTGGGTTTTTCACACCATGCACAGCTCGCCGCAGGCGACGCTGTAATATCTTGTTCTTGAGTCTGGTTCACTACTGAGTCTAGTTCGTGTCCCGTTTTGCTACTAGTAGGTAGTGCCGTTTTGGGACTGGTGTGGTGCCGTTTCCGTACTGGTAGCTGGTACTGGGTGACGCGGCCTTTGTCCCGGGTCAACTTCAGGTATCCCCCATTTTCCAGGTAGGTCAGGTCGGTGCTGATTGTCGTCCGCCCCAAACCTAAGTCGCGTTGGAAGGCGGCGTAGCCCGGCCACGCGTGTCGCTTCTTCCCGGCTCGCCAGTCTATGTAGGCGTAAAGCCTAATGGCCGAATGGGGTGCCTTCCTGTCACAGATGAGGTTCTCGGGGACAGCCCCGAAGGTCTCAACGACGGCCCTCCATTCAGATGGCTGCTGCTCTTCGCTCGCTGTTTTCCTTGCCATGTGTCCTTCTCGTTTCTGTTGGCCCCCGCCACCGCCAGGGAGACGGGGGCCGTGCTCAGGTTGGTATTACCCACCTCTGGCCTCAGGGCCGCCTTCGTGTCCTCACCCTTCTGCAAGCGGTTCACGTACTGCCGCCGCCTGACTGCACTTAGCACCGCCGGTGCCGCGAAATACGCGGCGTACCAGCAGTTGGTCTGCGACACCCGTTGGCACGCGCGACTGAGTTTGGTCAGTTCGTCTGCCGTCATACCGGCCACCGCTTGGTTGAGCCTCGCCTCCAGCGCGAGCCACTCCTCCGCGAAAGGCTTCAGCCGATCCTGCCAGGTTTTCCTCATGTCACTCCTCCGGCCTCAGGGCCGCCTCAATCCGGATCCTGCGGTAATGCGAAACCGCTCTTTGCCCCCAGCTTCGCGTTGAAAACCACTTCACAGTCGCAGCAACGGCCGCCGCGCTCCACCAGCCCCGCCAGTTCAGTCTCCACGTCCAAGCCTTCGCGGGTCAGGAAGGCCCGGGTCAGGCGGTGGTCGTTGGCGCACCCGTCCGTCCGGGGTGGGTCGGCCGTGAAGGTGATGTGACTTTCCAACGCGCCCAGCAACTTGATCTCCTGGTCCCTCGTCATCCTCATTCTCCTTCCAGGTCATCTGGGGCCGGCCCTGGCCAAGCCTGGGGGGCAGCCAGGGGCGCAAGCAGCTAACGAGGACCCGCATCCCCGCCCCAGTTGCCACGATGCTCTGCGCCGGCCCCATGTCCATCCGAATGTCCCTCCGTCAGAAGTCATATCGGGCGCGGCCCCCGGTGCGAGCTCACATAGCCCGGGGCGAGCGGTGAGCAGATCGGCGACGTGATGCGCCACGCCGCGCCGCGCCCGAGTAGACGGAGGACGTAGGGTTGGCGGAGACGCTCACGACTGCCGCCTTCCCCAACCGTCCCCCGCATCCCAGCCAATCCTGCGCTGGGAGGGATTGCCCCCCGGCCGCTGCCGGCAGGCCCTGGCTTCGTTAGACCTCCCTTGTGGTAGGTATCCACGCAGGGTTCTCCTGCCAGTCGCACCGGGGGACATCTTAGTCACGTCTGCTTTCGCCCTCACACCATCCGCTCCGCCCTCTGTGGGCAGGATCGGGTGCACCACTCTGCCGCGCGCACCTCATCTGCGCTGAGTACTGAGAGGACGGATCCTCGCCTCTCCCAGTCCTTCACGGCCTTTGCTGCCTCGGCCAGCATTCCGGGCGTGAGGACGACGGCAGCCACCACATGCCCGCATACGGGATCGGTGGCCACATAGCAGGGATAATTCGGCTCAGCCATCGGGGGCCTCGTCACCCTCGCCAGGTTCGCGCTCGCGCGCGGCCTGGGCCCTCTTCATCGCCCCGAAGTCCGTGATGCAGGCCCGTAGGTCATCATCCGTCAGTTCGCTCAACTTGGTCACGTCCCGCTGCTGGCGGTCGCCCCCGTGTTTCAGGGCGGCCGCCCTATCCAGGCCGGCGACCTCCGCCGCGTCGGCGAACTGTCGGAGCAGGCCGCGCCGGGCCTCACTCAGCCCGTTGGCCGGACTCTCGGGGGCGGGGGCGGCCTCCGGCAGGGGGCGAGCGGCCTCCGACGGATCAGGGGGGGCCACCTCCGCGGGCGCGGCGTTTACCACCTCGCCCTCGACATATGGCTGGCCGACCTCCTCCTCCAGGTACATCCGCCCGATACCTGGGTCGGCCAGGCGGTGCGCGCCGGCGATGGCGCACTTGCCCAGCATGATGATCGGCATGGCGTTCCAGGGGTTGTCGGCGCCAGGCCGTTGCTTGCGGAACTCCTTCAGGCGTGCGGTGAATCTCACCGCCTCTTGGTACCCCCGCACATACACCTCGCACACGGCCGCCAGCACGTTCTCCAGGGTCTCCAGGCCGTCGGGGATCCGCTTCCCGTCGGCATTGACAAACCACTGGGAGAAGCCGGCGTAGTCGGGACTGCGCTTCGCCTGCCGCATGAGGTGGTGGTACCCCGTGACCAGGGCCACGGCCCCATCGGCAGCATACTTGATCGGGTAGAGGTCGCCCTGGAACGGGTTGGCCCGCTTGGACCTGCACTGGTGCAGGAAGAGCAGCCATTCGCGGTCGGTGAGCGGGTACTTGCCCCTAAAGAGCTCCTTCACGTCGGCGAGGGACAAGGACACGTCTGTCCCCGCGTCGTCCGTCCACTGGACGACCTGGGTTTCGGTCGGCCGCGCCTGGATCGGCGCGAGTTTGCGGCGCACTGGCAACTTCGGTTTCTCCGCCATCTCAGTTCTCCTTGGTGATGGTGATACGGGTCGTGGTAGTGAGTTTGGTGGGCAGTCCCGCCTTGACCTCCGGCGGGATGCTGGCGAAGTCGGTTCGCTGCTGGATACTTTCGGTGATGGTGAGTTTCCAGCCCGGCACGGTGAGGATGGTGGAGGACTGTTCCTGGCCGCGCACCTCCCGCAGGCCCAGCAGCGCGGCCTTAGCCTCCTGCATCCGTTTCTCGGCAGGTCGGGCCTGCGCGGCGGCGGCCAAGTAGCGATCCACGATCTGCTGCTCGACCGGGTTCAGCGGCGCGTCCGGGGCCGTGCCCGGGTCGGTCGGGCAGATGCTCAGGTAGGCGCAGGAGTCGCAGTACAGGCGCTCTGGCGGGAAAGGCAGGGGGTCGGGGCCGGGATGCTCGCCAAAGAGCCGGGTCACGTGCCGTATCCAGGTCTCCACGATCTCTGGCACGGCGGGGAAGTCGAAGGCCCACTCGCGGTGGAACGTGGCATACAGAAGTTGCCCCGGCCTTTGCAGGCCCAGCATGTAGACCCCAAGCTGAACCAGGTGCGCGAATGGCAGGTGTTCCTCGTGCATCTCCCACGCCGAGGTGGTCTTGCACTCGACTACCCCCTCGGTGAATACGAGGTCTGCCACACCGCGCAGATTCGTGCCGTCAACCTCCAGCTCGATAGGCACATCGCGGCGCGGCCGCCGCCCCGCGTTCAGGGCCTGGCGGTACACGTCGTCCTGGTACATTAGCCCCCAGCGGAAGCGGCGCAGCATCCCGGCAGATTCCGCCTCCGCGCGCGGCGCGCCCAGCAGCCGGAACTTCTCGCGCCGCAGGCAGCCGCCCACCTGGGAAGCCGCTAGCGCGCCGGCGTGCGCTGCCAGCCAGTCATCTTCGGCCCGCTGCCGCTCGCGGCCCGCGTCGAGGATGTCTCGCACATCGAACTCGGCGGGTGCCGTCACTTCGGCACCTCCAGAGTGAAGAACCTCCGGCACCAGCAGCACTGCACCTCGGTGCCTGAGAGGTCGTGGAAGTCGCACTCGTCGGCCATGTGCTGCTGGCCGCAACCAGGGCACTTCCAGTCGAAGCGGATGCGGATGTGATCCGGCACCACGGTCTTGACAACCTCCCCCACTGTCGCTACCATGTGGTCATCTCCTCTCATCTGGGTTGTCCTTTGGGCGCTCCCGTCTTCGGCAAGCGGACGGGGGCGCTCAGCTTGTGACCGGCTCCATGACGCATTGATGCTTCCGACAGCGGCGGATAGGCCTGACGGCCTTGGTCTTGATACGCGCGTGGTTGCGCCGCACCGCGGGCAACGTAGGGTGACGTACCGCCACTCCTTGTGTTGATAACTCATCCCTCACCCCCTCACCCACAGCCAGAGGATGAAGGCCATCAGTCCTCCGGCCGCGCATCCGCCCAGGCACGCCATACAGTCCCAGAAGCGTTCCCAGCGCGTGGGTGCCGCCTGCTGCTCCCGCCTGCCCGCTACGCGCATGAGTATCCGCGCGCTCTCCTCACTCCACTGTCTGGTCGGCATCTGTGGCCTCCATTCTCACGGCCTGATCTGCTAGTGCTTGCAAGTCTATGGTGATATTTCGCCTCGCCGCCGCCCGCGCCGCCCCCGCCGTCGCCGCCCCCGCCGTCGCCGCCACCTGCGCCGCCGCCGCCGCCCGCGCCGCCGCCGCCGCCACCTGCGCCGCCGCCGCCGCCACCTGCGCCGCCGCCGCCGGCGCCGTCCACGCTGCCTCCTCCGCCGCCACCTGCGCCGCCTGCGCCGCCTGCGCCGCCTGCGCCGCCTGCGCCGCCTGCGCCGCCTGCGCCGCCCACGCCGCCGCCGCCGCCTCCGCTAGGTCTGAGGTGGTGCTGTGAGGCCTGCCAAGCAGGTAGAGTACACTCTTGACCGCGTCGCGTACTTGATGCCAGTAACGCTCCTTGGTGTCTTTGTTTACGGATGCGGCCCAGAGGAGGGCTGCACGTAGCTGCACCCGCAGGCGCATACTCGGATCGGCATACCAGGCCGGTAGGGGATGTTCGCGCACGACGGTTTGGGCGTGGCATCCTACCTTGAGACCGTCATCAGCGACCACCTCGCCGGCGATTTCCCAGATACGAGCATCCGTGCCGTAGTCCGCCTCTTCGGGGTCTCGGAGCAGGGCGAGGTTGACGCTCCGGTACGCGTGTAGCAGGCCGGCTTGGCACAACACTGTGCCGCGCTCGGCCTCTGGGATGGTATGGGTCATGCCTTCGGCCCACTGGATATCGCCATGCTTCGAGCGGCCCTCAGCCGTCGTCAGCCGGTACAGTTTCTCAGTCGGCATCTGTGGCCTCCATTCTCCTCAAACCCCAGCACCCCCGCCCGACGCGTACTAGCAAGTCTTGGGCGGCGCGGTTGGCTCTCAGACTGTGCGTGATTCGGTTGGATAGGTTCTCTGCCCGCAGGTCAAGGTGCGGACACGCCTGCTCTACCCCCGGCCGCATTTCCTTGGACGAGAGCGGGTGGCCCGTTGCGCGTAGGAGGTCAATCACCACTTGCAGCAGTGTGCCCGGCCTGGGCGCTTGCTGAGCATCAGTAGGTGGGTCCGCTGGCGGCTCCTCTTGATGTGGCGTAACTCCGCGCCACCCCGTCTCATCGGCCCACTGCAGCAGGGCCTCGGCACTGATCTCTGCCGCTTTTGGCGGGGTCTCGGCGTGGTTTGGCGGGGCCACAGAGGTTTTGGCGCCAGTTTGAGAGTGCGCCAAAAGTCCCTCTGGGAGTACGTGTGCGTCCGCGTAGGCCTCCCGGAGCACCTGCTGATGGGGCGCAGGCCACTCCTCGAAGAGGAACAGCCGCTCCGCCATGTCCGGCAGGTTCAGGCGGCTGCGGCCAGGCGCAGGACGCGGCGGCGTAGGGCCGGCACCCTCGCTGAACGAACTGTGGCGAGTTCCGGGTGTGGGGCCGACCTGGGCAACGCCTGTGCCTTGGCGGCCCCTGTGGTGTGACTTGCGGCGCTCGGCAGGGAGGTGGGGATCGCGGCCGCTGGCGGTCTTGGTGGTCATGGAGTGGCCTCACCCTTGGCCAGCGCCAGCGCGCGGGCGTGGCCCACACGGGCCTCAACTTCGGTCGCGTAGCGCTCCTGGTAGTCGTCATGCTCGCCCCCGAAGATCATGGTCTCGAAGATGAGGGGCGGCCCGGTCTCTCCATAGTTGTGGTCAACGCCCAGGAAGACGGTGCTCACCCTGACGTTGCCAGGCAGTTCATCGCGGCAAATCTGCCGATCGGCGCGCTCGAACTCTTCCGCCCACTCAAGAGTGGCATTCGGTCCTGTGATCGGCGTGGCGTCGCGGCGGTAGCACTTGGCTCTCATTGGTTTGCCTCCGCCGTCGTAAGTCTCCGCGTGCTCCCATCTGGCCGCACCTCGGTCACCGCGTCGTCCGGCTCGCCCTGGGGCGGCCGGTTGCTGATCTCGTACTCACCCCGGTAGGCGTAGATGTACCAGGGTTTGCCGGTCAGCGCGGCCTGGGCCTTGGCCGCGTTGGTGGCCTGCCTTACCTTCGTGGTCACTTCGCCCGGCTTGCCTTCTTGCCAGCCGCGATGAGTTCGCGCACCCGCGCGCCGCCCAGAAGCCCGGCCCGCTTGTAGTGCTCAGGCCCGTGGCGGCGCAAGGTTGCGTTGCCGCCCTTGCGGCCGATCTCCTGGTAGAACTCCGGGCCGTACGTGTCGGCGGTCTTGCGGCCGCCAAGCCGGCCCGCCTCTGATACTGTCATTTCCCTCGCCATCTTCCCCTCCGGTGCTAACAGGAGTTCGCGCTACATAGCACACGCGAAAGCCCCTCTTTCAGGAGTCCCGGCCCCGGGTCGCAAGCTGGTGGAGTCAGCATTCCGAGTCCGAGGCCCCTGAAGGGGGGGCCTTGGTCTCCACACCCTTGCGACAGGGCGATCTGGTTTCGCATCTATCATATACCGCATCCGCGCCCCTGTCAACCGTCGGGGCCATCTTTTTTCCGGCCGGTCTCAGAGCAGGGCCTTCGCCAGCCTTAGTAGCACCCGTTCCAGGGTTCGGTGAGGTCGCTGCAGTACCAAATACAGTACGCGAACTCTAGGGCGAGCAGGCAACCTAGCGCGATCCATAGCCAGGTCATGGTTTCCCTCCCAGCAGTGCCTTCGCCACCGCGTTGGCGGCCGCCTGCCTGCCGTTGGTGTCTGAGTGTAGATAGGTCGCGGTTGTTTGGATCGAGGCGTGGCCCAGCAGGTCTTGCACGGTGCGCACGTCCACTCCTGCCCGCAGGGCGTGCGTCGCGTAGGTGTGGCGGCAGGTGTGCGGCGTGAAGCCGAGGTCGGCCAGGCCTGCGCGGCGCACGATGCGCTCCAGCATCTGCCGCAGCGTCCCGCCCGTCAGTAGCAGGCCATGGCCTTGGCGGGTGACAAAGAGGGCCTGGCTACCATTCTCCACGCGCACTGGCAGGTAGGCCCGCAGCGCCTCCACGGTCTCGCCAGGGATGGGGACGATCCTCTCCTTGTCCCCCTTGCCATGGCGCACCCGCACGCTGGCGCTCTCCAGGTCGCAGTCGCCGACCTCCAGGCCCATGACCTCGGCGGAGCGCAGGCCCGCCGTGACCATGATGAGCACGGCCGCCCTTTCCCAGGGCTTGCGCTGGTCGCAGGCGGCCACCAGGGCCTGCACCTGCTCGCGGCTGAGGTAGACGGGCAGGGTTTGGGGCTTCCTCGGCAGGGGGATTCGGTGCACGGGGTTGCTGGCCACCTGGCCCACGTCTTGCAGGTAGCCGAAGAATGAGGCAAGGCAGGCGTACTTCCGCCTGCGCGTGGCAGGCCCGTTGTCACCAAGGGCGCTGCCATACCGGATCAAGTGCTCGCGCGTTACCTCGCGAGGATCCGACACGCCGACCTCCTGCGCATACTGGCAGAACTGCTGCGAATCGTGCTTATAGCTCCGCACGGTCTCCGGCGATCTGTGCAGCGTCCCGCGCAGGTAGGCCAGCCACTCGGTTATGGCCTCCTGCATCGTCATCATGGTCTCCTGGCAGGGGGGCATTGGATACATTCCACGGCTATGCCGTTTGCTCGCTTGGTCAGTCGCGCTTTCGGGGCTGCGTTGTCTTTCGTACCACGGTGACTCGGTACGTCGGCTCATCAGTCTGCTCGGGCGGGCAGGGATCCTCCGTCCTGATGTAGACTCTCTCCCCCATGGCCCCCTTCCCTCCGCAGGCGCCATCCCAATCATCCTGTCCGACGGTCGAGAACAGGTCGCCGGGCTGTAGTTCTCCGGCCTTGATACGCGTCGCCCTGATTCTCACTTGCTTGGCTCCTTTCTAGCCGCACTAAGGGCGGTCGGTCGCTTGGTTGGTCTTCCGCCAGAGTTCGCGCAATCGCCGTTCCTCGGCTGCCTCGCGACAGTCCACGCAGTAACGGCGCTGGCCTACGACAGCGGTTTGGCTTGCCACCACTGGGCGCCTGCATCGAGCGCACCGTATTGTGGTTGTCTGCATGGCGCACCTCCTATGCGCGCTTCTTGGGCCTGCCGCCGCGCTTGCCCTGCGCTTGCATCTGCGCGCGGTAGGCCTCCATGCCCCCGGCCTTGGCGATCCGCTTGGCGCGGGCCAGGGCCTGCATCTGCTGAGGGGTCAGCTGCACCTTCTCCTCGTTGTCGGCCGCCACTGCCGCGCCGTCAAGGACACCTGCCAGCGCCCGGTCTTCCTGCTCGCCCACCACTGCGGCCTCTATCCGCCGCAGGGCCTTGATAGTCTCCCGCAGGGCGGCCAGGTCTTCGCCTACCAGCGCTGCCACCTGCCGCCTGTCCGGGGCCTGCTTGGCGGTATCCCATGTACTGGCGGCCACCTCCGCGCAGGCCTGCAGGGTCTGTCGCAACTTGCCTTTGGCCGCAGCTTGCACATCCGTGGGCGGCGGCACCTCCAACAGGGCCTGCTGCTTCCACTCCTGCTGCCCGGCCTCCCCTGCCGCGGCCAGTTCCACCAGGCGGCGCACTTGGGTGAGGGAGAGGTTCGAGCGCACGGCCAGCAGCGCGATACGGTCTTGCTCAGCCGGTTCTGCCTGGGCCAGGGCCGCGGCTTCTGACAGGTTCAGGCCTGGCCTTCCCGCGCGCCTGGCGGTGACAAGCTCGCGCACCGTCTCGCTGCACCCGCGCAGGGCCAGGCGCTCGCGGATGTACTGGGGCCGCTTGCCCAGCTTCTCCGCGACCTCCGGGATGGACAGGCCATGCTCCTGCGTCAGGACGTAGTACCCATCGGCCTCCTCGAATGGGGTAATGTCGGCGCGCTGGACGTTCTCCAACATGGACAGCAGGTAGGCCTCCCGGTCATTCATGTCTACCACGCGGCAGGGTAAGTCCGTCAGGCCTGCCAGCTTCGCGGCCCGCAGACGGCGCTCGCCGGCGATCACCTGGTAGTGGCCGGGGTTAGCCAACCAGCGCACCACCAGGTTCTCCAAGCATCCTACCTGGCGCAGGCTTTCGGCCAGGTCGGCCAGCTTGTCGGGGTCAAACTCGCGCCTATGCTGTGCCGGGTTCGGCAGTAGACGCTCTACCGGAATGGTGGTAATCTCGCTCTGCATGGCAAGGCACCTCCTTGCTGTGCCGGCCCCGGGCCGTTCCAGCAGCGCCGGGGCTTATCGCTCCTGGCATCACCCCAGAATCAGCGTCGCCAATCCACCATCGTCATTCCAGCGGTAGACGCGGGCCCGCTGTACGGGCGACTCTCCCACCAGCAGGGCTTCGCGGTACAAGCAGGCCTGCCGGAAGGTGGCGAACCCTGTTGCTTCGCGGTCGTCTCCTTCTGCATCTGTGTACAGCACGTCATAGCTCAGTGTCATGGCCTCTCTCTCCTGTCTCAGTCTGCCCACCGCCCTGCCCTCGCCGGGCTTCGCCAGCCTGCAGATCACCGGCAGCCGTCTGTGGGCCGCAATCCGCAGACTACCGCCAAGGGCAGGGGCTAGGCAGTGTCTCA